>Ga0210383_10001595_pt1 | contig 20673 bp, 15 predicted proteins | sample IncBWC14OmetaG_FD_160072 | JGI IMG/M metagenome (GOLD analysis project Ga0210383, IMG submission 160072) | Forest soil microbial communities from Barre Woods Harvard Forest LTER site, Petersham, Massachusetts, United States - Inc-BW-C-14-O ... | reverse complement strand
ACCATCAACTGTTCATCGCTGGGGGTGCTGGCTCTAGTTTCTTGCGTTGGGTTTTCCGGAGTGTCGCTCATGGCTGGTTTCGTCGCCTCCAACTTTAGAACGAAGGCGGATAGCGCTTCTTGCATCATCGGGCCTCACTACAGGTAATGGCGCGACGAGCCGAAAAGTTCCGTAGCGCTGGCTTTTATGCCAGCTACTTTGTTGCATCCCGGATTGCCTGTTCGAATTCAGGATGCTCGGCAAGCACTTCCAGCATGCATTGGCGCCCAACTTGTTGCCCTTCTTCCTGGCTTGCGGTCGTTATTGCGGCAGTGAGCTCCGGTATCGCCTTGACAGCCTTCTGTCCGACAGGAGTTTGATAGAACCGGATCATCTCCTTGATATCGTCATCGGAAAATTGCTTGTCGTACTCGGGGACCGCAAGATCAATAAGTTTTTGCAGATCCAGCTTTGCTTGAAACTTTTGGAAGAAAAGGTCGATCAATTTTTCGCGGTATTCACCGGGAGGCAACGAATTCGTCATTAAGGGCTTGATACTTTTTTCCATATTCAGGATGGCCTGTCGCATATTCGTGGTGGCCCCCGTCAAGTCCAGCAATTTGCGGATGTCCGCTTCTTTTGTTGGATCCATTTTCTTGGCCTCGCCTTGAGGGGTTGCAGCTGGCGCCGGCTGCGAGGTTGTTGTTTGCGACGGTGCGGAGGTCTTGTCTTGACCCTTGACGCTCGACGCACAGAGGAAAATGACAAGCAAAAACGCGAAAAACGTCCGCATGGTACCTCCAAGGAACTCACTGTCTAGTATTGCTTGCCTACAGACCAGTCCGCGCGTCAGCGTCACGTACCCGGCAACAGGTAACGTCGCGCCACAAATTGAATTCAATTATTTACTTTTGCCTCGTGCGTGCTGCCTGAGGCGAAGTCACGTGCCCGGCAAGCTCAATCGGTGCTGTCGGCGGCAACAGCTTGAAGCAACGCGCCTTTTCGTCCCAATAGATGCTGTCCTTGTGCGCGTTCCAGGCCGCTTGCCAGTGTTCCTGCACAAACTTTCGGCCTTTTTTCCGCAGGAATTTCCGCCAACAAGGCTCACCCGGCTTATCGCACTCCATCTGCAGAGAATCCAGTTCCGGCAGGGAAGTGACCGTCAAGTCCGAGGAGGTGAAAAGATCGAACAGAAGAGAATTGGCGATATCGCCAGCGGCCGTGTACTTCCACAAGTCGTAGATGGAATGCTTGGTCTTGCGCGTGTCCGTCAGCTCAGAGATCAGTAGCGGAATAGCATCTTTCCCGAGCGCCAAGATCTGGTCCACCACTTGCGAATCGCAATGTTCCTTGTCCTGGAAGCGCCCCATCATCCGGCAGGAACCGGGCGCGGTCATTTCATCAAATTTCCATAACGGGATTTCATCCACGGACGCGGGCATGGTCTGCGCCCGTGCCGCAACGAGCGAGCAGCAAAACAACCAAAAAAGCGTAGTTAGCCACAGGGAGCGGATTAGTCTTCGTACCAGCACCGCGGAAATCTACACGCCTGTCAGCGCCGTGGCAAGGGGGTTATCCCGCATCCCTATTGCAAAGCGGCTCCGCCTATTCCTCTGGTCAGCTAAACCTTTTGCAGCTGTTAGCGGCGCCGGTTGGACGCCAAGCCGCACTCGAGGGATAATACGGTGTGGAGCGGTACTTCGAAGCAGGTGAGGACGCGAAAGCCGTTTGAACCGTAACGAATCTCTGGGGTGCTGCGGATAGTCAGCTTGTGTGCACGGCCTGTCCCGTCGGCGAGTCTCCTGCGAGACTTGCGGACGGGGCAGGAAAGCCTAATGGCTGACTCGTGGTGCCCACCTATTTCAGAGGTTCACGGCCTAGCTTCCCACGGCCCAACAGTCCGCTCCATTCTTGTCTTTAGTAATTGGTTTCAAATCATAGTTCGACCCGGGCGCACGGCTGATTTCTGCCTTACCGGCTAGCTTTCGCGCGTTACGCCATTCTGAAACTGGAAACTTAAGACTTAGGACTTATAACTTCTCATGCGCGTTCTCTTCATTGGCGACATCGTAGGCTCGCCCGGCCGCCAGATTGTTCGCGACCGGCTCGCCGACCTCGTCGAGCACCAGCACATCGATCTGGTCATTGCCAACGGCGAAAACTCCGCCGCGGGATTCGGCATCACCCCGCGAATTGCGGAGGAACTGTTGCAGAACGGCGTCGACGTGCTCACCGGCGGCAATCACAGTTGGGACCGCAAAGAAATTTTCGAGTTTATCCCGCACGAGCCGCGGCTGTTGCGCCCCGCTAATTTCCCCGAAGCCAATCCAGGCGCCGGCCTGTACGTGGGCACCGCCAAGAATGGCGTGAAATTTGCCGTCTTGAACGTACAGGGCCGTGTTTTCCTGACACCCAACGACGATCCCTTCAAAAAAACAGACACCGAGCTGGCCAAAGTTCCGCCCGACGCGGACTTTGTTCTGGTGGACATCCACGCCGAAACCACCAGCGAGAAAATCGGCTTCGGGTGGTACCTGGATGGGCGCGCAACGGCCGTTGTGGGCACGCACACGCACGTTACCACCGCCGATGAGCACGTACTCCCCGAAGGCACCGCTTTCATCACCGACGTCGGCATGACCGGCCCGCACGACGGCATCATCGGCATGGAGCGCACCGCCATCATCAAGAAATTCATCGACGGATTACCTACGCGCTTTGAAGTGGCCACCGGAGACATCCAGTTAAATGCCGTGCTGATCGAAACCGACGATCTGGGACCTCGGAACCAGGCCGGCCGCCTGCGGGCCAAGTCCATCGCACGCATTCGCCTCCGTCTGGACTAAACCACAAGCAACCACTGGATTCCCGTAGTAATCTGACAGACCATGCGGAAATGGATCGGCACGTTTGCCCTCGCGGCTGCTCTTTTGCCCGTTGCCGGCACGCTGTGGGGCAATGCCTCAGAGATCGATGACGACTTGACGGCCTCGCGCCGGGTGTTTCCCACCATCGGTCCCGGCTTGCGCGCCGTTCGCCACGCCGCCAACGGCAATTACTATGTTCTCGCGTCTCCCTCGGTCGGCGTCGCCATCTTCGATTCCAACGGCAAGCAAATTTCCGTGATTGGCGCGCCTCCCCCGGCTCCCGTGAACAACAAGGCCGGGCGCACCGCCATCGCCTTTGGCGAAGATTGCGATGTGGACGCCCAAGGCGACGTCTACGTTGCCGACAGCGGTTACAACCTCATCACCGAATTTGCACCCGATGGAAAACAGTTGCGGTCCTTTCCCGCAAATTCGCTGCTCTCTCTGGCGGTGCTGCCCGGGGGCGAAGTCGCAATCACCACGCTGCAGCCATCTCATCACGTCACTGTCTATGGGCCGGATGGAAAAGTGGCCACGGAGTTCGGCGACATCGAATCCATGTCCTCCCGCCAAGACATCGATCAATATCTGAATCGCGGCCGCATATCGTCCGACGCCCAGGGTCACATCTATTTCGGCTTCATCTATATGCCGGAGCCTCTCGTACGCAAGTACGACCGCGTTGGCAACGCTAGCCAGGAATTTGTGTTCACCGGTGTCGACGCCTATCCGGAAGCCTCTTCCACTCGCAAGGCCATCGACCGCCAGGAAGGAGATGCCGAGCCACCGAATTTTCGTCCCATCCTCACGGCGTTTGGTATTGACCAGGTCGATGGCGATCTTTGGATGGGTTTGCACAATACGCTCGTGCATTTTGATAAAGATGGTGTCCGTCGTTCCGAATATCAGATGTACACGCCGAAGGGTTCGCCCCTCGACGCAACCATTATCGTGGTCGAACCCGATCGCTTATTGATCGGTTCAGACCCTCTGGGTGTCTATGAGTTTCACCGGCCGGACAAAAAACACTAAAAAATTACCCGAGTTTTCCTCAGGCATGATTGCACCATTATGGTGCAGTTCCCGTGCGGGCGTTTTTTTCTATCGGCAAATTCCCGTATTTTCATCGTATTTTTTTGGCACTTGCACATTTCCAGTGCCTGTGGAAAAGTTGTGAATGCCATGTGAACGTTAGTACTGGGCTTCGCACACTTTTCGCTTGCTCCAACCGGGACAGTGCGCGAGAATCCATCCAGTTTGATTCAGAGGAACGTGGTCCTGCAAATCTGAACGGGCTGCGCGGAACCACAGGGGCACAAAAACATTCGTTCCTGCGCGGGCAAGAACTCCAAGGCGTGATGCTTTAGGGCTGAAATGTCTTTCCACAGGTTTTTCACACCTGTGGAAATATAGTGCTGTTTGATTGTTTGAATTCTCTCATGACGATGACTGCTACCCAAATTGGCCGTGAAACCGTGACCCTCAATGTCTGGGATAAGTTCCTGGACCTGATCAAGTCCAGAGTTAGCATTAATACCTATTCCACCTGGTTCCAACCTACGCGGTTGAGCCGCCAGGAAGGCGACACTCTTTTCGTCCAGATCCCCAGTGCTGTGTTCCGCCAGGTCCTGACTCGCACCTACGGCGAAATCATCAAGGCTGTCTTCCATCAGATGGGCACACCGAACACTAAGGTACAGTACGTGTGCACAGAGGAAGAGCCTGTGCAGGCTACTCCCGCGGCGACTGCAGCCAAGCAGTCCAAGCTCGATTTCGAAAGCAGCGATCATCAACTGAATAATCGCTACACCTTTGACAGCTTCGTGGTTGGCAAGTCCAACGAATTTGCCCACGCAGCTTCCCGCGCTGTCGCCGAGCAGCCTTCGAAAGCCTATAACCCGCTGTTTCTCTATGGTGGGGTGGGCATGGGCAAAACGCACTTGATGCATGCCATTGGGCACATGATCAAGAAGCGCAATCCTGCGATGCGCCTAAGCTATGTAAGCGCCGAAAAGTTCACTATCGAAGTCATCAATTCGCTGCGTTTTGATCGAATGATCAGCTTCCGCGATCGCTTCCATACTGTCGATGTCCTTCTTGTCGACGACATCCAGTTCATCGCCGGCAAGGAACGCACGCAGGAAGAGTTCTTCCACACCTTCAACGCCTTATACGAGCAGCAAAAACAGATCGTCATTTCCTCGGATTGCCTTCCGAAGGACATCAACTCCATTGAAGAGCGTTTGCGCTCCCGTTTCGAATGGGGCCTGATCGCGGATATTCAGCCTCCCGATCTTGAAACCAAGATCGCAATCCTCCAGAAGAAAGCGGAGAACGATCGCTTTCATCTTCCGGATGAAGTAGCCGAATACATCGCGCGCGCCATTAAATCGAACGTACGCGAACTGGAAGGCGCATTGACGCGTCTGATGGCTTACGCTTCTCTGACGGGCACTGCTATCTCGCTGGCCACCGCTCAGCAGGTTCTTCGCAACATCATCGCTTCCCAGGAAAAGCGCGTCACCATCGACCTGATCCAGAAGCGCGTCAGCGAGCATTTCAACTTGCGCGAACAAGATCTGAAGATCCGGAGCAACACGCGCGCCATCGCCTTCCCGCGCCAGGTGGCCATGTATATCGTCAAGCAGCTCACCACCGCTTCGCTACCGGAAATTGGAAGACAATTCGGCGGCAAACATCACACAACTGTGCTGCACTCTATCAACAAGATCGAAGAGCTGCGACGCTCCGACAAGGAACTAAACCGCACCATCACCCGGCTAATGGACGCGCTGCAATAGTCACGCGATAAATCGAGGTATTCGGGCCCGTTTTTCTGCCCAGATTACGATCGGGCCTACCAGGGCCGTGTTTTTCCATCGTAACCAATGAACTTTCCTGCCATTTGTTGGGGGTCGCCGGCAAGCACTTTGCGCATCCCCCCGATACTTTGCTCCGGAGTAAGCTGTGCGTGCTGCCCGCCCATGTCTGTCTTTACCCAGCCAGGATCAAGCAGCACCACGCTGATGTCGCGGGGCGCCAATTCTTTTGCCAGGATGGATAGCGCCATGTTCAACGCTGTCTTGCTGCTGCGGTATTGATAGGACGTGCCGGCTTGCGCTACAGAGCCTCCTTGTACGCCGCTTAGCGAAGCCATACTGCTGCTGATCGCGGCGATTTGTTTGCGGTCGCTGGCCGCCACATTTTTCAGCAGCGCTTCCGTAACGCGCATCGGACCGAAGACATTCGTCTCAAACGCTTCCTGCCATCCGGCATAATTGATTTTTCCGATCTTTTGGCCTTCGCGAGGATAAACGCCGGAGTTGTGGATCAAAACATCGATCGGTTCGCCATTGAGCTGTTCCGCAAGATTCTTGATCGATTTTTCATCCGCAACATCGAGTTGATGGATCTCCAGGTTCGAATGTTTCTGTGCCAAATCCTGGAGCTCTCTCACTTTTTTGGGCTCGCGAGCGGCAGCCAACACCTTCCAACGATCGGTGGCGTATTGCCTTGCAAATTCCAGCCCTAATCCTCGATTCGCACCCGTTACAAAAACCGTGGCCATGATTTTCGGCTCCTTGAAATTCCAGACTCTCCGCGCATTCTGTTTGTGGAAATTTTGTTGTGACGCGCATCACGTTGGATGAATGTTGCAAAATTTCGTCACTTGAATCGCTTGTGGAGAACATGTGCGGATCGCGTGGGAATACTGCGGACGCTTTGTGGAAGAATTTTGCGGAAAGAAATCCTTTTTCAAAAAGCATGAAGTTTTCCGAACAACCGCAATTTTTTCCTCTGCACACGTGTCCACGAAAATGCGGCCAGGTGTTCCTCGCGGACACTTTTCCACCAATCCACAGCAGTCATCACAACAACAAGGTCCAAAGTTTTTTATTTTCGATAAAATCCTTGTGACGACTGTTGTGCTTGGGGAACGGTGAAAAAGTCCCAATCCGGGAATCCCTCCCGGTTCGACAAACTCCGCGATCCCTCCCGATGAATTCCTCAACAAGCCCCATTTCCACAGCTCTTTTCGCTCTCTGCCCTTTATACTTGGGCAAAAAACGAGTACAGTACGCTAGCGGTACTTCTGTACCGGAGAAAACATGACCGCAACTGGAACTGTTCGCGAGGAAAGCCAATCGATGGAATTCAGCGTAACCAAATCCGCGCTGCTCAATGAACTCACCACGACTCAAGGTGTTGTCGAACGCAAGACCACCATCCCCATCCTTTCAAATCTTTTGGTCGAAGCGAAGGGTACTCGCTTGACTATTACGGCTACCGACCTGGAGCTCAGCATTCGCACGTCCTGTGAAGCCAAGGTCAAGAAAGAGGGCGCAGGTACCATCCCTGCCAAGAAACTGCTCGAACTTGTCCGTCTCCTCCCCGAAGGCGAGATCAAGTTCAAACTTCTCGATAATCACTGGATCGAAATCGTCAGCGATAAAAAGAAATACAAAATGGTCGGCATGGCCAAGGAGAATTTCCCCGCTCTGCCTGCGATGCCGCACACATTGGTCAAAATCCCTGCTGCCGTGTTGGAAAGCCTGATCGGCAAAACAAAATTCGCCATTTCGATGGAAGAATCGCGCTATACCCTCAACGGCGGCCTTTTGATCATCAAGCCGGATACTCTGGCCATGGTTGCCACCGACGGCCACCGCCTGGCCCTTGCCGAGACGGATCAAAAGCTCGGCGGCCTCAATGGTGAAGTCCGCGTCCTGATTCCCAAGAAAGCCATGGACGAAGTCGAAAAGCTTTCGGCTGCGGCGGGCTCGGAAGCGCAAATAGAATTTGCCAAGGACGAGAGCCATCTCTTCTTTCAGGTTGGCCACCGCCTGCTGATCTCCCGAATTCTGACCGGCCAATTTCCAAACTACGAAGCGGTTTTGCCACGAGAGAACAGCAAGACCGTAGTCCTCGACCGCACAGAGTTGACCGATGCGGTTCGTCGCGTCTCTCAATTGGCTGACCAGCGTTCACATGCAGTGAAGCTCGCTGTGTCGACGGAAGGCGTGGAGATTTCCGCGTCCAGCCCGGAATATGGCGAGGCCAAGGAATCCATCGACAAGGAATACAAGGGCGATGCCATCTCGATTGGATTCAATTCCAGCTATATGCTCGATTTCCTGGCCGCCGCTGCCGATGGTCCGATCAGCATCGAGCTGAAAGACGAACAATCCGCCGGCCAGATGCGTCCGCTCGCCGACGAAAGCTACCGCTACCGCTACGTCATCATGCCCATGCGCATCTGATTTGCCTCGCTCTGTTTGAAATCATAATTTGTGATTTCAAGAAGATTCCTATATTATCTAGTTTTTAATAACCAGAACAATAAACAACTGCTGATGCCTGGTCGCATCGAGAGCAAGATCTATATCCTTCGCCGCCAAAGGGTCATGCTGGGTTCCGATCTGGCGGGCTTGTATGAAGCGCTACCCACGAACTGAGGTACAGAACTTGACGTCACAATTTGTGACTTCAAGTTGGGGAGGATCGCGCAGAGCTCGGCTTTACGCTTTACCGAACAAGGGATCACCATGTTATCCAGCGTGCTTCGCAGCGAACGCGCCGTGCAAGTCAATATCGCCATCATCCGAGCATTTGTTCATTTGCGCACTCTGCTCGCCACGCACGAAAAGTTGTGTCGAAAAATCGAGCAAATGGAACGTAAATACGACTCAAGATTTCAGGCGGTTTTTGCGACCATTAAGCAAATGCTGGCGACCCCCATCGGTCAAAAAGAGCGATTGGATTCCACCCGGCGCCCGGTCGCTAAAGGCATCCATAGCTTTCCGCGAAAACCTATAATTAGCTGTAAATGCTGCACTTATTTATCCACAACCCCTCTTCTGCCCCTTGAGAAAATACAGCTTTTCCAGTAAAATTACAGTGTTGTCGATTCGTAATTTTTCCTCCAAATCGACACGTCCGCCAGGTGTTGTTGACCGTAAAAAGCCCTGCGCCAGGGGCTGGTCTGCGGCCTGGAGAGCATAAGTCTTCGCCACGTCTCGGAGCGCGGGACGGGATGAAGCAGGAACCCTACGAGCTTCGATCTAGCCCCAGCGAGATCGCGGTCAAAGGGTGAGGCGACGCATGGGGATAGCCAACATCACGCCTTCCTGGCTTCACAAAAATTGCTTTTGCACCATCGCCGTCGGAATCCCCGTTGTGCGGCGGGGAATTTCCCACTTGAACGGGTTGCCGTAGGCACGCACATCAGGAGATCACATGGGCGACAAAGAAACTGTGACGGGCAAGGGCGGTCATCAGTACGACGCCAAATCGATTAAGGTGCTCGGCGGGTTGGAAGCCGTGCGTCTGCGTCCCGCGATGTACATCGGCTCAACTGGCGAAATGGGTTTACATCACCTTGTCTGGGAAGTGGTGGATAACTCCGTCGACGAAGCCATGGCCGGTTTTGCCGATGAAGTGAACGTCACCGTCCACGCCGACAACTCCGTCACTGTCGTGGACAATGGCCGCGGCATTCCTGTCGATATGCACGCCACCGAAAAGCGTCCAGCAGCGGAAGTAGTGCTCACGGTTCTTCACGCAGGCGGCAAATTCGATAGCGACACATACAAAGTTTCGGGCGGCCTTCATGGCGTCGGCGTTTCCGTCGTCAACGCACTTTCCGACGTCCTTGAACTCGAAATTCAGCGCGATGGCGCGGTGTGGGAACAGAGTTATGAAAAAGGAAAGCCCACCAACAAGCTGAAGCAGACTGGCAAGACCCGCAAAACCGGCACGAAAGTCACTTTTCACCCGGATCCCAGTATTTTCGAAAAAACCGTGTTTAGCTATGACACGCTCGCCACTCGCCTTCGCGAATATGCTTTTCTCAACAAGGGTCTTAAGATCACCCTGACCGACGAACGCACGGAAAAGTCCGCCGAATTTCGTTTCACGGGCGGCATCGCGGAATTCGTGAAGCATCTCAATCGCGGGAAAACCACACTGCACGATTCGCCCATCTACATGGAAGGTAAGAAAGGCAACGTCGAAATCGAAATCGCGCTGCAGTACAACGATACCTACGGTGAAAACGTTTTCGCCTTCGCGAATACCATCAACACCGTGGATGGCGGCACGCACCTCTCGGGCTTCCGTTCGGCGCTCACACGTTCGATCAACAACTTCGCCTCCGCCAACGGCATGCTGAAAGAGCAGAAAGACGAAGTCACCATTACGGGCGATGACGTTCGCGAGGGACTGGTTGCCGTTGTCAGCGTTCGTCTGCCACAGCCTCAATTCGAAGGGCAAACCAAGGGCAAACTCAATAGCGATATCAAAGGCGACGTAGAGCAACTCGTCAACGAAAAGCTCGGCGAATGGTTTGACAAGCATTCCACCGTGGCGCGCCGCATCATCGGCAAGTGCATCGATGCCGCCCGGGCTCGCGAAGCCGCCCGCAAAGCACGCGAACTCACCCGCCGCAAGTCCGCGATGGATTCCAGCGGCCTTCCCGGAAAACTCGCCGATTGCCAGGAGCGCGATCCTTCCCGTTGCGAATTATTTGTCGTTGAGGGCGAATCCGCAGGCGGCTCGGCGAAGATGGGCCGCGATCGCAAGTATCAAGCCATTCTTCCGCTCAAGGGCAAAATCCTCAACGTCGAAAAAGCGCGCTACGATAAAATGCTTGGCCACGAAGAAATTCGCGCCATCATCACCGCTCTTGGCACCGGCATTGGCAAAGACGACTTCGATGCCGGCAAGCTTCGCTATCACAAAATCATTTTGATGACCGATGCGGACGTCGACGGCTCGCACATCCGCACGCTCCTGCTTACCTTCTTCTTCCGGCACATGAAGGAGCTCATCGAGCGCGGCCATGTCTATATCGCCCAGCCGCCTCTCTATCGCGTCAAACGCGGCAAGAGCGAACGCTACATTCGCGACGAGGGAGACTTCGCCCGCGAATTAATGAAGCGGGCCACCGAGGACCACATCGTAAAGGCCAAAGAAGGCGTCAACCTTGAAGGCGCGCGCCTCACCAGCTTCCTTCTGAATGTTCAGGATTATGAAGCGGCAGCGGTGAAGTTGGGTCGCCGCTTGCGCGAACCGGGACTGGTGGAGTTGCTGGCGGAAAGCGGCTTGGAAAAGAAAACGGATTTTGAGGATAAGAAGGCCCTGGAAAAACTGTTGAAGGAAGTTGAAAAGAGCAAATTGAAACTCGATGGAAAGATCGCTTTCGACGAGGAACATAGCCTCTATGAAATCCAGTTCGGCGCGCCGCACAACCAGAAGATCAACTGGGCAGTGGCCTCCACCGCGGAGTACAAGCGTCTACGCGCTCTGACGAAGCAGATCGAGGAGTTTAACCATCCTCCGTTCACCGTTGCGCGTAACGGCACAAAGGTTAATAGGGAAAAGGCCACGGACGTCTTGAACTATGTAATGGAAGACGCCAAGAAAGATTTCACAATTACCCGATTTAAGGGCTTGGGTGAAATGAACGCCGAGCAGTTGTGGGAGACCACCATGAACGCGGACACCCGCACCTTGCTCCAGGTGAAACTCGAGGACGCTGTCGCCGCCGAAGACATTTTCACCACGCTCATGGGCGAAAACGTGGAAGCGCGCCGTAAATTCATCGAGGACAATGCGCTTGAAGTAGTAAACCTCGATATCTAAGCAAGCGATGGTTTACCAGTTGGGGTGGACGACATTGCCGGGGCTGCGTGGATTGAGCGTGAGCGAATTTCGCGCCGTTCCCACAACGACCCCGGACAATGAGATGGGCGTGGCAATTGCTTTCGAAAATGAGGCGGGCCGCGATGCCTTTTTGCAGCAACTGGAAGCAGAATTTGCGCCGCGCCGCTTCACCAACGTGGCTGATGCATATGACACCGTGAAGGCCTATGTGCTAGAGCGCGCCGCGAACAGTTAGAGTTGCCGGACTTCGCAGCCTGGGATTTCTATGGACCGGACTTTACTGGATACAAATCACTAGTCAGGAACGAAGAGGACACATGGCGGACGAGAAGAACACATCAATACTGCTTCCCATCGACATCGAAGCAGAAATGCGCAAGTCGTATCTCGACTATGCGATGAGCGTCATCATTGCGCGCGCTCTGCCCGACGTGCGCGACGGCCTAAAGCCGGTCCAGCGACGCATCCTCGTGGCCATGAACGATCTTGGCCTCGCCTCCAACCGTGGCTATCGCAAATGCGCCAAGATCTGCGGCGACACCTCGGGCAATTACCACCCGCACGGTGAAGCTGTCATCTATCCCGCTCTCGTCCGGCTCGCGCAAGACTTCAATATGCGCTACCCCCTGATCGATGGCCAGGGAAATTTCGGCTCCGTCGACGGCGATCCACCGGCGGCCATGCGGTACACCGAAGCGCGCCTGGCCAAAATCACCGAAGATATTCTTGCCGACCTTGAAAAAGAAACCGTCGATTTCATCCCGAATTTCGATCAGACCCGCGAAGAGCCTGTCGTTCTTCCATCGCGCATTCCTAATCTCCTCGTCAACGGCGCCAGCGGTATTGCCGTGGGCATGGCGACCAACATTCCTCCACACAACCTGCGCGAAATCGTCGATGCCGCCATCTTGCTGATCGAAAAGCCAGATACCCCGCTTAAAGAAATCATGAAGATCGTTCCTGGCCCAGATTTTCCGACGGGCGCGTACAGCGCGGGCAGGGAAGGTATCGAAGCCGCGTACCGCACCGGCCGCGGCAGTTTCATCATGAGGGCCAAAGCCGCGATCGAGGAAGCCAGTAAGGATCGCGAAAACATCGTCGTCACGGAAATCCCCTACCAGGTCAATAAAGCCAGGCTTATCGAACGCATCGCCGAACTTGTTCAGACCAAAAAAATCGAGGGAATTGCCGACGTCCGCGACGAATCTTCCCGCGAAGGCATGCGCATCGTGATCGAGTTGAAGCGCGGCGAAGAATCGCAGCTCATCCTCAATAATCTTTTCAAGCACACGCAGATGCAGGAATCCTTCGGCATGATCCTGCTCTCCATCGTCGCAGGCCAGCCTCGAGAGCTCGGCCTCATCGCGATGATCAAGCTGTTCATCGAGCACCGCATGGAAGTGGTTCGCCGGCGCACGATTTTCGAATTGCGCAAGGCAGAAGAGCGCGAACATATCCTGGTCGGCTACCAGATTGCCCTCGACCACCTCGATAACGTGATTCGCATCATTCGCGGGTCCTCCAGCCGCGCTGAAGCCAAGGAAAACCTCTTCAAGTATTTCACTGAGCAAGACGTCACCATCAGCGAGAACGGCAAGGCCAGAAAACTCGAAGGTGTGAAGCTGGATGGACGCAAGTATCGCTTCCTCGGGGCTGCCGAAATCGAAGCCGCCGGCCGTGGCGCTGGTTTCGGTCTTTCCTACATCCAGATCGACGCCATCCTCGAACTGCAGTTGCACCGCCTCACGCAACTTTCCATCGATGAAATTCTTAAGGAATTGAAGTCCATCCGCGACCTCATTACGGAACTGCGCGAAATCCTTGCCAGCGACAAGAAGCTCAAGCAAGTCATCACCGCCGAACTCCGTGAAGTTCACAAGGCCTACGGCGATGATCGGCGCACGCAGATTGTGGACAAGGTTGACGAAATCAAATTGGAAGACTTAATCGCCGATACCGACATGCTCATTACCGTGAGCCATGCCGGCTACATCAAGCGCACCCCCGCGGAAACCTATCGTCACCAGTCCCGCGGCGGCAAGGGCCGCATCGGCGCCAAAACCAAGGAAGAAGACTTCGTCGAGCATCTCTTCATCGCCTCGGCGCACAGCTACATCCTGCTCTTCACGTCCAAGGGACGCGTGTATTGGCTGAAAGTTTATGAGTTGCCCGAAGCCGCTGCCGCCACCCGCGGTAAAGCCATCGCCAACCTGGTGAAATTCCAGGAAGACGAAAAGCTCACCGCACTCGTTGCCGCCACGAACCTCCAAGAAGAAGGCCGCTTCGTGTTCCTGGCCACTAAATTCGGTACGGTGAAAAAATCCGCGCTTACCGAATTTTCCAACCCGCGTTCCACAGGCATCATCGCCATCAACCTGGAAGACAAGGACGAACTCATAGGCGCGAAGCTCACCGATGGCAAGAAGATGATCTTCCTCGCCAGTCACGAAGGCCAGGCCATCCTCTTCCGCGAAACCGAAGTCCGTCCGATGGGCCGTAACGCCGGCGGCGTGAATGGCATGGATCTGGACAAAGAGGATTATGTCGTCAGCATGGACGCCGTCCAGCCCGACTTCGAAATCATCGCCAAGGAACACAAGCAAACCGCCCAGAACCTTGAGGAGCTCGAAAACGAGCACATCAAGGATTCGCTGACCACGCTCATGCTCACCGTCGCCGAAAAGGGTTACGGCAAGCGCACCGCCCTCGCCGAATATCGCATCACTTCGCGCGGCGGCAAGGGCGTCGTCAACATGAAGACCACGGACCGCAACGGCGCCGTCGTAGCCACCCTCCAGGTCACCGAAGAGTCCGACGTGATGATCATCACCGAACACGGCAAGGTTATCCGCGTCCACGCCAACGAAATTCGCGAAGCCGGCCGCTCCACGCAGGGCGTCCGCCTGCTCCGTCTCGATGACGACGACTCCGTAGCCGCCGCCGCCGTCCTCCAAGAGGAAGACGAACAAGAAAAGAAGTAGTTTCAGGGTAGGGGCGCAGCACTGCTGCGCCCCATGTCCGCACAATTTCTGCGATTTGCCGGTTCCGTTTCCGTCCCCCCAGGCTGCTGCTTTCCTAAAAACCGCGATACACTACTTCACATGAAAATCACACGACGTCTGTTGGCCTTCCTGCTTGTTTCTGTCCCTCTCTTCGCTCTCGCATTCATTACCGCCGCGCGAAAGCCTGCCTCGAACTCCCATCACCTCGCGCTCGTCGGCACCTACACCGGCAAAACCGGCAGCAAGGGCATTTACGCAGTCGATTTTGATTCCTCGGTCGGGATGCTCATTCCCAAAGGCCTCGTCGCCGAAACCACCAGCCCTTCCTGGGTCGCCATTCATCCCAGCGGCAAATTTGCTTACGCCGCCAACGAAAACAGCAAGGAAAGCGCCGTCACCGCATTTTCCCTCGACGCCAAATCCGGCCAACTGATGCAACTCAATCAGCTTCCCGCTTTAGGCGAAGATCCTTGTTATCTCTCCTTCGACAAAACCGGTAAATATCTTTTTGCCGCAAACTACACCTCGGGAAACGTGGTCGTTTTCCCGATTCTCCCTGACGGCAAACTTGGCCAGCACACCGCCAATGTGAAAGACGCCGGCACTCTCGGCCCCAACAAAGAACGCCAGGAAGCGCCCCACGCGCATTGGATCCAGGTGTCGCCGGACAATCGCTTCGTCTTCGTTTCCGATCTCGGTCTCGACGCAATCCTCAGTTATCGCTTTGACGCCACCAAGGGCACGCTCACTCCGAACGATCCGCCCGCGGCCAAGCTCAATCCCGGCTCCGGCCCCCGCCACGTGGCTTTCTCTCCCAGCGGCAAATTCGTCTACGTCGTCAGCGAACTCAGCAACACCGTCACAGCATTCTCCTACAACGCCGAGAAAGGCACGCTGTCCCAATTCCAGATTCTCTCCACTCTTCCGGACGGTTTCGTAGGCCGCAACGACGACGCCGAAATCAGCGTTCACCCCAATGGCAAATGGCTTTACGCTTCCAACCGCGGCCGGGACACCATTGCGGTCTTCTCCATCAGTGCCTCAGACGGCTCGCTCAAGCACGTCGGCGAATTTCCCACCGGCGGCAAGGAGCCTCGCCATTTTACGGTCGATCCAACGGGGAAGTTTCTTCTTGCCGAAAATCAAAACACAAACTCCATTGCTGTTTTCCGCATAGACGCGGCCACCGGTGCTCTAAGCCAGGTTTCGCTGGCGGCAGACATTGCGTCTCCTGTTTGCCTTACATTTCTGCCGTAGCGCGAGAGGCCCGGTGGTTTTCTCGTTAGCCAGCAATGTGCGCTAGAATCGCGGTTCGTTTATCACAAGGAGATCTTCATGCCCCGCCCATCCTGCTTGAAATTCGCGCTGCTCGTTTGCGTTGCATTGACGGGGGCAAGCAGCGTCTTCGCCGACGGAGAGACGCAACCGGCGCGTGATCCTAAGCAGCCCATCGACGAGGCCTACACCGCCAAGATTCACAAATACACCACTGAGTCCTACTTCTCCTCGCCCCTCGTGGACTATCTTCCCGCCAGCAAATCCGTTCCTACTCCTGAAGTAGTCCTTGGCGACGTCGCCGGAGCTCCCGGAATCCTTCCCTACGCCGAAGAGGTCTACAAGTACATGCGCCTCCTCGAGAAGGCCACGCCGCGCGTCAAGGTTTTCTCCATCGGCACCACCGAGGAAGGCCGCGAAATGATTGCGGTGGCCATCTCCTCCGAAGCCAACCTGAAAAGCCTCGAGCAAAATCACCAGCGCCTCGCGAAACTTGCCGATCCCCGCTCCATCCAGCTCAATGATGCTGAAGCCGACAAACTCGTCGCCGAATCCGTCCCCGTTTATTACATCACTGGCACCATCCATTCGACCGAAACCGGCGCGCCCACCGCGTTGATGGAGCTCGCCTATCGCCTCGCCGTCGACGACAGTCCTTATGTCCGCGAAGTCCGGGAGGGCGTCATCACGCTCATTACTCCCGTTGTCGAAGTCGATGGCCGCGACCGCATGGTCGATATTTATCGCTGGCATCTTGCGCACCCGAAGGATTTTTATCCGCCGCTGATCTATTGGGGCAAATACGTTGGCCACGACAACAATCGCGACGCCATGGCCGTGAAGCTGAAACTTACGGAAAACGTTTTGAACACCTACGTTGGCTGGGATGCACAGGTGCTCCACGATCTGCACGAATCCGTTCCGTACTTGTACGACAACACGGTCGGAGATGGCCCGTACAACGCCTGGGTCGATCCGATTCTCGTGGACGAATGGCAAATGATCGGCTCGCGCAACGTGGCGGATCTGACGAAATTCGGAATGCCCGGCGTATTCACGCACGGCGACTTCGATACCTGGTCTCCCGGCTACCTGATGTTTATCGCCGCGATGCACAACGGCATTAGCCGCCTCTATGAAACTTTTGGCAACGATGGCGCGGACACGCGGGAGCGCACTCTGGAACCCGATGAATATTCGCGCACCTGGTTCCGCGCGAATCCGCCGTTACCCAAGACGATGTGGTCGCAGCGCAATAACAATAATTACGAAGAAACCGGCCTGCTCACTTCTCTCCACTATTTCAACGAGAACAAGCGCCTGTTCCTCAAGAACTTCTATCTGAAGAGCAAGCGCTCCATTCAGAAGCCTTCCACCGAAGGTCCGGCGGCGTACGTTTTTCCCGGCGACGATCCGCGCCCGACCGTGCAGGCGGACTTGTTGCGCGTCATGTTCAAACAACACGTGGAAATTTCGCGTTCAACGGGAGCATTTACTGTGGCGCTTCCCGTCAAGAAGGAAAAGAAGCCCGCGAAGCCGGGCGATAGGGAGGAAAAGCCCAAGCCTCCCGCGCCCACCAGCCGCAGCTTTCCCGCCGGCAGCTACGTGATCCGCATGGACCAGCCGTATTCGCGCGTGGCCGACGCCCTCCTTGATTATCAATACTGGAGTCCCGACGACCCGCAGAAGACTCCCTACGACGACACTGCCTGGACCCTCGGCGAGCTTTTCGGCGTGCAAGTCGCGCGCATCACCGACCCGAATATCCTCGTGGTTCCCATGCAGCGCGTCACGGAATTGCCCACGTCGGGCGGCGTGCAGGGTGAAGGCGCGGTCTACGCCATCGACAATCACGCCGAACCCGCTCTTGCCACACTGCGCTATCGTTTGAAAAGTGCAACCATCGATGCCGCCGAAGAATCGTTCCAGAGCGGCGACCACAAATTCTCGCGCGGCACCTTCCTCATTCGAACCAACAATCGTTCGGACCTCGATGCGGCATCGAAAGCTCTCGGCCTCAAAGCCGTCGTACTTACCTCGGCGCCAACCGTGAAAACTCATCCCGTCCGCGCGCCGCGCGTCGCCTACATTCACACCTGGATCAGCACGCAAGAGGAAGGATGGTGGCGGCTCGCCCTCGACGAACTGCAAATTCCCTACGATTACATCAGCACCCAGGCGCTCGCGAAAATTTCGGATCTCAACGCCAAATACGATGTGATTCTGTTTCCGCCGGTCGGTTGGAACGGCAGCACTAACAGGATCGTCGAAGGCCTGCCAACGTCTTGGGGCAATCCACTTCCGTGGCAAAACACTCCGCAGACCCCCAACCTCGGCAAAAATGACTCCACGCCGGACATGCGCCCTGGCCTCGGCTGGAATGGCGTCGCCAAACTTCAAAATTTCGTAGCCAAAGGAGGCGTGCTACTCACGGCCACAGACACGTCGCAATTCGCGCTGTCCATCGGCATCACGAACGGCGTGACTGCCAGCAACTCCGAAAAAATGAAAATCGTCGGCGCGATTGTTGGCACGCGCCTCGTGGATGCCGCCAGCCCCATCGCCTATGGCTACGACGAGAAAGTTTCCGCCTACTGTGACAATGGGCCCATTTTTTCCGTGAACAGCATGCTTAACTCCCATCGCCGCCATCTCGGCCCGGAAGGCAACTCTCGCCCCACCGGCCGCGGCACCAAAGACGATCCGGACTACGTGGTGGGCCGCACCGCCTCCGAAATCCCGGACGAAGGCGAGCGCGAGCAATGGGAAGTTCCCATCCCCACCGACGAGCAGCTCGATAATAATCCCCGCGTGATTCCGCCGGCCGACCGCGCCCGCGTGATCCTGCGTTACGCCGATTCCAAAGATCTGCTCATTTCCGGCCTGGTCGAAGGCGGCAACGATATCGCCCAGCATCCGGCCGTCCTCGACGTTCCCAGCGGCACCGGCCACGTCATCCTGTTCTCCATCAACCCCATCTACCGCGGCGAAACCGAGAACACCTATTCCCTGGTCCTGAACACCCTGCTGAACTTCGACAACCTGAACGCCGGCCGCAAGGACGCCGAAAAGTAGCCGTAACCGCCACAATTTCCATTGCGCTTCGGCGCATTTGGAGTAAAATCCCCGCCGATATGCCCAAACGAAAAGCGAAGAAGTCTTCCAAGCGGCACGCCCGCCGTAAGTCCAGTGGCGCCAAGAACACCAAACTTCCCAAGGGCGCCCTCACTCTTGTCGTGATGCTCCGCGCTAAGGAAGGCCAGCAGTTGCTTCTAGAGGCAGAACTGCGAGCCCTCATCGGCCCCACACGAAAAGAAGAAGGCTGCTTGCAGTACGACCTGCATCGCGGCGCCGATCAACCTGGCACATTCCTGTTCCACGAAGTATGGGAAAGCCGCGAACACCACGCCGCGCACACGCGCACATCTCACTTCCTGCGCTGGAACGCCCGCAAAGATTCACTCCTCGCGTCCAAAGAATCCGCCTTTTGGCAACACATCGCGTGAGTGAAAAAGCGGCACCGTTAGCGCAGCGTCTTTGTCATCCTCACCACCGTCAACGACAGCCCGTTAGGTAGCGGCGCTTCTATCGTTTCGTCCTTCGTATATCCCCGGGCGGCATACATCCGCACTCCCGTCAGCGTCGCGCCCATTTCAAATCGCCGGAAGCCTTGCGCATAAGCCGCATCTTCGCAGGTCGTCAAAATCAAAGTGCCAAGTCCTCTCCGCACCCATTTCGGATGTACGAAAAACGCCCGGATTTTCGCGGCGTCTCGAGAAGGATCGAGCAATTCGCTGTCTCGATTCGGCCCATGGTCGCTCCCGAAGAGTGTCTTCCGCATGCTCCAACCACCGCATGCCACCATTTCTTTGCGCGAAGCCTCTTCGACCTCCGCAGCAAAATATGTTCCATCCGCAATCAATTGCGTATCCACCCCGTAGACTGTTCCCAGCGCCGCCTCCAGCTGTTCCGCTGAATAATCCCCACGTTGCAAGACCCGCACAGACAATTCGATCAAATCGCGCAGCGCGGGAATATCCTGCATAGTCGCGAGCCGAACACGGAACTGTGGTTCTATCGTGCTCATACGCGCTCACATCCGCAAAGCTCAGCTTTCCGGCGGCTCGATGTAATATCCCGGCCGCGCCCGCACCGTCAAATCCTTGCGGACAACGGTCACACTAATTTCATGATAGCCGTCCTTCACGTCTCCGCTCGGCGTGTAAGTCAGCGTGTATTGCGAGTGCAACTCTCCGCCCATCTCATCAATCACTTTTTCGATCGTGCGGTCCTTCCACGCCGAAACATGCTGACCACCCGTTGCCGCTGCCGCGATTTCCAACTGGTGCGCCGTCACCTTATCCTTCGCGTGCATCACGGCCCACACTGCCAGCGCAAGCGCCGCCTCGGCCGGGCTCCCAGCCGCCGCGGCCTGCTGCTCTGTCGTAGGCGTCTCCACCGTTCCCGGCGGTGGTGGCATCCCAAACGTGCCATCCGGCGTCGCTTTCGACGGCAATTTGTCTTCCGGCTTTCGCTTCAGATCCGCTTTCACGCCCGATATCCCCACCGCATAAATCGTAATATTCGCCAGTTGCGCGCGCCGCAGCACTTCTCCCAATTTTTCTTCGCTGCCCGAATCATGCGCTTCTCCGATCACCAGCATCACTCGCCGCTTCCCCAATTCCGTCTGAGAAACTTCCGGCCTTGCGCTCAGCATCGCCACCGCGCGAGACATGGCATCAAACAGTCTTACACCACGCCCGCCCTCGCGCAGCCCCGCAATGGCCTTTTCCATCGCGTCCGGACTATTCGTGAAATCCAGGAGCGTTTGCACCTCGTCGTCAAATCCCACCACCGCGCCTTCTCCCGTCGGTCCTGTCACCGTT
>Ga0210383_10001594_pt1 | contig 20678 bp, 22 predicted proteins | sample IncBWC14OmetaG_FD_160072 | JGI IMG/M metagenome (GOLD analysis project Ga0210383, IMG submission 160072) | Forest soil microbial communities from Barre Woods Harvard Forest LTER site, Petersham, Massachusetts, United States - Inc-BW-C-14-O ... | reverse complement strand
GTTCTCGGGCTGGGGCAGGAACTCGCAGAGAGACCCCAGGCAGGACCAGTGCACATAATCAGTCATGTACTGGCGCAGGGCCTGGCCCCAGTGGCCCTGGGCGGCGACGTGCTCCGCCCACGTAATGGGCAGGGGTGACACGGTCTGGATAGAGAAGCCCCGCTTGTAGGGCTTGGCCGGGTCGGTCTCGTAGAACTGCTCGCTGCTCACTTCCGGGGGCGGCGATTTGTACATCCGGATCTCGGCATCGAAACGGCCGGCGGTCTGCGGCGCGCCTTGCACCATCAGGTACCGGCCGACCTGGTCGAAGTCGTTGCACAGGCCGTCGGGGAATCGCCTCGATGCCGAGTTCAGCAGCAGCCGGGGAGTCTCGATCGAGTAACCGGCCAGCGCCACCGCGGCCGCACGCTGGAAATGCGGCACGCCATCCCGCAGGTAGTGCACACCCCTGGCCAGCCCGGTGCGTTCATCGACCTCGACCGACGTGACCATCGCATCGGCGCGGATCTCGGCGCCGTGTGCTAGCGCGTCTGGCACATGTGTGATCAGCGGGGACGCCTTTGCGTTGACCTTGCAGCCCTGGAGGCAGAACCCGCGGTAGATGCAATGCGGCCGATTCCCGAACCGGCCGTTCGAGATCGCGACCGGGCCAACCTTTGCCGTCACTCCAGCCGCCCGCGCACCGCGCAGGAAAATCTCGCCGTTCCCGCCAACAGGGTGCGGCCGCTGCGGGTAGGAATGCGGATCTCCCCAGGGCCAGTGCTCGCCGGCCACCGGCAGCTCTCGCTCAATGGCGCAATAGTGGGGTTTCAGATCGGCGTAGCCGATCGGCCAGTCGGCGCCGACGCCGTCCCTCGACTGGGTGACGAAGTCGCTCGGGTGGAAGCGGGGCGTGTATCCGGCATAGTGCACCATGGACCCGCCCACTCCTCGGCCCGAGTTATTCGAGCCCAGCGGCACCGGGTCCGTCCCGCAGATCACCCGTGGCTCGGTCCAGTAGAGGTGGTGCGACCCTGCTTCGTCGCTGACCCAGTCCGTATCTGGATCCCAGAACGGTCCGGCCTCCAGGCCAGCTACCCGCCATCCGTTGCGCGCCAGCCGCTGCAGCAGGGTCGAACCGCCTGCACCGCAGCCCACCACGACGAGGTCGACTTCATCGGCATCTGCGTACCGGCGCATGCTCGACCGCAGCTGGTGATTGGTCCGGGTGCCGTCATTGGGCAGCAGCCACGCCGACTCATTCCGCTCCCGCACGCTGGACATCAGGCAGTGTCCCTGACCGGGTCGTCGGAAGGTGCGGCATCGCGGACCTCGAACGGCTCACGGGCATCGACACCGGGATTCTTGTACCCGCGTGGATAGGCCGGGCCGGGGAACCCGATCTCCGACCAGGCGTGCGGATGTGCGTAGAACGCCGTGCAGGCATAACGCGTCCACAGACTCCACACGTGCGCCGCGTTCAGGTCGTGCCAGCGCCCTGGAGCGGTGTCCTGCACGGCCTGGATCAGGGCACGCTGGTCACTCGCCGGGCACTCGGCGAACAGCTGGCCGAACTTGACTTGCGCGTCCTCGTCCAGGTAAGCGAGCGAGTGCCGCCAGGCCTGGCCGTCTTCCGGCATGTCTTGATAGCGCCAGCCGTCTGTCTGCCCCTCGGCGAGACGTGCGTCAATGAAGTCCAGGACGGGCACTGACGGCTCGGCATCCTGAGCCAGCAACCGGTCGCATAGTGCTCTGCCCGCTGCCTCCTCGGCTGGCGTGAAGAACCGGATATCGGCCGGCGTCCCCAGGCGTGACAGGACAACCTTGGCCGTCGCCGCGTCCCAGGTGGATTCCAGGTCCAGCACATCGAAACCCGGGAACCGCCTGCTCCCCGCCGTCCAGCCGGGTGCGGCCATCACTTCTCCCGCCGCAGGATTGCCGCGAGCAGGCCCATGCCACCGACCATGGTGACAAGCAAAGGGGCCAGTACCGGCGGCCCCATCTCCATGTTGTAACGGGCATTGGACCATCCGCCCGGCTTTTGCGCGATGCCCCGAGCATGCAGGAAGGTGCCCTGCAATCCGTTGATGACGATGATGGCCGAAGCGACCGGCAGGGCCGTCTTCGCCATCCGGCGGCTGAAGAAACCTGCTATGCCCGCGGCAGCGCCGATTGGCCCCAGCGCGACCGGCGCCCACATCATCTTGTTGCCGAAGCTCGCGCGGTCATGCTCGAAAAAGATCTCGGCAGTCGTGATCAGGGCGCCTGCGGCTGTCAGCGCCGCCAGGCTCCGCTCGAATCGCCCGGTCTCGACGTTACGCACCAGCCTGTCGATGCCGCCAGCCGCCAGCTCCGGAACTTCATGCCGCGGCTCGGCTCTCATGTCTCGTCCCTCCGGTAATCCGCCGTCTCCCGGAGCTGCGCTACGAGGACTGCGGCCCGTGCTGATCTGCACGCCAGCTGTTGCCGGCCGAAGGCCCGATGTACCCAGGCTCGCAACCGTAAACGGACGCGCCGCAAATCTCGCCGGTTGCTGGCATTTGCCCGACCCGGTGGGCACGCCCGTACAGGGCCAATCTCGGCAGCGCCGCATACGTTCGGCCGCCGCGACGATGACGTCGCGATGATCGCACTGCGTCGCAGCGGCACGACCCGGCTTTGACAGTTGACCGCCCGTTGTGCTGGCGAAGGTTCACACCTTCCGCCACCTGGCCTCGCATAGGCCGTACGCGCCGAAGATGATCAGGCCGAGCGCGGCAAGGATCAACAGGAACTCGCCGAACGGCTGGTCGCGGAGCGTCAGCAGTGCCTTGTCGATGCCGCCTGCTTTCGCGGGCGTGAAGGTGACTGCCGCGTCGATGACCAAGGCGCCGGCGAGCACGAATACCAGGCCGCGGGCGGCAGTGCCGATCACGCCAAGCAACTCGACCACACGACGGGTCCTGGGGCGCATCTCCGGTGTCTTCAGGTTCTTCAAGAATTTGCGGCGGAGGCCTTCCACGACGAGGGCTGCGCCCACAATCACTATGACCAAGCCGACGATGCCGACGAGCCACCTCCCGCCGGCGCCGTCGTGCATGACCCTGGCCGACAGGTCTTGCTGCTGACGAGTCTGGCTGCCTTGCGTGCCGGAGATTATCTTGAACGTCAGGTAGGCAAAGCTCGCGTAGACCAATGCCCTGACCAGCGACTTCAGCCGCGGACCAGCGCCATTCCCGTCGCCGGTGACGCCGAAGGCTGCCTCGCTCAGGCGCCATAGGGAGTAGCCAGCGAACCCGATGCCCAGTAGCCACAGCGAGGCGACGCCGTACGGCTTCCCGGCAAGTAACTGGAGCGCGCCTTGCTGGTCCGCTTGCCGCGAGCTTTGACCGAGTGCAACCAGAATGGCCACCCAGCCGATCAGGATGTAGATGACGCCGCGCGCTGCCAGCCCGGCCCTGGCAAGGACCTGCATGACCTGACCGTTGGAGGCGCGCCTGGCCCGAGCCGAAACCTGTGCCGCCGGTGTCGAACGCATGCCCGTCTCTGCCCGCCTGCCGAGTTCGGAAACATCACGGACGAGCGCAGTCCGCTACGGTGTGCCTGCGACAGCCTCGGGCAGGCTGGCAAACATGCGGAAGACCTTGTCGACGCCGGTTACTGCGAAGACGCGGAGCACTGACGGCGCGCGGACAACCAGTCGTAGCTCACCGCCGTCAGCCTGTGCGCGTTTCATGGCCATCACCAGCACGCTGAGCCCGCTGGAATCACAGAACTCCGTGTCGCCCAGGTCCGCCACGACCGTCGGATGCCCGGTGGCCGCAGCCAGCAGTGCGGCGGCCAGTTCGCTGGCGTTTCTGATGTCAATCTCCGCCGGTGCCGTAACTACCGGCAGGCCGTCGAGCGACCGTACCGCAAACGGGGACTGTCCTGGCATGGTCTCACCGCCCTTGCTGAGTTCAATCGCGCGATTGCCGGCTTCTGTGGCCGATTGCGATCATAGCCAGAAGACCCGGGCTGAGCCCTGGTCAAGCGGCATCGCCTCCCGCCGGCGCCGTAGGTCCGAGTTGCATATGTACCCGGACCTTGGTTCCGGCAGGTCCGGTCCGGATCTCTACGAGGTCACAAAGCTCGTGGACCACCCACAGCCCCTGCCCGCCGTTGCCGTCAGGGAGACGGCGACGCCGGCCGACCAGCGGTTCGGCAATGTGCCCGGTGTCTTCTATCTGGCATATCAGCTCACTTGCAGTTACCCAGACGGACACCATGCCGCCAGCGGCGGTGTGCCGGTAGGTGTTGGCGGCAAGCTCACTAATCGCAATGACCAGGTCGGCGATTCGGCGCTGGGCCAATCCAGCACCCGTGGCGTGCTCGGATACGAATGCCCGGACCAGGTGGAGGTCGTCTCGGTAGGGCAGGCTGACAGCATCATCCGGTGCCGGGTCTAGTGCCCCGTCGTACTCGGCGGGGAAAGTAGTGCCTGCGTTATAGGCGGGACTAGGCTGGGCGGCCCCGTTCCGGATCAGGATCGGATGAGTGAGCCGGGCGCTCGCGGCGATACCAGCGTCGGGCAACGTCACGTCATAGGGGCACAGAATGCTGACCGGGATGTCAGCGAACGCAAGGTTAATCAAGGCCTCATGCCGGATGGTCTCTAGCCGCTGCTCAGCAGTGCGGCCGGTCCATAGGGACTGCGCGACACAGCGGACCGGTCCGCCGTGATGCGAACTGGCGAAGGAGCGGATGGCGGGAATGATGCGCGCCGGATTATCGCCGATCACAGTCATATCGGCCCAGCTCACCAGGCCGCCTTGGCCGTCCAGATGTTCCCGGAGAAGGCGCGTCGATGAGTCTGGTGCCGCGATCAGTACTGGTTCAGCATCGTCGAGTCCTTGCTCCACAAACTGGCGCACGCATGCGACGAGACCAGCTGCACTGTCATAGAAGCCAGCGTAATGATCAGCCCGCGGTCGGTTCCCCGCCAGGTCACCCATCGCCGCCCTCCCCACGCGGCTGGTCTCACCGCTCCTCGCGCACTACCCAGAAGGACGCGTGTCACCCATTCGCCACGCAGTCGCCACCGGAACGCTGCGCGCTTCCGGGCTGTCGGGATCATGGCCCTGCTAGTAGCATCTTGCCAGGGAACGACGCTGTAGCCGTTAGGTCCAGACCTCGCCTGGCTGCTCTTGGGCTGGAAGGCGCACCTGATGGCGATCTTGAGGTCGGACGTCGGCGGCCGCCGCGATCAGGTTGTCGTTTTGATTCGGGGGGAACTGGACGCTGTCAGCGCTCCGACGGCTCTTGCGGTAATGGCGGCGGCCGCGATTCGCGGTCAATCCGTCGTCGTCGACCTCGCCGAGCTGGACTTCCTTGATTGCAGTGCGGTGGGCTTGCTCCTGCAGGCGCGGATTGTGGCCGAGGAGTCGGGCGGTGACGTTGCACTGACCAACTCGCGCGGGATAGTTCTGAGGCTGCTGACTACGCTTGGCCTCGCAGAAACGCCTGCCGAGGTCACCGGGTGTCGTGACGCCAAGGATCGCGCCTGGGTGTGATGGCCGGCAGGCCGAGACCTCTACATTGACAGTTGCTTATCGCTGCAAGTGCCGACGGCGCCGGTCGGCGAGCTTTGTGCCTGGCGGAAGGTATCGAGGTGAGACCACGTCTGAGCCGGGAACCCGCCGCGGCGAGGCTCCGGGATATCCAGTCGATCACCGACGCAGAGCTGTCCCGGCTTGACGACCAGGAGCTGCTAACTGAGTTGGTGGAACGCACCAGGAGCATCCTGGGAGCCGATACTGCTGCCGTGCTGCTGCTGGACTTCTCGTCCGGGCATCTGGTCGCCACGGCGGCTGCGGGCCTGGAAGAAGAGGTACGCCAGGGCGTGCGGATCCCGGTCGGCCGCGGTTTCGCCGGGCGTATCGCCGCCGAGCACCGGCCAGTAGTCCTAGACCGTGTAGATCACACCACTGTGCTCAATCCGATCCTGATGGCTCGGGGCATCCGCTCAATGATGGGCGTGCCACTGGTTGCCGGCGGCAAGGTGATCGGCGTCATGCATGTCGGGTCCCTCACCGGCCGCAAATTCGGTGATCAGGATGTGGAGCTGCTTCAGATGGCAGCTGATCGGGCGGCCGCAGCGGTCCAGTCGATGACCGCCAGGACCGACCGGGTGGCGGCTGTCGCCTTGCAGCGAAGCCTGTTGCCGTCAGTGCCACCCACCGTGGCCGGCGTGGAGATCGCCGTGCGGTACGCCGCGGGCCAGGGCGGCGTGGGCGGCGACTGGTATGACGTGTTTACGCTGCCGTCTGGCGCCATAGGCCTGGTGATCGGCGATGTCGCCGGATCGGGGCTGCCTGCGGCTGTCATCATGGGCCGGATGCGCAGCGCGCTCCGCGCCTATGCGCTCGAGGTCATCGATCCGGCCGAGGTCTTGAGCAGACTGGACCGCAAGATGCAGCACTTCGAGCCGGGCGCCCTGGCCACAGTCTTGTACGCGGTCATCGAGCCGGACCTCAGCCGTGTACATGTCTCCTCGGCGGGGCATATCCCGCCAGCGGTGGCCGCGCCCGGCCAGCCCGCGCAGTTGGCTGAGATCTCGGCTGACCTGATGATAGGCGTGGCGCCCGATACCCGGCGGAGAATAACCAGTATCGACCTGCCGCCGGGAACCGTGCTGTGCCTATTTACCGACGGGCTCATCGAACGCAAAGAATATCCGCTCGACGAGGGTCTAGCGCGGCTCTGCCAAGCAGTGACAACCCGATCGCCGGAGGCTGTGTGCTCCGCCATCATGGCCGCGCTTGTTGGCAGCGAGCCAGCTCGAGACGACATCGCGCTGCTCGTATTCCACCGCTTGCCTGTCTAGCCTTGGAGCCGAGAACTCAGTTTGCGCGCAAGGCTTCGACGAGTTGGTTCTTCGTCATAGTTGATCGGCCCGCAATGCCGACCTGCTTGGCCCGGCGCCGCAAATCAGGGACCTTCCAGTCATCGTAGGAGCCTGCTGCGCCGCCGCGCTTGCTGACCTTCTTGCGGGAAGTCTTGGCAGCAGCGTTCGCGACGCGCGCCGACTTCTTCTTCGACACGCCAGCGGCCCGGAGCCTCTCGTACAGTCCTTTGTCCTTGACACTCGGCCCTGGATCATTCTTGGCCACGATCGTCACCTCCTGTTCATAGCGGCGCTTCGACAGCCCCGCGGTCGTCCCAGCCGTGATCGTTCTAGTCGTCGCGGCCCGATAGCGCGTCGCGGAGCTTGTCGCTGGCCGCGAGAGCAAGGCCCGCAACCTTCAGCATCGCCGGGTCGGGTGGCGTGTGCCGGTGCGGCCGGGTCGGTCCAGTCTTCGTCGCCCTGGCGAGCTTCTCGCCCAGATCAGCGGCCTCGTCCGCCGAAAGCACAGCCCTGAGGCCGGGCCAGACCTGCTGCTCTTCATAGGCGATATGAGCGCGGGCGGCGTGAGTGAACTTGTGCATCAGCGGAATGAACTGCGGATCTCCGGGCGCCATCCCGTCCAGCTCGGTCAGCACCTTCTTGCCCTCAGTTTCCTGGTCGATGCCGCCGACGGCGAGCGAGTGCCCGTCGGCTACCTTCTCTTTAACCAGGGGCCAGAAGTACTTCTCCTCGGCGGCCTCATGCTGCGATACGGCGCTGATCACGGCATCGGCGAGCCAGCCACCCTGGTCGCGCAACTCCGAAGGCGGCTGTCCGGGCGAGTTCATCATGGACTGCATCTGGTCCAGCATCTGCTCCACCTCGCGGTGGGCAGCCCCGAGGACCTCGAACACGTCAGGCATCGCTTTCGCCCCCCATCGTCTCGGCGATCGCGCGGCAAGCTGCCCTGCGCCGGCCCGCCCAAACCCGGCCGGGCGACCGTTTTTGGGGCCGACCGAGTACCCGGCAAGGATCGACTGCCGGGCTGATTCAGCGAGCCGGGCTGAGCAGGCTCTCGATTCGGCGGAGCCGGTCGGTGAGTTCAGTGACGTCGGCCTTAGTGGCGCCCTGCTCGGCTGCCTTCAAGCTCAGGACGAGCTGACCGCCGGGCTCGAGGCTGCCGTGATCGACTTCCGTGACGTCGTCGCCATTCTGAAGGCGCACCGCGTGGTCGAGATCGCTGCGCCGCAGGGCCAGCTTCCGCCGCGCCTGCTCGACAACGTGGCCGTCGCTGATCACGGTCGTCGCGCGCCCTTCGAAGATCTGGGCGGCGGCGGGGCTGACGGCGATCAGCCGGTTGACCGCCGCGTTCACCGTGACCAGCGTGACCGCCCCGATCAGGCCGCCGATCAGGGAAGTGTCATTGCCGATGATCGCATTCTGCACCACATTGGACAGCAGGAAGATCACGATGAAATCGAACGTATTCATGCTCGCCAGGCCGCGCTTGCCAGTGAGCCGGAATAGCACGGCGATCACCGCGTAGACGATGATGGTCCGCAAAAGTTTCTCTGCCAGCGGGATCTGCTCGACGAACATGTTGTGCCACATAGCCGCCTCCGCAACTACTCGAACTGTCCGACAGGCCGTCATCCAGCCTTCCGCCTCGGCCCGTCTGCTGTCGCGGTGGGCGCACGGCGATCCAGGTCCCTGCGCTCGGAGAAGTTGGCGCGTGCCGCCATGTCCGTTGCCACTCTCCGGCGCCTGCGGCGCACTCGAATGACGACGATGATCGCGACCGCCAGGAGCACGACAGCTAGCCCGCCGACGACATACCCGGCTTCCTGCACTAAACCTGTGACTCGACGCCAGTTCGTGCCAGCCGCCCAGCCCGCCCAGCCCAGGCCAGCGATCCACGGTACGCAGCCAGCGACCGTATACAGACCAAAGCGGACGGGCGACATCCCGCTAAATCCGGAGGGCAGCGAGATGAATGTCCTGATCACCGGCAGGAGCCGGCCGATGAAGACCGAGCGCGCACCGTATCTGTCGAACCATCGCTCCGCCCTCGCACTGCCATCGTCGCTCCCGGCGACGAACCTGGTCAGGCTGCACCAGAGGGTCTGACCGCCATATCGCCCGACGGCCCAGGCGATGTAGCTCCCGACAACGTTGCCGGCTACGCCGACAACGATGACCAGCGCAAGGCTCAGGTTGACGCCGGGCACCGCACCCGCTGCCAGCGCTCCGCCGAGGGGCATCGTCAGTTCGGAGGGAACGGGGATGCAGGCGGACTCCGCCACCATCAGAATGAAGATCGCGAAGTAGCCGTAAGCACCGATGAAATGCTGCACTTGAGCGACTCCGCTCGCCTCGCGACTTGCCGACCGGCCGAAATAGTCGAGCCGCTAGCTGCCCCTAGCTCGATGCCGCAAACCGCCCATGTCGCCAGGCTTGACCCAGCCGTGAAGTCGATGCTGCCGAGTTTCCCGTCGCGCAGGTTGAGCACAGTCTGCGTGGCGCCGCCACTGAACTCGAGCGCCCAGCGCAGGGCCGAGCTCAGCTGGATCCAGACCGCGCCCGGGCCCGGCCGACCGGCGCTGATGAGGAACAGCTGCACGCGACCGTCGGTCTGTACGAGTTGCGGGCGCACGCCCGAGTCCGCTGGCGTCCACACGCGCAGCCGCACAGAACGCAGGCACCCACGACGACCGCTGCGGCGGTCGAGTGAATTCGCATGCAACTCAGGCCCAGCACGTCAGCGCGCGAAGTGGACACACCACGAGCAGAACCTGGCCGGCCGCGAAGCACAGTGCCGTCCAGCCGGGTTTGGGCGTGCCAGCGCGGGGCAGCTTGCGGCGCCGCGCTGAGGAGACCGCCATGACCGAGACACAGACTTCGACGATCACCACCAGGATCCCGGCCCGGCTTGACCGGCTGCCGTGGGCCCGCTGGCACTGGATGGTCGTCATCGGCCTCGGCACGGTGTGGATCTTGGACGGGCTGGAAGTAACGATCGTCGGCGCCGTCGGCCCGACTCTCACCAGCAAGGCGAGCGGGCTGCATTTGAGCCTGTCGCAAGTCGGCCTGGCCGGTTCGATCTACATTCTCGGCGCCTGCACAGGTGCGCTGGGATTCGGCTATCTCACCGATCGGTTCGGCCGCAAGAAACTGTTCATGATCACTCTGGCTGTCTATCTCGCCGCCACCGCGCTGACAGCCCTGTCGTTCGCCCCCTGGTGGTTCCTGCTGTTCCGGTTCATCACCGGCGCCGGTATCGGCGGCGAGTATTCTGCGATCAATTCCGCCATCGACGAGCTAATTCCCGCCCGCGTCCGCGGCCGGGTCGACCTGATCATCAATGGCTCGTACTGGCTCGGCACTGCCGCCGGCGCGGCTGCCACGCTGGTCCTACTCGACCCGAAGATCCTGGGCCCGGACCTCGGCTGGCGGCTGTGCTTCGGACTTGGCGTGCTGCTAGCGCTGGTGATCCTGCTGGTCCGCCGCAACGTGCCGGAAAGCCCCCGCTGGCTCTTCATCCATGGCCGCGAGCAGGAAGCCGACGATATCGTCGGCGACATCGAGGAGCAGGTACGTTCCTCGACCGGGACTAGCCAGCTACCCGAACCTGAGGAAGAGATCACAGTCCGGCAGCGGCACGCGATCGGCTTCATCACCATCGCCAAAACCCTGGTCGGGCAATATCCCCGGCGCTCTGCACTCAGCTTCTCCCTGTTCATCGGCCAGGCATTCCTGTACAACGCGATCTTCTTCACCTATGCGATCGCGCTGACAACCTTCTACAAGGTGGCGCCGGGCAGCGTCGGGCTGTACCTGCTGCCGTTCGCGGCCGGGAACTTCCTTGGCCCCCTGCTGCTCGGCCGGTTCTTCGACACCATCGGCCGCAAGATCATGATCTCCGGGACCTACATCTTGTCCGGCGCGCTGCTAGCCATCACCGCCTACCTGTTCGACACCGGCGCGCTCACCGCGACCACTCAGACAATCGCCTGGGTGATCATCTTCTTCTTCGCCTCGGCCGGCGCCAGCGCCGGGTACCTGACGGTCAGCGAGATCTTCCCGATGGAGACCCGCGCGCTGGCCATCGCGTTCTTCTACGCCATCGGCACCGGCGTGGGAGGCATTTCCGGGCCAGTGCTGTTCGGCGCGCTGATCGCTTCGGGGAAACGCGGGGATCTGACCATCGGCTATCTCATCGGCGCGGTCCTGATGATCGCCGCCGGGCTGGTCGAGGTGTGGCTGGGTGTCAACGCCGAGCAGAAACCACTGGAGGAGCTCGCCACTCCGCTGCCCGCCGAGGACGCCGCGCAACCGGCAGCGGTCCCCGCCGACGCAAGCGACTCCGTCGGGGCCCGCACAACTCGCACCCGCCAGCGCCGCCGGATCGAGCAGCCCGTCACGCCGCAGGCGGCCTACCGGCACTGGTCGCCGATGCACGCCCCCTACAGCTCCCCGCTGGTGGACACCGCCCGCGGCCGAGAGGTCGAGGCGATAGTCGCGGTACTGGCTGGCGATGGCCCGCTCGAACGACCGCAACTCGCCCAGCTGGTCCACGCCGGCCAGTGGGGTCCGGGCCGGTTCGCTCCGGCCCTGAGACAGGCAGTCGCGCAGGGAAAGGTCCACCGCACCAGCCGCGGCCTATACGCGATCACGAGCATTGCGCAGGATCCAAGCGACAATTCGCCGGCTGCCCGCTAACGGTGAGCCGGCAGCAATCCTGCCGAGCCGGGTTCCGCGAGCGTGCCGGATCGGTCGACATGAACGACACGATCGAGGTCCTAGTCGAACCTGGAGGTCACACCTGCAAGTTCGCCACGGACGAAACTCCAGCCGAACTCAGACCTTCGACGCCGCGGGAAACGAGACCATCGCCTTCCGATGAACCGGAAAGTGGATTCTGCCGGTCTTTCTCGTGTCGTTCGTCGTTCCCAGCCTGGCGCTCTCGCTCCGACGCGAGTAGGCGTCGCTCCCGAGTCGACCCCGCCGCAAGACCGATCACAGCGACCAGCCAGAGCGGGATGGGCTTGCTACGGGATGCCGCCGACCGCGAAAGCGGCGAACAAGGCGACCGCGACCGTGTAGGGAGTCATGGCACCGGCCGCCGCTCGTCCGGCGCGGTGGGCTTCGCCGATGACGGCCATGTGCCACTTGGGACGCGGGACCCAGCTTCGCAAACACGCTGACCGGCGGTTCGGTCCGACTAGCACGCAGCCGACGGTCGCCGATATCCTCCAGGCCGGGTCAGCTGACGCAACGGGCAGTGTCCGTGTGGCGTTAGCCAGCTGACCGGCCGAAATCCAGGAGGAATGGACATGACCGATGCCGCAGGTCAAGACAGCGTGACAGTCTGCCACCCGGCCGAGGATCAGATGCTGCTGGACTTTCTGGCAGCGCAGCGCGCGACGGCCCTCGATATCGTGGCAGGCCTGGATGAAGGGGCATGGCACCGGTCGGTCGTGCCGTCCGGCTGGACGCCGGCCGGGCTGGTCGAGCATCTGAGCGGCGCGCAGTTTCACTGGTTCATCGGAGTTGTTGCCGGCGAGGACACCTCACCGCCCGCTGACGCAGACGTCGAGCCGTACGACCCGATGGCGCCGTTCGTCACGGACTGGTCGGCTGCGGATATCATCGCCGAGTTCCGGGAGATCTGCGCTCGCTCGGACGCGATCCTGGCGGTGACGCCGCTGTCGGCGGCTCCGCGCGGAAAGCACGGCGACCCGGAGGTTGCGGAGCCGCCGAACGTGCGATGGGTTGTCTTGCACGTGATCGAGGAGATCGCGCGGCATTGCGGTCACCTGGACATCGGCAGGGAACTGCTGGACGGGACGACGCGGCTCGGGCAGAAGCGCAGCGAACGCCCGACCGCGGAGCCGCAGGCCGCGCAATGACGCGAACGGTGATCTGACAGCAGCTTCGCCAGGGCTAATCGCTCGACGCGTGGAGAGAATCCACGGCCAACGGACATTCCCGGACGCGGAACGTCCGGAATCGGGCGTAGCCTGCTCCGCATGGCTCACGACACCGTCCTGGACACCACCATCCGCGAGCCATCGGTGACCGCCGACGAAGTCGAGATGCTCCTGTTCGCGCTCGACCGTTCCCGCGCCACATTCGCCTGGAAAGTCGGCGGCCTGGACGCGGCCAGCCTGACCCGGCCCCACCCGCCGTCAACGATGACACTCGGCGGGCTGCTCAAGCACCTGGCGCTGGTCGAGGAGCGGTACACCATCGACTTCACCGGCGAAGCGCCCGGACCGCCGCTTGACGTGGCGGACCACAGCGACCCCGGCTGGGCGTGGCGCACCGCGGCCGACAGCGCGCCTGAGGAGCTCTACGACTTGTGGCGCCGCACCGTCGAGCGCTCGCGGGGCGCGATGGCCAGGGCGCTAGCTGACGGCGGACTCGACCAGCCGGCGAAGTACACGACCTCGGACACCGGCACCGCGCCGAACCTGCGGCGCATCGTGGTGGACCTCCAGGACGAGTACGCCCGGCACGTCGGCCACGCCGACCTGCTCCGCGAGGCCATCGACGGGCTCGTCGGGGACTGCCCGCCCCAGTGACCGCGGCCGCATGATGGCATCCATTCACCCATCGCCGAGGACATCCGGCCACGCTGAATGCCCTGGCGGCCCCGAGTAAGGAAGTGCAGGTTGAAGACCCTAGACCAGTTGTTCCGGGCCTTCCACCTGCTCGATTAGGCAGGTCCGAGTAGGCAGCACCGGTACGATTCGTGCCGATCGCTGCTTGGGACCGGATCGAAAGGATGGTGTCGTGCATGGCGGTCCGGACACGGCACCTGGTCGATGCCGCGCTGACGATCCGTCCCGCGAACGAGGCGAGCTGGGGTGATCTGCAGAAGATCCTCAGTTCCACTGCGCCAGCGAACTGCCAATGCCAGCGATACAAGATGCGGCCGAAGGAGTGCTTCGTCTCTTTCCCGGCCGAGGAGCGCGCTGACCGGCTCCGGATCCAGACGGACCCCGGCCGCGCGGACGCCGAGGCGACCACCGGCCTCGTCGCCTACCTTGACAACGAGCCAGTCGGTTGGTGCGCCGTTGAGCCCCGCACTGCCTACGTGGGCCTGGTGCGCGGCGGCCGCGTCGCATGGACCGGCCGCTCAGAGAACCGGACCGACGAATCCGTCTGGGCGGTGACCTGTTTCGTCACCCGTGCCGGGTTCCGTCGGCGCGGCATCAGCCTGGCGCTCGCCCGCGCCGCAGTCGACTACGCCCGGGATCACGGCGCGCAGGCCGTCGAGGGCTATCCGATGACGACGACGAACGTCGTCTTGGACGAACTGCACGTCGGCACGCACGGTACGTTCGCCGCCGCCGGCTTCACCGAGATCTCCCGGCCGTCGGCGCGCCGCGTCGTCATGCGCGTCGACTTCTAACCCGGAATCTTTGTTCCTCGAAACCGACGACGTGACCATAACGACGAAGGGCCACCATTGGCCGTACGGACACGATGACGGTCAACGGCTGCGGTGCATCCAGAATTGGATGATAAGCGCGATCAGCGGCAGGCGGTGACGGTCGAGTTCACTGGCGGCGGCGACATTCCGCGTGGACTTCACGATCCAGTGCCGAGGCCCGGCGGACCGAGGCGGTGCCTGACCCGTCAGCGGTCGGTGGCGGCCCGGCACCGGCGCCGAGAACGACCACGCCGGGGCCTGACCGGGCCTGACCGTGCTCAGCCGCTCGGTGCGGTTGCTGCGCCGTGCCTGATCACCCACTACCGCAAGGGACCGTGCCGGGGGTCGACCTCGCCGGGAGCCGCTCTTGCCGGAAGGGGCGGATTAACTTCCGGTGCACTGCTGGCTGGCGTATACCAGGCCAACCCTCAGGACGCTGTTCCCCGCTAGCGCCGCTACCTGATGAACGAGCTGATGGACGGTTTGATTGCCGGCCACCTGGCGGAGAGCCTGGTCTCCTGCACGCCCATCGAGGCTGGCCCCGATCTGTATGCCTGCGCCATTGGGCAGGGCGGAGGGATGAATGACCAGCACGGTATTTCCGGAACCCACACCCTTCTGAGCGTGGTAAATGCTGGTAAAGAGGGCCTGGGTCATGGGGTACGGCTGACACGACGGGTCGAACTGCGTGGATGGACTGACAGTGGCCGGGACTCCGTCCCCACGCAGCGTGCTTTGCAACCGGGACGGATCGCTCAGTTCGCGGATCGTGATCGTGATGTCGCCATTGGCCTGCTTGGCCACCGTCCAGGCCGCCAGCCGGGCTATGAGCGGATGGCTGGCTGAGTGGCCAGATTGGCTGGCCGGGTGGCCCGACAATGCCAGCGCGCTCACGGCCAGAGCAATCCCTGCCGTGACGGCTATGGCCCCAGTGAGGCCGGTGAGCCTGTGCCGCCTGCGCCTGGCCCGGCCGTTCCTCACGATGGTGTCCAGCGGTGTGTTCACGTGAACCCCAGCGAGGGAGTCCTTGGCCGTGGTGAGGCAATCCCGCACTATATCCACTGTGTCGCTGTCATTCATTTGCTGATCTCCTGACCGTAGTGACTGGGGATCGCGGCCCGCAGCTTTGCGACCGCCTGATGCAGGTGAGCGCTGACGGTTCCCGGGGCTATGCCAAGGACTCTGGCCGTGGTTTCGGTGTCCATGTCCAGCAGTAGCCGCAGCGTGACGACCTCGCGCTGACGAGCCGGCAGGCGCCGCAGCGCGGCCAGTAGGTCGCCGCTGACCGCCGTCGCTTCCTCCACATGCATCGCAGTGTCGTGGTCACCAAGGGCGACCTCACGCCGACGGCGGCGCCACGAGGACACATGGGTATTCAGCGCGATGCGCACCACCCATGCCCGCGGCACCTCCAGCGCGCGCACCTTGCGCCACGACACCCACGCCCTGGTGTATGCCTCCGCAACGAGGTCTTGGGCCAGGTCCCGGTCACCAACGTTGAGGAGCACGATCCGCAGGCAGTCCTCGCGGGTGGACTCATAGAACTCCGCGAATTCCGTCAGCTCTTGCTCCATACCCCTTACACGCATCACGAGCGCGATCCCTTTAGCCATCCGGCAACAGCGCAACCAGACAAGGCAGGCTCACCGACCTCCCTTGCCGGCCCATCCCTTGACGCTACGGCGACGCGAGCCCCAACCGCCATGTCCCAGGATCCCGACGGGTAGGTGTTCATGCCCGGCCGCCGGACGAGCCAGATGGTCGCTGCGATCAGCAGCAGGGGCACCGCGAGCGGCGGCGGGCTAATCGTCGCGCTGCTCACTTGCCATCTCGCTGCACGGCGGGGTGGCTTCTTGGCGGCAGCATCCTGTGGCCCAGCGCCCTTTCAAGCGCTGCAGGACGGCTGGGCAGACGAAGAGTCCGGCTCGTGGCCGTGGCGGGCCGGGGCGCGAGTTACCGCCTCGGGCCGTGCTGCCGCTCGCGTGGTGCTGAAGGTCGCGGCTGCGCGCTTCGCACTGGACCGGGGCGAGCCGGATCAGCGCGTTGTAGGTGACGAGCGCGATGGTCAAGTGCATCACCATGAGTACGGCTACGGCCCCGCCGGGCGCCCCGCCATGCAGGATGTACAGGTCAGGCAGCCAGAGGACTAGCGTGACTAGGATGGCCATGCGGAACATCGCAGGCACGGGCTGTGCCTGCGGCGGTCGCGCTGAGGACCGCCCGGATGCTGGCCGGGCTCAGCGCCACCGCCATGTGCGCGAGCAACCTGGGCACCACGACCGAAACAGGTACTAACCTGCCGTTGTCTGCCGGATGAACCACATGCACGCGGCGTCGCCGACCCGGTCCGCTGGCCGGCCGAAGCAGAGCGGTTACGGCGGGCCGCCCCGGGGCGTTGCGGACGCCAGGACGTCGGCGCCAGGTTTTCTCCGACCTCATACTGCAGCGCAGTCTGCGGGCGCTGGGTTTCGACGCGCGCCGGGCCGCGCTTTCAGGCGCGCTTGTGACGCGCTGACAGGCGACATCGATGACAGTCAGGGCGGCCTGCACGTCGGGCCGAGTCGAGCGCGCCGGCAACTCAGCTACGCTGACGCGGCGATGGCAGCACTGACCGTGCGCCACGTTCCAGCGAATAGAGGCTCGGCGCCATTATGGCGCCGCCCCTCTGTCTGTTCCTGACGTGCCCTCCTGCTAGCGCAGGGCGAGTTCCCGTGCGTCGTCGGCCTCGGTCGAGTCCTTGGAAGTGATCGTGAGTGGGTGCGATGCCATGAACTCGCGTATCTCGTGGCGCTGCCAGATAGCACCCGTAACCGCGATTGCCATCGTCCAAACAATTGCGACACCGAGCGTGACAGCGACGGCGATGAGGGTCTGGATACTGAACAACATTGGAGGTCTCCTTCCGCGTCTCCCGTACACCAGAGATAGGCACACGACATCGACTGAGTCAACAGGCAAGACCTGAGCTTCATATCCGCGCGCAAACGCTGGCGTTAGACGCAGTATTTATCCATGCCTGACGTAACGCTGACCGCGCCTAGCTAGGATCCCACGCACGGAGTGGTCATCTGTCCGGAGTGGGGCAATGTTCTCCTGCGGCAGGGCGAGTTCGGTGTCGAGATACTCGCCGATCCAGCGGGCCTGCGGGACTTGGCTCGATTGTGCCTCGCCCTGACCGATGAACAGGAGCCCGACGGCTCGCACGTGCATCTGGATCGGGGAACCATCCCGTTCACGCCGGCGCGACCACCGGCAGATCTGGCCGGGTACGCATGCCAAGGCAGGCGGTCGGTCAGTGGCGCGGACTCAGAGATACGGCCGCGTTGCTCGCCTGCTCATCCGCCCGATCCAAAGAGCCAAACCAAGAGCCAACGCGCGTCTGCGCCAGGCGACGGCCAGCTACGTCCAGCGATTATCGCGGCAGGTCAGCGCCACGCCAGGCCGCGCCGGGCGACGTCCAGCGATCCGGCGAACCGGCCTTACAAGCGAGGGGTCGCAGGTTCGAACCCTGCTGCGCCCACCTAATGGTGCTGTTAAAGTGGCATTTTCGTTTTGGCGTTCGAGTATGTAGCGGCCTTGGGTGGAGCGGGGGAGACAACCAGGGAGCCGCGCGGCTGCTGCCTGTGAGGCGCATTAGGCCACACCAGGCAGCACCAGGGAGCTGAGCGCAGTCGCTTCTAGGCGAGTGGTCAGTAGGTCTAGCAGCCGCGCTTGCGACGCTGCCGAGCCACAATCGCGGGATCGGCGACGTGCACGCAAGGCTCGCCGGGCTGTGCCCGATCAAATCGCCGTGACACGCGGCCACGCCGTGACGATCCGAGCCCGAGGGTGTCTAGTGCAGAAGTCGACACACGAGCAGACTGTCAGCGCTGTGTCCCTACACAATGTCGGCAACGAGCGGCGCACTGATCTGCCGCTGACGGCGTGCGGAGTGACGGCCGGACCGCGCGTCTGAACCAGCCAGGCGCCTAGGGAACGTGCCGCTCCACCGGGGCCTGGCTGGGCTAAGGTGCCCACCATGCGCATGTTGCAGGTCGACCTGCGGGTGAGTGATCTGGAGCGGTCACTGGCGTTCTACCGCGCAGTCGGCTACGTGGTCGTCGGGATCGTCGAGGGGACGCCGTTCGGCAGCCTGACCATGCTCCAGCTACCGGGCGATCCTTTCGTCACCATCGAGCTAGTCCACGAGCCAGCGAAAGGCACAGTAGATCTCGGCACCGGTATCAATCATCTCGTCATCCAGGTCGAGGCACTGGATGCAACCCTCGCCGATCTTGCCGTTAAGGGTATTGCCGCCGATCCGGCTGCCGGCCCTGGCCACGCGGACGCACCGCAGACCAGCTGGATCACCGACCCGGACGGCTATCGATTCGAACTGGTCCAGTGGCCGCCCGGCCACGCCGACGGAATCACCAACGCGGACTTCCCTGAGCCGACGGACCCGGCTCGCCGGCCAGCCGCGCCTTGACCGCGACCTTGATTTGCCCAGTCCACGCTGGCCGCCCGTCCGGCCGATTGCGCTAGGATCTGCCAGATCAAGTGCTCATCGAAGCACTTGAGAAGTGGGACCGCAGTCCGGCCAACACGCAGGCCAGCTGAACCGTCATTGACACAATCGGTACGGCCAGGACGCACTCTCGTGCCGCGAGGTGCTCGCGCGGTGTCCACGATCTGCGCGGACTGCCTTGGCCAGTCTGGTGGCTCGATACTGTCCTTATGGCCAAGTACGCGGATCCGAGCGACGTCATCCGGGCGGAGGCGCCCGCAGTGCTTCGCTTCCTTGCTGAGGACTGGGGCTTCACGGGCCCCGAAATCACCGATGACGGCATCGCGTTTCATCGTTCCGGGCTGCACATTCACATGGGCTTTTGGTCCTGGAAGAACGAGAGCGGATTCTTGACCACGCTGACTCAGACTGGGGCCGACGGAACCGAAGTGCGAGCCGGGCTGGGCGAGCTCTACGCGGCGTGCGGCGTGGGTACGGCCCACGACGTTCCAGAGGGCGCCGGGACTGTGTACGTCATCCGCAAGCGCATCGGCCAGCACACCACCGCGCTTCGAAAGCTGCTGCCCTATTTCGACGACACCGACACCGATGTCCTCTTCAGATCTTGTAGCCGCAGTCACGGCGCTCGGATCTCCTAGCAAACCGCCTCGGAGCGCGAACGCGCTGTAGCCGCTGGTCGCGCGGACGAAGATGGCTCCCCTCTGCGTCAAGGCGTGGTCAGGGACAAGGTTTTAGGCTGGTGGCTAGCGGACCCGGGAAGTGGCTTATCCGGAGAGCCGTCGTTTCAGGCATCGCATGGCTTCGATCGGGGTCTTTCCGGGGGCGACTTTCCGTTCGTAGTAGGCCCGGCCGGGACAGTCGCGATGTCGGAGTTGGACGACCGCCATGATGTGCAGCGCGCGGTTGATCTGCCGGTTGCCGGCGCGGGATAGCCGGAGGCGGATCAGGTCGCCGGAGGAGGCGTCGATCGGGGCGGTGCCGTTCCAGGAGGAGAGTGCGCTCTGGTCGGGAACCGGGTGACGTCGCCGGTCTCGACCAGGAGCCGAGCGGCGCCGGAGGGGCCAATGCCGTTCAGATCCGTCAGCGTGCCGCAGAGGCCAGCATCTCCATTCGTGATCAGCAATGCTGTGAGAGGTACGTGGCTGGGCGCTGGTACCCCGCCCTCGGGGTGGGCCAGATCGCCGAATCCGGCGTCGGCTGACGCGCGGGCCCCTGATGTTGGTCCCGAGCGCGGGTTGGCAGGTACGGGGGGCGGTCGGCGCTGACGATCAGCTTTGGGTAGTGCGGGTATGCCGCCGGACGGGATCTCAGTCGATCGGCTCGCGATGCAGCCACTTGATGAGGTTGACGGACGCGAGCGCCCGCACGCGCGCGGCGTACCGGGCGAGGTCGGCGTCGTCGAGGAGGTCGCGCCACTGGCCGCTGGTGCCGCGGCTGAAGAATGCGGCGGGATCGATCCAGTGCTCCGGACCGCCGCCGGGGACGGTCGTGCCGGCCCTGCTGCGCATCGACTCGAACGTCGCCGCCTGGACCAGGCGGGGCCATCGGTGCTCGTCGACGTCGATGCCGAGGCGCGCGGCTATCCGCCGCATCTGCCCCTCCAGGTCGGCCTTCAGGTCGTCGTAGTGCACATACACGACGTCGAGATCGTCGGCGGCGTCCCAGAACGTCTGCAGGTGCTCTACCGTGCGCCGCAGCGACGACCCGACCTGCGTCGACGGCGTCTCGTCGTCGACCCACTTCCAGAAGCGGTCCCGCTCGCCGTCGGGGCGCGGCCGCGCCGGCCGCATTGGTCCGAGCTCGATACCGTCGATCGCGGCCGCCCGTTCGCGCTGGCTGAGGAACGCGCCGATGTCGGTGTTGTCGATATGGCGGCCCATCGACAGCCCCACGTCGCGCGGATCCCGCCC
>Ga0210383_10001593_pt1 | contig 20678 bp, 16 predicted proteins | sample IncBWC14OmetaG_FD_160072 | JGI IMG/M metagenome (GOLD analysis project Ga0210383, IMG submission 160072) | Forest soil microbial communities from Barre Woods Harvard Forest LTER site, Petersham, Massachusetts, United States - Inc-BW-C-14-O ... | reverse complement strand
CGCAAGCACGCTCGCAATGACCTGAGGAAAGAGGAGAAGAAGAACCATGACGATTGTCGCCAAAGCTAGCAGTGCGATTGCAGTCTTGCTTTGACGCGCCCGGCAGCGCACCCCACGATAGACTTGGAAAAAACCGAGGCCCAGAAGGATGATCGAGAGTGCTAATAGCCAAGGCCGTGCTCTACCCAGAAAGACGGAAGCCCCGGCCACGCCTGCCGCGCCCAAGAACGGTAGAGGCAAACAACAGCTCAAAGTCAGCAGCGAACTGAGTATGGCCCCGACTGAAGCGCCAGTTGTCTTCCAGCTGCCCATCAAACCACCGAAACACGCGCTTTTTCGATTGCAACCCGTAAACTCTGTTGCGATGGGACGCCGCTGCCATCCGAATACAAGCGGCACATCAGTCCAAACGAAGGAGTTTGTCCGCTAGGTGGCTCAACGTCATGCCCATTTATGCGAATCGTGGGTGAACCGGGAAACTTGAGCGATTGTGCCATCGCGGCGTCGCTCACCAATACTTCGTTGACGGGCGTTTGAAGATTTTCCGCAGATAGGGTTGCACGTAGCCGCTCAAGTGCAACAACGTGATTCGGACAGTTGGCCACGTATAACAATTCAATGTTCATTCGGCACCGTTGTGCTTGGATTTTCCAATGACCGTTAGGACCGGGCACCGCCCGTTCTTCTTCCTCCGTGGGCGATTGAGTTGAGCGTTGCACTTTGTCAGTGCGGTCTTCAGCTCGTCTTCCAACTTAGTTAGCGCGATTCTCTTTGCGTGGATGTCTTTCAGCTTGTGGTCAAGCATCTTCCGCACTGCGGAGCACGCACGCAGATCATTGGTTCTCAAGGACACAAAATCACGAATCTCATTTAGCGAGAAGCCAAGTGTCTGTAAGCTACGAATGAATTGCAGCGCGGCAACATCAGCAGAAGAGTACAGACGAAACCCACCTTCGCTGCGGGTGGGAGCTGCGAGTAGCCTATTGCGCTCATAAAAGCGAATGGCGTCGATACTTACGCCTACCTGTTTGGACACCTGCCCGATTCGCATTGACTTCCTCGCCCAAGCATCCGACACCCCCACCGTACACCCTTGAGTGTAGTCCAGAGTCAAGCGCAATCTAATGTGAGAACCGAGGCAGGTCGCCGATGTGACCGGCTAACCCCGTATTCTTCAACCTGGGGAATTTCGCGCGATTTGTATTTGGAGTCAGTAACTCCTGAGGAGTCGGCTTGTAGAACGTGATTGGGCGATTCCCGATGTCAATTGTCGGATTACGGGCAAACGGGAAACTGGGACCCGCCGTCACGGTAACTTCCGGGTAGCCGACACTCGTCCAGAACCGCATCTTTCGCTTCGCGCAACCGCGTTTCTAGGCCGCATCTGTCCGGTAGTCCAACTTACGAGAAGTAAATAAGAGCCGCCGGAATAACGATTGAAACGTCCAAGTCGAACTGAAACAGTTGGTCCACCAACCGACAACCTGCGGTGCAGAGCACTTGTCCTATTGACATCCCACAGGTCCTTCGCAATACTCCTGTGGATTCACCACAGGAGGCCACGTGGCTGGTGACAAGTCAGAAATTCTCCAGGGCACTCTCGATTTGATGGTTTTGAAGACCCTCAAATCCATGGGGCCGTTGCATGGCTACGGGATCGCCCGCCGCATTGAACAGGTCAGCGAAGATGCCCTGCAAATCAATCAGGGCACAATCTACGCCTCTCTCGTGCGCCTGATGCAGAAGGGCTGGATTTCGGGAGCCTGGGGCACGTCGGACAACAACAGAAAAGCCAAGTTCTATTCCATCACCAGAGCCGGACGTAAGCAGCTCAATACGGAAGCGCAGAATTGGGAGCGCATCTCCAACGTGATTGGCCGCGTGCTGGGCACAGCGGAGCGAGGCTAATCCGATGTTTGCCTGGTTAAAGACCCTCGCCTCACGAACTGTCGCGTGGGTTTCACTCCGTCACGTTGATCAAGAATTCGAGCATGAACTTAACGCCCATCTCGACATGCTCACGGACGAAAATGTCCGGAAAGGCATGGCGCCAGAAGAAGCCAAGCGAGCTGCTCGCATCCGGTTGGGCGGCCAAGCGCAACTCAAAGAAACCAACCGCGAGCTTCACGGCTTACCCATGCTCGAAACATTTTTCCAGGACACGCGCTACGCCTTCCGCATGCTGGGCAAGAATCCCGGCTTCACGGCCGTCGCGGTGCTTACGCTGGCTCTCGGTATCGGCGCCAACACAGCTATTTTCAGCGTCGTTTATGCAGTGCTTTTGAAGCCGCTACCTTATACGAATCCAGAGCAGTTGTTCACCGCGTTTCAGGCAAACACGCAACAGGGAATAACGGAGACGGGCTGTTCGTATCTGAATTTCGAAGAGTGGAGAGCGCAAAATCATGTCTTTAGCGAAATGGCGGGAAACGTAGCGCACCAGCTCACGCTGACTGGCCACGTCGAGCCTACCGTTGTGAAGACGTCCGTCGTCACTCCGGAGTTCTTTGCACTTCTGGATGTTAAGCCAGTCGTGGGACGCATTTTTTCCCCCCAGGACGGCAAACGGGGTGCGCCACCCGTGGTTCTCGTAAGCGAAGATGTGTGGCGGGGTCGATTCGGTGCAGATCCCAAAATCATAGGAACTTCGATTGACCTGGACAAACGTCCGTTCACCGTGGTTGGAATCATACCCGCCGCCTTTCGCACTCCTTTTTTCACCGCCAAGCAGGAAGTGTGGATTCCGCTCGTTCAGGACCCTGTCTTTAGTACCCGCATGCCTCAGCGGGGATCGCATTTATTACCAGTTATTGGGCGGCTGAAGCCGGGCGTTTCCGTGGCGCAGGCTCAGGCGGAAATGGACGCCATCAGCGGGAGGCTGGCCGCGGAATTTCCGGAGGAGAACAGTGGTTGGACAGTCCGCCTGGTGCCGCTGCAGAAGGAAATTGTGGGAGACGTAAAAACCGGGCTGCTGGTGCTCCTGGGTGCCGTAGGCCTAGTGCTCCTGATCGCCTGCGCCAATATCGCCAACTTACTTCTTGCCCGCGCGACCTCCCGCTCGAAAGAGATTGCCGTTCGGACTGCGTTGGGCGCCGGGCGCGCTCGAATCATCCGCCAGTTGCTCAGTGAGACCGCGGTGCTCGGTCTGCTTGGCGGAGCTGTAGGAATAGCTCTCGCTTACTGGGGTGTTAAAGCCTTGAGCTCGCTCCTGCCGTCGAGTTTGCCGCAGATGAACCCCATTCGCGTTGACTATTTTGTCTTGGGTTTTGCGCTTCTCCTTTCCGCTATCGCAGGCGTGGCCTTTGGCTTGGTTCCCGCCATGTTCGCGGCCAATGCCGATATACAGAGCACCCTTCGCGAAAGCGTGCGCACAGGCGAAAGCCGCAACCGCCGCCGTGCGCGCAGTTTCCTGGCTGTCGCGGAAATTTCGCTCGCCATGGTTTTGCTGATGACAGCGGGATTGCTGCTGCGCAGCTTTTCCAAGCTGATGTCTGTCAGCCCAGGGTTCGACGTCGAGCACATCATGAAGGCGGATATCTCGCTGCCACAGTTTCAGTATTCAAAGCCGCAGCAATGGGCCGCTTTCTCTGACGAACTGCTGGCACGAATCCAGTCCGATCCAGGATTGCAGGACTCGGCGGTAGTTGTTCCGCGTCCGATAGCCGACCTTCGCGTCACCCTGCCATTCGATATCGTGGGAAGCCCTCCGGTATCCGAATCCGCGGCCGCATCCAGGACGACGAGCTATGTATCCATCAGCCCGAGTTATTTTCACGTGATGAGCATTCCATTGTTGTCCGGACGTCTCTTCGACCAGCGCGATATCATGTCCTCACCTAGTGTCACGATAATTAGTAAGGCAATGGCGCAACGTTACTTTCCAAGTCAAGAAACCCTGGGAAAGCAGATCACCTTTGGTTTTCCTCCTGCTCCCGGAGTTATGCATGAAATCGTAGGAATCGTGGGCGATGTCAGGGACGATTCCTTGGGTCAGGATCCCCGTCCAATGGTGTATGTGCCATACGCCCAAGCGCCTTTTTGGGGGGCGAATGTCGTTGTAAAAAGCACTTTGAGCCCATCCAGCGTGGCTGCCACAATTCGGCAGGAAGTGCAAAAAATAGATAAAGACTTGCCTGTAACCGACGTCGCGATGATGCCGGACATCATCGAGGCTTCCGTAGCGCAGCCCAGGTTTCGCACGTTCTTGCTTGGCCTGTTTGCCGCGATGGCGCTGGTACTTGCCGCTACCGGTATTTTCGGAGTGATTTCCTATTCAGTGTCGCGACGCACAAACGAAATTGGCATCCGCGTAGCGCTGGGAGCTTCGCGCGGTACGATTCTGCGTATGGTCTTGCGAGAAACTCTAGTCCTGACGTTTGCCGGCCTTGCCGTTGGACTCCCTTGCGCACTCGCAGCTTCTCGCCTGCTGGGGAATATGCTTTTCGGCGTCTCCGCCAGCGACCCTGCGACGCTCGCAATCGTAGCGATCACTCTCGCCGCCGTAGCTGCTCTTGCCGGATATATTCCCGCGGGCCGCGCCATGCGCGTGGATCCCATGGTCGCCCTCCGCTACGAATAGGACCATGCGGAGGTTCAAGACTGGATGGCCATTTGTCTAAAAAACGCTGCGATTACTGGGCAAGTGTAATCTCGCTCAATTCTTCGGAAGTCCCGTTCTGGGAAGTGGGCCGTGATCGATTGCGTCACTATCGACCTCTGATTGATCCCTGGTGACGGGCAACCCTTCCATAATCCGGTAAGGTAAGGCTAGCGACCACCCGTCCAGAATCGTCGGAAACGGGAAGAAAAAGAGATGCCTACCCGTCGGTATCTGGGGCATCACTGGAGAGTAGATCGAAGCTTTGCAGAAGGATAGGAACTCCCAGCCGAGTGGTCGAACGTTTTTTCAAGGCTTGATTCGATAGCCTGTCTTTCGCACGGTGATGATATGACGGGGAGAAGCAGGATTCTCCTCAAGCTTACGGCGCAGCTCCGCGATATGCGTATCCACGGTGCGGCTGACGACCGCTGCGGAGTATCCCCAAACCTCCCTCATTAATTGCAAACGAGAGACTACGGCGCCGCGAGCGCGAAGCAGAGCAAGCAACAAACTGAACTCTTTCGGAGCGAGTTCGACGGACTCGGAAGCGCGCCGGACGCTGCAGGCAGCAGCATCCACTTCGACATTTCCGAAACGATGGAGTTCATGCGCGTCATTGGTGGGTGCGAGGGGTGGCTGAGTGCGCCGGAGGAGCGCTTCGACGCGTGCGAGAAGTTCGAGGAGGCCGAAAGGCTTGGTGACGTAGTCGTCGGCACCCATGCGCAGGCCGCGGACCTTATCGAATTCTTCGCCTTTGGCGGTGAGCAAGAGAACAGGCGTCGCACGGTCTTTCTGGCGCAGCGTTTTTAAGACGCGGAAACCATCGAGTTGGGGCAGCATGATATCGAGAATAGTCAGGTCGGGCTTGACGTTCGAAAACATCCTCAGGCCGGCGACACCGTCATGCGCAACTTCCACGTCGTAGCCCTCAATCTCAAGGTTATTTCGAAGGCCGTAGGCGAGGTCACGATTATCTTCGATGAGAAGGATACGGGTCATAAGGTCGCCCTGGGATAAGACTGAGAGTCGGGCAAAGGCGGCGAAGACAATGGAAGCTCGACGATAAATCTCGCGCCGCCGCGTTCACCGCTCGTGACGGAACAGGTGCCGCCGTGCCTGGTGACTAGATCGCGGACGACCGATAGGCCGATGCCGGTGCCGGCGATGGAGGACTGCCGATCGCGGTCCAAGCGCTGAAAGCGCTGGAAGATGCGCTTGCGGTCCGCGGGAGGAACACCGGGGCCTTCGTCCTCGACATATAAGCAGGCGGCTGCGCCGCGAGGCTCGAGGCCGACAATGATTTGCTGAGGCTTCCTTCCATACTTCACGGCGTTGTCCAGAAGATTGATGAGGATTTGCCGCAGACTGCCGGGATCGACGTCTGCGAAGAGGCGCGGCTGCAGACGCGTTTCGATGCGGCTTTCGCCGCCGTTCATCATGGAAGTGAAGTCTTCAACAGTTTCCTGGAGAAGGGGGGCCATTTCGCGATTTTCTTTCGCAAGCGTGTCCAGTCTCTTTTCCATGCGGGAGAACTGCAAGACATTCTCGACTAACTGACTGAGTCGGCGGGCCTCGCGATCGATGATTTCGAGAGAGCGCTGTTGTTCCTCGATGGAGCGAACGCGTTCAAGAAGAAGCGTTTCGGCAAACATGCGGATTTGCGTCAGCGGCGTGCGAAGCTCGTGCGAGACGCTGGAGACAAATTCGTCACGAAGTCTTTGGAACACCATTTCGCGGCGAAGCTGCAGAATAGCCATAACGATGAGCGCGGCGTTCAAGGCGAGCAAGGCGAGAAAGAGCCAGAGCCTCGAACGTGGGAGACCGCCGACAACGATTTGCCGCGCAACTTGCGGATCTATCGAAGCTTCCACTTCAAAACCGGACAAGACTCCCTGATAGGTATCGCCAAAGGGTTTCGTGACGGCGAAGCCCGCGCGAGGCGTATTGCCCAAACTATAGAGTGACGCTCCACTTTGATCGCGGATGATGACGTGAACAAATTCGTTGGTGACCTTGCCGTGGCCCAAGGACGCCGGCACAAGCGGTTGGCGGTTGAGCGAGGCGCCAATCCAAGGGCCGAGTTTTGCGAAGTCCACTTCGAATCCAACGATCGACCCGCCCATCTGGGCGCTACGCGCAAAGGCAGTAACGAAGATCCTTGCAGGCTTACCGGGTTGCGAATGAATGACCTGAAAGGGTGCATCGTTGCGTTGCGCAGACGCCTCTGCGATCTTTTCTCGAAGCCAAGTCGGCGTTTCCTCCGAATCGGCATCGTCGACAAATCCGAGAAGATGCTTTGTGGTATCCCACTGAAAATAGTTCTTTGCCAGAGTGGCGGCACGCTTTACGCGCACGTCTTGCGTAGAGAGAAGGTTGGCGGAAATGTGCGGTGAAAGACGGCGGGTTTTTTGGAATTCGCTGACAAGCGCGGCGCTCAATGTGGAATAGCCGTAGTACCCCACTTCGACAGCAGAACGGCGGATGACCTCGTCGGCTACGAGACCGGAGTAGTCACGCAAGACCCCCTCAGCGGCGGCCCTCTGTGCGGAGGCAGAATACTGTGCCTGGATTACGATTAAGCCAGCGGTGGCCAGGCTGACCATGAGCAGCACGACAATAAGAGCCGTACGGGAACTTCGGGAACGCCAAAAGGAAAGACCTGCCATTCTAGGCCGAGTATAGCACTAGCAGATTTCTCCTATAGGCCACCCCAGCGGAGTTTGCAGACTGCGAACAAAGGCCTGACGGATTCCTGACAAGGAAATGACCGGTTGACCGCCAAAGGGTTCTGGCGATGGTTTAGAGTGTCCGTCCTTGTTCCAGACTCAGGATAGACGGAGGCGAGAGATGCATCGCAGAATTCACAATACCGGCGTCATGATGAGCGTGACTCTTCTGACCCTATGCATCGCGGTGAAGGGAGCCGGACAGCAGACCGACGAGAAACCGAAAAATCTGCAATATTTTCCGAAAGACACCACGCGGCAGGCTCTCGTTCAAACGATGCGAGGATTCGCGTTCGCGCTGGGGACGCGCTGCGAACATTGCCACGTGGAAAAGACACCGGGCTCGCACGATTTGGATTTCGCCGACGACGACAAGCAGGAAAAGAAAACGGCGCGGGCGATGTTAAAGATGGTGGATGCAATCAATCAGGAATATATCGCGAAGATGGGCCGAACAGCGCCGATACGCGTGGAGTGCGTGACGTGCCACCGAGGGCTGGTAATTCCCAAAACCATGAACGCGCTTCTGGCGGAGACAATTGAGAAAAAAGACGTGGAGGCAGCGGTTGCGCTCTATCGCGATCTGCGGAAAAAGGCTCTCGGGGACGGCCAGTACGATTTTGGGGAAACGTCCCTGAATATTCTGACGGAGAGTTTGCTCCACCAGGGCAAAGGCAAAGAGGCGGCGGCGATCATGGAGCTGAACGTCGAGGTCAACATCCCGCCCTCGCTCTGGAGCTACGGCCTTCTGGCGATGTCCCATGTAGCCAACAAGGAGACTGAGAAAGCGAAAGCGGATTATCAGAAAGTTCTGGAGTTGAATCCTGAGGACGCGTGGGCCAAAAAGCAGCTTGAGGAATTGAACCGTAGCAAGCAATAGGTTCCGGGAAGCGCAAGGCGGGCGGACCGCGGGTCAAGTTTCCGTTCACGGGACACTGTTCCCCAATTTCGGGGCGTATAGTTGGCAAGTGTGGGACGCTGGAATTTGGAAACTTCATTTAAGCTTGACGATTGCGAGTGAATGACCGGGGCCGGTTTTGCCCAGCCCAGCCTAAACAGTGGGACAACAAGAGTCTTTCTCCGATGGTGACCCTGATCGTACGTGAATTCACAGTTGACGCTCCCGTGCGAGCTGCCTGGGATCATCTTGCCCGCCTAGAGCAGTGGCCGAGTTGGGCGCGGCATATTACGGGGATTGATCTAAAGCCTCCAGGACAATTGGGACCACAATCGGCAGGCATTATCCATCTGGCCCACGGCATCAAATCAACTTTCCAGATGACGGAGTTTCGCCCCTATGAAAACTGGAAGTGGGTAGGCCCCTTTTTGTGGCTGACGGTCCACTACGACCACAAGTTTATCCCGTTGGGCGCAAAGCAAACCAAACTGGTATGGATTTTGGCAGCGGAAGGGTTCGGAGCCGGGATTTTCGGGAGGCTGTTTGCGAAGATCTATCGCAAGAACTTGGAGAAGGCCATTCCGCTGTTGGTTAGTGAGATGGCTACGCAAATTGGGCTTTAAGGACAGATTGGCTCGCTCCACTAGCGAAGAAGGAAACAATCCACATAGACGCTAATAGGATAAATTCCAGTTAACTCCTCCAAAAGCCGGTTTTTGGCAAATTGGAATCCCTGTTTGCAGCCCACTTTCGATCGTTGGCGGATGACGGGCAACCCTGAAGTAATCCCAAGGTAAGGGTTGCCGACGATCCGCTCACAACGTGACTGTCAGACTGGTTTGCGTTCTGGCTGGTTGTTGGATGCCTTGACCTTCGACCTATCATAATGTACGCTGAGCGGTAGAAGGTTGAGGCATTATGTTTTTATCGCCGCGTTTCCCCATTCCGCAAGGCACACTTGACATGCTGATTCTCCAGATTGTGTCACTCGAGCCACTGCACGGCTACGGGGTCGCCCAAAGGCTGGACCAGATCTCGCGCTCGGTAGTCCAAGTGAACCAAGGCTCCCTCTATCCTGCGCTACACAGGCTGGAGCTAAAGGGATGGCTGAGGGCCGAATGGAAGCAATCCGAAACGGGGCGGGAAGCCAAGTTCTACTCATTGACGGCTTCCGGCCGAAAACAGCTCGCCGCCGAAAAACACACTTGGGCGCGCTTGGCGGGAGCGGTGCAGCTCATTTTCAATGAGGGCACCAAATGATAAGGCAACTAGCGAACTGGTTCCGTCGCAAGAAGCTGGAGAGCGGTCTGGACCGCGAATTGCGCTATCACCTCGAACGGCGAATCATTGATCTTGAGCGGTCCGGTCTGCCAACTGGGGAAGCTCGGAGGCAGGCCCTGTTGGAACTCGGGGGCGTCGCGCAAATCCAAGAGGAAGTCCGAGACATCTGGCTGAGTCGATGGCTACGGGATTTCACCTACGATCTGCGCTTCTCCGCACGCTCTTTTCTCAAGGCGCCCTCGTTCACTATTACTGCCGTGCTCTCGCTCGTGCTCGGCATTGGTGCCACGACTGCAATCTACTCGCTGGTGGATCAGGTGTTGCTGCACGCGCTTCCCATTCGCCAGCCTGAACGTCTCGTCCTGATCGATTGGCGCGGCGATCAAGTTGCGGATGGCTTCGGCAGCTGGAATCTGATGTCTTACTCGATCTGTCGCAATCTCGATAAGCAGACGCTGTTCTTCGAGGGTGTATTCTGCCGCGCACTCACTACTGTCAATCTCTCAACGGGCGGCGATTACCGGCCTGCGGTGGTAGAGATTGTCTCCGGTAACTATTTCCCGGTGCTCGGAGTCGGGCCAGCGTTGGGGCGAGTGTTGGCGAACGACGATGACGGTGCGCCAGACGCCAATCCGGTGGCTGTCCTTTCGTATGACTTCTGGCAGACACAACTCGGAGGCGCTCCCGATGTGGTTGGCCGCAAGGTGTTGGTTAATCGTTATCCGTTGACCATCGTCGGAGTAGCTGCTTCTGCGTTCAAGGGCATGGACGTTCGCCAGGTTCCATCAATCTGGATTCCTGCGTCGATCTCAGCGCAAGCCATTCCAGGTTTCAACCGCCTTCTAGATCGTCGCACGCGCTGGATGCAGGTGTTAGGCCGCTTGAATCAAAGTGTGACGTTGAAAGAAGCACAGGCAGGCCTGCAACCTTGGTTCAAAGCGATGCTCCAGGAGGATACGCGCCGCGCAGGGTTCCCCGTAATCACAGCCGAACGCCGGCAAAGATTTCTCGATTCGTCGATCGTGCTTACTGCGGCGCCACAAGGTCATTCCGGACTGAGGCGACGGCTAGTGGAACCGTTGTGGGTGCTATTCGCTGTGACGACAGTATTGTTGGGTCTGGCCTGTTTGAATGTTTCCGGTTTGTTCCTGGCACGCGGGTCGGCGCGTGATCGTGAGATTGGTACAAGGCTGGCTTTAGGCGCTTCACGCGGGCGGCTGGGGCGGCAGCTTCTTGCCGATAGCCTGCTCATCGCGCTCGCAGGCGGATTGCTTGGGACAGCAGCGGCTCCAATCGTTGTGCGAACTCTTATCGCATTCCTTCCGCGGGAAACGGCCCCCACCGCTTTAAACGCGGGCATCGACTCGCGTCTCTTGCTCTTCGCGTTCGCCGCAAGTGTAGCGGCGGGAGTTTTGAGCGGGCTCGCTCCGGCCTGGCAGGTGGGGAGGCGCTCGCTTGTATCATCGCTCCGGGAGCGAGGCGGCACAGCATTCGGTGGCGTACGACTTCGAAAGGTTATTGTGACCGCGCAGATTGCCTTGACTTTGACGCTCGTCGTAGGTGCGGGATTGTTTCTTCGAACTCTGGATGCCTTGATGGCTCAAGGGCCAGGTTTCGTAACATCGAGCCTTGTCTCATTCGGCGTCGACTCTCTGCGAAACGGGTACTCTCCATCGGAAGGAAACCGCCTGATTCGCCGCATCGATGAAGCAATCCGTAACTCCCCAATCAGTCGAGCGTCTGCAGTAGCCCGGTTCCCATTGCTGACAGGCGGAAGCTGGAACGATCCAATGACGATCCTCGCAGACAAAAGAATCTCGACTGACCGCGATGTCAATTTAAATAGTGTCACGCCGGGATTTTTCCAAACCATGGGTATAAAAATCATTGAGGGGCGAAACTTCGATGAACGTGACATCCGCGCAGCGGGCGAGCAAGGCTGGCGCTCGACGATTGTGAACGAAGCATTCGTAAAGCGCTACCTAAGAGGGCGGAATCCTTTGGGAGTGCGAATCTGTGAGGGCTCCGGACCGGACGCCAAGCCCAACATCGAAGTTGTCGGCGTCATGTCTAACTTTAGTTATCGCGGGATTCGCGAGGAGTCCGAGCAAGCTTATTTTCCGTTCTTCGAGGATAGTGGCACCTTTTATGTAAGAATTCGCGAAACACCGAAATCCTCCTTCGAATCGCTTCGTGCGATAGTCCGCAGCGTCGATCCGACACTGCCGATCAGCGATCTCCGCACGTTAGATGAGCAGGTCGAGCGCTCGTTGAATACCGAACACATGCTGGCGACGCTGTCCGGAGGCTTCAGCACGCTTGCGCTGTTGCTTTCGTTGGTGGGCCTGTACGGCGTAATGTCTTATGTAGTGACGCAACGTACGCGCGAGATCGGGATCAGGTTGGCGCTTGGCGCCAAGCGCTGGTCTGCGATTTGGCTCGTGCTTCGCGATGCCCTGACGATGGTCGTTTCAGGAATCGGCATCGGGTTGCCCCTTGTCTGGGCTCTCGGCCGGCTGGTGAAATCGCAGCTCTATGACGTAAAACCCTCCGACCCTGTTGTAATCGCGATCACTATCCTGGTTCTCTGTTCGGTGGCGTTGAGCTCCGCTCTCATTCCCGCGCATCGCGCCTCGGGAATAAACCCGACGGACGCATTACGAGTCGAGTAGTTTGTTCGTTCGCAGCACGCGGACGCTCGGTGTCCTTTCCGATCATTTCAGCCACTCATCTATCGCCCGAGAATCTGCTTTCGTAAGTTTGGGACGAGTGACGAGCAACTCTGACGTAACGCGATTAGGTAAGGGTTGCCGACCATCCGCCCAATGATTCGCTGACGATAGTAGTTCGTTCCAGATACAACTTGTTGGTCGATCCGCTCCTAGTCCCCGCCCAACAGCCTGACCTGAACCCCTTCGACGATTCTCTAAGGCAAATCCCACGCGGTGGACCGTGCTTTTTCGCTGACACGAAAATGGCAAACATTTCCGGAATGCGTGGAACGATCGCTCCCAGGCCAGGGAAACATTCCCCTTGACCTTCTAGGGAGAGTGGCGCATGCTCGCTCCACTAGAAGCAAATAGGAGAGGGTTGATATGGGTAAGCAAAAGTCGGAACTGCCGCAGGGGACGCTCGACATGTTGGTGCTGAAGGCACTCTCTTTGGGGCAGATGCACGGGTACGGAGTTGGACAACGCATCGGGCAGCTTGCCGAAGACATGCTCAAGGTGGAAGAGGGCACGCTGTACCCGGCGCTCTACCGCATTGAGCAACGCGGGTGGATCAAAAGCGAGTGGGGAGTATCGGAGAACAACCGGCGAGCGCGCTATTACAAACTGACACGCGCGGGTCGTAAGCAACTCGGAGTGGAAGAGGTCAAATGGTCGCACCTGTCGATGGCCGTGGGCAAGGTGCTGCGGACAATCTGAAGGACAAGATCATGGGATGGCTTGCGAAAGTCAGGATGCGATTGCGCGCTCTACGGCATGGCGAGGAAGTGCATGGCGAGATCGCGGAAGAGTGGCAATTTCACATTGATTTGCGGACCGAAGAGAACATCCGGCGCGGAATGACGCCGGAGGACGCGCGGCGAAGCGCGGAGCAACATTTTGGAAATGCGGGATATATCAAGGATGTGAGCTGGGACGTCCGGGGCGGAGGAATCATGGAAACTCTCTGGCACGACGTGCGATTCGGAATTCGGCAGTTGCGTAGAAGCCCTGGATTCACATTTGTCGCGCTGCTCTCGCTGGGACTGGGGATTGGAGGCAACGCGCTCATTTTCAGTTTGATCAGCACGATTCTCCTGCGACCGTTGCCGATTAGCCATCCGGAACAGGTTTTCGCGATTCACCAGGGGAAAGAAAAAGATGCTTCGTACTCGCAGTCGATGTCCTACCCCAATTACAAAGACATTAGGGATCGGAATGCAGTTTTGTCTGGAATGGCAGTGTATCGATTCGATCCCATGAGCTTGAGCCACAACGGGAGCAACGAGCGTGTTTGGGGCTACCTCGTCTCCGGGAATTACTTTGACGTGCTGGGCGTGCAGGCGTTTTTGGGGCGAACGTTTACGGCCGACGAAGATCGCACTCCAAATTCGCATCCGGTGGCGGTGCTGAGTTATGGCTGCTGGCAGCGGCGCTTTGGCGGCGAGCCAGGAATTGTGGGCAGCCCTATTCAGATTAATGGTCACAGCTTTATAGCGATTGGCGTGGTACCGCCCGCATTTACGGGGACGGAGAGCATATTCACACCCGAGTTCTGGGTGCCTAGCATGATGCAGGAGTGGATCGAAACAGGGAGCGGGCTGGAAGGCCGCGGCGACGGCCAGTGGCTTCCGTTCGGTCGGCTGAAGCGCGGCACAAATGCGGAGCAGGCGCAGGCGCAATTGAACACCGTGGCCCGGCAATTGGGGCAGGAGTACCCAAAAACGGACGAGGGAATGACGCTCCGGCTAACTCCGCCAGGATTGGTTGATCCGAATCTGCGGAGCGCGGTGATCGCGTTTAGCAGCGCGCTGATGTTAACGGTGCTGCTTGTGCTGCTGATTGCGTGCACAAATCTCGCAAGCTTGCTTTTGGCGCGCGCCACGCAGCGGCGGAAAGAGATTGCGGTGCGGATGGCCATCGGAGCGACGCGCGCGCGGCTTGCATTGCAGTTGTTGACAGAGAGCGTGATGCTTTCCGTGACTGGGGCGGCGTTCGGACTTGCGATCGGCCAGGCGCTGATCCTAGTGGCACGGGCGTCGCTTCCTCGGACGGATTTTGCGCTGACACTGGACCTCCGGATGGATTGGCGGGTCGTAAGTTTCGTTGTGGCTCTAGCGGTGGTCACGGGAATCGGCTTCGGACTCGTGCCGGCGCTGCAGGCGAGCCGTTCCGATGTTGTCTACGCGCTGAAAGAGGACACGTCGGGCGGGCGACGGCGAGCGTGGTTGCGGGGCGTGCTGGTGGTGATGCAGGTTGCACTGTCGTTCGTTTTGCTGATCACGGCGGGATTAACGGTGCGAAGCCTGGAACACACGGAGGTCCTTGGCCCGGGGTTCGATCCGAACAATGCCGTGACCCTGTCGGTGGACCTGGGGCTTCAAGGATACGACGAGAAGAGAGGAGAGAATTTCTATCAGCAGTTGGCCGACCACGTTCGAGCATTGCCTGGAGTGAAGTCGGCTGGGTGGATAGCAAGATTGCCGCTGGCGCTGGATGTGAGCACGACGGGTGTATATCCCGAGGGACAAGCGGAACCGCGCGCTGAAGAGATGCCGTCTGCTATCTATGAGAGCGTTAGCCCGGACTACTTTGCGACGATGGGAATTCCGATTGTTGATGGACGGGATTTTGCCGCGAGCGATACCACGAAATCGCCAGGAGTGGTCATCGTCAACGAAACGCTCGCGAAGCGATTTTGGCCGAGCCAGAATGCGATCGGCAAGCGTCTGCACTCCGGGAACACAGACGTGCTTGAGGTGGTAGGAGTCGCAAAGAACGGCAAGTACCAAAGCCTGGGAGAAATTCCGGCGCTGGTCGTCTACTATCCGCTCACGCAGAACTACGCGACGTCAGCGGCCCTGGTGATACGGACAAGCGTCGATCCAGGAGCTGAAATATCCAGTGTGAGGGGCGAAGTACAAACACTCGATCCCCAATTGCCGATCTATGACGCAAAGACGCTGAAGGAACACATGCGGCTTGCGCTATTCCCATTACACGCGGGAGCGGTGGTGGCCGGGAGCTTCGCGTTGCTCGCCATGATTCTTGCGGCCATCGGAATTTATGGAGTGATGGCCTATTCCGTGAGCCAGCGCACGCACGAGATCGGCATCCGGATGGCGCTTGGGGCGCGGGCCAGCGACGTGTGGAAGATGGTGTTGAAGCAGGGAGTGATAATCACTGTTATAGGGATGGTCTTCGGATTAGTCTGTGCGATCGGATTGTCGGGCGTGGTGGCAAGTATGCTCTATGGTGTGAGCGCAACAGATCCGTTGACATTTCTTTTCATTACATTGCTGCTTGCCGCTGTGGCCCTGACGGCTTGCTATATTCCAGCGCGGAGTGCAACGAAAGTGGATCCAGTCATTGCGATAAGGAGTTTGTGAGATTTTGGAGAGCAGGCTAGCAAGAATCCACCGGAGAAGGCTGCGGCACGCTGAACCCAAACGGCCTACCGTTCGAAATGCCGGAGTGCAAGCGAGCCAGAAGTCCCTATGCGAAGTTGCAAACTTCAGTGACGCTGGTGACCGATTCTGGTCGGGTCACGGCCAAACCGGAAGTAATCCAAAGACGTCGAAGAGCGGCCGAGCCTGGCACAGATTGGCAAATAAGGCACTCATATAACCTGTCTGAGCAGCTGTTGTCGATCTCAGACAGCCGCTGGTCCAAAAGGCCTCATTCCTCAGCGTTCACAAGCCGTTGATTCTTCTGGACTGACGCCGACGTTTTGAAGGCTGGTCCGGAAAGTACAGGTTGTTGACCGCCTATCATCGGATCTGAGTACATCGATACCAGAATCACATAAAGGCGTTGGGTTCGATCTCCACCGCCCCTACCAAATCCTTATAGATAGCAGGTTTTTTAACTTTTCTTGTCCCCAATTTGAGAGCTTGTCCCCAATTGAAAGACATCGTTGCAGCCGGGCCGCACGAGAAAGAGCCATTTCGGTGAATTTGGAGGCCAGTAGAAGTGTTCGTTTCACGACTCTCCATCCCGTTCGAGGACTTCCCGGGCGGGATGTCCCAGCCGAGTTCTCTCTTCTTCTAGGACGGCCCGCGGTGCGATGCAAGCACGCTTTAGACCAAATCCTAGATCACTGAAAAGACCTCGCTTGCGGGAAAAATCGGAATAGCATCGGAATAGCAAATGTCACCGAAATAGAACACCAGAGAACGCGATGTCAATGGGAGGCATAACCTATGAAGGTCGCAATCTACGCCCGGGTGAGTACACAAGGGCCAGGATCCCACCATGCAGACTCGCGAACTTCGGGAGTATTGCGCGCGCCGGGGTTGGGACGTCGCCGGTGAGTACGTGGCGCCCGATGTCCTTACCGTCGGCACAAGAAACCAGATTGCGATGCCTGTAAAAGCAGATCGCAAGCTAAGCGTGCGCGACGCGAGCCCGACCCGACGCCAATTTTTGAGCGAACGAGAATAGAATCTTACGGTCTTTGTCTCCCGCTTTGCCGAGGCATTTTCGCAGCTTGTGAAGGTACATCGCGTCCTTGCCTTTGCCGCCCCAAACAATCTCGGCTGAGGTCTTTCTATTCAGTAGATTCGGGACTTGAGGAGGCTTTTCGCCATCGTAGAAGAGTTGGTAGAGCGGCACTTCCAAAGCCCGAGCGAACTTCTCCAAAGTCTCAATGGCTGGGACGGTGTGGCCATTCTCAACGCGGGATATATAGCAGCGGAAGAGTCCCGTTCTCTTTTCGATGTCTCCTTGAGAAAGATTCTTGCTCTCGCGCAATTCTCGCAGCCGGTCGCAGATCACCATTCTTAATCTCCTTGGGACAATCCTTGAACGTCATTCTATACGAAAGTTGATGTAATTTTCGGTGCGCTCAAGGGTACCGGGCGTCCCCGACGTTGATAGGGTCCCGAAATTCGTGTCGCCGATTGTATATGCAGGGTAGTAGAATCCAAGGGGAGCACCAACCCAGCCACTTTAACCTTCAGGACGCCGCGATGAACATCAACCTCGACACAAACGATATCGTAAGGATGTTTCAAGTACGCGCCACAGCCGAACTAAAGCGGGAACTCGACGAAGTCAAATGGTGGGAAGACCGAGTCCGTCGCGGCCTCGTAAGACGAGAGCATGTAGAAGCATATATTCAGGCGTCAAAACACATTATCACGACAAAGCGGCACGTTCTGGGCTTTCCGGAATTTCCTTGCTGAGTCCGATCGTGTCGGAGTCAGCGGATGAGTTCGATCAGCTTCACGGGTTGGGGTAGCACCGAGGAACATACCGCTAGAAACGGTCTGGGTCGCCCTGGGGCGGCTTAGGCGAGGATGCTAGTCGGGAAAGTGCGTTGTGGAAATGAATTGGGACCGGGAAGCGGGAAAGATAAACAAAACAAAAAGGGGGCAAGCCCTCGAACTTTGGGAATCAAAGCTCGCCCCTTCTAGCCTAGACAATTTTTACTGAGATCAGAGAACTCTGTAGAGCTATCTCTGATCGTGTGGTAGGTCTCTGTTAGGCGCCAGCCTTCTGTGCCTTGGCCGAACGCATCTGCTGCGTGAACTGGAGCATCGCTTGCAACGCTCCCGGTGACGTTGTCTCCATGTGTTTTTCAAATTTCTCAGCCGCCTTCTCCATGTTGGCTAGAAAGAGCCTCATGTGGAACATCTCTCGCATCTTGGGCACCACCGGCTTGAGCCGGTCCCACACGCCGTAAAATTCGCCGGAGGCTTCAAAGTCCAAGTTACGGGAGGCCCGCGACTGGTTTACACAAAACTATTTCGTGGACAGCTTTAGGTAAGTACCCTCTTTCGCACCGAACGGGTAAAAGCAGGCTAGCGTAGCTCTCAGTGGGGCGCAACCCGGAATTTGGCAATTGTCGACTCGACCAGGTCGCGCTGCGCTTGAATCAACGACCGAGAAAGACCCTGGGATTCGAGACTCCTGCGAGTAAACTGCAAGCAAGTGTTGCGTCGATCTTCTGAGGAACAACTAATCGGGCACTTACAAGGTCTGTACGGACAGGTTCGCAACTACTTCAATTCCGCATCACCGCCTGGCGCCTCCTTCGATCCCTTGTCACATCCATCACAAAGAATTATGTGAAAAGGCTTGGAACTGTGACCTCCTGGGTAACCGGAGTTTGTAACTGCGAGACTCTTCCTGAGCTAAATGAGACTTCAATTACGCGTGGTCCCAGCCGCTTCGTTGACAAATTCTCGACAATTTTTTCCTTGACACCGGAGTTAAAACGATTCAAATAAGACGAAATGGGGTGGCGGGATTCCGCCGCAAGATTTATGGCTGGCTGATTATCGCTAGCCTCGGAGATGAAACAATGGGATATGAAAGCACGTTTGTGTTTAACCGGCACCGTCGGCTAGAGCACCAAATAACCTTGTGTGGCGTTAACGCCTGGCTCCAACGGGTCTGCCTAGTGGCGTGCCTTGCGGGGTTCTTGGTCGCGCCGGTTCTGAAACCGCAGTTATACACGGGCTCCGTGACCGGTGTTGTCACCGATCCCTCGGGCGGGAGCATTCCTTCGGCCAAGATCACCCTGGTCGACGTCAATAAAGGCTACTCGTTCACCACCACCACCGACGCTACGGGCCGCTATCTCGTGCGCTCGGTCCCACCGGGCAGTTATAAGATCACTGCGGAGGCGTCGAATTTTGGACGAGAGAGCAAGGATGGCGTCAACGTCGACGTCAGCCAGAACGTCTCGATCGACTTTGCGTTGAAGGTCGGCACCACCATCGATACCGTCGAAGTGAAAGCGGACACGGTGCAACTCCAGACCGAAGACGCCGTTACCGGCCAAGTAGTGAACCGCAAGTTCGTGAATGATTTGCCGCTGGTCGATCGGAATTTCACCAATCTTGCCTATCTGGCTCCGGGCGTCACCGAGACCAATGCCCCGGGCACCAAAAACTCCCAAGGGGGGATCAACTTCAACTCCAACGGGAGCCGCAATGCCACCGCGGATGTCTTAATCGATGGCGCGACGGCATCGAATTTCGATCAAAACAGCGGGCTCAACAACGTGCTCTACACGCCTTCAGTGGACTCGGTCGAGGAGTTTAAGGTTCAGCAGGCAAACTTCACAGCCGAGTACGGGTTTTCCGCCGGAGCGCTGATCAACGTCGTAACGCGCTCAGGAACCAACCAGTTCCACGGCAGCGTCTATGAATTTTTCCGAAACTCGGTGATGGACGCCAACAATTGGTTCAACAATAAGAATGGCCAGCCCATTGCTGCTTTGAAGCGCAACGATTTCGGCGGATCGATCGGCGGGCCCATCCGGAAAGACAAGACGTTTTTCTTTTTTGACTATGAGGCCCTGAGGGAAAGGGACGCCACGAACGCCACCGCCGGCGTGCCGACCGCCGCTGAAAGGACCGGTGATTTCGGCGTTTTGTGCAGCGCCAATGGCGGTACCTTCGACGCGACGGGCCTTTGCTCGGCTCCGGCGGGGCAACTCTGGGACCCGTACAGTGGAAGTTTTAACTCACAGCCCGAAGCAAGCAACCCAAACATTGGTCCCGGGGCGCTTCGCCAAACCTTTATTCCTTTTAATAACCTGGCGACCTACCAGAGCGCGGGAAATCCTCTTCTGGCGGGGACGCCGTTTCAGCCCGCGCCCCGCCCAGGTAACTTGATCGACCCGGTCGCTGCCAAGCTCATTCAGCTTTTTCCTCTGCCGACGAATCCTGCCACGGATTTGGGTACTCTTCAGAACAGCAATTGGTTTGGCTCGGGCGTCAATCCCACGTCGAACGGCCAGTTCGATATCAAGATTGACCAACGGTTCAGCCAGAACGATCTGTTGAGTGGCAAATACTCGCAGCAAAACGGCAGCGGCAATAGTTTCGATTGTTTCAACAACGTAGCCGACCCCTGCACGGGTGGACCCGTTGTGTTGCACCGATATATTTTTGCGTTGAGCGAGACGCATACCTTCAGCCCCAATTTAATACTCACGGCTACCTACGGCTTCCAGCGTGGATTCGACAACCAGCAGGGCATCAGTGGCAATAACCCGAATGCCCAACAAGGCCTAGCCCAGCTGGGCTTTCCTTCGTACCTGAACCACGGTTTCGGAACCCTTCCCGCCATCACAATCAACGGATACGGCGGAGCCGGTCCGACGAGCAATATCGGGACGCAGACGTTTAGCATTCTGAGAGAGGGTCAGGTCGTTCATCACGTGGACGGCACACTGAGTTGGGTCCATAAAAAGCACGAACTGAAATTTGGCGGGGAATGGCGCCTGCATCAAATAAACTTCACCCAGCCAGGCTGGCCATCTGGCGCTTTCAACTTCGACTTTAGCGGCAGTTCACAGGTGTCCAGCGATCCGGCTTCGGGAGGCGACAGTCTGGCTAGCTTCCTCATGGGGATAGGGCCCCCAGGCAGCGGCGGCGGAGGCTGCACTCCGTGCCAAGTCGGATTCGTGAATTTTGTCAGCACCGAAAGCTTTCAATATGGGGCCTTCG
>Ga0210383_10001592_pt1 | contig 20718 bp, 22 predicted proteins | sample IncBWC14OmetaG_FD_160072 | JGI IMG/M metagenome (GOLD analysis project Ga0210383, IMG submission 160072) | Forest soil microbial communities from Barre Woods Harvard Forest LTER site, Petersham, Massachusetts, United States - Inc-BW-C-14-O ... | reverse complement strand
GAAAATGCAGTAGCGCTGGTAGAGTGCCTTGCCGCGCGTGGCATTTCCCACGAGGTTGCCGACGTGGCTCTGTTGCGCGACAGCGGTCAGGCTCGACAAGAGGAAAAAGAAGACCGCGCCGCTGGTCAAACTGATTTTTATGCGCATGAACCGTTCTCCTCACTCCTCAGAAATCAAAATCGAATCCCATGAGATAGCTGTTACTGATGTCGTCTTTGCCGGAAATCGGCGCAGTTCCCGCATTGATGATGCGTGAATACTCTTGCACCCAGGCGAGACCGGCGCGAGGATTCATAATCGGATACCAGCGATAGCCGATCGTCCAGGTATCGAGATTCCCCGAGTTGCCGCGAATCGTGGGATTCGCCTGCCTCGACATGCGAATCAACTCATATTTGCTGATCAAGATAAGTCGGGGGTTGTAATCATAGTGGGCTTCGACAAAGCCGCCGTTCCATGAGGGACCAACCGCGCCAGCCGGCAACTTTGAAGGTTGATTAGCTGCCACCGAGTTGCCGAGGAAAACATTGTCGTAGCCGTGCTCGTAGAACGTTTGAAAATCGAACTTGCGAATGTAAAACTGTCCGTACGCTCCCGCGCGATAGAAACTGCGGTTCCCGGTGCCCGTTCCCGGAATGGGGTTGCCGTTGCTGGTCTGGAAGTAGGTTGGCGATGCGCCGAAAAATCCGTAGACGCCGACCCGCTGCAAACCGAGTCCCGGCACCTCGAAGCCCTGGTTGAAATTTGTGAACACGTTGTAGGTTTGGCCCGCAGGCAGTCCCGTCTCTCCGTTACTGTTGTTCACCACGGCAACGGAGTAGCGCGTGTAATCGTTGCTGGAGTGCCCCGATACCTCAACCCCAAGCTGGGCGTTGCCAATACCGCTGAAGAAGTTATTGTCGCCGGGCGGAGTAAAAAAGTAGTTGTAGTAAAGCGCTCCAGTATTGTTCAGCAGCAGAGTGCGCTCCTGAGAAATCGGCTCATCCAGCTCGAACTTTCCCATTTTCACGTTGAACCAGCGCGATCCGATGAGATTATCCAGGCGCACCCATGCTTGCGACAATCCCGAGCTTGAGTTTCCTATGAATGGCTGCACGAAGAATGAGATGTTCTTGGACAGCGTGCCCGCCGTGACTATGTCGATGCCGCCAACATCGAATCCCGACGCGGTCACTGTAGACTCCACCAAGCCGCTGCTGGCGGTACCGGGAACCTTGTCGACGGCAACGCGATTGTTGCTCTCCCGATGCCAGTTCGGAGTCACCCGAAACATGATCGGCCAGTATGCGGGCTGCTGATAAATTGGAGCGTCGCGGTCGTTGCCCAGCTGGTATCCGTTGTCTCTGAAAGTCATGCCAAAGTTGTTCAGCATGGGCCACGCTTCGTGACAGGCCGAACAAGGAAGACCGTACTTGCGGGCGAAGGCGGGAATAGCGTTCGCCGGTTGAACCACGGCCAGCAACGCCGTCGCAACCAGCAACTGCGCCCCGATTTTTCTCACCGCCACGATTTTCATTTCCTTCTCCTTGACTGGTGGGCAAACTTTCCCTTCCGCCGGGGCAAATGCGAAGCTTCGGCGTTGAGTGCGCTAGCAGCAATTAAATCCAACTACGCCGCTGCAGTGACAATTCGAAGATAAAAAAGTAAGGAGTCTGAGGTTGTCACGGGCGGGTCAAAATTCGGTCACTTTCTTGTCACGAGGAATCGTGTGAACGCAGGTGTTGCTGCAATCGAGAGGCGAGATCAACTGTTCAGGCTATGATCTTAAGCCTCGCATCAGCTTTTGTATCGGCAGGTTCGACTATGCGGAAACGGTTTCGGCTACGGGGCGGGGATTTCTTTGCGCGCGCAGTTCACTCTGGAAAGCTTCCATGGTTAGCTCTGTAGTTCTCTGGAAAAGCTCGAGCAAAGGATCTTCGAATTCATCCAACTCCAGCGGTTTTGCGCCAACCGGCTCGACATCGTTCATGCCTTCGGGTTCTACCACCAGTTCGGGTTGAACTTCGCGGCTATGCCTAAGGGCATGGATGAACTCTTCTAAATGCTTGCGCTGCTCGTTCGTGGTCCGCGTGAATTCAACTCCCATGCCGATCTCGGGATGCATCACGCGTACGACACCCTGCACGCGACTCTCGATCTTTGCGATCCGCATGGTGAGGATGACCCTCGTATTCATGGGAAACGGTGCAGCCATCTCCAGATAGCAGCAGCCAACGCTGAGGTCGGTGAGCTTGCAAGGCGCGGGCGGATCATCTGGCTCCATCTCGGGAGAATGCCGCGCCAGCCAGGACTTGAGCTCATCGCGTTGCGCTTGGGACTGATCCACAAAGCGAACGCCCGACTGCGCGCCTCCGCCTTCCCACGCCACTTCGGCGGCGCATTCGATGTGGTACTCCGCTCCCGGCAGAGTAAATTTGATGCGCATGGGACCAGATTTCTTTGCGCGACGCGAGAGTTTGAGCGACATACCGCCCAGACTGATGTCCGAGGTGACTGCCTTTCGCTGCCCAGCTCCGGTCTCACTAACCAAAGTCACCGGAATCTGCATCGCAACCCGCGTGTTACGACGCCGTTCGCATTTCATTAGAGCACTGGCAGCTCGAAAACTCGTCCTCGCACGCTCTGCAGAGATGGGCTTATAAAGAACGAAATGCGCCCCCAGCGCGAACGCGCTGCGCACAGCCTTTTGACCGTCAATCATCGCGACCGCGATGGACCGTTTGTTACACGGGGCGGAGCGGACACTCTTGAGCACCTGGGCCGCCATGTCCTCGTCGTGGCAGTCGACGACAACTGCTTCAAATCTCCGGCGAGTCAGCTTCCGGACCGCCGAATCAGCATCGCTGCAGTACTCAACGGCAATTTCCAGGTCACTGAGGACCCGGCGCAATACCCGTATGATCTTTTCGTCGGAACACAGAACCAGCGCTTGCAGACTCATCTCAGTCCGAACTCCGCTAGACATATTCAGCCGCCAATAGCGGCCCCTTCCCTCTCGGATTCCTCTTCGTTGAGTAAGTGGGCTACGCTGCGAAGCTGCTCGGCAGCAGTCTGCAGAGCTTCGATCTGCTTGCCCAGTTGAGCCTGCTCGGCTTGCTTCTTTCGGAGTACTTCATAGATATCCTTCACGGCACCGCCTCCTTAAAGAACTGTAGGTTGGCACCCCTCCGTGGTCAATGAGACAGGTTCGAGGCCGGGTTACGCTGGTAATCTGGTCTTCTTACGTGGCCGGCCGATAGATAGGTGCTAACATGCCTGCTATCATCGAGGTACACGGATATCGCTAAACGGCGGGCTACGATTTTTGTTGACTTTCTGACAAAACACCCTTAGAATCAAAGCCTTCCGGTTTGTCCAACGGACCAGCATTGCGGGTCTTTATTGGTATTGGTTCCGGCGGCGAGGACATGAATCCCTCCGCCAACAGAAGGAATCTAACTTTCTACCGGTGTAAGTTTATCTCACGCACGAGGCGTTATATTTATGGCTAAGCGACGCGGAAATCCTAACTGGGGTAAGCCCGAGCCTATCGGGCCCATTACTCCCACCATTACCGAATTCGAACAAGTGGTTCGCGAGTACAAGCTTTCGCCGGACCAGTACCTGCGCTCGACCCGGCTGCGGGAATGGGCTCGGCGCAATAAGAACTCGAAGTACATTCCGGAGCCCCTGCTCGAAGCTTGGGGCTTCGAAATCGAATCTACCCTCTAAGACAGAAAAAGAAGAGGAGCAAGAACTTGCGGGTCGCCCGAGTGGCGACCCTTTGTTTTTTTTGCTACCGCTCTGTGAGACAGGGATTTAGTTGCGTTCCATCCTAACCATCCCGAGCATTCCGGCCAGCGAACTCGTCGCTCTGTTGGTAGCGGTCAGCTTCGCTGCCGGACTTAATGTTTACGCGACTGTGGCCACGCTTGGACTGCTGGCGCACGCCGGAGTCCTGCCTCTGCCGCCGGCTTTACAATTGCTGTCGAATTGGTGGGTGATCGCAGCCAGCAGTGTGATGTTCATAATCGAATTCTTTGCCGACAAAATCCCCGCCTTCGACCTGATTTGGAACGCGTTGCATACGTTCATCCGGGTGCCTGTGGCGGCCCTGCTTGCCTACGGCGCGACCGCATCCCTTTCTCCCTTGGAGCAGCTTACGGCCACGGTTGCCGGCGGAGCCATCGCGCTTGCAGCTCATGGAGGCAAAACTGCCGTCCGCGCCGCAGTCACTCCCTCGCCGGAACCGCTGTCTAAGATAACGTTAAGTCTCGGTGAAGACGGGCTTGCCATCTTCCTCACCTGGTTTGCCACCCAACATCCATATGGCGCGATCGCAATTGTCGGCCTGTTGCTGGTGGTAATCGTGGTGCTGACTCGCTGGGTCGTGCGCTCGTTCCGGGCGCTTTTCCGGGGAGCCGCGCACGAATTGGCCCAGAAACACCCCCTGTAAGGGGCTGGCCCAGTTGACAATTTTCTGACAATTCCCCGAAAGCGCCTTTGCTACAATCTGACTGTCATGACGCCGCAATCGGCATTCACCGATGTCCCTACCGCAGTTGACGAGATCCGCTCCGGCCGGATGGTGGTAGTGGTGGACGATGAGGACCGCGAGAACGAGGGCGACCTAACTCTCGCCGCCGAGAAGGTCACTCCCCAGCTCATCAACTTTATGGCCAAGTACGGCCGCGGGCTGGTTTGCCTGGCCATGACCGACGAGCGGCTGGACCATCTACATATCGGTCCAATGACCGCCGAGAACACCTCGAACTACGGGACGGCGTTCTGCGAAGCGATTGATGCCCGCGAGGGAGTGACTACTGGAATCTCAGCCTACGATCGCGCCCGGACGATCAAAGTTGCGATCGATCCCGCAACGCGCCCCGCGGATCTGGCGCGTCCCGGACACGTTTTCCCACTGCAGGCTCGCAAAGGCGGCGTGCTTGTGCGCGCGGGCCAAACCGAAGCCGCGGTCGATCTCGCCCGCATGGCCGGACTGATTCCCGCGGGAGTGATTTGCGAAATCATGCGCGACGACGGAACCATGGCGCGAGTTCCCGACCTCATCGATTTCTGCAAAACCCACAGCCTGAAGATGCTAACGGTCGCTGAACTCATTCGCTACCGCATGCAGCATGAGCGCTACGTGCATCGCGTCGGCGAAGCGATGATCGGAACACGTTACGGTGAGTTCCGCCTGATCGCCTACGAGAGCGAAGTGGACGGCGGCGAATCCCACGTAGCGTTGGTACGTGGTGATATCGAACAAGGCAGCGAGCCAGTGCTGGTCCGCATGCACTCCCATTGCGTCATGGGCGACGTCTTCGGATCGACAGCTTGTGATTGTCACGCGACCATCGAAGGCTCGATGCAGGCCATCGCGCGCGAAGGCCGGGGCGCGCTGATCTATTTGCACCAAACGTCCAAAGGCTTCTCGGTCGAGAGCAGCGGAGAGCGAAAGATGCTCACCTTCCATCGCGACAAGCGTCTCCCCGCTCTACCGGAGAGCGAACGTAAAACCCAACGCGAGATTGGCATCGGAGCACAGATTCTTTCAGACTTGAATCTGCGAAGGATTCGCCTGCTAACCAACCATCCCCGAAAAGTGCCAGCACTAGAAGGATTCGATATCGAGATTGTCGAACAGATGCCAGTGCTGCTGGATAGGGTAAAGACTCAGCGCTAAAGAGTGCTCGTAATCCCGTGTCACCAAACTCAGCCTGTCATCCTGAGCGAAGCGAAGGATCTGTGCATGGGCCGGGTGGCCCGCTCAAGCTGGGTTCTACCTCGACCGGGAATGTCCAGATCTCCCAACTCTGTCATCCCGACCGGAACAGATCATCGCAAAGCGATGATCTATGGAGTGGAGGGGTGTGCCCCGAGCGAAGTCGAGGGGGACCTTGTGTTGAATATGTGCATCGGATGGTGTCTGGTCCTCCCTTTGCGGCCTCTGCAAAGGCGGGAACTAATGCAGCCTGCGTCCCGATTTTCCACCCGTAACCGCCGACCTCATTGTTCCCACCTTTACAGAACGTAAAAGTGGGCCACCCCACAGTTTTTGTGCGGTCCACTCCGACGCGATCTCCAGCCCTACTGGTAACGTTCCGTCCTGTCTGGAATTTCCCTACAGAATTTCCTTAGCGCCTGAGTTCCCAGTTGACGATCTTCACTGCCTCAGCCGCGTGCTTGCAGCAAGGTTCCTGCCTCCGGGCGAAGTTGAAGATCGCGCTCATGCACTGACAGGCCGTGCGAATGCTACCATCGCTCACCTGATGTACAGCAACGAAGTACTCGGTCTTGCCTTTGGAAGACTCCGCGAAGAAGTGGAACAAGCGATCACCTTCCGGGAGCCCTTGTTTCGCGTCGGGATTCGGTTCTACTTGACGAATGTTCATCGCGACCGAATTGTAACTGGATTTCGGCCTACCCAACATTTACACTGCTGGCGTGCCCGACCTCCCACCAGAGCTGCTTGAGCTTCTCAGGAAGCTCTCCGCGCGCAAGCTCGCCCATGTGTCCAGCGTCGTAACCGGGCTGCTCGGTGCCATGACCGAGAAGCGCAACGAGAAGTCCGATCTGGTCACAGATGTCACCTTAGGGGAGTTCGGCGTTCACTTACTAGCGCACCATGGGACTGCTACGCGCCCACTCACCAAGGAGCAATTCGAGCGAGCGATGGAGCGCGTGATGAAGCTCGCGGGCCGCAACGCTCAACGTTCTCCGATGGGGAACCCCGGTTACGACGTCACGATTGACGGCACGAAGTTCTCGCTCAAGACCCAAGCCGATGCCCATCTGAAGGTTGATTCGATCTGGATTTCCAAGTTCATGGAGTTGGGCAAAGGCGACTGGTCTAACAAGCCAGCGCAGTTGAAGGGACTGCGTGATCAGTTTCTGCGCCATATGAAAAACTACGAGCGAATAGTGACTCTTAGGACATGGGAGCGCGAAGAGAAGGGCAATAAGTTCTGGCACTACGAACTCGTAGAGATTCCCAAAGCGTTATTAGAAGAGGCCGCGAAAGGCGAGTTAGAGATGCGGCTCGAAAGCACGCAGAATCCGAAGCCGGGCTACTGTACTGTCAAGGATGGGAAGGACAATGTGAAGTTCGCGCTCTACTTTGACGGCGGGACAGAGCGCAAGCTACAGGTGAAGGACTTGAAGAAGAGCCTTTGCATCGTCCATGGCGAGTGGGACTTCTCACCAGCCTAAGCGTTTCCTCGCCAGCTGAGCATATTCGGAATTCAGCTCGATCCCCACGAATTTCCGCCCCAAGGCTCCGCTGACAAGGCCAACAGTCCCAGATCCGAAGAATGGGTCAAGCACGGTAGAGTCCTGTTTGCTCCCGGCGAGAAGGCACGGCAGGATGAGAGCGCGGGGGAACGTCGCGAAGTGAGCCTCAGCGTATGGCTCTGTGTTCACCTGCCAAACCGAGCGCAGGTTCCGTGGTGAACCGTTGTCGCCGTTCTCCCGTACAGCCTCGTGGTCATAGAAGTAGTGTTCGTTCTTGGAGAAGAAGAACATGTGCTCGTGAGCACGGGTCGGACGATCCTTCACTGACTCCGGCTGTGCGTTCGGCTTGTACCAGATGACCTCCGAGCGGAGATACCAGCCATCAGCCTGTAAAGCGAACGCGACACGCCAAGGAACTCCGATGAGGTCCTTCGGCTTGAGGCCGTCCGGCGTGGGAGCTCGGTAGTCCATCCCGCGTCCTTTGTTCTTCTTGTCAGAATCGCGCCACGTCCGCCCACCGCTCGTGTACCCATCCCCAATATTGAGCCAGAATGTGCCGTCACTCTTCAGCGTGCGTTTCACTTCATTGAATACCTGAACGAGCTTGGTGATGTAGTCCTCCAGCTTCATCTCCGCACCAATCTGGCCCGGTATGCCGTAATCGCGAAGTCCCCAATAGGGCGGACTGGTGACGCAGCACTGGAAGGTCTCGTCAGGGAACTTCTTCAACTCTTCAACGGTGTCGCCAACGATGATTTGGCCTTCCGGCTTTAGGGGGATTTCCGGGGTCTTCTCCGTGGGTGGAAGAAGGGAGAGTTGGCTTCCAGTGGACACTCGGACTTGGCTCCTCAGAGTTCTGATATTACCATCTATGCGCTTCAATATTCCTCCGGCAACAGCACTGTGGTAGACGACCTGTCGGCCTCGGTGACGAATCACACCTTTTCGCCAGACGACAACGTGCAGGCGGATTAGCCTATTCACGGTGTTTTGGCTTGAGCGGGGATGTTCACCACAGTTGGCAGAGTCATTTCGTCACACTCTGCTGCTACGATCGGCGTCGTGCGGGCGCAAGCCGACGAATCCCCGAGTCAGCCCGGTGACCAAGGTTCGCGCCCGTTCCTTGTATATTCAGGCTCGTAACACCCGTTCTTCGGGCGCTAACCTGGGTTTCGCCATATTCGGAAGGAGACAGCCCCAGATATCATAGCTATAGATTCTCTTGCGCCATCAGGCCCACACAGTTCGCGCACTTTACCTTTCCCATTTCGGGAATTGTCGTCAAAGGCCATCCACTTTCCCCTTGATTTCATTTCCTCGCAACAGATATAATAGAAGAACACAAGTTATCTGCAAGATAAACCGCGATCTTTGACAACCTGACAAGGGCGCAGCTCTTGGCCACTACCAACGGCTGGGTCCGACCAAACCAGGCGAAGGCGAAAACCCTCGTCCGGCGCTTTGCTGTTGTTTAGAGCCCAAGGCGCAACCGGCCCGACAGACACGCTAACCCCAATGTTTAGAATATTTTGCCTGTAACTACCTTAAGAACCATAGATCTACAAGGCAGAAAATTTTCCGGTCCTTTGTTTTCAAGATTTTGGGCGGAATCGAGTGATTTTTTTGAGAGAAATTCTGCACCAGAATATGTGCAGTTTTCGAAACGCGCCGTCGAAGGACACCGAGCGCAGGAGCCGGCAGCCATCCTCACGGCGGCGGCTAGAACGGTTTTCGAGTCACGACTTCGCTATCGTTAATGAAAAACTGCGCCGGGCACTGCGCCGAGCCACAGATTACCGGCAGCAGTCCAGCAAGTTGCTTACGCGTAATCAGGCCAAGCGTGCCGCACTCCGGACAGGAGAGCACGGCCCAGTAGGGATCATCTTTCTCTCCGACGCGGCCGGCGTTTTCCAGCACAAAGATGGTGCCGGGAAGCATCTGTTCGGGGATCCATTGGCTTAGGACGTCGAGTTCTGCAACCATGTCGCCTCCTGGTTCAATCAAATGACACTCGGCCAAGCAATGTGGGGCCACCATGTGGAACCAAACTTCCCTGTTATGAAGCCTGCCTTACCCTGCGCAATGAACGAGACATACTACTGCTGCTTTTCTTGGCGCGTATTTCAGCGCGCACCTGCCGTACGGTGTCGCTGAGGCAAATCGTCAACATCGGCTGGCGCGCGTTTTTCAGAATGTCCACAATCTGCCGGGGCGAAGTTTCGAGATACAAAGTCTTGCCATCGGTCAGCAAGTGGTATTCCGAGCTGCCGCTCACAATCTCAGCCAGGCGTTTGCCGAACTCCCGCTGCAGGAAGCGCATGACCTTGCGCACCCGCTGTAAGGAGAATCCGCGATGCCGCAACTCGCAGATCACGGCGACCTCCGCGAGGTCTTCCATGGAATACAAGCGGCGGCGGCCTTCTCGGGCCGGCATGACGATGCGGCGCTCGTCCCACCACTGCAGTTGCCGGGGCGTGATGCCAGTCAGTGAAACCACGTCGCGAGATGTGAATGTTTCCTGCAAGCCAGAGTCCGCAAGTGTTCCAAACAATTACAGAACCAAATGTTTGGAACATTCTAGGCGCGGACGGGCGGGTGTCAACTGTGGATTTCTTTCAGGAGGGGTGACTAGGCGAGTTCCCTTTGGCAGAATCGGCTTATGCTCGGATCGGTCGAATACCAGTTCTGAGTTTCTGGTTCTCAGTTCTCGAATCCAAGTCTTTGCCCCCACCGACAAAATGGACGATCTCCAAGCGATCCCCTTCAGCCAAGCTGGTTTCAGTCCACCGATCACGGGCGACGATGCTCCGGTTCAGTTCGATGGCTACCCGATCGGCTTTCATCGCCAACTGATCAACGAGACTGGCAAGGGTTAGCGGAGGATTGAAATCCCGCGACTCGCCATTGATGACCAGGTTCATCAGGCTCGCTACGCTTCCACTTTGCGCAGTTGGAATTTGCGGGTTGCGGTGCGGCCGGAATAATTGGCTTGCACGAGCACGGCGGAATCCGGGAGAGCGGATTCATCGACATCGATCTTCAACTCGGCGTCGCCGCCGGAACCGGTGACCACCTGGGTATAAAACGGGGCGGCATCGGGACGGGCGAAGCGAACCGTCAGACGCGCTCCCTCGATTGCAGCGCCACCCTCGGTGACACGCAGGCGAAGGATCAGATTGCGATCCGAAAGCACAGAATCCGCGTTCAGCCAAAGCACATCGAGCTCCTTGATAGCAGCCAGCGCTTCGGGCGTGAAGCGCTTGTCGAGAACGCTGTCCACCAGCCCGTCGCGGATCGAGTCGAGGACGAGACGATGCTGGTCGCGCAGGATCTGTTCTTTCTGCTGGTCGGTGAAGCCGGACTCGGCAGCCTTGTCCGCGTAGGAAATCGCGCGTTTGCCGATGCAGCGTCCGCGGACGAAGACCTGCGTCTGCAGCAGCAACTCGTTTTCTCGCGCTTCGCTCTGCACGTGGTAAACCGTGCCCTCGTGCTTCACGTCGGTGTTGAAGCCAAAAATCATGCGGTCCTGTTTAACCAATCCTACATAACCATCGACAGAAATCGTTGCCCATGTTAAAAGCTCGTCACAAAGTGGCCCGATCGCTTGACACTCCCAGCCGCGAAATCTACTCTAGAATGTTTAGTTAATACTTGGCTGCGAATTATATATAGCTCCTCTATGCCGGACAATTACTTCGCTCGCTACCTGCCACTCTTGATTCATCTCATCGTAGCAGGTGCGTTGGCTTCTGCCATCGTGTTGCTTTCCTGGTTCGTGGGATACCGGCGGCCAACGCGCGCCAAACTGTCTCCTTATGAATGCGGTATGACCCCGGTGGGGGACGCACGCGAACGCTTCTCGGTGAAGTTTTACCTCGTCGCCATGCTCTTTATTCTGTTCGACGTGGAGGCGGTTTTCCTGTACCCCTGGGCGGTAATCCTGCGGGAGCTTAAAATGTTTGGTTTCTGGGAGATGCTGGTGTATATCGGCATTGTCCTGGTGGGCTTCTTCTATATCTGGAAAAAGGGTGTGCTGGACTGGGGCACTCCGTCGACTCGCAGAGGCGAAGTCTAATGCCGCTCACCCCCGCCATTACCGATCTTGAGGCCCTGAAGGATCACCCTGCAGTGGCGAAATTGCGGTCGTGGAACCCGGCCGCGGTCGAGGGAGCGAAGTTTGACCGCGATGAGATGACCATTTACATCGAGCGGTCTGCCATCCGCGACGCTTGCGTGATTTTGCGGGACGATCCGGGCTGCCCCTTTAACTATCTTTCCGATGTGACCTGTGTGGACTGGTATCCCTCGCAACCGCGGTTCGAGGTGGTTTACGAACTGCTTTCGATTCCGAAAAAAGAACGGGTGCGGCTGAAGGTGCGTTTGGACGCTGACAGCCCAGCGGTTGAATCGGTGACCTCGGTTTGGCCGTCGGCGAACTATTTCGAGCGCGAAGTTTTCGATCTGTTCGGGATTCGGTTTACAGGGCATCCTTATTTGCGTCGCATTCAGATGCCCGAAGATTGGGAAGGTCATCCGCTACGCAAAGACTACCCCGTGGAGGGTTATCGCTAGACTGCTATGGCCCACATGACCTCCACGCCCGTGCTTGAACCCGGTCAGGATCGGACCATGATCCTGAATATGGGCCCGCAGCACCCGTCGACGCATGGGGTGTTGCGGCTGATTCTCGAAATCGATGGCGAAACCGTGGTGCGGCTCATGCCCGATATCGGGTATCTGCACACCGGAATTGAAAAGACTTGCGAAGCCAAGTTCTATCAGCAGGTAGTCCCACTCACCGACCGCATCGACTACCTCTGCCCGATGACGAACAATCTTTGCTACGTGTTGGCGGTCGAGAAACTGCTTGGGCTGGAGATCCCTCCTAAGGCGCAATGGTTGCGCGTGATGATGAATGAGTTGACGCGCATCAACTCGCACCTGGTGTGGCTGGGAACGCACGCTATGGACATTGGTGCGCTCACAGTTTTTCTGTACTGCTTCCGCGAGCGCGAGGATGTTTTGCGGCTGTTTGAGGCGGTGAGCGGACAGCGCATGATGACTTCTTACTTCCGTATCGGCGGCGTGGCGCTGGAGCCGCCGCTCGGATTCTTTGACCGGGTGCGGGATTTCGCCGATCGCTTCCCTTCCAAAGTGGATGAGTACGAGAATTTGCTGACGGGCAATCCCATCTGGACCATGCGAACCAAAGGCGTAGCGCGGATCACCGCGGAAGATGCCATCGCGTTGGGCGCAAGCGGACCGACGTTGCGAGGCAGCGGCGTCGACTTCGACCTGCGCCGCGATATGCCTTATTCAGGCTACGAGAATTTCAAGTTCAAAGTGCCGGTGTCGCAGGAAGGCGATGTGTTTGCCCGATACATTTGCCGGGTCCAGGAACTGCGTGAATCGATTGCGATCGTGCAGCAGGCGCTCGACGGGATGCCGGAAGGTCCGATCAAAGCGGATGCGCCGAAAGTTGTGCTCCCCGACCGCGAAAAAATGAAGACGCAGATGGAAGCTCTGATCTACCACTTCAAAATCATCACCGAGGGCTTTGCGGTTCCGGCGGGTGAGGTCTATCAGGCAGTGGAATCGCCCCGCGGGGAAATGGGGTATTACATCGTAAGCGATGGGACGGCCAAGCCGTATCGCGTCCATATGCGCGCGGCTTGCCTGGCGAATCTGCAATTGCTGCCGAAGATGTGCGAGGGAAACTTGCTGGCCGATGTGGTCGCGGCGATTGGATCGATCGATATTGTGCTGGGGGAAATTGATCGGTAGCTGATGGCGATCATCGAAGAGCCTTAACCACAAAGGTCACGAAGGTACACAAAGGAAAACCACTACGACGCAATGAAGTTTTCCGATCAATTCGAAGCGCGCTTCGCTGATATGCTGACCCATTATCCGACGAAGCGGTCTGTGCTGGTGCCGACGCTTCTTTACGCGCAGGATGAGGTCGGCCATTTAAGCCACGACGTCATCGACGAGATTGCACAGCGGCTGGATTTGACCGACCTTGAAGTGAGCAACGTGATCAGCTACTACTCCATGCTGACCACGAAGCCTCGTGGCAAATTCAACGTGCAGGTTTGCACCAACATTGCGTGCATGCTGCGCGGCGGCGAAGAGCTTCTCGATCACTGCAAGACGAAGCTGGGCATCGGACACAAAGGCACAACTTCGGACGGTGTGTTTTCACTCGAAGAAGTCGAATGCCTCGGCGCGTGCAGCTGGGCTCCCGCGGCGCAAGTGAATTATGACTTCCACGAGAATCTAACCGCGGAGAAAATGGACAAGGTTTTGGATGGATACAAGAAAGATTGAGCCATAGAGCAATCAATTACTCAATCACAAAATGGCATCGCTAGTTTCACATCCTGACGAAGTTAAAGTAGTCTCCAAACGCTTCGGCAAAGGCGCGACCGATCTTGATCGCTACCTGGAGCTCGACGGTTATAAAGCCGTGCAGAAGGCGCTGGGGATGCAGCCGGATGCGATTGTCAATCTGGTGAAGGATTCCGGCCTGCGCGGTCGCGGCGGCGCTGGATTCAATACTGGGATGAAGTGGTCGTTCGTGCCCAAGCAATCTGCCAAGCCGAAATATATTTTGTGTAATGGTGACGAGAGTGAGCCAGGCACTTGCAAGGACCGCTTGATTTTCGAGCACGATCCGCACTCGGTCATTGAAGGCGTGGTGATCGCGGGAATTGCTACGGGCTCGCACGCAGGATACATCTATGTTCGCGGCGAGTATCGCTATTTGCTGGAGATCATGCAGAAAGCAATTAAAGACGCCTACGCCCGCGGATTTCTTGGCAAGAACATTTTTGGCAGTGGCTACGATTTCGAGGTCTACTGGCACGGTGGCGCAGGCGCTTATGAAGTGGGCGAAGAATCGGCGCTGATGGAATCGCTCGAGGGCAAGCGTGGGATTCCGCGAATCCGGCCGCCGTTTCCGGCGGTAGTCGGGCTGTGGGGCGGACCCACGGTCATTAATAACGCGGAGACGCTGGCCAGCGTGCCACATATCCTGCTCGGCGGAGCGGAGTGGTTTGCCAAGCTGGGACCGCCCAAAAATGGCGGAACTCGCTTGTTCTGTTTAAGCGGCCACTTGAATCGTCCCGGCGTTTATGAGTTGCCCATGGGCTACAACCTGAAGAAGATGGTTTACGAGGTGGGCGGTGGCATTCCCAATGGACGCACGCTGAAAGCCGTGGTGCCGGGCGGTTCGAGCTGTCCAGTTCTGACGGCCAGCGAAATCGATGTCTCCATGGATTTCGACTCAATGATGAAAGCGGGGACCATGCTCGGCTCAGGCGGTGTCGTGGCCGTCGATGACACTACCTGCATGGTGAAATTTGCCTTGCGGATCATGAAATTTTATCAGCACGAGAGTTGCGGATGGTGCATCCCCTGCCGCGAAGGCACGGATTGGTTGAAGAAAACACTGACTCGATTTCATTCCGGCGGCGGAGTGAAGAAGGATATCGACAACATTCAGTACCTCTCGGAGAACATGCTGGGGCGCACGTTCTGTCCGCTGGGCGACGCCGCAGCCATGCCGACGATTTCCATCGTAAAGAAATTTCGAAAGGAATTTGAAGATCATTTGGAAGGCAAGCCGTGTCCGTTTGAAAAAGCGCATGCAACCGAGCGTGCGGAAGTCTTGGTGTGAGTTGACTGAGTAATTTAGAAATTGAGTAATTGTGTAATTTGAAAACCAAAAGTTGTTCAATTGCGAAATTACACAATTACTAAATTTCAAAATTCCTATGGCCGACATAAATATCATAGTAGACGGCAAGAAAGTCACGGCTCCCGCCGGGACGCTCCTGATCGAAGCCTGCAAGAGTGTAGGCATCGAGGTGCCATCGTTTTGCTACTATCCAAATCTGTCGCTGCAGGGCGCTTGCCGTATGTGCCTGGTCAAAGTGGAGAAGATGCCCAAGCTGCAGACAGCATGCACAACCGTGATCGGCGAGGGCATGATCGTCGCGACCGATACGCCAGAGATCCATCAGGCACGCAAGAGCATGGTGGAAATGCTGCTGGGCAATCATCCACTAGACTGTCCGGTGTGCGATGCGGGCGGCGAATGCGAACTGCAGGATATGACTTTCTCCTACGGCGCGGCCGAATCCAAATACATCGACGCCAAGAATCATAAGGAAGAGCAGCAGTGGTCACCGGTGGTCTTCTTCGACCGGCCACGGTGCATCTTGTGCTATCGCTGCGTGCGGGTTTGCGGCGAGGGCATGGATGTTTGGGCTCTGGGTGTGCAGAACCGCGGCGTCAGTTCGATCATCGCGCCTAACCAATCCGATCATCTCGAATGCGAAGAGTGCGGCATGTGCATCGACATCTGCCCCGTGGGCGCGCTGACTTCGGGCGCATATCGCTATAAAACGCGTCCCTGGGAGATGAAGCACGTGGGCACGACCTGCACGCACTGTGCCGACGGTTGCAAAACCACGCTGGGCGTGCGCCGCTCCGATACGGGCATGGAGATTGTGCGCGGAGACAATCGTGACAAGAGCGGTGTCAACGGCGATTTCCTCTGTATTAAGGGGCGCTACGCCTTCGATTTCGCGCATCACGAAGACCGGCTGACGCAGCCGCTGATCCGCAAGAATGGCCGGCTGACGCCGTCAACCTGGGAAGAGGCGTTTGAGCTGATCGGAAAGCGATTGACCGAGGTTCGCGACAAAGATGGCGGACAAGCGATTGGAGTTTTCGGCTCGAACCGCACGACCAACGAAGAGAACTACCTGCTGCAAAAATTTTCCCGCGTGGTGTTGAAAACCAACAACATCGATCATCACCGTACCGCCGATTTCCCTGCTTTTGCGGCAGCGCTTGCGGGCAAACCGGAAGCTACGGCCAGCATGCGGGATATCTTCAATGCCCCCGCAACTTTGTTGATCGGCAACGATCCCACGGAGCAGCACCCACTGCTGGCGTGGCAAATTCGAAACAATGTCCGGCTGCACCGGGCGCGGTTGTACGTGATCAATTCGCAATCGATCAAACTGCGCCGACAAGCTGCGAGCTTCGTTCAGATCCCCGAGGGCTCAGAAGGAAGAGTGGCTGCTTTTTTGGCAGGCGATGACGAGGCGGTCAACGCAATTGGCGGCGCAGAAACCGGTCGCGATGCCTGGATCGCTTTGCGCGACAAACTGCGCGGCGAACCCAACCTCGTCATTATTTTTGGATCGGAACTCCGGGGTGATGACATCGTTTCGGCCGCGAAATTCAGCTCGCAGATTCCAGGTTCAAAGTTAGTCTGTCTCGGCGATTACGCAAACTCGCGCGGAGCGGCGGACATGGGGCTTTATCCTGACTTGCTCCCCGGCTATCACCGAGTTTCAGATGCGGGCAAGTTTCACGAAGAGTGGGGCACCATGCCGCAAGCGCCGGGCCTCACGCTTCCTGAGATGGTGGAAAGTGCCAAGGCCGGCAACTTGAGGGCGTTTTACGTGGTGGGTGCTAATCCCGTCGAGCAATTCGATATTGATCCTTATGTCTTCTCCAATAGCTTCGTGGTAGTGCAGGACATGTTCCTTAGCGAAACGGCCGTGATTGCAGACGTGGTGTTACCCGCCGCGAATGCATACGAAAAATCCGGGACGTTCACCAACACGTGCGGTGACTTGCAACTGGTAAAGAAAGCAGGCGAGGTCACTGGCACCAAGTCAGATTTCGAAATGATCGTGCGGATCGCGGGCGCGATGGGCTTCGACGTTAAGCGACTGGTGCCGTTTGGCAAGGGAGTCGGCACCGACATGGGACAATCGCGCGGGGCGCAATCCGGCGAAGCCGACCGGCACGCGGTTTGGCTCGAGGCCAATGGACTCGAACCGAAGATGAGCCCATTCGATCCCATGGCAATTCTGGATGAGATTCAGCGGTTGGTGCCCGGCTACGGCGTTTCCAGGATGAACATCCTAACCGGCAACGATCAGCATACGACTTTGTCGGAAAGCGGGCCTGGGGCTCGGCACAACCCGGAATTGATCGTGCCCGCGCAAGATAATCTTTTCAGTTCGGGGACATTGGGCCGTTATTCCCGCACTTTGAATTCGGTAATCGAGAACCGTCACAAGCAGCCGGCGGAAGCGGAAGTCGCTGCCGACTGACCATCAAAACGAAGCCGTCGCACTCATTCGCTTATCGATCTAGCTGTCAGGGGTTAGGACATAGACTTGGGCATTGGAACTTTCATTCTCGTTTCCATCATTAAGATCGTGGTCGCAATCGGTGTGCTGCTGACGGCGGTGGCTTACACCGTTTGGCTGGAGCGCAAGGTTGTCGGCCACATCCAGAACCGCTGGGGACCGACGCGAGTCGGCCCGTTTGGCCTGCTGCAGCCGCTGGCGGACGGAGTGAAGTTTATCTTCAAAGAGGATCTGATTCCGCCGCACGCGTACAAACCCCTGTTCATCGCGGCGCCAATGATCGCGTTAATTTTCGCGCTGACCTCGATCTCGGTCATTCCTATTGGCAACTGGATTACGGTGTTCGGAATTCACACGCCGCTCGAGATCACAGATGTCAACATTGGACTGCTGGTCGTGCTAGGCATCACGTCGCTCGGCGTGTACGGCGTCGCTCTGGCTGGGTGGTCATCCAACAGCAAGTATTCTCTGTTGGGTGGATTGCGCGCCAGCGCGCAAATGGTGAGTTACGAAATCTCGCTGGGCCTTTCGCTGGTGGGCGTGCTAATTCTGGCCGGCAGTTTCAGTCTGCGGGATATCGTGGATGCGCAGGCGGGAACGTATTGGGGATTCATTCCCCGCTGGAATATTTTCCAGGGGCAGTTCATCGCGTTTTTTATTTATCTGATGGCGGCGTACGCGGAAACCAATCGTATCCCCTTCGATTTGCCGGAGGCGGAAACCGAGCTAGTCGCCGGATACCACACCGAATACAGCGCCATGAAGTTTGCCATGTTTTTCATGGCGGAATACGCGAACATGATCACGGTAGCGTCTCTGGCAACGTTGCTGTTTCTGGGCGGATGGCATGGGCCGCATCGCTTTGGACCGCCGCTTCTGCAGGCCATCCTCCCGGTATTCTGGTTTGCAGCCAAGATATTCGCGTTTTTGTTCCTTTATATATGGGTGCGCGGGACGTTGCCGCGCTTTCGCTATGACCAGTTGATGGCGTTTGGTTGGAAGTTTCTGCTCCCGTTGGCCATTGCGAATCTGGTCATCACAGCTTTGATTGTAGCGTTGCGAGCGTAGCGCAAAAACAAGATGCTTCATCTGCTCGTATTCTCGGTGTTTGGTTTGGTGTGCGTGGCTGGCGCGGTCAACCTGCTCGTGCAGCGGCACCCGATCAACAGCGCGCTGTCCCTGGTCGTCGTGATGGGTTCGCTCGCGGTGGAATATCTGCTTTTGGGGGCGGAGTTTGTCGCGGCGGTTCAGGTGATCGTCTACGCCGGAGCGATCATGGTGTTGTTCGTCTTCGTCATCATGCTGTTAAACGCGGGTGAAGAGGAACGAACCAAGGGCAGCCGGGTGGCGATGCTGTTTGGAATTCCCGGCATGCTGATTGGAAGTGTGCTGGTGGCCTGGGTTCTGCTCGAACACTCAGGGACGGGAAACGTCGCGACTGGCGCGCTTCCCGGGCCTCCAAAAGTAATTGGATGGCTGCTCTTTCATGACTTCCTGTTGCCCTTCGAAGTAACGTCCGTGCTGGTGCTGATCGCGATCATGGGCGCCGTTGTTTTGGCGAGCCATCCCGGATCTGTCGAACAAAGATCTACCCATGAAGACAAGAGGGAGGGCTGATGGTACCGCTTTCATATTACCTGGTCCTGAGCGGCATCCTGTTCGCCTGCGGCGTGACCGGGTTTCTGATCAAGCGAAACATTATCACCATCTTTATGTCGATTGAGCTGATGCTCAATGGAGTGAATTTGTCATTCGTCGCATTCGCGGCGCAGTGGCACGCTCTTAGCGGCCAGGTTTTTGTGTTCTTTGTGATGGTGGTAGCGGCGGCCGAATCGGCTGTAGGGCTCGCCATCATTATCGCTGTTTATCGCACGCGAGAGACTTTGAACGTCGACCGGGTAAACCTGCTTAAACTATGACGCCGAACTTGCATCTTTGGCTGATTCCGGTGTTGCCGCTGGTCGGCGCTGCCCTCAATGGCCTATTCGGGAAGCGCTTTTCCCGCCAGACAATATCGGCAATCGCACTTGGATTTAGCGGCGCTGCTCTGGTGATGGCGCTGTGGATTGTGGCCCAGTTTTCTTCTTTGACTCTGCCTTGTATAGAAACTCTGGCAACGTGGATTCGCGCCGGCGATTTTCAGGTGGACTTCGCGTTTTATCTCGATCAACTTTCGTTGGTGATGCTGCTGGTCGTGACCGGCGTTGGCTTCCTCATTCACATTTATTCCGTCGGTTACATGTGGGAGGAGGGCGGGTTCTACCGGTTCTTCAGCTACTTGAATCTGTTTATGTTTTTCATGCTGACGCTGGTGCTCGCGAGCAACTATCTGCTGATGTTCATCGGATGGGAAGGCGTTGGGTTGGCGTCTTATCTGCTGATTGGATTCTGGTTTACCAAGGACTCTGCGGCCTCCGCCGGCAAGAAAGCATTCATCGTCAACCGCATTGGCGACTTCGGATTCTTGATCGCGTTGTTCCTGATGATCAAGCATTTCGGCTCGCTGAATTTCGAGCAGGTGTTCCGGATTGTAAGTGGCCTGCCGGCGGAAACGGCTGGCGCCGGTTTGCTGACTGCGATCGGTCTGCTGCTGATGGTGGGGGCTGCCGGAAAGTCGGCTCAGCTTCCTCTTTATGTCTGGTTACCGGATGCGATGGAAGGCCCGACGCCGGTTTCCGCACTGATTCACGCCGCAACCATGGTAACCGCTGGCGTGTACATGGTTGCCCGGTCGCATGTGGTTTTTGACCGCGCGCCGCAGGCTTTGATGGTAGTCGCAATCGTCGGAACACTGACTGCTTTGTTCGCCGCGACGATTGGTGTTTGCCAAACTGACATCAAGAAAGTTCTGGCTTACTCTACGATTTCACAGCTCGGCTACATGTTTATCGGTTGCGGTGTCGCCGCATATTCCGCGGGAATTTTTCACTTGATGACGCATGCGTTCTTTAAAGGCCTGCTTTTCTTGGCGGCAGGTTCGGTCATCCATGCCGTAGGTGGCGAGCAGGACATGCGCCGGATGGGTGGATTGCGCCACCACATTCCGTGGACGTTTTGGACAATGACGGCGGCGACTTTTGCCATCGCGGGATTCCCCCCGTTCGCTGGCTTTTTCAGCAAGGACGCTATTCTGTGGAAGGCGTATTCGAGTCCTTATGGAAGCTGGGTCTACTGGCTCATCGGCGTGTTCACTGCTTTTCTGACTTCGTTCTACATGTTCCGGCTTTGGTTTCTTACTTTCTTCGGTGAATATCGCGGTGAGGCTGCGGCAAGCGAACATGTTCATTTGGCTGGCGGGTCGCGGGCGGGGGCGCCCGCGCCA
>Ga0210383_10001590_pt1 | contig 20750 bp, 17 predicted proteins | sample IncBWC14OmetaG_FD_160072 | JGI IMG/M metagenome (GOLD analysis project Ga0210383, IMG submission 160072) | Forest soil microbial communities from Barre Woods Harvard Forest LTER site, Petersham, Massachusetts, United States - Inc-BW-C-14-O ... | reverse complement strand
AACGCCCGCCGTTGAAATAACCGGCATAACGCTGTTCGAAAAACGGGCGGTAATGCGCGTAGTACCAATAATCGCGATAGTGACCGTTCCAGGCCGGGAAGTCGTAATACGCATATCCGGGGAACTCGTCTTCATAGACCACGCCATCGTTGCTGGGATAACCGTTAGGGTCGACATATGCGCCCTGGTCGTCATAGGGTTCCTGGTAACCCGGAGCAGGTGCGGGGTAAACTACTGGCGGCGGCGCTACATAAACGCGGGGCCCGCGGAAAGGAAACCCGAAATGGGCGCGTACGTATACCTGTGCATCGCTCTTCGTGGCGATCAGCAGGCTTGCAGCGGCCAGCGTGGTGAGTGTAAGGATCTTTTTCATATTGTTAGTCATTTTAAGTTGTATATAAGAAGAGAAACAGGTCGGTATATTTAATCCGACTATGTTAAGGTTAAGATAAAGCCGCACGCCGCAGCCTGGCAGTTCCGACTGAAAGCGCCCCCTAGCTCGTTGCTGGTCGCGGCCGCCCATACCCAATTCACCATAATAAGTAATAAATTTGGCCCTGCCTTTCCGCAAGGAGCTGTCGTGAATGTACAATCCATGGTGAATACGGTAGGTACTGAAGTATCCAAAGGTGCCTATACGGTTTCGGAAATATTTTACGCATGAATAAACCTGAAGCAAAGCAATTGATGACCAAGTATTTGTTGCCGGAGATCGAAAAGTACGGCTATAGTGAGAGGAAAGGGAATAGCTCGGATTTCAATTTTATCCGGAAGACGGCCATGGGCGAAGACGTGATCCTTGGCGGGTTCACCGACTACAATCCCATGCAAAGGATCATATACAGCTTTTCTAAACGGTACAAAACGGTCATCGATATACTCTTGCGGCTGCAGACGAGTGGAATAAAGCTGGCCCCGTCCATCGGCAAGAACACCGACGTCATCGGGCTCAGCTACTGCACCATCCATGGCATTTTGAAGGATACCGAGCTGCCGAATATGCAAACGGAACAGGAAGTCCGGGAATGTGTCGGCAGGATGGTCAGTTTCATGAAGGAAACAGCATTCCCGCTGATGGAAAAATTCGAGGACCTTCGGGAAATTGACCAGATCATCAACGGCGAGGAACCCTGGACGACGGACTATCCCAAACCATACCGGTTTGGCGGTAGTTTCTATCTCAAACGCCTGATCATTGCAAGGCTGGCCAGCACGGCCAGTTATGACCGCATCCTGGACTTTGTTCGCAAGGATTTTAACGCTCAATTGGATGGAGAGTATGGTCAAAGTTTCAGGAAACTGCTTATTGAAGTCGAAGGGCTCGATAAACTATTGGCCGGCGTCAAACCATTGTATTGAACCGACAATACAGCCGGCCCACAACCGGCCGGCGGTGTTTGACTATTCCGGGATTGACAAACCCAGCAAGCCGTGATTTTCCTGCCCCTAATTCATTTTCTGAATACCTTTGTTTTATGATGTTCGAACAAGTACGTATTTGTAAACCAAAAGGCCCATTTTTACCTGACCGCGACTCCTCGCCGCGACCAAATCAATTAGTTCTCTGAAAATCAATAGGAATTACCCTCGCCCACGGACCCGCCGCTACAGCGAGGTTCACTGCAAAGTGAGCCTTTTTTGCTTTCACGCCTTAATAAAGCTTTACCTTTCACCGCAAACCCTGCATTTATGTCATTAAAACGCCGCGAATTCATCCGGCTCTCCGCCGGGAGTGCCTCCCTCGGGGGCGTCCTTTTATCAGGTATTCCCCTTGGATTATCCGCCTCTCAACTCGGGCCCGCAACCCGCTCCCACTCCGCGGACGCGCTAATCCCTATGACGATGGATGTTACCCCGATTACTGTTGAGGAGCGGCAATCCAGGATCACAAAGGCTCAGCGACTAATGTCCCTCAACAAGATCGCAGCAATCATCCTGGATTCCGGCACATCTATGATCTATTTCACGGGCACGAGCTGGGGCGCCAGCGAGCGGCCAATGGTTGCCGTTATCCCCGCGCAGGGCGAAGTAAAATATGTTTGTCCCGCCTTTGAGGCCGAAAGGTTGCGGGAATTAATTACAATCGGGAAAGAGGTCCGGGTATGGGAGGAGCATGAAAGCCCTTATAAGGTCGTGGCGGGAATACTAAAGGACTTCGACATCCGAACCGGGAACATTGGTATTGAAGAGCGTGTCCGATTCTTTATTTTTGATGGCATCAGGAAGGAGGCGCCTTATCTCAACTACGTCAGCGCCGACCCGGTCACCGCCGCTTGCAGAATGATCAAATCGCCGGCAGAGCTCGCCCTGATGCAAAAAGCCAATGACATTACCGTTGCAGCCTATAAGGCCTCTATCGCGCTTCTCCACGAAGGCATGACGCCGGCAGATTTCTCCTCAACGGCCGAGAACGCCTTCTCGCGCCTCGGGGTCCGCGGCGGCCTGAGCGCAAATTTCGGGCAGGCCTCGGCTTTCCCGCATGGCAGTATCCAGACCCAGCATTTGAGAAATGGCGATGTTGTCCTGATGGATGACGGTTGTAAGGTAGAAGGCTATTGTTCCGATATCAGCCGGTGTATCGTGTTCGGCGCGGAACCTACTAAAAGACAAAGAGAGATATGGGACCTGGAGAAGAAGGCCCAGGCCGCGGGATTTGCCGCGGCGCAGATCGGCGCCCCCTGTGAGAACGTGGATGCTGCTGCCCGGAAAGTCATCACCGACGCGGGTTTCGGCCCGGGGTACAAGATACCTGGTCTGCCGCACCGGACGGGTCATGGCATCGGGATGGATATCCATGAATGGGGGAATATGGTCATGGGTAACAAAACTCCTTTGCAAGCCGGAATGTGCTTCAGCGTTGAGCCGATGATTGCAATCTACGGCGAGTTCGGGGTGCGGCTGGAAGATTGCGCATATATGACGGCAGACGGACCCCGCTGGTTCTCGCAACCTAGTCCATCCATCGATCAGCCCTTTGCATCCTGACAAGACGCAAAACGCATCGTAAGGCGCCCCCCAGTTTATGGTTGTATTCTCCCCTTCTCCCGCCGGCTCAGCACATGTCTCGGGGAAGTTTCCGGCGCTTCCGTGCCGGTTTTAGGTTGACACCCAATTCCTTAAGGATTACCCCGGGGGCGGGCCACTGGCTTCGGACATGAATTAAATTCCAATCCCAGCCTGCGATATCCACACGTAATCCCCGCGCGTCGATTGTTTTTGGGCCCATTGGCGCCCAAACCTTAACTTGTGTTGCATCCGAAAAGAAAGTACCCCCCACGAACACCCGATTATTCATTTTCTACATCCATAAACTCAAGCTATGCCAACACCCAAAAAATCTGCAAAAAAAGGAGCCAAACCCGCTCCCAAAAAGAAAGCTGTGAAAAAAGCCGCAAAGAAAGCCGCTCCCAAAAAGGCCGCGAAAAAAGCCGCTCCGAAAAAGAAAGCCGCTCCGAAAAAAAAGGCAGCCAAAAAGCCCACGTCGAACACCGGCTTTAACGCACCCTTGACAGCAAGTCCCGCACTCGCAGCCGTCGTCGGCGACCAACCGTTAGCCCGAACCGAGATCATTAAAAAGATCTGGGAGTATATCCGGAAAAATGGCCTGCAGGATAAAGTCAACAAACGGATGATTAATGCGGACGCCAAGCTCAAAACATTATTCGACGGCAAAGGCCAGGTCTCTATGTTCGACCTGGCGAAAATTGTATCCAAGAATGTAAAATAGGGTGCAACATTCGGGCGCCCCCCACCGTCTATATCACAGCGGGGACCAAGCCGCGTCCGATAAATATGCTAAGAAATTTCCTCAAAGTCGCCTTCCGCAATCTTGGGCGGAACAAGATTTTTGCTGCCATCAACATCTCCGGCCTGGCGGTCGGCATGGCCAGCGCCGCGCTTATTCTCCTCTGGATCCAGAACGAGGTCAGCCACGACCGCTTTCATGAACACCTGGACCGGCTTTATCTCATGGAAAACCGGGACCAGTTCAGCGGGCAGCTGTGGGCGTGGAATTCGACGCCCAAGATCATGGCGACCGTCTTAAAGAAGGACTATTCCGAAGTCGAAAACGTGTCCCGGGCATTGGATGCGCCCTTCTTATGCACAGTGGGCGAAAGGAGGCTGAAAGGCACCTCAAATATCGTAGATTCCGGTTTTTTGGAGATGTTCAGTTTTCCCCTGATCCGGGGCGATAAATCAACGGCTTTAAGCAAGCCGTTTTCCATGGTCGTCACCCAGGCCTTTGCAAAAAAGATGTTTGGTGGCGACGACGCACTCGGAAAAACGATCCGCCTGGATTCTGCGGATATTTTTACGGTGACCGGCGTATTAAAGGACCTGCCCAATAATACGATCTTCGATTTTGAATTCTTATTGCCCTGGAGCTACATGACGAAGTTGAAATGGGACGACAGTTATTGGGGCAACAATTCCGTGCAGACGTATGTGCTGCTGAGAAAGGGAGCCTCGCAGGCTACTTTTGACGCCGACGTAAGAGACATTACCATCAACCACACCAAAGGTTCGGGCGATCCGTCCACCACCCGGGTCTTCAGCTGGCCGGTAGCCAAGGTTTGGCTCTATTCCAGGAATGAGAATGGGCAGCTCGTGGCCGGCAGGATGGTCACGGTAAGACTGTTTGCCGTAATCGCTGTCTTCATCCTCCTGATCGCCTGTATCAATTTCATGAACCTCAGCACCGCAAGAAGCGAAAAACGCGCGAGGGAAGTGGGTATCCGGAAAGTAGCAGGGGCGGGCAAAATGTCCCTGATCTCGCAATTCATCGGCGAAAGCATTCTGCTTTCGCTGTTCGCGGGGATTATCGCGTGGGCCATCGTACAGTTGAGCATGAGCAGCTTTAATACGCTGGTCCATAAACAACTGTTCCTGAATTATGGCGATTATCACTTTTGGCTTTACAGCCTCGGCTTTATCTTTTTAACCGGTATCCTGGCCGGAAGTTATCCGGCTTTTTTCCTTTCGTCTTTCAAGCCGGCAACAGTCCTCAAAGGATCATTCAAGGCTGCGCACGCGGCGATCAACCCGCGAAAGGTTTTGGTCGTCCTTCAATTTACTTTCGCGATCATCCTGATCATCTGCACGATGATCATCGTTCGCCAGATCAACTATGCAGAGGCCCGAAATACCGGCTATGACCGGGACCGGCTGGTTTATTCCTTTCTGACGGGCGACGTTTATAAGAATTATGATCTCATTAAACAAGGGCTGCTGAATACCGGGGCAGCCGTCACAGTCACCAAATCCATGAGCCCCATCACGCAACGCTACAGCGATAGCTGGGGGTACTCCTGGTCGGGAAGCACCAAGGACGACAGCAAGCTCGATTTCATCAGAATGAGCAGCGACGCGGATTTCACGAAGACGATGGGGATCGCCATGCTCCAGGGAAGAGATATCGACATCCGGAATTATCCATCCGACAGCACCGCCGTTCTTTTAAACGAAACAGCGGTAAAGAAAATGCGTTTGAAAAACCCATTGGGTACTATAATCCGGGATGACGAGCAGAAATGGACGGTCGTTGGCGTTGTGAAAGACTTTATTATCGAGTCCCCTTACGAACCAATAAACCCCATGATGATCAACGGTCCTTCCAGTTGGTTCAATGTCATTCACTACAAACTCAACCCCGCCAGACCCGTGCCGGAAGACCTTAAAAAAGCCGAACAGGTTTTTAAGGCCTACAATCCGCAATATCCCTTCGAATATCATTTTGCCGATGAAGAATATGAAAAGAAGTTCGAAGACAGCAAGCAGACGGGTACGCTGGCCGCGCTGTTCGCAGGTCTTACCGTTTTCATCTCCTGTCTCGGTCTTTTCGGGCTTGCGATGTTCATGGCGGCATCCCGGATGCGGGAAATCGGCGTACGCAAGGTCCTCGGGGCAAGCGTCGCGAGTATAACGGCACTTCTATCCAAAGATTTCCTGAAGCTCGTCATCATCGCATTCGGGATCGCCATTCCAATTTCCTGGTATGCCATGAACGAGTGGCTGCATCATTACGCCTATAATATAGGGGTCGAGTGGTGGATATTTGCACTGTCCGGCATGCTATCGATCTTCATTGCACTCGCAACGGTCAGCTTCCAGGCGATCCGCTCGGCAATCGCTAACCCGGTCAGAAGTCTGCGAACGGAGTAATTTGACAAAATTATGGATATTGTCAAATAGTATTCTTAGCTTTGCATCGCATGACAACCGCAGCCGCGATCCACACTGACGACATCACACAGGAAGAAATCCTCCGGGCAGCGCTTCGGCTCTACCAGAAATTTGGCCCGACCAAAGTGACCATGGATGACGTCGCCACCGCATCCGGCAGAAGCCGAACCTCCCTCTACTATTATTATAAGAACCGCGATGAGATCTACCAGGCCGTGGTGGAAAAGATTGCCGATGAGATGGCGATCGAGATCCGCCAGGCGGTGGTAGCTGCCGATACCCTTCCGGACAAGATCTACGCTTTTTGTTTCTCAAAGATAAAAGCCTCAGGAGAATGGAAGAAGGTCCTTGCCGCCATGTGGACCGCGATGAACGCGGAAGAGCAATCGAGACACGGCCGCGTAATGACTTCCCTGCACACCAGGCTCATCTATCACGAAAGCATGATCCTGAACGAAATATTGGCGGATGCGGCCCGACGCAAAGACATCCGGGCAATCAGCCCCGGAGACCAGGACATGCTGGTCTTCCTTATTTCCAGCGGCATCCGTGGGTTGAGACGGGAGATCTTCGAACTGGATGATCCGCATGATCTGAAGGCGGCGCTGCGGCTGCTGACGGACATGGTAGTGAAGTGGCTGAGGAAATAAATTTTTTTGTCCAGGTTTCGACATTATTTAGCTTTTTGTCAATAAGCAACGGCGATGAAACAGATCAGCGATTTTAGCCTATTCAGGGCTTTCCGAAGCCGCAATTATTTACTCTATTTTTTGGGGCGGGCGATCACTCAGTTCGGGACCTGGATGCAGCGAACGGCGGTGGTCTGGGTAATCTACTCGATCACGCATTCGGCCTTCCTGACCGGGGTCACCTATTTCGCCGAGCAGTTTCCCGCTTTCCTGTTCTCTTTCGCCGGCGGCGTAGTAGCGGACCGATATGACCGGATCCGGGTCATCAAGATCACCCAGGTCGCGTCGATGATCCAGGCGGTAGCGCTGGCCCTGTTGGTCTATACCGGACATACGGTTGTATGGGAGATCCTGGCGTTAAGCGCAATCCTCGGTATCATCAACGCATTTGATGTGCCGGCAAGGCAATCCCTTGTCCATCTTGTAGTGTCCGATCCCTCCGATCTGCCAAATGCAGTATCCCTGACCACGGCGACAGCCAGCCTGGCACTGCTGGTGGGGCCGGCATTGGCGGGTCTCATCCTGAGTACCTGGAGCGCTTCGGTCTGCTTTCTCGTCAACGCCGCCAGTTTTGGCGGGGTGATTGTGTCGGTGCTCCTCATGAAGTTGCCGCCCTATCAGCAGAAGAAATCGGGTAAGAATGTCCTGACGGAATTTTCGGAGGGTTTTGCCTACGTTCGAAAAGATCCGGAGCTTCGAAACATTATCCTGATGCTGTCAATTGTCAGCCTGCTTGTTCAGCCATATAATACGGTCTTGCCGGTGTTCGCGAATGTGGTTTTTCGCGGGGGCGCGTCGACTTTTGGCTATCTCACCGGCAGTGTCGGAGTAGGGGCATTGCTCGGCACGATCTTCCTGGCTTCGCGTAAGCCAGGCACGCACCTGAAACGGATTCTTTTTGTCAGCATCATCGCAATGGGAATCGGGCTGATCTGCCTGGGATTAATAAAGAATTTCCCGGTAGCGGTGTTGTTTGTCGTCCTGGCGGGGTTTGGCGGCATGACACAGTATACTGCCTGCAATATCCTCGTCCAGTCCGAATCCGAGCCGCACATGCGGGGCCGGGCGATCGGGATCCTGCTGATGGCCATCCTCGGGATGATGCCGCTGGGCAGCCTGATCGTCGGCCGGGTGTCGCAGTACGTCGGAGCACCGGCCACCGTGTTGGGGATGGGAGTCATCGCCATTGTGGTGGCGCTCGTGTTCGCGGAATTCCTGGGCCGTCCTACCGCTTTACAAAGGAAAGCACCGTAGACTGTCCACCAAGTTTAATCTGCGCAAAATAGACGCCCGCAGGAATACGGCTGATCGACACCCCCGCGCCGTCGACAAGGGATAGCTGGTAACTCGCGACCATTTGCCCGGAGGTGGAAAAAAGAAGGATATTCCCGCCGCCACTGATCCCCGGTGCGCTGATATGCAGGATATCCGAAGCCGGAACGGGATAAAGGGCAATTGACCCGGGCTTGAGCGTAAAATCAAGGATGTCGATCGGCGAATAGCTGACGTTCCCGAGATCGTCGGTCATCATCAGCCGGTAATAATTGACACCCGCGAGCGGTGCGTTATCGGTGTAACTGTAGGATTGCGCAAGCGCGTCGTTCCCGGTCGCCGGTACCGTCCCGATCGCGCTGAATTGTACCCCGTCAGCGGAACGCTGAACGGCAAAGGAGCCCTGGCCGAAGTTCGGGCCCATCGTCCATTTGGCGATAGCCGCATCGGCCGACTTCTTGGTCACCGTGAAATTCTCCAACTTGATCGGGAGGACGTTGTTAAGGTTCCAGATGATGGTATAATATCCGGCGGGCAGTTTGGCAGTATTGACTTTGAAAGCGACGGTCGTCCCGGAAACAGCATAGGAGACGTAGGTGATCTGTTTATTGGTACCGGTTGCAAATGTCCCGTCCGTAGCATTATACAATATCCCAAAATGATAGCCCGCGTTTGGAGCGCTCCCGTCGTAATCGGGGAAAATGAAATTCAGTGTGACATTCCCCGTATTATTGCCGTTGAATTGCTCGATGTACCAGGACCGGTTCCACACATACGTAAGTGCCGGTACACTGGGAAGGGTTGGATTATACAAGGTCGTGTTGGCCTGGCCATTGTGGGCTGCCATGATATAACCGGCAACGTTTAAAAAATCGGTCGCGGTGGTTCCACTCAGGAAACCCAGTCCGTCCGTCGAACCCGTGGCGTCGGTCGTGAATTTATCCGCAGCGCTGGTATATCCGATCCCGACAAGGTTTCTGTTCCAGGTAGAAGCGGTTGGCGGAGTAAACACCGGGTAGTTGACCGGCAATACGGAGGTCAATCCCCACTCCGAAGCCTGATAGTTCTCCAGCAATTTTCGCTGGGTTGTGCCGAGAGCGCTGTTAAAGACCATCAGTTCATACACCGGATCGTTATTGTACATGCCCCGGTTCAGAAAGGTGTTGCTGAGCGAGTATGTGCCGATGGTGGTGGCCGCGGCCTGGTCAACCAGAATATGCGTAGCCGTAGTGCCGGTCAGGCTTTGCACCCCGTTGATCCATGTGGCGGGCGTGGCTCCGGTGCCATTGTCCCAATCATTGACATTCGGGCCGTCGGTATAGCTTACGGAAGTTGAACTACCGGTAAAGCGGACACTGAAGTCCGTAAGCGCAGGGGCCGAAAAAAGGTATTGATAGCTGGTCCCCAGGTATGCGCGGGTGCTGACGACGGTCAGCCACGATCCGGTGGAACCCGTCATGTACTGGGTATTGTTTTGAAAAATGAGGCCGCCAAAACCGTTTTGTTGATTGGCCATATAAACGGGCTGTTTCGCGGCGGTAGCCTGTGTGGCATTAAGACCCTTTCCGCTTTTATCTTTCCAGGTAGCCACCCCGCTGCCGCTGGCCGACTGCGTCCCCGCAGTATTCAGAAATGTAGTTGGATCGGATGCCGTCAGCCACAATTGCAGATTCCCGTTTCCCAATCCTGCCGGGTAATAAGACTGCGCATTTGCCGACCGGAACACCAATAGCACAACAATAGCCAGCACTGCCCTTGCAGCGCTGCCGTTTAAGGGGCGTAGGTTTTTCATATATTGAAAGTCACCCCTTTAACGATTCTTCGTCGCCTATATTATCTCAATTTGGGAAATATCAAAAAAAATTTTAATCTCCCTTTAATCTTTCAAACCCCCGGCTGGTCTCATTTCTCATTGTATAACTTAAAATCGCTTAAATGAAAATCCAGCACCTATTCTATGGCCTGGCCATCCTGATGGTGTCCTGTGCCCCAAGACCTGTTGCAACAGGACCCCAACCCCAGCATCCCTATTATTTGCATGCTCTGTCCGATCTCCGCGCCGCACGCTGGATGATCGAGCACCGTCCGGGCGACTGGCAGCAGACCATGGATGAGCAGCAAGCGGTCCGCCGGATCGACGCCGCCATCAATGAGATCAAACAGGCTTCGATCGACGACGGAAAGAACCTCAACGACCACCCGCGGGTGGATGAGGTCCCGGATCAGCCGGGCCGGCTGCATGCCGCCCTCGACTATCTCCGGAAAGCCCGCCAGGACATTAGCCATGACGAAGACAACGCTTTCGCACAAGGCCTCCAGGCAAAAGCTTATGACCATATCGACGGCGCGATCGGCGCTATCAGAAGGGCACTGCATTCCTAGAAAAACGAACGGCACGGGTGCACATCCAATCGCACTCGTGCCGTTATTACAACCGCGTCGCTGTCCGGTCCCCGACCCTATCCCTGCGGCTGCGCCGCCAACTTCCAATCCGGCCGGATATAGTGACAAGTATACCCAGCCGGGTATTTCTGCAAATAATCCTGGTGATATTCTTCGGCCACCCAGAAGGGGCCAGCGGGAACCACCTCCGTTACGATCGGCGCCTTAAAGATCTTCGCCTCATTCAGCTCGGCGATCAGGCGTTGCGCCGTTTCCTTCTGCTGATCATCCACATAGAAAATGGCCGACCGGTAAGAAGTCCCACTATCATTCCCCTGGCGGTTACGCGTTGTCGGATCATGGATCTGGAAGAAGAACTCCAGTAGCTTCCGGTACGATAACTTTTCCGGATCGAAAAGGATCTCGATCCCCTCCGCATGCGTCCCATGATTACGATAGGTGGCGTTGGGCACATCCCCGCCCGTATACCCCACGGTCGTGGAGAGGACACCCGGTAACTGGCGGATCAGTTCCTCCACGCCCCAGAAGCATCCCCCGGCTAAAATGGCTTTTTCGGTGCTCATAAATGAATTCCCTTTTTATAAATATAAGGATAACATCGCGGACACCGCCACAGTTCAACCGGCGTGGAAGTAAAATTCGCGGCGATATCCTAACTTCAAATCCTATGAGTAAGGCCCAACCTTTTCCAACCCGTCTCCCGCGGCGCTCCGGAAGCCTCCTCCTTTCAACCGCGCTCCTCTTTTCCGGAAGCCTCCTCGCCCAGCTCCCCGTCAGCCGCGAACCCCATCACAAGGTCATCCAGGAAAACCCTTATTACCGGCTGCTGGAAGGCAAGATTCCAGCGGGCGATACGACCCCCGCTCATATCCACGCCGCCAACTCGGTTGTCATCTTTTTATCCCATTCCACCTTCGGGATCCAGGTAATTGGTGACAAACCGGTTATCACCACGGTCAGCCCCGGCGACACCAAATACGTCGCCTATGGCGACAAACCCGTCAACCATCTTGTCTGGAACCAAACCGCGACGCTCTTCCACTTCTACGTCGTCGAACTCAAGAAACACCCACCCGCCGCGGATTCCTGTCCCCTGTTAACCCGACCCGGGATCACCCTCCAATGGCAGCAGCCGTCGGTCAAAGCATATGGTTTAAATATAACCGGTCCCATTCACCTCGCAAAAGCCTCTTGCGCCCGCCTGTTGATCGCGTTCACCGGTGCCTGCCAATTCTTTCCCCCCGGGACCACGATCGATCTCCCAAGTCTCGGCCGGAGCATCCTGTTAGAAATACCCTAAATATTTCACTGTCAACATTTTAAAATAAGCTTCCGCTCTCGCCCGAACCCCATCCCTGGTCCAAACCGCCCACCCTGGCCCGATTATTTATCATCCATCCGTAAGATGAAAACACCGCAACTCCAACGGGGATTGCTGATCCTCGCCATGACCGTATTGTTGGCGATCGTGGCATTTTGTGGCTATAACATCCATACTCTATCCAATCAGGCCGAAGCGATCCGACGCGACTACAGCACCACCAATAACATCAGCTATGGCATCCTCTCCGTGAACAAATGGCGAGACCTGGTCGTCGCATCCGTCTCAAGCGAAATTCAGGACTTCACCCTTACACCCGCAGAAAAGGACTCCCTTGAAAAGGAGGTCACCCAGCTCCTCAACGGAATGATCGACAAAGGCGACAGCGCCATCAACGCACCGAAAAAGTCGGTTGGCGGCAAACTCCAGAAATTGGCCTACAATGTCTTTGTCCGAAAGAAAAGGCTCCACAAAATGGTCCCCGGCTTTTCCAGCAAACTCACGAACGAAATGCTGGCGCCCGGCAGCAAACGCCGGCTGAAATACCTGGCCGAGAACAAACTTGAAGACTTGAGCCAGGATATCTATGACAGTTCAAAGGATGCGCAACAAAAGTCCCTCGACTCCATCTATCAACGATATCATCTCGATTCCGACACCACCTTCCAAAAGTATACCGACACTACCATCCCTGTTCTCCAGCATACCACTTATAGATATACATACGTGGTGTTGGCGGTAATACTATTGGTCGTTGGCCTCTGGTATCTCCTGCGCAAACAGCGCCATCTATATGTCCCCTTCTATATTATGTCTATCGCCATTGCCCTCGTACTATTGGTCGTCGGCCTCACCACCGCCATGATCGATATCGACGCCCGGATCAACTCCCTAAGTTTCGAGCTCCTCGGCCAGACCGTCGCCTTTAAAAACCAGGTGATCTTCTTCCAAAGCAAAAGCATCCTCGATGTCGTCAGAATTCTCCTTTCCACCGGGAAGTACGACTCGATCTTCGTCGGGATACTCCTCCTCGCCTTTAGTATCCTCTTCCCTGTTGCCAAACTGTTCTCCACCGGCATCAGCCTCCTCAGCCAGCGGAAATGGGCGAAGAACAAGTATATCCATTATTTCGCCTTCCAGTCCGGCAAATGGAGCATGGCCGATGTGACCGTCGTCGCGATCTTCATGGCTTATATCGGCTTCAACGGAATTCTTCAATCGCAGATGGGTTATCTCAACACCCATTCGGATGCCTTCACCAGCATCGCCACCAATCAGACGTCTCTACAGCCGGGGTATATCATCTTCGTGACGTTTGTTGTCTTCGGGCTAACGCTTTCGCAGATCCTAAAAATGATTATGGAAAAGAAGCCGGCGCAACTTCCACCGAAGGAGTCGCAAGCATAATTTATTTTATATTCGTGTAGTCTAAATGCGCTCGCGTCAAAATCATCAAAGGACCGAGACTGGCACTTATTAATGCTCTGTTCGTGGCCGACGTTGTGGGGGGCACCTGGCGGGGTTTTATCTGGTGAACGCGGAGACTTCCCACCTCTTCTCCTGCTGGTAGCGCGGGTCTGTGCGGGCTAGTCTTGTTCGTCTTTTCTTCGGAAGCCTACGCGCGGCCTGGGTTCCTGGGGTGGGTTCAGTAATTGCTTCAGGTATTCAAAGATGAGCCGCATGTCCTGGTCATGCTTTTGGAGCTTGCCGCCTTGCTTCATCATTTTCTTTTCCATCTGCTCCAACTTGATTAAAATATCCTTATGCGTTAGTAGCAGTTCCCGCATCCGCGTAAAAATTCGGATGATCTGGATATTAACCTCGATAGCCGTTTCACTGTTCAACACGCTGGATAACTGGGCTACGCCTTGCTCTGTAAAAGCCAACGGTGGTTTGCGAAGACCCATCCTCTCCTTATTGGATATCACATTTTGTGATTTCCAATCCTCTAACTCCCTCGTCGTCAGTTGGAAGATAAAATCGTCCGGGAAGCGTTTTTCATTGCGCCTGACAGCTTGGTTGAGTACTCTGGTTTCTACGCCGTATAGTTCTGCAAGGTCCCGGTCTAACATGACCTTCTTGCCTCGGATCAGATAAATTTTACTGATGATGGCCTCTTCTGCCAGTAATATTGCCTTTGCCATAAGATGGTTTTTTTTGAGGTGTAAAAGTATTTATTCGGTTATTCAAAACGGGTGGAACTTTTTCAGCTGCGACTAAAACAAATGGTCCGCCGGCTAAGTCGTTTAATATCTGTCCGGATCAACAAGTTCTTTCGCTCGATTCGATTGGTCCCATATTTTCCACAATCATGCAGTGGGGCAGGAATTAATGATCGATAGATATTGAGCCGGTCAGTGATGATTTTACCCACGTCCGATAGTAGCAAGGTATGAATCAACGTTCGAAGTGTACGCTTCGTCCGTCTGCCTACCACAAAGTCCAGCACCTTTCCTGTAGCCCGGTTCAACGCATAGGCAATCCAATACTGATTCCCTTTATTTCCGATGAATGTCCGCAACTCATCTACCTCGACCCTCGCCGGATACAGCCCGATAGGTGGTTTGGCAGTCGCTTTAGCTGCCCGCCTGATGGCTGCCTGTACGGTAATGATCGATATCTTCAATATCCTGGCGATGCCGCGTACCGATACGCCTTCACAAATCATTTTGCAGATCAATGGTTTCGTGCCCTTGTCCCACGCCCTATTTCGGTATACTGACTGTTGATATTTCTTACATCGGCGGCAGCAGAGCTTCTGCACCCCATTTTTTTGCTTCCCCGCTTTTTGACAAGAATGGTCACAAAATTTACACCTCATCGGACCAGATAGTTTGATACACGAGACGAAAAAAGGCCGGTCCTAACCAGCCTTTTCCACCACACTTGCCTGATTTTGGAGCTATTTATTGGGCATAGAGTGTGCTGTAACACTTCCCAGGGCTTATTTTATTCGGATTCTTCATGGAACCAGATAGATTGATACACGACCGCCATCGAGAGTCCGAATGGGTAATAATGATTTTCCTCCAGTACCGGCCCGTACTTAAGTTGTCTCTTATCGCTTGTACAACTTTTCAGCCAATAGCCTAAAACAAGGATCCAACGCCGCCCAGTTGCTGTCGATATATTTGATGACCTTCGGCTGTAATAAATATTCAAATCGGGACCTAGGCCCTCTTTCATTGACTGTGTAATTAGCTGTCGAGATCAAATATAGCTTTTCACCCGTTCTTAGATCAAAAGCGACCCCATTCATCAAAGCCAGATGATCTTTGAGGTCGAATGCCCAAATTGGAGTTCCTAAATCATTAAATCGAAAATAGAATTCTACTGTGTCGTGTTTTCGCGTTAACGAGTCGAAATTTAATGGCAATTGCCCAAAGGTCTTTATTAATTTGAAACTACTATCTTTATAAGGTCGATAAGGCCAGTCGCAGTGCCAGATGAATAACGTCCACCTTGCACTGTCATATGCTTTTCGTAATAAATCAGAGTTTACTGCTGCTGGATAAGTTGAGCAATTGTTAATTACCGTCTCACTTTGCAGAGAACCCAACTTTGACGTTTTTTCCTTTGCTGAATTACAATTTAAGGCAAATATGGAGAATAACAGGGGAGTAATTCCTTTTAGGTACTTCATTGCCTTGGAACTTTGATGGTTTCCGATGAATTGCTGTTATATATGTAAATGTACTTCGAATCAACCGCCACTTGCCGGTATTGTTGACCAAACGCCTGCTGATGGTCATCTGGCGAGGGAGACCCTCCATGAACTTCATAGGTAGTAAATTGCAAGCCATTAGCGGTCGTCCCGATACTTAACTCTCCTGCAGTAATATGGGAGTGTATAATTCCGACCTTTCCCGGTTCTTGTCCAACGTCCGCTGAACTCCCGCCAGTCAACATGTCACCACTCGAATAAGGCTTATTATTTCCAACCGTTACCATGCCGTCTTTCAATACAAGATTTGCCTCCGTCTCTGATTTAAAGTCACTTGGCTTAGCCGGGTTGCCGTTGATAGTTATACTTTTCAAATCACTTATTTTTTCATGATCGATTGTGGTAGCTGGCGCATTCTTGAATTGGTCATAAAATTTCGAAAACGTTTTCGTATCGTATATAATACCAAGCTTATTTAGGTCTGCTATGGTTGCCTTTCCACCCGCTATTGCCTTATTGAAGGCTTTAAGATTTGAGTTATCCACGATCGTTGGAGTAATTCTCTTGCTGCCGTCGATGATAGAATATAGTACGTTTCCCTTGGAGTCGTAGTATCTAGCGGTGTCTCCCCCAGGATCATTAAGCTTAATGGGGTCATTCTTCATGCCGATGTAAGGGCCTTCTTCATAGGAAGGTTTCGGATCGATCTGCCACCACCTACCTAGCTGCGGGTCCAGTTCGCGAAACTCAGTCTCATACATTTCAAGGCCAGACCCATCTGAAAACTCCTTGTTTTGCAACTCACTCCCCTTGTTAAATCGGTACTTATTTTCCGCGTAATTCGTCTTTAGCGCCTTATCGCTGATCCCTGCCATAGTAAGTCCAAATGGATAGTAATGATTTTCCTCCAGCTCCGGCCCCTGCTTATACTGCACTGAGAAATTGTCAAAGAACACATCCCACCCCTGCGTCTCGTTGTTCACCCACACATAAAGCTGAATAATTTGAGACGTTCATAGTAGAATCAAATGCGAACAAAGGAGCCTCCGATTGCTGTTCTTATCGGGAGTGGAGCAAAAAAATCAAGACTCACTGATATCACTTAGTTTAGCAAACAAATACTTAGCGTTGTTTGGTATTTTAAAATTGGCTGGTACAAAAATATTGACTTTTTCCGGGTAGTGTACAAGGATCGCGTTTGGATCTATGATTGGAATATGATTTGCACTCGAGTCAAATGCAAATTGAGGCACCTTTTCGCACTCTTCAAAGATATAAATAGTATCGGCATTTAAAAGCCTTTTGCAGATATAGAGGTTTGCATATCTTTCACCTGCGGTACAGTCCAATTGCGCAGGGTAAATCTTCAATATTTTTAATTGTATGAATCCGATGCTCGGGTCAAGATTTACCTTTTTATAAGGCGCAAGTATAACTGTGGTGTTTGAAACATGGTGTTCATCTGTACAGCCTTCTAAAGCACAGTCGACCGGTAAGATGATCCCCAAGTAAAATATTACGGGTATAAGCTTCATAAATGATTTATTGGTAGATCGGGTTGATATCACGACTATTCAACTTATTGTTCAGGTACAATTGATAAATACGTTCGAGCTGCTTATATGTAGGACCGGTCGGGCTCTTATTAAGTTGGTCTGCAGGCTTGTAGGTCCCGCCGGCAAACATAAAATTATTTCCGCTCCGATCCAGCCCATTTCCAGCCTTGTTAAAAAGCCATCCAAAAAATCCTCCGTCGTCTTCAGGGTGACGTAAACCACCGGTGTGTCCAATTTCATGTGGTATTGTCTTGTTCGCATTCCCTGCGATAGCCTCTGATACGACGTCTTCACTTATTGCAATCTCTTTTCCATTCAAAGCTGCTCCTGCGGCGAATTTATCGTGACCTTTGTCGTCTTTAAATTTTAAATCGTCGCTTCGCGCGTCTTCTATTTTAAAAACACTCTCGTTGTCAGCAACGTCCTTTTCCGATTTTACCGAACGTATTTCTGCCTTTGCATCTACCGTAAACCCATTTTTGCTATCTTTAGACTTATCTTCATTGAACAAAGATTGAAATTGGGTGGCTATCGCTTTAGCCAATTCGTCTGCGCGCCCTTTGTGATCGCTCGTTTCGTCGACTACAGCACCCGTAAATAATATATGAAAGTGAGAAACACCATTTTTGTCAACATCCATCGATATAGTCCAATCTTTACCTGTTGGATCAATTACTAAAACTGGATTGTTTGCTACGTAACTATAAGGCGAAAGAGGAGCAAATTTATCAGTCATCGGATCAATCATCCAAAACCTTCCCAACTGCGGATCTTGCATTCTCGCCGCAAAATCGTACTCTTCCAACCCCGTTCCATCGGAGAACTCCTGATGCTGTAACTCCTTACCAGTATACCGATATTTATTTTCCGCGTAGTTGAATTTAATCGCCTTATCCGATATCCCGCTCATGGAGAGCCCGAATGGATAGTAATGATTCTCCTCCAACACCGGCCCCTGTTTGTACTGCACCGAGAAATTGTCAAAGAACACATCCCAGCCCTGCGTTTCGTTCGACACCCACACATAAAGATAACCATTTCTGGCCATTACTATAGGACCACCCGGAGCAACCGTATTCATTTGATTCGCCGGATACGTCGTACTGGCCGCGGCGACCGACCCACTGGAACCACTGACATAGTTGAACTGGTCATCGAGCAGGATCCAGTTCAGGTAAGCCTTGGGATAACCCGATGGCGCTGACGGGTCCTTCGCGCTCAGGAAGCTGGATAAACCACTGTAGACCGTCCCGGATGAGGACGTAAAACTCGACAACGTACCTTCCGCTGCTCCGGTGGATGTGCCCACAATACCTGCAGCCAAAGAATTGAGGACCGAATTAAACGAACTATTCGTCGTGGTCAGCGTATTGCTGACGTAATAACATTGCACCCCCGGCATGATCGTATCCCCGGCCATCACCTTCAGGAGCAGGCTGGGGCCGGTCGTCTGGCCCGAGGTACCGGTATAATCCACTTTGGAGACACTATCGTTGACAGTCACACCAGGTGGGTAGCGAACAGAACTCGGAATGTTCTGAGACTCGTTGGGCATGGAATTCCAGGCGAAACTGGTACTGGCGATATTGCCAAAGAGCTGCGATTCGGTGGCCCGGTAGGCTGCCTCCATCGTAGCGATATAGTTGGTCGTATCCCGCTCCTGTGTGAGCACCATGCGCGTATTGCCGAGGTGATCTTTTTCAAAGAAATCGTAGGCATACCTGTAGCCCGGAGGGCCGCTGGTATACGTATGATAGGCCCAGCGCGACCTGCCTTCTTCATGGCCGATGAATTGTAGGGTATCAACCCCACCGCCAGGACTGGATATGGTGTCGGTTTGCTGGTAGACCATTCCATCCAGGTAGAGCGTCCGCGTGGAATGGTGGGCCAGACTATCGGCCGTGAGCTTGGCCAGCTTTTCCCCGGATGCATCATAGATGTAGCTAATATTTCCTTTTGCCTGGAAGTGGATCAGCTGCGGCAGGTTTAGGTAATTGTAGCTGATTGACGTAATCGCCTTGTTGTTGTCCTGTGTCAGATTACCATCCCCGTCATAAGCATAGTCGGTCGATTGTTTGGTCGATGGATTGTAATGGAAGTCGCCCAACTGCGAAGTCGCATTGTTGGCCCCGTCGGTTACCCCCATCAGCTTATTGCTGCCTCCGGATAAATAGCTATAGCTTAACTGATCGATGGCCTTCGAACCGCCCGCGAGGAACCCATTTTGCGTCATCGACAGAATATTCCCATTGGCATCATAGCTCAGGTTACTGACCGAATAATCAACCTGGTTCTTGTCCCAGGACGAGCCGCTGGTATTCTGCAGGAAAGCAGCCCCGGTGATTCGGTTGACCGGATCATAGGTAAAGTCGTATTTACGGTTAAGCCCGCTGCCGGCCGTTTTCCACACGGTCCCTTCGATGTTGCCGTTGTACTCCGGCGTGATGTAGGTGTTACCCGGTGCGACAGAGGTCGTCCGGTCGTACCCCAGCTCCATCCCGAAGTAATGCGTAGCCGTCCCCGCCACATAATTCGGGTTAATCCCCGAGAGCCAGCCCCGAATGTTATACGTGTAGATCAGGCTATCCACGTCGTTACCCAGGTACTTGGCGCTGAGCTGCCCCAGCTCATTGTACTGCATGCTATCGATCAGCTGGTCGCTGGCAGCGGCGTCGATGTTCTTCCAGATATGACGGAGCCGGAAGAAGGCATCATAGTCCATCTTCGTCACGACTGTATGGTATTGCGCCGTGTTGCCCTGTTTGCTATGGCTGAGCATATTTCGCAGCGGCTTGCCCGTAAAATCATACTGGTTGGTGACCGTATCCACGCCTCCCGTGTAGTTCACGGACTGCGTCTGGATCACGCGGCCGCGATCATCGTAGAAGGTTACGTCGTAGAGGTATTGGCTTGTACCCAACACCAACTTCCGCGCCCCGGTCGGCATTCCGCGGGTAATCACGAAAGGCGTGTCGGCGAACGCATAGGTCGGAGAGGTACCATAGCTGGTAATAAAATCGTTACCGTTACTGAGGTAACCCGTCGCCATGGTCGCAGAAAGCGACGTGCCGCTCCCGGCCACCCAGGAGTAGTCGTCATAGTAGGTTTGCATTTGAAGCGAAAATGTATAGCCCGACAGCGCAGGATAGGTGGGGCTGGACATCGCCGCCGCCGTATGATACGACAGGTTATTGTAGTGGGTCGGATCGGTCATCAGCACGGTCGAGTCCGGGCGGTTCTCGCTGTCATAGGTCGTCGTCAGCCACTGCTCGGAGGACCGCAGCAGCGAATCCTGCGTCATCACCATCCGGTCCCGCTCATCGTATACCATGTGGACCTCGCCTGCACCAGGAATCTTCTTGATGTTTATCCGGCCCCACTGGTCATATTCGTACCGGAAGCAAAGCTCGCTGGCAATCGCGGTAGCGATCGACCAGCTGCTATTGATCAGGACCACTGCCTGCGGCTGAATGACAAAGCGCAGGAAACCCAGATCGTCATAGACATAATACGTACAAAGCCAGCCCACATGCGCCGATCCGGGGACGGTCGCTTGCTGGACCTTCTTCAACACCACCTGCTTGTTGATATCCGTGTACGTGACTGTCTGGTTGCCCGCCTCATCCGTCGTCACATTCTTATAAGGAGGGAATTATTTTTTT
>Ga0210383_10001589_pt1 | contig 20754 bp, 11 predicted proteins | sample IncBWC14OmetaG_FD_160072 | JGI IMG/M metagenome (GOLD analysis project Ga0210383, IMG submission 160072) | Forest soil microbial communities from Barre Woods Harvard Forest LTER site, Petersham, Massachusetts, United States - Inc-BW-C-14-O ... | reverse complement strand
GATGGACCGGGCGGAGTTAAACATAAAGAACATGAAGATCACCTCTCCAATCGATGGACTAATGGTAATCCACGGCAACCGGGATTCCACGGGAGGATTTTTCATGGATGGAATGACACTGCCGGATTACCACGTTGGGGACCAGGCAAACCCCGGCAGTTCGATTGCTGAAGTGATCGACAGCTCGCGTCTGGAGATTTCGGCGCAGGTCGGCGAGACCGATCGCACGAATGTCAAGACCGGACAGTCCGTGGATATAAAGGTAGATGCGCTTCCGGGCGAGTCGTTCAGCGGGAAAGTGCGAACGGTTGGAGGAGCCACGGCTCGCGAATTCTGGGACGATAATGCCAAGCACAAATTCGACGTGGCCATCCAAATCGACCGCGTAGATCCGCGGTTGCGGCCGGGCTTCGAGGCACAATTGTGCATTCTCGGCGATCGCCTCACGAAGGCCGTGTCGCTTCCGGCAGAAGCGGTGTTCGAACACGACGGGAAGAAGATTGTGTATTGTGAGCGTGGGCGGGGATTCGAGATGCAAGAGGTGAAAGTGCGGGCGCTGAGTGAAGGCCGAGCGATTCTCGAAGGCATCCCCGTCGGAACAGTTGTGGCGCTGGTGAATCCGGACAAGAAACGGTCCGGAAAGCCCAAGGAAAGCGGCAGCGCAACTCCTAGCCTGGGCGCAGATTCGAATTGAAGCGAATGGGGCGGCGATGAAACCTGGTTCGATGGCTCAGCCGAGATCCCTGGAACAATGGCTGCCAGATCTTGTGTTTGGTTTTGAGAATTTGGCCAGCCACAAGCTGCGCTCTTTGCTGACCATGCTGGGAATGATTTTTGGAGTGGCGGCGGTGGTGGCGATGCTCTCGATCGGCGCGGGAGCGCAGCAAAAGGTGATGGCGTTCATCGAGCAGCTGGGGGTACGCAACCTGATTGTGGAAGCCAAAGAAGCGCGCAACGGCCAGGAGCTGCAGAAAGTCAGGAAAAATTCGCCGGGTCTGACGCTCAGCGACTATCAGATTATTCGCCAGAATATGCCAAGCATCCAGAAGGCTACTCCGCGCAAGCGGTTTACGCCGACGAAGATCCTTCCGAAGCCTCAGCAAGACACCCCCGTCGTTTACGGTGTGGAGCCGAGTTATTTGGAAATCGGCCATCTGCGGGTGACGGAAGGGCGGTTCTTCGACGCTTCGGATAATGCGGCTTCTGCGCCTGTGTGCGTTTTGGGTGCGGCGGCGAAAGACAGTTTGTTTGGCGCGTCTCAGGCGGTCGGAGAGTACGTCAAGCTCAACGAAATGTGGTGCCATGTGATTGGTATCGCCGGGCCGCAGCTCGCTCCCGAATCCGACGTGTCCGGCGTTCGCACCGAAGACATGAATAACCTGGTGTATGCGCCGTTGAATTCGGTGCTGTATCGTCTGGAAGACTCGCAAAGCTGGCTAAAGGACGAGATCGACGGCCTTTATTTGCATCTGGCATCGGTGGACACGAGCGTGACGGATGCCGAGGTAGTGCGCGGAATTCTTAATTCTTCGCATCATGATGCCGGCGACTTCAGCGTCATTGTGCCGGCCGAACTGCTGGCGCAACAGAAACGAACGGAGCAGCTCTTCAACACCGTGATGGTGGCCATTGCGTCCATTTCACTTCTGGTGGGCGGAATCGGAATCATGAACATTATGCTGGCCGCCATATTGGAGCGCACGCGAGAAATTGGCGTTCGCCGGGCGATTGGCGCGAGGCGCTGGGACATCATTCGGCAATTTGTGATAGAAGCGACGCTCATTTCCTTCGCGGGTGGTCTGCTCGGCGTGGTCCTCGGGTTCGCCATGTCGCAATTGATCGCGTGGCTTGCGGGATGGTCCACCGTGGTTACGATAAGCTCCATCGTTCTGGCTTTCGTGGTTTCCATTTCAGTGGGGTTAATTTTCGGGATTTATCCGGCGGTAAAGGCAGCGCGGCTCGACCCTGTCGAAGCCATTCGGTACGAATAGTCGGGGTTCACGATCAAACAATTCTACGGGGGTGATCGATGAGAGTGGTGCGCCCGTTCGTTGTTGCAATCCTTTTCTCGGCGTTGTGCGGAGTTTCTTCGTGGGCGCAGAACGCTTCAACACTTGAGAGGGTGCTGGGGATCGGCAGCAGGCAAAAGCCGGCTGCGCCACTTCTTGCGCCTCAGGACTTAGAAAACCATGTGGTCAACGGGAAACTTGTGCTTTCTTTGGATGACAGCATACGCTTGGCGCTTTCCAACAACACGGACATACATCTGGACCACTACCAGATTGAAACTGCGGAGAATAATCTTCGGCGTGTTTATGCGCCGTTCGATCCGCTGCTGACGTCGAATTTCAGCGATCAACGGTCCAAGTCGCCCACGTCGACACAACTGCAAGGAGCATCCATCCTCGATGACTTGACGCAGCAGACGCAGATTGGCTATTCGCAAACCTTTCAAACGGGCACGAATTTCCAGGGTTTGTTCATCGCCGACAAGAGCTCAACCAACAGCTCGTTCAATTTTCTGAATCCGGCTATTTCAACGACACTGCAGTTCACGGTTACGCAGCCACTGTTGCGAAACCGCGGAATCTTTCCGAACCGAGCGCCGATTTTGATCGCGCAGCGAAACCTGAAACAGGCTCGCGCGTCGTTTCTCGGAGAGGTGAACAGCGTCATTCTCCAAATCGTTAGCAACTACTGGAATGTCGTGCTGGCGCGTGAAAATCTTTCGGTGCAGCAAAAATCGCTAGATGAGGCGCAGAAAAGCTACGACCACGACAAAAAGGCGCTGAGCCTGGGGGCTCTGCCTCCCTTGGACATTTATCGATCCGAATCGCAAGTTGCGTCGCGGCGTGTTGGAGTGATTCAGGCAGAATACGCGGTGAAGCAGGCCGAAGATCAGTTTCGCCAAGGTATCGGCGCGGACCTCGACCCCGCGACTCGCGTGCTGGACCTGGAGATGACCGACAGACCCGACCCGGTGGGTGCATTACCCAACGTGGATATTCCTACCGCTCTCGCGCGCGCCGTTGCGAATAGGCCGGAACTGGAAGCGGTGCACCAACAGATTGCGGCCGATGAATTGAGCATTCGGCTTGCGCATAATGGCCTCAAGCCGGACCTGGAACTCTCTGGGTTCTATTCTGGCAACGGACTGGCCGGGAACGACCCTGCTGTTGGGAATACAGGACTCGGCACCACTCTGAGCCAGTCTTTTCGTTTTACCTTTCCGGCCTACGGCGCGAGTCTTTCGTTGACGCTACCGGTAAGGAATCACAACGCGGAGGCCAATCTGGCCGATTCGCTGGTGAGCCGCCGCCATGACCAATATCAGGAACGAGAAACGAATCAGAGCATCACGCTCGAAGTCACGACTGCGGTGCACTCACTGGAGGCAGCCAAACTGGGGATGGAAGCGGCCAAAGTAGCAGTGGATCTCGCGAGAGAGACGCTTCACGCCGACGAACGAAAGTACGAATTGGGCACGGAGCAAATCTTCTTCGTCCTGGACGCGCAAACGCAACTGGCTCTAGCGGAGCTGAGCCTGATTCAATCTCAGGTGAATTTTCAACTGGCCGTTACGCAGGTGGATCACGCAACGGGAGATTTGCTGGAGCATCATCACGTGCAGGTCATGGAGCCGGCAAAATAGATTGTCGCGCCGGTCGAGATGGCCATGCCAGGTGGCCTCAACGCGCGGTCCGCGCATCACGCAACTCGGCTTGAAGCTCAACTCTTACCTACTGCTTCGCCCGCTTCAAATCAAAAACGGCTCTTTCAGCACGCCCAAAACGCTAGATTGGGCAGATTCGGCGGATTGCGGTACGTGGGATGTACGCGGCTCGATCATCAAAGTGGAGCTAAGAAGTTTCAAACCCGCCGATATTCCCCTTCAAACGGCATATTCATTCCAAAGTCAGCTGGGATGGGTTCTTCTTTTGCGGCCAGCTTTTTCTCATTGAACGATCGTTGCAAGATGTAGCCGTCGTTGTCGCCGAGTGAGCGACCTCCATGGACGTCAAGCCTTCTTCGATTTCTGGTGCGCAAACACGCGTCAACGCTGGCGAACTTCCAATTGCACCGGGCACGCCACCGAACTGACTTCCGGATCGTAATATTCATACACTCGGGACCGGAACGTCCGTGCCCGAATCGGATACTTCGCCCGCAAACGAAACTGCAGCGTCACCGTGCCGCCTGGCGCGAACGAATCGAAGTAGAGAATTGCCTGCGTGGCCGTTAAGCTGAACTTCTCGAGTCGTCCACTTTTCCGGCCCGCACTTTTCTCCTGGTACTCCTCGAGGTCTTCGCTCAACAGATCGAATCCCGGAGGAACCCCCAAATCCACCATCACCATGTTGGCGGTCTTCGGCAAATTGTTTCTTACCGTAGCCGTTGCCGTGGCGATGTCGTCCTGTGCCAGATACGCGCGATCGTATGTCACGTCGATCGAAAGCGCCTCATTCTCGGGATTCTTATCCCAAGGCAGAAAATACTGTCCCACCACCTGGTACGCCAGTCCGCCCTTGCCCGCAAACCGGATCTCCACCGTGTTGCCGCCCTTCCCATAGACATCCTTGAACACAAACTGATGCAGTAGATCGTTGTTCTCTGGCGTCAACACGAGTCTCTCCGCCAACTTGCCGTTCAACACAACTTCCAACGTGCCGCGAACGTCTGCCGCGCCTTTCTCCGATGCCAACAGCAGCGCCCGCAACGCCATGATCGTCGCTTGCGTTGTCCCCCACCCACCAGAAGCATCTTTCTTCGCCGAGATGTACGTCATCGCCTTCCGTGCCGTACCCGAAGCACCGCCCCATTTCAGCAGCGCCTGCGCTGCCAGCCCGGTCGTCTCCACGCTCGCGCTTGTGCCCGTGGCATACACGCCCGTTTCTTCCGCGCTCCACCACGCTTGCTGGTCCTTCTCCGTGCGCGCATCGAGCAGCAATTGCATGGCCTGCCGTGTGAGGTCCCGGTCTTTCGCATAGTCCGCCGCGAAGTTGGCCAGCACCGCGAGTGTGTATGCGTCGGCCTTCTCGCTCACGTGGCTCCCGATAAATTGCCGGGCCTTTTCGACCGCCGGCCCTTGGTAACCGGTATTTTCTAGCGCCCATGCGAGATACGCCGTGATGCGTAAGACGTCTTTGTTGTACCGGTTCGTCGCACCCTCATTGATAAACGACGTGTCCGGCTTCCAGCTCCCGTCCGGCTGCTGCTGCCCGGCAAGCCATTGCTGCGTTCGCGCAATCAGCTTTGGGTCCACGTCATGGACCCTGGACATGTCGCTGAACTCCATCAGGCCGTACGCCGTCAGGATTTTGTTCGCCGGCGCGTTACCGAACCATGAAAAACCGCCGCTTGGAACTTCAAACGTCAGCAGCCGCTGATACCCATTGGCGATGAATCCCTCGGCCCTGGCGTGCACTTCCGGAGTCAGCTTTTTCGTCCGTTTCATGTAATCGAGCGCAAGCACATTCGGGTACGTGCTCGAGGAAGTCTGTTCGAAGCACCCATACGGCATGCGCAATAGGCTATCCATTCCTTCGATTACCTGGCTCAGCGGCCCTGGATACAGCCTGACGAAAATCTTGCTGGCCTCAGGAATGGACTCCGCCGGGAAAACCACCTCGTGCAGCGCGGTAGTTTCCAGCCGTCCGTTAGACACCAAGCTTTGTTCACGCCCGTTGGGAATCACCTCGATTTCCCGAACCACGATGTCCTCGCGATTTGCTCCGCCTTTCATCCGCGCTCCCAGTGTCAGCTTGAATTTCCCGATGCGCTTTGCTTCCAGCGTGAACTGCGCCTCTCCTACGCGAGCGGATTCCACCGTAACGTTCTTCTCCGCAACGTCATCCACCAACGAAAACCAATTGTCGGGGTGCAGTTCCAGGTTCACATCCCCCGCCGCGCCAGAATAGTTGTAAACCGCCACGGGGATCGAGACACGGTCGCTCTGCGTGAGTGTCACCGGCAAATCCAGGTCCACGAAGAAATCCTGAAACACTTTGATGCTGGCAGTGCCACTGCCCAACGCTCCGTGCGTAGTCGATGCCATCATCGCCATTCGCCATGTCGTAATAGAGTCCGCCAGCGAAATCGCGATGCTCGCAACGCCATTCTTGTCCGTAATGATTTCTGGATTAATGTATAGCGCCTCAGGAAAATACGAGCGTACTCGCGGCGCTGCCGAACCAGATTCGCCCTGTTCTTTCACGAGCGTGGCGCTGTTGGCAGCGACCATCACGGAGGCTTGGTCAACCGCCACCATGCGAGTGGGAACCGCGAGAGGCGCCAGGGCGACGGCACCAAGTTCGCGCGCTCGCACCGGTGCGTTGCCCATGTCACCGACAACCCCACCCATGACTCCGCCCGCAACGCCGCCCGCCATTCCAAATTCAACTTTGAAATCCGCTACCATCCGCGCTGTGTCACTGACCGCCACGATCATTTCTGAATGTTCCTGCCGGAGCAAAACGGAAACCGTCGCGCGGTCGCGCGGGTCCAGTTCCAGCCTGCTCGAAACGCTCCCAGAATCCGAGGAAATCCCGATTTGGTAATCACCTGCAGGAACACTTCCCAGCCGGAATTGCCCATCAGCGTTCACCCTCGCCCTGCGTATTCTTCCACTTAGAATCGGGCGCAATTCTATAGAGGCCCCTTCCAGCGCCCCGCCCCGCTGGTCCACGGCCGTTCCGATAATCTCCGCACGCTCGTTGAATGAACCGCGCTCGTGCTCGATCTTGACCCCCATCGTGCTGGGGCCTGAACTCGCGGGCCCCACAATCTTTCGGCGCCGCAGTTCCAAGTATGTCCACAAATCATCGCCGGTCCCGAACTGCTTGTCCGGACCAGCGCTATGCACCAGGTAATGTGTCTTGTTCGAATCCCGCGCCGCGTGTTCCACCCGCAGCGGCGTTCCCCATGCATCCCGAAGCCCCACCGCACCGTCATGCGTCATGCCCTCGACCGTCTTGATCAAGTCTCCGCGTTCGGCGCTCTCCGCGTACGCATGGCTCCAACGTTCCGATAACCCGCGCACCTGCGCCAGGAAACGCGTTTGGTACCGTTGCGCGTACTCGCGGTATTTCGTTTGTGGCACCGTCCGCCCGAACTCCGTCTCGAAGTTATTCCCCGTCACCATTTCCGTGGCAGAGAACAAGGCGCGTGCCGCGCGGTCGTGTTGTTCCGTTTGAGATTCTTCCACCGGCGCAACAACCTCTGGCATTCCGAGCGAGTGAATCTCATAGCGCGGCTTCAGCACTTCCTGCTCTAGGTAAAAGAAAACCTTCGCAAATCCGGGTTGCTTTTCCGCCAGCGCAAATACTGCTTCATCTACCACCTCGAAACCCAGCGCCGCGCTCACGCCCTGTCCTTTCGCGTTCGTCACGCGGAAGCGGATGCGTGCCTGGCCGCCCGGTTTGTACACCGTGGCATTCGCCGTAGCCGCGATCTTCAGTTCATCCGCCGGTTGCACAAACACCAGCCGGTGATCTCCCACCGGACGCGCATCACGCCCAAACAGGTAGGCGTTGACGTCCACCGTTCCCGCCAATTCCGCCGTGGCCAGCAGTGTCAATTCCGCCTGGCCATTTTCAATGTCCAGATCGCGCGTCAAAATCGTCTGCCCCTGCTTGACGATATCCACATAAGCCGTGCCCCGCTTCACGGTAGAGAAGACTCTCAGCCCCATGACCTCTCCCGCTCGGTAAACGGCACGCTCCGTCCGCAGAAGAATCTGATCCTGCCCTCCTCGCGTTTGCAGCGGCACGCTGCTCGCCGCGCGGTTTCCTTCGCTATCCGTCGCATCCACCGTGAGGGTTTGTGTTCCCGCGCCCGCTTTGATTCGAATCACCGCCACTCCGCCATCGTCCGTGGCCGCGAGTTGCTCGGCGCTGTCCGCGGCATGGATCGTTAACTTCGCTCGCGCTGGTGTTCCGTCCGGATACGAAGCGAGCAGGAATACTTGATTCTCCAAACCGGGGATGAGTGTGCCGCCTTCCGGAACCGCAGTTACAAGCAACGGCGTTTCGCTGACGATGATTGGTTCTCCGCGGCTCTCCGCATGCCCCGCGGAGTCCTTTACCGTGGCCTCAACGAGCACCCGTGCTGCTCCCTGGCTCAGCGGCCGCCCGGCAAAGTAGGCAGGCAGCTTCAGGTCGAATTCATAACTCCCGTCGCGATCGGTCTTCCCTTGCACGGATCCAACTTCAAACACCGCCACGTCCATGCTGGTAGCCTTCACGCTGATTTCTGCTCCATCCACCGGTTTCCCAAAAAAGTAGTTCGCTCTCACTGTTCCTTTCACATCATCGCCAGGCCGGTAGCCACGTTTCGCTTTCTTCCCGTTTCCCGCGAACTGTACCGCCACCTTGAATTTCGGCAGAACATATCGCTCGACATTCAGCGCGATCTCTGCCGTGTTTGTGGGCGCCTCGGCTTCGCCCATCAGTGTGCGGAGGTGGTATGTGCCCAGGTTCACTTCATCGGCCAGCGCGAATTCTGCCGATGCAATTCCGAACTTGTCGGTCTCCGTCACTTTCCTGAATACCTTGTTCCCACGCGAATCCTCTATCTCAAACGTCAACTTGCGGTTGGCAGCCGCTTCGTGATTCGACCGGTCCAGCGCCAGCGCCCGCACGTGTACCGTCTGACTGGGCTGGTAGATGGGTTTTTCCGTCGTCAGCAGGATCGAAACCTTGTCTTCCAGCCGCACTCTTTGCGTGTATTCTGTCGAACCGATCGGGGTATCCACCACGTACCGCAATGGCTGGCTTCCGGTTAGACCGGCTGGAAAGCGGAATTGCGCGTCCGTCGTCCCCCGGCGATTCAGCCCTCCCGTAAATAGGACGCGCGGATTCTGCTCGCCAACCGCAAGTTCAATACGCACTGTTCCGTCACCGGCGATCGCTTCGTTCTTGGAATCCGTCACGATCACCCGCACCGCCGCCGCACCACCGCTCAAATACGCTTGCTGCCCCAGGATGTGCACCACCGGCGCCCGCAAGATCTGTGAGATGGATTCCGTACCTTCAAGCGCTGCAGCTTTCTGATCGTCATATACATACCTGTAACGCACGCGGTGCCAAACAAGGTCATCAACGCCCAAGGGCTTGTCCAGCTTGATATCTTCCCGCCAGCGCCCAAATCCTTCGCCTATGGCTACTTGCGCTTCCGCGCTTCCCAGAATTTTGTCTTCCGGGTCCAACACTTCCACCGTCAGCTTCCCATCGCCCGAGTGAACGGCGTGATAAGGAATGGTCACCTGCAGAACCCCACGCGCGTAGGTGACCACGGCCGTATTCCCGTTGGTCGTTTGGAAGGGTTCCAACAGAACTGCAGCGACGCCCGCTGCGAATAAGGTCGCGATCAGGCACAGCCAAAAATTGCTTGGGCGTACGTCCGCAATCGGAGCTTTCATGATCCGTCTCCTTCACGCTTGTTTTCGTCAGCCCCCCTGCGGCCTTCTCGCGCTCCTGCCTAGAACGTTTCATTCACCGTTTCTTGCAGCTTTTATCTGCTATCGGATAGACTTTCTCCTCACGCACAAACAACGTCGCATGGGGAATTGGACACCACTGATGACTAGGAGTGCCCATTAACTACGTGGGCTGCCGGAGAGGTAATCCAGAAGATCATCGCGCTGCCTGTATCGAGATTATTTCTGGAGCACTTTTGGATGACTCGCCCAACTTGTATTCATGAAAGTGGGTGGAGGGGCCGCCGGGATGGAATGAAACCGTTGGTCGGCTACGCGCAGATGTGCCCGTCGCAGCCCAAGTCTTGCAAACTCCTCGCGGATTGCTATCGCGCTGGCGTCAAGGAAGTGGCTTTTTCAAGGCTTCCGCGATCCCTGTCTCCACAAGGGGTGTCATGAGGTCGTATCCGGCTTTGTTGGGATGCACGCCATCCGGACTCAACTCGGCTTTGAGGCCGCCTTCGTTGTTGGCCATACTTGAGTAGTAGTCCACAAATATGAAACCATTTTTCGCGGCGTACTCTTTGATCCACGCGTTTAGCTCTCTGATCTTGGGGGCAGGTTCTAGCCCCCTGTGCCAGTGAAAATCGCTTGCCGGCAATACTGAGCACAATACAACACGAATTCCATTTGCTCGGGCAAGCTCGCTCATGGATGCTATATTGTTCCCAATCTCCTCCAAAGTTTCCTTCCCCGTGTTCTCGGCGATGTCATTTGTGCCTGCCAACAAGACTACTACCTTCGGTTTCAAAAGGACGACGTCCTGACGAAAACGAACCAGCATCTGCGGCGTAGTTTGCCCGGAGATACCGCGATTGACATACGGCTTTCCCGGAAAAAACTCACTGCGATCGGGAGTCGTCGAGGTTGCTTTCTGCCCCCAGCCTTCCGTGATGGAATCTCCCATGAACACAACTCGCGTTTCACTTGGCAATACTGGCGGCAACAACTTATTGACCTCTCGGTACTTCGCTAGGAAAGACCAGTCATTGAAGGTCCGCTCCATCTGTGATTTCTGGTAAGGCGTCAACTGTTCCGCGGCTGGTGCTTGTTCCGCAGGCTTCAGATTCTGGACGGGAGCCCCCATGGACGTTTCCGGCAAGAGAGTCAACGGGCCGCAAATAAGAATCGTCACAGCCAGGAACAAACCACTGAGCGTATAAGCAAGTCTCGCTTTTCGAGCCACCGAGACGCCTCCTTCAAGCATGAATGCCCCGATTCTACCGCAGGACTTATGACAAATCCTCAATAAGCCGAAAAATCGGGCATCTGAGCCTGCGGCGGTCGGCAACTCTCTCTAAACTCGCTTACGCCATAGCGAAGTTCGCCTGTTGGCTCGGTACAGAAGGCGCGAACACCTGTTTACCGGTTAACAGAAGCACTGTGGTTGCTTTATGTTATGTCGAGCGGGCTGTCCCTTCGGGGCGACTTCGCACGCGGTAAGTGAGAATTTGTAACCGTCAAATGAATCAGAAAATAAAAACCCTTCGTGGATTTGCTCTCTGCTCGATAGTGCTTCCCTGCCTGACAATGGGTCCAACGGCCGGGTTTGCCAATAAATCGAGAGAAGCTGCAGGTGTCATTTCTTACTTGTCTGATTTTGGCTGATCCTGTTCATGCACGATTTTCGCAATGCTGAGGAGCCTGGAGCTGATCTTCAGGCCAGCGCGTTCTGCGGCAAGTCGGTTGACTTCAAAATGGACCTTGTTTGCTTCGACCGTCAGATTGATGATCCCGCCCAGCACAGCGAACCCGTCGGTTTCGCCAACCGTCAAAGTACTTGATCCCTTAAGGCCCCGCACAATCCTGTCGGCTTGGTGTTTCTCCGTGGCGGGCACAAAAACAATCTGGCAAACATTGAGTTTATCATTTGGTTTAAACGTCTTGAGCTCCACCGGATGGCCTCCCACATTCCGCGTGCGCAACTCACGCTCGAGGACTTCGCTGAATGGGTCATGACCGACGACGCACATCAGCAGGGGCGCGCCCGGGTCACGATACGCCTCGGGCGGCCACTCGACGAACTTTGTAAAGTTGTACAGGAAAGCGAGCTTGACAGCGTATTCCGCGCCTTCATCTTTCTGCGAAAAGGCTTTAGGAGCAGCAAGCAAGAAGAGCCAGCAAGCGACGATACCGCAGACGGAACTTCGCCGGATTTGACGCGAATCAACCCCAAAGATGGAGCGCCAACAGCACCGCGATCTCCTGTCATTGCGCTTCCGCAGCCAAATATTCATCATTGAAATTTGTATCCGACCTTGATTCGAAAACTTCGCCCATCCTGAACGATAACGTTCTCCGCCAGGCCGTTGCCAGCAGGGTCGGCATATTCCTGGTTAAACGCATTGTAGAGGCTTGCCGAGACTTCCCATCCCTTTAAAATCTTTCGGCTGAACAGGGTGAAATTGGGAACGACGTAGCCTGCTGTATATTGGCCCGTCAGAGTCGCCCTCCTACTGACATATTGAAGATCCATACTCGCGAAAACATTTTGCTTGAAGAGGGGAACGCTAAGGCTCGCTTGGACGAGATGTTTGGGAGAATTGGTGAGAGGCATGGGAGTGCTCGGGCTCCTCACGTCCTGAAAAGAGTAACTTACCGTGCCTTCCAGGCCACCAGGAAGTCTTCTCCCCAATTCAAAATCCACACCTCGAAGATCCAGTGATCCGACGTTGGTGAAGAAGGCATTCCCGGTTGCGAGGTCAACTTGTTCGCCGATCAAGCCGCGGATAGGGTAATAAAATGCCGACGCCGTCATGCGGAAGTGATTGGCAAAGTATTGCTCCCACACCAGTTCTATCGTTTTGACGGTTTCGGGCCGGAGAGACGGGTTGGATTCGTTTCCGGGAGCAGCGTAGTAAAGCTCGAAAAAGTTTGGGGCACGGAAGGACTGGCCGTAAAGAAGCTTGACGGTAGACCTCTCCCAGGGGCTATAGATCAGAGCGGCTCGCGGGTTGGTAGTGCCGCCAAAGGTCGAGTAGTGGTCGTAGCGGAGGCCCAGATTTAAAACGAGGTTTTTGCGGAGGTGAATTTCGTCTTGAGCGTAAACGGAAAATATATTTGAGGTCCTGTTGCTAGTGAAATATTGGACGAAGGGTTGCAGGTCATAATTTCCCTGATCTTGCTGAAAGTTGTCACGGAATTCGGAACCGAAGGTCAATCGCTGCCTGCCAAAGACCTGCTTGGAGAGGGCTACCTCATCCCCCCACCACTTGCCATGGGCGAAGTTTCTGTTCATCACGCGGGAAGGTCCACCTGAGGCGGAGTAATCGTAAATATAGGTCCCATCGTTGTTGAACTGATCGTAGTAGAGACGATTGGTAAGGCTCCAGCCGCTGCCGAGCTTTCGGTCGTATTGCAGATCGAGGTAGCCGCGGGCATCGACGGTGTGGGTTCCAGTGACGTTGAAGACGGATCCGAAAGGAGCGGTCGGAATTCCCTTATCCCGAGACCCAAACACACCGTGCAATGTGAAATGTCCCCAGGAGACATTGGCAAGGAGTTGGCGAGACTCGTCATCGTCTGCATTCACGGCAATGCCGTTGTTGGTGGCGGGATTGTTGAATTGCGGGAAGAAAAGCTGGTCCTGGCCATGGGAATCATAGAAGGAGCCGGAAAGAAGCAACTCCAAACCGTTCTTGAACTCATTGCCGTAGCTGACACGGCCCTGGTATGAGCCGAAACTGGCCACGCTGCCTGCCACGCTCACCTTCTGCAAATCCCGTCCCCGCTTTGTAATTATGTCAATGACGCCCAGGAAGGCGCTGGCGATATAAAGGGAAGAGTTGGGCCCACGGATGACTTCGACGCGGTCAATCAAGTCGACGTCAATCGGGAACTCTGTGCCAATCAAAGCCGCGTCGAAAATGTTATCGTTGAGCCGATGGCCGTCAACCAATAGTGTGATGCGACTGTTGTAGTCTCCGGGAAGTCCATAGCCACGCACGCCCAAGTAGCTATAATTTCGGTCGTTACTGACATAAAAACCTCGAACGTTCCGTAAGATGTCAGCTAGAGTCCGGTAGCCGTATCGTTGGATTTCTTCCGATGTAATGATCGTGATGGAGGCGGGCGCTTCGGTCACCTTCTGCTTGAAGCCGGAGGCACCGTAAACGGAATCAACATCGACCGCCATCAAGTCCTCAAGACTCATGTCCAACAGGTTTGGAGTTTCGTCCTTTTTCTGAGCCAACGCGCGGGTTGAGGCTAAGAGGGGTAGAAGACAGAGCGACGCCAAGATAAGTGCTTGTTGAACCACACGAATGCCAGCAGGGTGCGACCGACGCCTGCCAGAGCTCCTTGGTTTGGGAGAGGTCTGTGTGAACGACAGGAGAGACACGATCGGCCCGACAATCAAAAACCTAATCACGGAAAAGCTATTCTGATACTGATTCATTATTCTCCACGCGCGAGTCGCGGCCTTGACTCGCAGAGGGTCCCAAGACGCGCCGCCAATGGGTAGGCTTCTATTCGTGGAAGCGTATTCTGCAAAATTGGCCATGACGATCCCTTCGCCGCAAAGGCGTGCAAAGATTTCGGAGAGAGGGGTCGTCACGAACCGAGGAAGGGAGCATCAGACTCGTGGCGCGGTTGTCCGCAAAATGAGTTTGGCTCATGCCAGCAGGTTGCCGCAAGAAGTAAGAAAAAAGTAGTACGCCAATATGTAACGTGCTGTAATCGGGCACCGGTATCTAGGAGATAAATTACGAAGTTAGCGAATCGATTGGTGCCTGCCGATGGTATCCGGAGAGCGCCGGGAAAAACCGGCATGTTGTAGCGGATTCCTATTGACATTAATTGAGAGGTTTACAGTGCGAACGGGCAGTACGTCTTCCTTGCTTGGATGCGCGCCGGATATTCAATTCATGCACGCCGCGAGCTTCTCGCAGATAATGGGAATACTGCCTTAGTTGGTTCTCGAAGTGCGGCCCAACCCGCACGCGATGGGTGGAACCGTCAGGGTGTTCCTCAGAGCAAACGACTAGCTAGCTGAATTTGCTCGCAAGAATTGGCTCGTAAAGGGATTCACGCCTCTTGGCATTGTCGAAAGAAAAGATGAGTTACTTGCCATTCGCCGGCTTGGCGGCAGCCGCCGCCATGAAGCGCAGCATTTGCTCCTTCAATTGCGCATCCACTTCGTCCGCGATCGTAACAACATCGGGAAGCAACGCGCTAAATTGCAGATTGTTCGTGTGTTTGTGCAGCGTTGAAAAAATCGTGACCTGCAATAGACGAGACTCCTCCACTGCCATCGCCACCGTGTAGCCTTGTTTACGCCGCAAATCCCCGTGCTTGGCCGCAGCCTTCGAAATCGGAGCTTTCGTCCCTGCGTCAAGACGCAACCGTTTAATCACGTCATGCAGAAGATGAGGAAGATGGCCCGTCCGTTCTTCAAAGCTCAGCGGGATACTCTTCAGGTCTGGCTCCTGCTCGACTCGAGCAAGCCAATCCACAATCACAGATTGGAGTTCGCGATCAAGAATGTCCGCCACACTCTCAATAGTGGCAGCACCTCCATTCGTCTTGACTGCCCCAGTGCGGCCTACAGATTGGGACATTGCACCCTCCTTCGCTGACCACTCCGTATAGTCAATCTCGTATAGCGCTGTCGCTGATAAACGTGATGCCAGTCGTTTCCTTGGCCAGCGTCTCATTACAACGGGAGACAAACTGTTCAAAAAGGGACTACCAGAGTTTTTGCGATGTCCAAAAAATAACCAGCGAGCTCGCCACGCAAGTTGAACCCAGATTACCGGAACACGTCTCCATCCCAGACATTACCCGCCGGGCGTTTGCAAGGCAGGTCCGCCGAAAACTCTTTGCGTGGCTATGTCAGACGCACCGACGGTTCCCCCTTTCAATAGGCCATCCGAAATCGGCATTGAAGATAAGCAATTGGGGCTGAGTCCCGATTAGCATTTCTGGGGCGACAGGGTTGACGACGGTCGGAGCGCTGTATGGCGTGCTTGCCCACCCACCTGGTATTCAATCAACGGACACTCGGCTTCATCTCACAAGATTAAGGATGAAAGCTTCATAAGGGATACCCACACGGAAAAGCTAGCCGGCCCTGGAGGTAGATGTCCTATCGAGCAATTGCGAGGCGGGAACAGAATCGAGACTCGTAGCAGCGACCCTGACCGAGAGTTAGGTACTGCGGTAGTACTCAGTGTGCTTTTGCGGACAGAACTAAATCACGCGCAGAGATAGTCTCTTTACGAGTGAAGCGCCACGATGTCCGGACGGTTTTGCACGCGGAGAGAATTGGCTCTGAGGCTCGACGAAAGGCGCAATGACCGCACCTATTCTGTCTCCAAAAATACTTCTGATTCAAAACGATCCGTCCGCCGCCGATAAGATTCGCGCGGCCCTCGCTGCGGCAGGCAGCGGTTCGTTCGACGTGGAATGGGTTCGCCAACTCTCCCAGGGTCTCGCACGCCTGAGCAAAGGAGGAATCGACGCTGTCCTACTCCAGCTGTCCTTGCCCGATAGTCAAGGTATCGAGACGTTCGACAAGCTGTTTGCCATCGCGCCCGACGTCCCGATTTTGATCCTCGGCAATGGTAACGAAGCCCTCGCGAAAGAGGCGGTAGGGCGCGGCGCGCAGGATTATCTCCTGGCGGGTCATCTCGACACCTACTCACTGCCGCGCGCCTTGTGCAATGCGATCGAGCGCAAGGCCGTCGGAGATGCCTTGTACGTGGAAAAAGAACGCGCGGTGGTCACCCTCAACTCGATTGGTTACGCCGTTCTCTGTACCAACATTTCCGGCAATATCACGCATCTCAATCTCGCTGCAGAAACCATGACCGGTTGGCCCCGCGAAGAAGCCATTGGCAAACCCCTCGCGAAAGTCTTCCGAATTATTGGCGGCACGCGCAAGATTGCTCGAGACCCCATGGAGATGGCCGCCCAGCAAAATAGGACGGCGGGCCTAACTGTGAATTGCGTCCTTATCCGCCGCGACGGATTTGAATCCGCCATTGAAGAGTCCGCCGCGCCGATCCATGACCGGGCCGGCCGCGTCACGGGAGCGGTGATTGTTTTCCATGACGTCAGCGTGGCGCGGACCATGTCGAACCAAATGACGCACTCTGCGCAGCACGATCCGGTTACGAATCTGCCCAATCGCCTGTTGCTCAGCGACCGGATCACTCAGGCGATTGCCTTGGCTCGCCGACAGAACAGACCGATTGCCGTGATCTTTCTGGATTTGGATCATTTCAAATACATCAACGATTCGCTGGGACCTGCCACCGGCGACAAGCTTCTTCAGTCCGTTTCAAGACGATTGCTGGCCAATGTGCGCGGTTGTGACACGGTCTGCCGCCTGGGCGGTGATGAATTCGTGGTCCTGCTTTCGGACATCATTTGTTCGGAAGACGCGTCCAGGAGCGCAACAAGAATACTTCTTTCGCTCGGCGCGCCCCACGTCATCGCAGGACAAGACCTGCATATCGATGGCAGCATCGGTATCAGCATCTACCCAGAAGACGGAGAGGACACCGAAATGCTAATCGAGAATGCGGACACGGCGATGCAACACGCCAAGGAAAGCGGGCGCAACAATTTCCAGTTCTTCAAGGCGGAGATGAATTTGGAGGCTATAGAAAGGCAATCTCTCGAGGGCAGCCTGCGCCGTGCTCTCGGGCGAGAAGAGTTCTTGCTCCATTACCAGCCGAAGGTAAATCTCGACACTGGTGAGATCACCGGAGTCGAGGCGTTGATACGCTGGCAGCAGCCCGACCGTGGACTCGTCCTTCCCGCCCAGTTTGTGCCCATCGCCGAAGATTGTGGCCTAATCATTCAAATCGGCCGTTGGGTACTGCGCGAAGCATGCACCCAAGCGCGAGCCTGGCAGAATGCTGGGCTGCCGCCATTGCCCATTGCCGTCAACGTTTCTGCCGTGGAGTTCCGAGATAGGGATTTTGTCGAAGGTGTCCGGAGGATACTCTTGGAAACTGGCTTGGAAGCGCGATATCTCGAACTCGAGGTCACCGAAGGCGTCCTTATGGAAGATGCCGAATTTACGGCCTCCGCCCTTCAAGAGCTCAAAACGATGGGGGTTCACCTTGCGGTGGATGACTTCGGCACCGGCTATTCCAGCCTCAGCTATCTTCGGCAGTTTCCCATTGATGTCTTGAAAATTGACGAGTCCTTTATCCGCCAAATCACTTCCGATCCGGATGACTCTTCCATCGTGAGCGCTATAATTCACATGGGAAAGAGTCTCAAACACCTCGTGATTGCCGAGGGCATCGAAACGCAAGAACAGAGGGCATACCTGCAGACCCAGCGTTGCACAGAGGGACAAGGCTACCTTTTCAGCCGCCCCCTGGGCGCCGCACAATTTGCGCACTTACTTCAGTTGGGCTTAGCAGGGACTGTTGTCCACTGAAGGGTCGGAACTCCTTGCACCTCCTGCCGGAGCATGTAGCTTGCGACACTGGTTTCCTCAACCCTGCTGGCAGCCTGCTCGGCGAGCGGTAGAATGGTCGTGGGTGAAATTGGCCAACGCATGCTCGATGCTCTGCTTCGTCCCCGTTCCGACCAAGGGACCGCGGGCAGCACGGGCGCAGCTTTCATCCTTCCATCTGCCATCCCGGGGGAGACATGATCAAGGAGCAGCGACGTTGAGCCCATTCCAATCTGTCCTGCAGGGCAATTTCGAACACTGTCCCTTCGTTCTATTCGCAATTTATGTCTGCTTTAGTAGAGTTTCCCCGCCACCCCATGCGAATCTCGTCGGTTCAAACCGTGTTTCATGGTTCCAAGTCGTTTGCTTCAGGGAGGGAGTTCTCTCATGTTCGTAAAATCCCGCCGTCCATCCTGGCAACTAATGCCTACAGCTTTTGTTCTCCTGTCTCTAATGCACATCACATCTGTTCCGCGAGTCTGCGCACAGTCCCGCATCACGGTTGCGGTCTCCCCAGCGACCGCCAGCGTCCAAGCGGGGAGCGGCCAACAGTTCACGGCCACCGTGCGCAATGATCGGCACAATCGCGGAGTTCGCTGGATGCTTTCCGGCAAAGGTTGTAACGGCAGCACCTGTGGAACTCTTTCCGCCACCACAGCTGCTTCCGGAATTCCCATCACTTATACAGCTCCCCCAAGTGTGCCAAACCCCGCTACCGTCACTCTTACCGCCACTTCCGTCTCGAACACAGGCAAAAACGCCTCCGCACAAATCACAGTCACTGGCTCTCCGGCTGCAATTAGCATCAACATTTCTCCCAAACGTGGTGGTCTGGCGATCACGCAAACGCTGCCCATTTCGGCAGCCGTGCTGAACGATGTCGGCCATGCTGGTGTAACGTGGTCGGTATCTGGCACAGGTTGTTCCGGCACTTCCTGCGGCGCGTTCATCAATGTGACCTCTACCTCCGCCACTTACGTTGCTCCTTCCACTGCGGGACTCTACTCGATCGCCGGCACCAGCGTTGCTGACGTCACCAAGAGCGCATCAATTCCCATTGGCGTTACCGATCTCCCCGGCGTTCTCACCTATCACAACAACCTCTCCCGTGACGGCACAAATACTCATGAGTTTGCCCTGACCACTTCGAACGTCAATACGTCCACCTTCGGAAAGCTTTTTTCTTGCCAAGCCGACGGAGCTATCTATGCTCAGCCACTTTGGATACCGAATTTGCAAGTCGCCGGCGCCGCTCACAATGTCGCCCTGGTCGCGACGCAGCACGAAAGCCTCTACGCATTCGACGCGGATGCCACTCCCTGCACGACTCTGTGGCACGCCAATTTGATCGACCCCGCACACGGTGGCACTTCCGGCGAAACTTCCGTTCCCTCCGCCGGAACGGTCGCGCTCGTCGGCAGCGGTTTCGGAGACATCTCCCCAGAAGTCGGTATCACTGGCACGCCCGTCATCGACCTAACAACCAACACGCTCTATGTTGTCAGCAAGTCCGTCAACGCCAGCACGCAATTCTTCCAGCGGCTGCACGCGATCAACCTGACCACCGGGATCGAACGAGTCACGCCTCAAACTGTCGATTCTTCCATTTCTGTTTCAGGCACCGGGGCTGGCTCAGTTGGCGGACAAGTGGCTTTCGATCCGCGTAATGAAAGCCAGCGGCCGGGCCTCGTTCTTTCCAAGGGCGTCGTTTATGTCGCTTGGGCTTCGCACGAAGACCACGATCCGTACCACGGCTGGGTGATTGGCTTTGACGCCTTGACACTCGCTCCCGCGGCCAACGCCATATTCAACTCGACGCCAAATCAGGTCGGCACACTCCCCTATTCCCGCGGAGGTGTCTGGATGGGGGGCGGCGCTCCTGCCGTCGACGCGCTTGGTAATCTCTTTTTCATCACAGGCAACGGAACTTTCGATGCCAACACCGGCGGCTCGAATTATGGTGATAGCGTTGTAAAGCTAAGCACCGTCAGCGGTCTGTCCGTGGCGGACTACTTCACTCCTCTCGATCAGGCCTCGCTCGACGCCAACGACACAGATTTTGGTTCCGGTGCGGCAACCATTCTCGTCGATCAGCTTGCCGGTCCGGTAACCCACCTCGTCATCGGAGGAGGCAAGCAGGGCAACCTCTTCCTTCTCAATCGCGACAACATGGGAAAATTCAGCGGTTCCACCAACAACGTCATCGAGACCGTCAACCTGGGCAACTCCATCTTCGCTACACCTGCCTTTTGGCAGAACAATCTCTACGTCGCCGGTGTCGGCCCCCTCAAGCAATTCGCTTTCAACAGCACCACTGGCAGGTTCAATGGCGCGCCTTTTTCTCAATCCTCCACAAGCTACAGGTTTCCTGGTGCGACCCCCTCGGTATCCTCCAACGGAGTTACCAACGGCATCATCTGGATGCTGGACAATGGCCTCTATTGCACTCCTCAATCGCCGGGTTGCGGCGCTACAGTCCTCCACGCCTACGACGCCACCAATGTCGCCAACGAACTGTGGAATAGTTCACAGGCTGCCGCAAATCGCGACCTGGCAGGACACGCTGTTAAATTCACTGTGCCCACCGTTGCCAATGGCAAGGTCTACGTCGGCACTCGGGGCAACGACTCATCTGTGTTGGGAGAACTTGAGGTCTACGGTCTCCTGCCCAATTGAATCGCAATCTTCCAAGCCTTTTCACCGTGGTCATCGGCTGGCCCGGCTTGACCGGTCTGGAAAAAAAACTGGCTCTTGTCCCCCTGTTCCTTCTTCCACCTAACCAGAACATCGTGGGCCAGTTTGGTCAGGGGAACTGGCTCGGACGAGCGTTCCGTTTTGGTTTGCCCGCAACGCCGCTCCAGAC
>Ga0210383_10001586_pt1 | contig 20774 bp, 20 predicted proteins | sample IncBWC14OmetaG_FD_160072 | JGI IMG/M metagenome (GOLD analysis project Ga0210383, IMG submission 160072) | Forest soil microbial communities from Barre Woods Harvard Forest LTER site, Petersham, Massachusetts, United States - Inc-BW-C-14-O ... | reverse complement strand
GCCGCCGGACGGGGTCGCCTTCCCCAAAGACATCAGAGAGATTGCGGAGCAGCAAGGTTGAAATGCTATTGGACATGATTTGCCTCCTCCCGGCCTGGTGCATCTTCAAAGGATGCCGAATCCATGGTTGGATGTGCCGCAACAATGTTCGTTGCAACAACGGTTGACCCTACAAACGCCATGACGCACGAGAATCCGGTAAGCCTGACGGCGACACCGATTTTAATGTGACCCTCCAATACTTCTTTGACTTCTTTAATGAATAACGTCAGCGTTGGGTCGAACGCTTGACGGCGGACGCGAAGTCAGGCGGCACGCCCATTTGCTTGAGCATGATGTTGAGCGCGGGGAAGGTAAGCACGATGTCTTTTAGATGTTCGCCTCGATATGACTCTTCGCCGGTGACGTTGTTAAACACGCCATCTTCGGTGAAGCTGGCGACCCATCCGGGAATGTCCAGAACGTTCCCCCTCAGCCGTGTGGTAGGCGTTTCGGACGATCGCCTCGTTGTCGTAGCTCATTTGAGAATCCCTCCTCGGGATTAGCTAGTGGATGGCCGCCTCTTTGGTTTTACAGTTCAGCAGAAACAAACTTGTCGAATCCATTCATTGCTTCGGCTCGTTTGTAATACAACCCAGGCGTACGCCTTTGCTGAGTTTCGATCTTAGCGCGAGCGCCGGGCGTCAAGGCTGAACGGTCCCGCGCCGATCTGGCTGATGAACAGAGCAGCACCGGTCATGGAAACATTCTTAGAGAACATGACCATCTGCATCTGCTTCATCATGGGATCAGCAACGGCCCAGAAGTTGTGCATCATGAAGGTGACGGGAACGAGAAACAGCACGATGAGCCAGGCGCCGATGCGGGCGCGATATCCGAGCAGGATACTCAAACCACCGGCAATCGCAATGAGTCCCGAGAACGGTACGGCCAACGAAGCCACGGGCACGCCCTGCGCTGCCGCGTATGCGATAGTTTGCTTGGCGAAGTGATTGGGGCCTGACATGATGAAGATGAGGGCGAAGAGCACACGCCCGAGAAGAACCACCCAGCCCTGGGCTGCAATTTCTTTTTGACCTTCGTGCGGAATTGCGATTGAAGTTGTTGCCATTGTTTTCCTCCGAGTATTCGTCTCGCTCTCCAGCGATTTGGTTCAAAACCTGTGAGCTAAGAAGAGATCCCAGGCGAAGCAGGGTTACTATCGCTATCACACTGATATCAGCTATATCGATATCGATATAAATGATGTTGAGTATAATCAGAGGATTCAATTCTTTATGGCACAGCGAGAAAAGTCATCGGAGGCCCTCCACGCCTGGCTCATCATGCTCAAGACGTTTCAGGCCATGTCGCGCTATCTATGGCCGCCCATCCTGAAGATGGGCCTGGGTGACTCTGACTTTCGCGTGCTTGAGCTGCTCTTGCACAAAGGCCCGACACCGGTGAATGCCATTGGCCCAAAAGTCAACTTGAACCCTGGTTCGGTGAGCGTGGCCGTGGATCGCCTGTACAAAAAGGGACTGGTCAACCGCGTGGAATGCTCTTCCGATCGCCGCGTGCGAACGGTATCGATCACGGCAAAAGGGAGCGAGGTGTTTGTTCCACTCTTTCGCCAGCACGTTTCTCTTATCCAGAGTGCCTTCCAGGATGTTTCTTCTAAAGATCAAAAGCAGCTTCAGAAGCTGCTCAAGAAGGTTGGCAAGCGTGCAGAAGCTCTCGCGAAGGAAGGAAAAATCTAATTTTTATCGCGGTAAGTGAGCCCCGCCCAGCGGCAGGGCGACAACGCCCTTAGGTCGAGGCTCCCGCCAGTGGTAGCGACACTTGAAAACGCGTATCTCCGGGTTTGGAGCTGACTTGAATGCTTCCGCGATGCTTCCTCACAATTCGTTGGACAGTGTCCAGACCGAGCCCCGTGCCTTCGCCAACTCCTTTGGTAGTGAACAACGGTTCAAGGATGTGCGGTTGTACCTCAGGTGAAATCCCGGGACCGTTATCGCCGATTTCGACTACAGCGCAGGTATCCTAGCGCTAGGTTCGGATTCGAAGCTCGCCCTTTCCCCCATGGCGTCACTGGCACTGTCAATGATGTTCGTCCAGACGTGTGACAGCTATCGGGCCCAAGAAGGTCGGCATCTCAAGTTTAAAGAGGTTATGCATCGGGACTTCGCGGACTGCTCGACACTCGCGGAGACGCTCTCCGGTCAGGACGCAGGGATCTTTTGCCTAGGCGCTGCTGCCGCGGAGAACTTTCGCGAACTCCATCGTGTAGGCACGCACAGTTGTCCTGAAACTGAAGACCAGCGAGTTTAAGATTCTCACTCGCAGCCATACCCCCGGGTCCCCACCTTCCTCCTGCGAAGAATTAACGGAGATCGCCTTAAAGGTGCGAGAACGGGTTGATCTCGGTCCCCGGCAACGCTATCGGCTCATTGGTGTCGGGTTGAGCAACTTTCAGGAGCCCGAAGAAAGTGCTGAGCAGCCAGTCCTTTTCGAGTAACGCGAATATGAGCCGATCCCCTGGACTCTAGATGGTGATCAGTCCCCGCCGTAGACCAATCGCAGCCGCCTCGGTGCGGCTGGACGCGCCAAGCTTGCCCAGGATGGAGCTGATGTGGAACTTCACGGTATGGGCCGAGATGTTGAGATGGGCGGCGATCTCCTTATTCGACAGACCCTCCATCATCATCTCCAGTACCTCCCGCTCCCGAAGGGTAAGGTGTTCTGGGGAAGCGTCGGCGAGGGGAGCGGCGCCTCCCACCGAGTCCCCGGCCTCCTCCCGGGAATGAGCGAGCAAACCCTGGCGCACGAGATCGGCTAGATCGCCCGAGAGCGTAAGCAATCCGCTCGCAGCGCTGTGGGCGGCTGCAGCCACCTCAGCTCCCGTGGCGTCGCCCATAAGAATTGCCTGCACTCCTGCTGCGAGAGCGGCGTTTGTGCCGAGAAGATCTGCTTCTTCGGCTAGAAACACGATAGGTACTGCGAGAGCCATCAATTCTTCCCAATTTATCTCCGGCGAATGCGCTTCGAGATGAAAGAGCACCACGTCGGGATCGTTCTCCGCGATTGCCTGAGTCAATTCGTCGGCGCTGCTGATCGCACCGACAGAGTGCAAGTTGGGCTGATCTTCGAGAAGGCGCTCCAGTCCTGCACGGGTAATCGACGAGGCAGCGGAGATCAGCACGCGCAACGGCTCGACCGATGTCTGATGGTGCTTTGCCTTTCGCATTGTGCTGAGCCCGCTGCTTGACATGGCTATCGCCTTGGCCGGTCGCCGAGCCTGACCTCTGCCTCGATAGCGTTTCCGGCTCGAAGCACCCGCAGCTTCACTATTTCGCCCGTTCGTTTCAGCGCGAGCGTGCGATGGAAGTGGCGGAAGCCGCGGACCGCCTGCGCGTCGACGCTCACGACAAGGTCGCCCAGATTGATGCCCGCCTGTTTTGCGGGTCCGTCAGGCGTAACATTCACGACCAGCAGACCGTGCTCCTGATCGGAGCCAGCACTGGCACGCCACTCCTGCGGCAAGGAAACTTCCTGCATTGCGAGTCCTAGATAGGGCTGTGCGACACGGCCCCGCTCCAGCAGTTCTTTGAGCACGCGATCGACGGTTTCGGTCGGTAAGGTAATGACCGATTCACGTGCAAGAACAGCGCTGTTGACTCCTAACAGTTCACCGCGACCGTTCACAAGCGCGCTGCCGGACTGGCCGGGATACAGGCGAACGTCGGCGCGCAAGAGCCGGTCAATCTGGCCTCCGCGCCATGAGTGCCATGGCCCTCCGACACGGGCAACGATTCCAGCGCTTGCGGAGAGTTCGCCGCGACCGGAACGCGCAACCGCCAGTACCAGTTCACCGACCTTCGCGCCAGAGGCGAGGGGCAGGATGCCTAGATTTGCCGATTTCTCAATCCTGACCGCCGCGAGGTCCGTCGTGCTGTCGCTGCCGGCAACCGTTCCGTTCACCCTGCTGCCATCCGGAAGAATGACTTCGACCTCCGCGGCGCGGCGGACGAGATGGCTCGCTGTGACGATGATGCCGGGCTTCCAATAAACGCCACCGGCGGCGACGCGATGGCCAGCGTCGACGGCGACGATAGCCTTTCCCGTTTGCTCGGCGAGTGCGGCGCCGTGGCTCGATATTGCTTCCCAGACTTGGTTTGCGGTGCTACCCATTGCTCACTCCTGATGCATAGAATTCTGCTTCGGGTTCAAGCATGGCATCACAGAAGGGACCGCACATCAGGCGAATGGCTAGGCACGACACCGGAAAAATGGGCAGGTGCGAAGGAAAGCGCTACCGATAACGAGAATTGCGCGACGGAGTCCAATCGATCGGGTGCTTGGCCGGTTGAGTCGGCGAAGCTTCATCGCTCAGGGAAAAAGCCTTCCTGCGGTTTCGTACCCTGAGAAGCGAGCACTCCCGAAAGCAAGTTTGACCTGCTTCTCCGGCCATCCTATACTGCGCGCGAACCCTGGCCGGGGAGGAGTTGCCATGCTGAGACGTTCCCTGGTTCTCTCCTTCTTCGCTACCTTTGCAACCGTTATCGCGTTGGGGCAATCGAGAATTGCTCAAAGAGGAGATCTTCTTGAGCCAACCAACCCGCCACCTATTACGCCGTGCCTTCATGTCTGTTGCATTGATGGTGCCGGCGCTCTGGCTCGTTACACCTGCTTCAGCTCAGGAAGATAAGCCGCCTCGATATGAGGTGGATGCGGCGTGGCCCAAGCCTCTTCCCAATAACTGGCTGATCGGTCAGGTCGGCGGGCTGGCGGTGGACAAGTACGACCACATCTGGATCAACCAGCGCCCGCGCACCCTAACCGACGACGAGAGGGGCGCTGTACCCAATCCACCGGCCCGCACCGAGCCGCGCTCCCGTTGCTGTAAGCCCGCTCCTTCTGGGATGGAGTTCGATGCCGACGGTAACCTACTTCAGGCCTGGGGAGGCCCCGAGGACCCCCGTAAATGCAAAGCACCCGCGTGCCTTTGGCCAGACAGCGAACATGGCATCTTCGTGGATGACGACGATCATGTGTGGGTGTCGGGTAATGGTCCCAATGACCGCATGCTGCTGGAGTTCACCCGCGATGGCAAGTTCTTGATGATGATCGGCGGCTCATTCGCCGGGCCGCCGGACAGCAACTCCAAGACATTCGTTGGCAAGGCCGCCGGAATATTCGTCGATACCGATCACCACGAGGTTTATGTTGCAGACGGTTATCTCAATTCACGTGTCGTGAAGTTCAATGCCCAAACTGGTTCGTTTCTCAAGGCCTGGGGTGCGTACGGCTATCCTCCTGTTGATCCGCCAGCTGGTCCGCCGCCCGCCACTCCTACAGCGGTATATTCGCAACAACCGCCGAACGAAAACAGCCCAAGCTTTAACCGTCCCGTACACTGCGTCGTGCTATCACGGGATGGATTCGTTTATGTTTGTGACCGCAGTAACAATCGCATTCAGGTGTTCAATCGCGAGGGCGAATTTCAGGGTCAAGTCGTCTTCGATCCCGCGACGCGTGGCATGGGATCTGTTTGGTCCATTGCACTGTCGCCCGATAAGGAGCAGCGCTACCTGATCTATGCCGACGGCGAGAACAACTTGTTCCGCGTGGTGGATCGTAAATCCGGCGCCATCCTGAGCACGTATGGACGCAGCGGACGCCACGCCGGCCAGTTTCACTGGGTGCATCAGATTGCCGTTGACTCGAAGGGAAATATCTACACCGGTGAGGTCGACACCGGAAAACGCATACAGAAGTTTGCTGCCACGGTACGTTAATCTCGATCAGGTGGGGCGTCGGCCACGGTGTTGTGGTCGGCCTACGGGCCGGCCCGAGGCTCCACGGCTCCCCGCCGAGGTTGTGCGATTGAAGAAACTCAAGACGCGATCCGTGCAACATCCGACTGCCCGACTGAAAAGGGCCGCTCGAATTCGTGCCGATGATGAGGCCCGCCGAATTCCCTGGCAGCGCCTGCTTGATACTCAAAATCAATACATCGACTGGCAGGAGTTTTACCTATGGGTTCGCTCGATTCTGGAGGTTGAAGACCACATACCGGATTGGCTGGTCGAAATTCTCAACGCCCGTGTTCCGGAATTTATCGAAACCGAAAGAGCGCTCACACCCAAAGCAGTCAAGACTAGGCCTCTTCATTTCCGCCTGGAAGATTGGATTGACGAACATATACTCGGCTTGGCCAAGCAGGAAGGCTCGTTCTTCGCAATTACGTATTACGCGATACGGGACCCGCGCTACCAGCGAGCCGAAGTGTGCTGGTCGGAATGCGTAGACAAATGGAAGAGAGCCAAACCGATCCAATATCCGTCGTTCGAGGAGTGGAAAGCCCTCGCGGCGCAACGTGACGAGACTGCCCATCTGACAGCCAGGGAACGCCAGGCCAGGGCATCCTCGAAATTGGTGCAACCTGATCGTCTTTGCGATGCCGTTGCTCGATATATCGATTGGGAGGCCTTTGCGTATTGGGCTGGATGGGCGCTGGAGCACGAATCTCGACCGTCCGCGGAAGTTGCGAAAATGCTCGAACGTCGTTGCCCTGGGTTCCTGGACACAAGCATCAAAACGAGGCAGCAGGCGTCCGGAGGTGACTCCCAAGAATGGCAGCGACTGATGCTCTGGATCGCCGACCACTTCTTCCAGGACGCGCAAACAGGGGGCTGGTTCGACGCCATCCTCGTCCGCGTGCGGAGCCATCCGCAGGCGATTCGGACGATGGAGTACGCCGGACACTGTGACGAGTTGTGGAGTTCAGAATTGCCAGATCCTTACCCCTCGTTTGAGGAGTGGCGTAGAGACGCCGATTTGTACGTTGACCTGGACGACTGAACGCTCGTAACAGTTCGACTCCTGGGCTCCAGCTTGATGGATGGGTCTCCGCTAGCCGCTGCGCCTGCGGACGGGCAGGCACGGAGATGCCGAAAGTAGGGGTTTCCCGCTATCTGCCTTCCGCACTTGCATGTTCTGATCACCAAAGCGTGCTTTCGAGCGCGAGAGACGCTCCCGCCGTTCGCGGCGACCTCTGATACGCCGTACTCGCTCGCCAACCACTTCGCGGTGGGCGGATCAATGAGCGATGCCTTCAGTTCCTTCCCATGGTTCTTGCAGAATTCCTCAAACGACCTGTCGGTGACAAAGGTGTCCACGACTCGCAGTCTGCCAGCAGAAATCCAGGCTTGTACCTGGAGCACAGGTACGCCCAGAAGGTCGGCTGCCCGCTCCCAGGAGTATGCGTCGTCCCCATTTGCAAGGTCAGCCGCGATTCTCTCGATCGAGGAGGGGTCCAAACACGCACGAACGTTGTCGCAGAGTACTGCCAGGGAGCTTGCAGATACTCGCGGATCTCTCACCCGAAGCATGCCGCTTCCGATTAGATACGACAGTCGGGTTTGATCTACGCGCAACATCTTCCGCAGCCCCCGAAGCGACCACCCGTCGGTGACCTTGGCGCTGATCCCGAGTGCTCCAAGCCGGCAGCGAACAGCGCGTTCGGAACGGCCCAGGCGCCGAGCAATTTTCTTCACTGGTTCGTATCCAGCCAATTGAAACAACTTGTCGTCTTGCGCGGGTGTCCAGGGTTCAGATGGCGAAGTGAATGGCCGTTTTCGGACTGGGCCCTTTGCCTCTGGGTCGTTTTCCTTGTTGCGATGACCCTCTGCACCCGCAAATTCACGGGCTTTCCGCAGGTGTCGGATACGCTCCCAACAATCCTCACGTGTCCATCGCGGAACAAGCTCAAGGATTCGGTTGATCGCGTCACGCTTTTTGACAGGACCCTGCTTAATCGCAGCGATCAGCAATTGATCGATGGCCGCCAACTGCTTGCTGGCCTTATTGCCCGTTGGTCCCGGAGGCCGGGGCATTGCGCAACCTCACTACAGGAAGATCAATGTCGCGAGATCGCATCGCGCTACGAGGTAATGTGCATCGGGCGCGAGGCGTACTCACGATTAATCCAGAGCGAAGTTGGCTGCGGTTATCAACGCGGTGCCACGTTTGTGTCCCGCTCTTCTTTCCGTTGGACGAAGGAGCGCCGGAGCCTCAGCTTTCTGCGCAGGACCATGTTTGATATCGGCAATCAGCAATCGGTCAAGCTCAGGCAGCCATCCGAACGGCTTATTGATTTTGTTACCCTCTCCTTTGACAGTCTTCGGCATGCAACACATCTCGTTGTGCAAGAACTTCACTTGGCTTCGCCATGAAGGAAAATCGACTGGAGGAGTGCTAAGTTTTCCTCTATATACTGAAGAGGTCGGATGAGCGAAAAAGCTCAAACCGGATTGGTACGAAAATCCAAGGGCGGTGTCAGAGCAAGTTCTACTTGGGTTTAGGGAAGTAGTGAAGTGCCAGTGGGCTACAGTTCCTCAGATTAAGCGGCCGGCCGGTGTAAGAACCTCAATCAGCAGGGCGCGACAATTACGTGACCTGGCCTAACCCCAAAATACCTTCTTGATGTGAACAATCGCGGACTGCTTGGGGGGTGCTCACTAGAACGAAAGTGCCCGCTAAGAGATTATCGCGAGCGCTTTGTTGAGTTGGTCGTCGGTCCCCCCAGCCAATCGCACGGGATCAATCTCGACGCAGATGTCCGGCACCACACCTGATCCTTCGCCGTAATTGCCACCGGGACTGAACCAGCCGAACACCGGCAGGAAGAGGGAATAGCCCGAGCCCACATCGAAAACGTCCGCACCCGCCACTAAGCCAGCAGTTTTTTCGCCCACGAGCGTAGCGAGCTTCGTGTCCTTTGCAAACTGGGCAGCCATTTCGCCAGCAGAGCTAGTCTTTGCATTGATCAAGACAACAATGTGCCCGTGGAACGGCTGAGGCCCTAATCCTTGCGTAAGCAGCACGAGTGATTTGTCTCGGACTGAAAACTGCGCCAGTCTGAACACAATTCCGGTTCCGGTGTCCGGCATCCGCACCCGGGGAAGCTGGGCAACGTCGTATCCTTGCCGCTGCCGTTTCCTGGTTATGTCGTAACCGATAGGCATCCGGCCAGGGCACATGTAGCTGACGATCCGCGCGAAGCCGAGACTCCCGCCGATACAGCCGCGCAGGTCGATGATCAGGCGATCACAACCTTGTGACTTGAGCGACGCCATCGCCGCATCGAGCGCTTTCGAGAAGCGAATACCAAACATCCCGGAGAAGTAAGCGACCTTGATCAAGCCAATCCGGTTCGTCAGCATTCGGTGGCTGACGCTCTTGGGTTCGACGAACGGAAGCCTCGGTCTCGTCGCCTTCCTTTCAGGCACCACTACTGCAAGGTCTTGGGTTGCCGCATCATTCGGAGCCTGGATCGTCAGGTGGTGTTCCGCTCCGAAGCGAAAGGCGGGATATTCAGGCGGAGCGGCCGCGACGCCGTCCACGCTTACGAGCAGATAACCCGGTCTAACTCCGCTACGCGAAGCGGCACTATCCTCGAACACATCCAAGAACATCCATCTCTTCGTCCCCGTAACGGGTACCGATCGTAAGGTCGCGCCAATGGCATGCTCTGGTTTGATCGGATTCCTGTTAGAGCGGTAGAAATCTGTATGGCTGGATTTCAGTTCGGCCAAGAGATCGTGAATGCCCCGCTCGAAAGCGCCGTCGTTCTCTGCAGCGAGTAACGAAGGGGTACGCTCTTCAACTTCCTTGCTCCACCCGTCGAGATCAACGTTTCCAATATTGACGTGGCGCTGTAGCACCAGTTTGCGAACGCGCAAGACAATCTCTCTCCGGGCTGCCGAGTTGAGCATCTCATTCACTTTCGCACCGGTGATGGGGCGAGACCCTCCACGGTGAATCCTGCCCAGTAGTAAGGTAGCGCCTTGGTCGGGCCAAAGGTCGTTAACATGTTCTTCTTCGCGACCCTTAGCGCATAGGCCGCGCCTTTCTTTCGGGCCAGTTGGGCGTAGAAGCTCTTCATCAGGAAGAGCGTTGAGTTGTCGTCAATGGACCACAGAGTCGATATGACGGTCCGAGCTCCTGCCAATAGAAAAGCCCGCGATAGCGTTTCAATTCCTTCTTCTCCTTGTAATGGTCCGACGGCCGTGTCGCAGGCCGACAGAACGACCAGGTCTGCATTTAGCGGTAACTGCACCACTTCAGAAGTCTGGAGAAACCCGTCCTCCCCGCTTACCGGATCGCTCAGCAACACGAGAGCTGCGCGATCAGGTCGGGCTTCGTTCACAACAGCGTGAACTGCCAAATGAAACTTGGAATGATTGGTCGACTCCTTGAAGGCGGCCTCCGTCGCCCTGCTGCCTATAAGCAGTGCATTAAGCTTATTGGGTAAAGCCGAGACAGCAGCGCGCGCCTCGTCAGCTGAGCTGGGGAGGCCAGAAAGACCAGCGTCGCCGTAGCCGCGCGTCACAGCAGTCTCTTTTAAGTTGCTGCGTCCATAAGGGACCCCTCCGACGGCGAGAAGACCTTCGTTTGGATTCTTTGTTCGCTCTGATGTTCTTAACAAGTAAAAGACGGTTGCCGATGGCGCGTAATCCACCGTTTGGGATTCAACCACATACTGGTCATGTGGATTGAGGAGCGCATCGAACGGCACAAGATGAAGCTGGCCGTCACGGACTACGATGAGTTGCTCTTTAGTTTTAGCTTCGGGAATGGGTTCCAGCAGTAATTGATATAAGTTCCTCGCTTCCGCTCGCGCGGGGTGTTTAGCCTTTACCTCGTTCAGATAAGCCGCTACGGCGGGCGAGATCGCGTTTTTTCGTGCCAGCTTTGCAATTCGGTAGCTGTTTCTGGTAACGATCAAGCAATACGAAGCCGGATCATCAACAACGTATTCGAGGACAGCCTCTTGTGCAGACAGGCTGTTCTGAAGCTGTGCAAGGGCGATCGTCTTGTGCTCCTTTGTTTGCAAAATGCTGATCTCCGGCGTGATCGATCTTGACTGCTCAGCCAGGAAGATGGCGTCACGAAGCTGCGCGATCTCTTGATCCGAATGCGCAGACATCAGGTTGAGGCGAAGCTCAGCAATTTTGTGCTCGGCCGCGACAGCTTCCGGCGACGCCTTCGCACCTGACATCAAAAGATCGGTCATGACCCGTCCCCGGGCCTGTTCGAGAATAGCGAACGCTTTAGCCACATCCCCACTATGCTCCGCGATCAGAGCAAAGTGCTCTGCATACAGGTCGCCGGCACCTTTGATGAGAGCTGTTTTTCCGAGCACGCTGTCAGCGTTTCCTATCAGTACGTCCTGAATCGCAGCCGCCCGGTCGTATGTTTGGTCGGCTTCAATGTACTTACGCTGGGCGATTTGAATTTGGGCCAAAACACTAAGAAATATCGGAATCTGAGGGATAATGCCAAAGCTCTGTGCGGAGGTGGCTGCTTCGTTCGCGAACTCTTCCGCTTTCGGCAAGTTGCCGCTTAGCCTGTACAGATTCGAGAGCTCACTTTGAAGCTCGGGAATAATCTTTCGGGTGTCAATCAGCACCGCGTCGTTGAGTGCCTGATTCATATAGTCAACCGCGCCCGGAATGTCGCCCTGTGCCTGAGCGATTCTTGCAGCTGTTTGCCTCAATTCCGCCATCTGTCCGCGGCTGTTTTGGACGTCAGCCCGGGCAAGTACCTCCTTCAATTCATCCTGTGCCGCAGCAATTCGTCCCATCTTAACCATTGCCATGAGCCGCGCTTCCTCAGCTATAACCGGGTATCCCGCGTCCGGAGTCGCCTTTGCAAGGGCAATCGCTCGGTCGGCGTACATCAGCGTCTGGTCATTCATGCCCTGCAGGACCATGCCCTGCGCAGTGGTCGATAAGAAGAAGATCTGGGCCCCCACGTCCTTGATTGCTGTGGCTCCGATCAGCGCTTCCGCCACTTTCTTTTGGGCACCAGAAAGATTTCCGTCATAAAAGTCTGCGAAGCCGAGCTGACCTAGCGCGCGGTATTGCCACTTGGAATTGTCTAGGTCGTGCGCCAACTTGCTGACCTCAGTCCAGTCGCGCCGCATCGCTGCGTTATCGATCTCTCCATCGATCTCCCCCTTAACGGCCAGGCAATACATGCGGAGTTCGAGGTCAGATTGAAGAATCGAGTTGGTCGCTAATTCCTGCGCAAGCTTGTAAGAGCGTTCCGGCAGCGGAATGCGCTCCGCTCCAGCCCTGATCGCGGCCAATTGCGCATATAGAGCGTTCCGTTTGTCGCCGTTTGCTTCAAACATTTGCCTGGCCTGAATAAGGTACGGGCGGGCGGCCGTCCAGTTGTACAGATCTGAGAAATAAAGTCCACGCTGCAAAGTGGCTTGCGGCGTGTCTTGAGAAAACGCTCCTGTGCTGTAAACCAGTAGATAAAGGAGTGTAACGAGATTTGTGAGCTTTACCGTTAATCGGCGATTCTGAGACTGTTTCAAGAAATACTCCGTGCTTTCAACGTTGTTGGCCCGTGCTGTTGGGGAGAGCACTCCTGATCAGAACGGGCACACTGAGCTTTTCGCCGTCTGATGAAACCTGAAGTCGGTAACTCCCTGTGGATAGGTCTTTGAAGTTGGCATTAACGTGCAAGAGTGTGTCGCCGTTTTCGCGTCGGGCTTCGGATGATTCCGACCACACCGCTCGCTGCCCCGACGTGAGAGTTATCAAGTAGCGGCCTTCCTCGCTTCCTAGAGGCAATCGCAGACTCAGAGCCACCGGAGATCCGGAGGGGATTATCTGCGGGACAGCGCGAGCGGGGCTCTGTTTTGAGCCGCGAGTCGGCGATGAGCTACTGAGGTCAATTAGCACTGGGATGTAAATCGCCGAGGTCGGAGTCTGGCCAGGCTTTTCCGGAGCGACAATCGGTGCGTGATTTCGCGGTGCGATGATGGGTGCGCTGCGGTGATTCGCAAGAAACAAGTAAGCAGCAATCGCCAATACCGCTGCAATTCCAAAGGCCACTGCAGAACGCTTGATCCACGCAGTCTTCCGAGTCTTCGCCCTCGATTCGGCAAGATGGCCCACGTAGGCATTGAAGCAAGGCGAACAGCACATCAGATGCTCACTTAGGGACGCATTGCTGTCGATTGGTCGAATGGCCATCAACCTGAGCGCATCATCGGACGGGCAGCCGGTCCGCTCCGGGTTAGGAAACGCATCAGAAAGATAGGAGCGGGCGAGGACAAGTAGCTCCTCTTCTTTCCGAAAGGTCTCTCGTTTTGTCGTTCTTCTTCTCACCATGACATCTGCTATACAAACGCGGCATCGCCCGCGTCATCTCAGTCCAAGCCTTCTCCTGACCTTCTGGAATGTTTGATTGAACCTGGACTCGGCAGCGTGACTCGATACTCCGTATGACACGCCAATCTCTTTCCACGAGAAGCCCACAATGCGCCGCCAGAGCATGTCGCGGGTAGCCGGATCACACTGCATCAGAAATTCGTCGATCAGAATCTTGTTTTCGATTGATAGCCGGGGATCAACCGAGTCGGGGGTCTCCCTTGAATGGGCACGGAACGACTCGGCTAAGGACAACTCTCGCTTGCGTCTCTTGTTTACTCGCCGGAGGAAAGCGCGGAAGAGATACGAATGGAGATCCCGGATGGGACGCTCGCTCATTGCAGTTGCGCTCAGGGCTCGAGAGACTGTTGCCGCCGCCTCTTCAAGCAGAGTTGATGCGACAGCAGGGTCGATGAGCTGCCTTTCGGCATGGCGTAAGGCACGTCGCCCGATTTCTTCGGCGGCGATGAGGACAGCAGGGTTGATTCGCCGGCCACGACGATCTACCGAATTAACGCGAACCTCGCCTTCGTTGGGACGTGCCTTTTCAGCCATTGGGCCCTACTGCACTGGCGACAAGTCAAACCAATCATCCCGACGAAGCCGCAACACTAATCCTGAAGCTAACAATGCCCCTTACTAAATAAGAGTACCCAGGCGCGACAGAACCTCAATCAACAACTCAAGAGCGAGACGTTTTTGGCGCCTAAGTCGGACACCTTCCGCCCAGCTGTTCTCTGCCGAGCCAAACACTCTCGCGACCTTTCTGCGATCAGCCTCGTTTCATTGGATGCCGCAATGTGTCCGCTTGCTTTTCTCGCGCGCCCAAAATTCAATAGGCGAACAAAAAGCGAATATGATAGGCTTCCGTCATGGAAGAAGGTCGCAAACGAGTGCTCGCGATTGTGGCTGGAATCTTGGTGGCGCGTCATCTCAAGACGACGGAGGACCTCTTCGATGCCAAACCAAGCCCACGGACAGAATCTCTAGTGGCTGCGGCCGTGCAGTGGGCCGACAGGATCATGAAGAAGATTGACGGCGTGTATCGCTAGTGGGCGCGTCCCATAAGCGGACAATGGAGGCGCGCTATGCGCGGTGCAAGGGCACTATGTAACAGCACTCCTTCATCGTTTCTTGCGGTGTCCTTCGCTGTCCGCTTTGCCGGGGCGCGGCTTCTCTGGCGTGATTGTGTGTTCTTCTCGATCCGTAACTGCCATGCCGTGCGTAGGGCGCCAGCCAACACCTCTTCTTTTGCCGCGGCCAACCGGATGTGCGTCATTCCCATTCGCCCCCATCCGCCAGCGATGGGAACAAAAACCTCGGGCAGTTCCTCCACGAACGTGGCCTGCTGCTCCGGCGTGAGCATCAGGTTGCCGTAGCTCTGGTTCGCCGATGCGAGCGTCGCAAAGATTCTGCCGCCAACCCTGAAGTCCAGACTCCCCATGTGGGAACTCTCTTCGACGCCCTTAAGGCTAAGGGCGATCCTTCGAAAATCGTCTGCGTCCATCGAAGCTCCCAGCCGTTCAGCACCCTTGCATCCTACACGTATCGGGAAGGCCGCATCACCCGGCAGGAAATTGTTGCCGGTTCAGTTGCGAAGCCGCGTTTTGCTGTCCCGCAAAGGTGCCCTACACTTTCCGCGCAGCATGGCTCCTGCGTTTTCCAATTCGGCTGTTCCGGTCTGCCGTGAGCGCGTGGCAAGGATCCAACCCCAATCGAATCCCGCAGTCTGCGTATTTGCGAATGAAACAAAATTTCTGTTGTCCCGGTTTCTGGCCCCTTACATCGCCGTCGGAGACGACATAACATTTCCGACGCCGCCAGCCGATGCGGTCGGAACAGAAATCCGCATCACGAAGAACTCCTCCTCGGGAGTAAATCATTCTCTCTACCAGGCGCCAATCGGATATGTCAGCCAGCCCAAGTTGGACAAACGAAATCAGCACTACGTTTCTGCCGAGGTTCAACGGGGAAGTCTTGGCATCGGCTCGATTTTCCTGCCATGCGAGGTCCTGCGTGATTACTTCTATCGCCTGCTACGTACGGCCGACAGAGTCGATCATCCGACCCTGTACGAGGTCTTGCGTATCCCGGCCAGCGCTTCGCCTTCCGAGCTTCGCGTCGCTTTCAAACTGCGTGATCTGGAGCTAAGAACGGCGGGCCTGCCGCACAGAGAGCGAGTGGCGTTGGAGCGGGCATTCAACATCGTTGGCCAGCCGGAACTGCGCGCTTGTTATGACGCGCTGCTGGCCGATCCCGGAGCCCCTGCCGTGTTTCCTTATGGAGGATTTGGCTCTCTTTTTGTTGCCGGCGAGCCTTCCCGAGACGGAGCGACGTTCTTTGCGCGCCGCATTCTCGCCTTTTCGCCAGATCTCCGGCGCCGGCGGTTCCATGTGCCGCTGCGTCGATGTGATTTCTTCGATGACCGGGCGCTGTGCCGTGACGTACGCCGCAAGCTGGAGTTCTGGCTCGACCCGGCCGCCATTCATACACTGTGGGATCGAACCTGGAATCAGTGGAAGCATTTATTGGGGACCAAAATTGAGGTTGAGGGCACGTTTGTACAGACCGGCAAATACCGGAAACGGCGTGGGGAATGGGAGCTTGTGACATGGGGGACTGCGCTGCCAAGCCGACTGGAGGTCAAACTCCCGTCCGACTTTCAGCAACAGGTGGAGACGGCCAGAACCACTTATCACCGCCTCGGCGAGTTTTCGCGGGCGCTGGATCAAGTCCGGCTGTGTTTGGAGCATCGGGCGGTCGAGCGAGCCGAGCTGCAGCGAATGTGTTCGGAACTGCGTGTTCCCGGTAACATTGATGTCGCCCGGATCAGTTGGCGTCCCGACTATGACCCGTTCTTCTATCGCCAGCTCGCACGCCGGGCACGCCGGATCTATCTATTTCGGAATGAATACATCTTCGACGTTGAGAAAGCTGTGGTCGTCGAAACCCCTCAGCTTGGCCACGCGACTTACGTCTTTGCCAAGCCCCGGAACCTGGATACCTTTCTCGCCCTGTATACCAAGATCACGAAGGACGACATCCGGCGAAACCGCAATAATGCAGCCGAGCGGCTCGGATTCCTGGGGCGTGTAATTCATGGCACCAATCCACGAGCGTGGCTCAAGGAACTCAGACAGCGCGCAGGCGAGGGGATCGACTCTGCAGCTGCCGTCGGGGCCTGAATTGCGAAACCGATCCGTACACGTGGTTCGAGGCATTCGCTTTGGCCTGAGGACCCGGCTTGCGTGGTACTGTTACTAGACAAAGTGTAATTGGTGAAATAAATCTATTGACGACCATGATTCCAGGGCGCGCCGCGAGCTTTCGCAGTCGGAGCACCGTGGCCGTGGATTGCGAATAGTTTTAGCTCGAAACTCCTACCAGATCCGCCAAATTGCAAGCGAGTCCATACGGATGTCCACGGTGCCAGACAGCACTCGACTAATCAGGACATTTGACTACCAATCGATTTGAAGCTAACAAGAGCCTTGGTTGAGCCGCCTTTCGCGCCTGGGGCTTCCCACCGAGGTGGGGAACTTGCGTTCAGTCCAAAGATGCGGCTGATCGCGCGGACGTGACCAGAAGACGGTGCGGCGATTGTCCGAGAAGTTGAGGCTGCCCCCGCAGGAAACCACGTGGCTCCGAGGCATATGCGAGACAAATTCGAGACGGCCTATTTTCGGGTGTCAGAAACTGTTTCAAGAAGGGATCAATGAGATATGAATCGAGGGTTGAAAATCATTCCTCCTATCGATGGGAGCGAAACCGATGGCGTGCAGCGCCCGAAATCCGAGCGCGCGGTCGTACAAAAGAGAACTTCTCCTGGCCGGCGGTTAGTGCGGGTCCGGGAAGCTGCCGAGTACTTGGGATCGAGCCCTTGGAAGATTCGCCAGCTCATTGCGGACCGGCGTATTCCATTCGTCCAGGACGGAGACGGACCATTCTGGCTCGACATTCGCGACTTGGACAGCTTTATCGAGCGAAACAAGCGCGTAGTTTGAGAGCAAAGCTACAGAGAGGTCGAGCATGGAACGCTCAGAAAAACTTCCACCCGGAGTGTACCGTCGGAAAGACTCAAAATTCCTTTGGATCCATTATGGGTACCGAGGGAGGAACTACCGGGAGTCGGCTGAAACCAACTCTCCCAAGAAGGCCGCGGCGTTTCGTGACCTCAAGAAAGCACAGCTGAGAATGGGCAGGTTTGTCGATCCCACTTCTCGACGCATAATGCTTTCGGAGTTGTATGCGGACGTGGTCGAGGATTACCGCATAAACCACTATGCGTCGATCGACGATCTCGAGGATCGCTGGGTCAAGCACCTGCAACCGTTCTTCGGTCACATGCCAGCTGCCGACGTGACCACGGACCTATGTAAGCGTTATATCGCCTGGCGCCAGAAAGCTGGCGTGGCTGACTCGACCATCAATCGCACGCTGGCCGCCCTCAAGCGCATGTTCCACTTGGCGACCGAATGCACGCCGCCAAAAGTCCAGTTTGTGCCTTACATTCCAATGCTCCAGGAGAACAATGTGCGGACCGGTTTTGTGGAGACCGAAGCCCGGATGAGGCTCGAGCAGGCATGTGGCGCGATCGGCTCGTGGATGCTGGCCATGTTTGAGGTCGGCTGTACTTATGGCTGGCGGCATGGATCACTCCTGAAGATGCGCGTGAAGCAAGTCGACCCGCATGCCAACGTCATTCGATTGGAACCAGGGACGACGAAGAACAAAAAGGGCTTGGAGGTAACGATGCCTCGCCGCGTGAGGGAGCTGTTGGTTGAGTGCATCAAGGGCAAGGAGCCCGAGGAGTGCCTGTTTACGCGAGCGAACGGCACACCGGTTAGAGATTTCCGTCGCAGTTGGAGAAAGGCCTGCGCCGAGGCGGGTGTGCCGGGATTACACTTCCATGATCTGCGCCGCACCGCCGCCCGGAACATGCGACGTGGGCACATCTCTGAGAGAGTTGCTATGGAGATTGGAGGCTGGAAGACAACCTCCGTATTTCATCGCTACGCGATTGTGGACAATCAGGACGTTGCCCGCGCCATGGACATGTTGGAAACAAGCCAAAACGAGCAACGCCAAGAGTTAGAACGAGCGCTCGCCGCCAAGCGTGGCCAGCCGATAGTGATCAACGATCGCAATCCCTCAGGTAAAAGCCAAGCGGCGGAAAAGGCGAATTTAGCGGCGAATTTTAGCCGTACGTCACGTTTACGTCACGTTGAGCGTCTCGAAGGAGCTAGCAACCAGATACGCCGTGCAACGAAACACAGCGTGAAGGCGTTACACAACAATAAGTTAAGTGGTGCCGGGAGGGGGACTTGAACCCCCACAACCCTTTCGGGTCTGCGGATTTTAAGTCCGCTGCGTCTGCCAGTTTCGCCATCCCGGCAATTTCGGTGGGCTATTCCAGTATCGCATCGTTAGAGAACAGTTGTCAGTGGGCGGTTGTCGGTTGTCAGTGATCATGACTCCTACCCTTTCCCAAAGTCGGGGAAAGGATGGGGCACCCACAGCTGAATCAGGGCAAGAAAAGACCCACTCAAGCAAAACCGGCTTGAGTAGGGCACCCGACTTAGTGGGCGCCGGCTTCGGGGGCTTCGCCCGGACGCGGCTTCTTGAGCAGAAATGGAAGCGGAATGAGGCAGGCCACAATCACTGACACGAGCCAGAAGGCATTGACATAGGACAGCAGAGCGGCTTGTTGTTCAATCAGTCCCATGATCTGGTTGTAAGCCTGTTGCATCGCTAGCACTGGACCTGAGCCCGATTTCGCCATGCTGGCGGCGGTGCCATTCAACATGCTGTTGAACTGCGGATTGGCCGCTGTGGCGTGCGCAACCAGGTCGGTCTGGTGCACCTGACTCTGGCGGGCAAGGAAAGTGGTGAGCATGGAAATTCCCACGCTTCCGCCGAGGTTGCGGATGAAGTTGCTAATGCCCGACACCTGGTTGCTCTTGTCACGCGGCACGCCAACGTAGCTGAGAATGCTGATGGGAATAAAAATGAAGGCGAGTCCAGCCATTTGGTACATGCGCCAGAAAATCAACGTGCGGAAGTCAACACTCAGGTTGAGATTCGTAATGTGATACAGGCCGGCGGCGGTAATGGCGAAGCCGCAGGCGATCATATATCGCGGATCGACTTTGGTCGAAAGAATTCCGGCGATGGGGAAGAGGAGCATTAGCATGAATCCCGCCGGCGACAATACTTCTCCCGCTTTTTCCGCGGTATATCCCAACATGAGCTGTAGGAATTGCGGAATTAAAACGGTGCTGCCGAAGAGCACGGCACCAAGAACAAAATTGAAGAGCACCGTGGCCGCAAAATTGCGGTTCTTCAGTAGCTTTAACTCCAGAATGGGGTGCGGATGTCGCCACTCATGAACGATGAGGGTGATCAAGGCGATGACCGCGAGCGTGAAGAAGACCGCGATATAAGTTGAACCAAACCAGTCGTCCTGCTGGCCTTTGTCTAGGACTACCTGGAGCAGGCCGAGTCCGACAACAATCAACGAGAGGCCGATGTAATCGATCTTGATGCCCTTGCCGCCGTGTCCGCGGAGCCAGGGCGGATCTTCGACGACTTGCGAGGTCAGGAAGAGCGATAGCAATCCGACGGGCACGTTGATGAAGAAGATCCAGCGCCAGTCGTAGTTGTCGGTGATCCAACCGCCGAGGGTCGGGCCAATGGCGGGTGCAACGACGACCGCCATGCCGTAAACCGAGAAGGCGAGTCCGCGTTTTTCGGGAGGAAAGGTGTCGGCGAGAATCGCCTGCTCGCTCGGTCCCATTCCGCCGCCGCCCGCGCCTTGCAGAATGCGGAAGAAAATCAGCAACGGTAGCGACGGCGCGAAACCGCAAAGAATGGATGAGATGGTGAACAGCGCGACGCAGGTCATGTAGAAGCGCTTGCGTCCGATGACTGTAGTGAGCCAGCCCGACATGGGCAACACAATCGCGTTGGAGACCAGGTAGCTGGTCAGCACCCAGGTGGATTCGTCCTGCCCGGCGCTCAGGCCGCCGGCTATGTGCGGCAGGGCGACGTTGGCAATGGAGGTGTCGAGCACCTCCATGAAGGTTGCCAGCGTTACCGTGAGGGCGATGATCCACGGGTTGTAGCGGGGCTTCCAAGTGGAAGCGCTGTAGGTTGAGGTGTCGGCCATGATGGTCCCAGACTCGTCGGGCGCTGATTACTTCTGGTTGCCCTCCGGCTGGACCGAGACCTTGACATCCGGTTCGACGGACATGCCTGGACGCAACAGCCCATCCTTGTTGAAATCGGGCTTGTCGTTGTTGTCAAAATCGATGCGTACGGGAATGCGCTGCACCACCTTCACATAGTTGCCAGTGGCGTTCTCCGGAGGCAGGAGACTGTACTTTGCACCGGTAGCGCCGCCAATGCTGCTGACGTGGGCATCCCACTTGCGTCCGCCGTAGGTGTCGACTTTCACCTTTACTGGCTGGCCGGGTTGCATGTGCGACAATTGCGTCTCTTTGAAGTTGGCGGTGACCCAGATTTCACGCAAGGGCACGATGGCCATCAGGTCCTGTCCAGGTG
>Ga0210383_10001585_pt1 | contig 20783 bp, 17 predicted proteins | sample IncBWC14OmetaG_FD_160072 | JGI IMG/M metagenome (GOLD analysis project Ga0210383, IMG submission 160072) | Forest soil microbial communities from Barre Woods Harvard Forest LTER site, Petersham, Massachusetts, United States - Inc-BW-C-14-O ... | reverse complement strand
TCCGCGGTGGCCAGGGAAATCCCAGAGACTTCACCTCCTGCAAGCAGCACCATTCCGTTCTTCAGAAGCGTAGCGGTGTGGGTGCCGCGGTAACCGGTAAGGCCGCCCGTCGCGGTGAAAGTCTGCGTCGCCGGGTTGTATAACTCTGCGTTCGCTAAAGGACTACAGAAGGGCGTACAGACAGCACCTCCCGCGACGAGCACCATTCCATTGTCGAGCAGCGTGGCGCTGTGGTTGTAGCGAGCGACCGTGAGGCCGCTGGTAGTTCCCGTTCCGGTCAGATTGGCAACAAGAGGCGGGTTGGGAGTTCCGTAGGGAAGGCTAAGCTGCCCGGTGCGCGGGCCGGCGGCTGTCGGCGTAAACGTCGCCTCAACGAAGCATCTCTGCCCCGGTCCGATGCTCGTCACGCAAGTGGTTCTGGTGATCGCGAAATCTCCCGTCGCGGTAGGCGCGGAAAGAGTGAACGCGGTTGTCTGGCGGTTGGTAATCGTCACTGCGCGCCGCGAACTCGTAAGGCCGACCCTCAGACTGCCAAACGCCAAACCAATCGGAGAGACGGTGAGAGGCCCCGATCCCGTTCCGCTCAGAGGGATTGTCAGCGGGCTGTTGGCCGCGTCATAAACAAACGTTAGCGTCCCCGTGCGGGTGCCCAGGGAGGTCGGCGAAAACGTTACGCCGACCAAGCACCAGCTCTTTGCGGCGACGCTACTGCCGCACTTCTTGTCGGTGTTGGCCGCGATGGCAAAATCTCCTCCGGAAATGGTGATGCTTTTGAAGGTGACCGTCGCGTCCGTGGCGTTGTGGAACGCGACATCCTTTTCCGCTGTTGTGGTGCCGACCGATACCAACTCCCAACTCAAGCCAGCGGGATCGACAGCGATAGGCACTGCCTGAGGCCGCGACGGAGTGGGGCTAGTCAGCAGTACCGCCAGCGTCGCCAGTCCGTACGCGAAAAGGTGTTTGAATTCCATAAGTAACTCCTCCAGGAGTGCGAAGCGCTGCAGCGAACGGAAACTGTAGACGAGGCTGCCCACTGCGTTCAAGTGCCTCGTAAAACGGATAACCGGACAAATGCAAGCTGCAGAACGAATTCGGCGGGGAAGGTAATCTGTGGCTAGGCCGCCGCGAAATCGCCGACGGAAGTTTTGAAGTCGTCCCTTCGGGCGCGGCGCGCTTGGGTAGCACAGGCAACGAGGAAGTTGACGCGGGATGGCGCAGCAATTGAAAAGGCGACGTAGGAAAGTTCGATTCTGTCCTCGGCAGCAGTTCAAATGCCTCAAGCTTGGCAATTCCGGCTTTCAGGGGAAGATAGATGTTCGCCACTCCGCCGTACCTAACGTCGTTGTTGCGTTCACTGCCGCACACCGAAGTCCCATGAGCGCCTAACGGGAACCGCGACCAAGATTGCTATGTGGCAAGATTCAAACAACTTGTTGGAGTCGAGGCTTGGAATCGGGATTGCCGTTACAGTTCGGAATTCCAATGGTCTACGCCCGGTCTGAAATGCTAGCTATTCGACTCGCCGTTCTGGTTGTCGCTTTCCACGGGGCAGGGTGCGCTAAGTCCGCGCACACAGGATCAGTCCCTCGGGCGATCCGTGAGGAAAGCGTCCATGTTCTGAACGGGGCTGTGAGTCTTGCGGGCACGCTTGTGCTTCCCGATGACTCCAAGCGGCATCCAGCCGTCGTGCTGTTTCATGGCTCAGGGCCGCAAGCCAGGGACCTAATCACTGCGCGCTGGTTCGCGAAGCAAGGCGTCGCCGCACTTGCGTATGACAAGCGAGGCGTCGGCGAGTCTACCGGCGATTTTCGGGTGGTACCCTTTATGGATCTTTGCGGCGACGGGCTTGCGGCCATTGCGTATCTGAAGTCGCGCCACGACATCGATCCGGCGCGAATCGGTGTGTGGGGCCTCAGCCAAGGAGGCTGGCTTGGGCCGCTCGCCGCCTCGCGTTCCAACGATATCGACTTCGTCATCGCCGTCTCCGGTCCTGCAGTTTCTCCCGGCGAACAGATGGTTTTTTATTACGCGAACGAGCTACGCGCGGAAGGAGTGCCTGAGCGCGACGTGCAAGACGCCAGCATTTTGCGGCGCAATGTTTGGAACTACCTATCGACCGGAAACGGATACGACGACGTGAAGGAACAGATGAATCGAGCGCGGACGAAGAGTTGGTACGCCAAAGTGAAAGCACAACAAGACGATTTGTTTGCTCCGCTACAGCTGCCGGATGAAATCCGCAGCCCGGACTATCGGTACAAACGCTGGTTCAAGGAAGAGATGATTTACGACCCGGTTCCCGCGCTGAAAGCACTCCGCGTGCCGGCACTCTTCCTCTTTGGCGACGAAGACCGGCTCGTAAACGTGAACGAAACCGTCGCGGTGCTGAAGAGAGTCCTAGCGGAGAGCCACAATCGAGATTACACAATCCGCGTGTTTCCGCACGATGCGCACGATATGCACCTTACGACCGACCCCGATGCTTACACCACGGACCCTGAATACTTGCAGACCATGCAAGAGTGGCTCGCGGCTCGTCTTCGCAAATAAGCTGCGAGCCATCGGAAACCGATCCACTACCAGAAATTGCGCGCGCCAAGCAAAGGCGTAGTTCCGGTACATATAGGCCTTTCTTTCGCCCCCGCGCAGCCCTCTGCGAGCCGAAAACACGTTGCGCGGATGCCACAGCGATGGTAATTTTGCCGTCAATACATACCCACGGGAGGGCACATGGAAGACGGTGTGGAGAGGCGCACCGCACGGCGGTTTTCGATGATGCTCCCGCTAAGAGTTCGATTGTCCTCTGAGAACGGCGCCGCGGAAAAACAAGGTGAGACTCGCGACATCAGCTACCGCGGCCTCTATTTTTTGATTGAAGCGAAGGTAGAGGCCGGCAGTTCGATCGAGTTTGTTTTGAAATTGCCCCAACAGATCACGCTGGCAGGTGACGTACACATCCGCTGTTACGCGCGCGTGCTGCGCGTGGAACCGCACAACGGCCGCCGCGGAGTGGCCGCCCGCATCGAACGCTACGAATTCCTTCCCGCCAGCGCCTGACGCATCCCGCGAATCCATGTAGAATGTGAATCGCCCCGCAGAATTGGGGAGGGCATATGTATCACTATGATCCGATTACCGCGCTCGAAGAATTGCGCGACGATGCTGTGCTGCCGCATCCAGTTCATTTGCGCGACATGATATTGCGTTCGAAGCTCGATGCGGCGCTGGCGCTCGACCTCAACCGCGATTTTCAGGAGTATCTCACGCGGTTCGGCGAAGCCCAGAAGATCGGCCGCGACATCCTGGAACGGATTGCCGGCGCCACGCGAAAAGCCAACGCGGGCTGAAGTTGCGCGTTGCGATCGAGCGTTCGACTGCATCGCGCCCGCCGATCCGTGCTTTAACTCAAACGAAGGACGGGGAATGGCACGCCAAACGCTGCTGATTGACGCCGACGACACGCTCTGGGAAAACAACATCTTCTTCGAGAAGGCGATCGATCACTTCATCACGCAGCTCGAGCATTTGGGTTACACCCGCGAGTACATCCGCCATATCCTGAACGAAACCGAGAAGCGCAATATCCGCCAGCACGGCTACGGAGTGCGGAGTTTCAAGCGTTCGCTCGAAGATACCTACCTGAAGCTTGCCGGAAATGCGGCCCGGCGTGAGTTAATCAAGGAAATCGAAAAGATCGCGGCGGAGCTCGAAAGCACGCCCCCTCACATTCTCGACGGAGTGCCGGAAACGCTCGCCTACCTTGCGAAGCATCATCGGCTCATCCTGCTCACAAAAGGCGAGCCCGCCGAGCAAGCGGGCAAAGTGGAACGCTCGGGCTTGCAGACGTATTTCGACGCGATCGAAATCGTGATGGAGAAAGCCGCGGACACCTACGACCGCATGATCGAGCAATTCAAGATCGTGAAGTCGCACGGCTGGATGATCGGGAATAGTCCGCGCAGCGACATTAATCCGGCGGTGCAATCCGGGCTCAACGCCGTGTTCATCCCGCACCACGCTACCTGGGAACTCGAGAAAATGGAGCTCGAGAGCGGCGCGGGGCGGCTACTGATACTTTCCACGTTTCGAGACCTGCGGACACACTTCTAGCGTATCGCCCGTCTTCCGCAGGACGCTCCCCGCACGCTGAATTGGAATCCGCAGCGCAGGCCAATGTGGAGCTATCTTCGCGCCTGCGAGTGGCTAGAATTGTATGCAGTGTTGCGAGGTGCAATGTGAACGGCGATTTTCGCAAAGAGTTTGCCGATTTCGAGGGCGTGGCGTTTCTGGATACGGCTACGGAGGGACCCACACCGCTGGTGGCTGCGAAGGCAGCGCAGTCGGCGATTGAATGGAAGAAGCTGCCGCACAAGATTACGGACGAGCAGTATTTCGATTTGCCCGACAGAATCCGCGAAAAGCTCGCGAAACTCACGGGCACCGCCGCCGAAGAGATCGCAATCACCACGGGCGCGAGCAGCGGCATGGCAGCCGTGGCGGCCGGCCTCGATTTTCATGCGGGCGACGAAGTGATCGTCGCGCGCGGGGAATTCCCGGCGCATTTCGCGACGTGGCTGCCGTATCAGCGCACCGGTAAGGTGATGCTGCGCGTGATCGATCCGCGGAACAAGTTCATCGCCGCGGAGGATTATATCGAGCACATCAGCCCGCGGACGAGGCTCGTCTCGGCGAGTCTGGTGCGCTTCGACAACGGCTCGCGGGTGGATGCCGAGCGCGTGGCGGCAGCGTGCCACGCCGTGGGAGCGGCCCTGCTGCTCGACATTTCGCAGTGCGCCGGTGTGATGCAGCTCTCGCTCCCGGCACTCGGCGCGGACTTCGCAGTGTGCAGTGGCTACAAGTGGTTGCTCGGCCCTTACGGCACCGGCTTCTTTTGGGTTTCGCCAGACGCTCAATACCAATTGCAAGACGGCGCACTCTATTGGATGGCGCTCGAAGGCGCGCGGAATTTCAGCGCCCTGCCGATGGATGATTTGAAAGCCGCACCGGGCGCGCGGCGTTGGGATTCGCCCGAGACGGCCAGCTTCCTGAATCTCGCTACGTGGAATGCAGCTCTCGACTTGCTGCTGGGCATCGGCCTCGACGACATCGAGAAGCACAATCGCGCTCTCGCACAAGTGGTCACGGATCGCCTGCCGCGCGACCGCTTCGTGCTTGCGTCGCCGTCTGACGAAGCCAAGCGCGGGCCGTACGTTTGCGTGGCTGCGAGAAATCCGTCACAGACGAAGGCTCTGCACCAAAAATTGCGCGAGGCACAGGTGATCACGGCGCTGCGCGAGAATGCGGTGCGAATTGCGCCCTTCCTGATGAACACGGCAGAAGATATGGCCCGCGTGGTGAAGGTGTTGGCGGTGGCGTGAGAGCGGAGCGTAATCCGGGAACGACGATGCGGCGAAGTTAGTCGAGCGGCGCGTGGTAGCGGAAGGGAATGTAGACGACGGCTTCGATGTCTACTGCTTCGCCGTCGCGCATCGCGGGCTGAAACCTCCACTGCGCGAGCGCCGCGATGGCGTTCTTATCGAGGTCCGGGTCGAGGCCGCGCACGCGCTGAATGCTATCCACGGTTCCATTCTTGCGGATGATCGCGTAGAGAATCACCTGGCCTTCGATGTGTTGCTTGATCGCCGACTGCGGATACTCGGGATCCACTTTCCGCTGCAGGGCGGGTGCACCGAGCTTTCCTTTTCCGTGCGCTGCCGCTGACGCTTCCTCGTTGAGTTCAGCAAAATTCACGAGCCAGCTGCCTGTGGAACTCGTGAGGTTCGGCATGTCGATGTGCATCGTATAGACTTCCTTGCCCGAGAGAATTTTGTCGGGAGCGATGCTTGGATCAATCGTGCCGGTGACGGAAGGGCCTGTGCGAAGCGCGTAATGCGAGTCCGGGCGCACCGGTAACGAGGGATTCAAATTCAGCTTGCTGCCAGTTCGTGTGGCGCTGCCTCCCGACACGCTCACCGCTGCGGGCAGCGAACTCGAGCCGCTCACGGCGGCGCTGTTGTTTCCGCCGGAAGCGCCGGCGCCGCTCGGAGTCGCTCCGCCACCCGACGCGTGACTCGCACCAGTCGGCGTGCCGGGCTTCATTCCTTCGGGCGAAATGGCGATCTTCGCGGCCAGGTTTCCGCGCGGAACTTCGACCACGGGCGCGGGAGGCGCGGGGTCGGTGGAGAGCGCGATCAGGCGGCGCGAACTCGCGTCGCCATCGGAAGCTACCGACGCGATCTCGGGCGCGGCCGTCTGAGTGCTTGCGCGGCGCTGCTGGACGGGCGCGACGCTCGGATTCATGGCGAGCCGCGGCGCCGGATTCACCGTGGGCGACGATGCGATGTTCAGCGCGTCTGGATTCTTTTCTTGGTTCGCGATGTCTGGAGCGGCTACGTCGTGCACTTCGCGGTGCCTCACTTGGGCCGTCGCGGCGGCGGGTGCGAGACGCATCTGAGGTTTCGGCACGGGAGCGGCGGCTGCCCACTCGACCATATTCGGAATTTGCGGTGCGATTTTCGGCGGCTCGACGGGCGCGCTCGGTTGAATCAGCGTCTGGCGAGGATGCGTGATTTTCACGGGAATCGACAAGATCGTTTGCCGCGGATGAAAAGCATCAGCGCCGCGTTCTTCGACGGGCTTCGGCGGATCCTCGGGCTTTGCGACGGCGGCTTTCGGCTTTGGCACCGGTGCGGGAAGTGAAATGCGCGGCAGGTCGAGCGTCTTGGGATCGTACGTGAGTTCGAACTGAACCGTAGGCAGTGTGTGTTCGGGCTTCGGCAGGAATCCCCAGATCGGCAGAATCATCAGCCAGATTGCGGCGACGTGCCAAGCGGCGGAAGCCGTGAACGCCCGCGCTGGCAGTTTTCCCTCCACCCAGTGAATGCAGAGCCACGGACCGCCGGTGAACGGGCCGGTCTTCGGAGGGCGAGGCTCGCGCACGAATGAGCGCACGCTCGAGCGAAACTGCCGCCACGAGGATTCCCAGGCGACGTCCATTGAGAGCGCGCCAAACGGGGCAGAGCTCTGCGGCGACATCTCAGCTGCAGGAAGGGGCTGCATGAGTCCGTTTATTATACCTCCCAAGAGCGGCTGGACCGGAAGCCTGGCGTCGGGCGAGCGGGCCGCGCACAGGCAAGAAGTTAGACTTAGCAAGACGCCGATTGGGATGCCTGAAACTTCGCCGATTGGCAGAAAATTTGAACTGGAGAAATCGCGCTTAGGCGGCTGCGGCAAGCCGGTAAAAGCTAAGCGCGGCGTCACCTTGTTCCAGCAGGCGAGTGCGTTCGAGACGGGTGAAGCGAAGCGGCAGCTCCACTTTGCTCGAATGCTCCGCGATCACGAGGGCAGTCGACGCGAGCACGTGTGACGTATCGAGGAAATCCAGAACATCTTCGCACGTGGCGACTGCTTCGTACGGGGGATCGAGAAAAACGAAATCGGCCACCCGATGTTGCGATGCGATGCGTTCGAGGCCGCGCTTCGCCTGCGCTTCGATCAATTCGGCCCCGTCGCGGATTTCGAGCGAATCGAGGTTGTGGCGAATTAAGCGCACAGCTTTCGGATTTGACTCCACCCACGCGACCTCACGCGCTCCGCGGCTGTAGGCCTCGATGCCCACGGCTCCGGTGCCCGCAAAGAGATCCACGAAAAACGAATCGGCGACGGACGGGCCTAGCACGTTGAAGAGAGTTTCGCGCAGGCGGTCGCTGGTCGGGCGGATGCGCAGCTTTCCCGGGCCCGTCAGAACGCGGCTGCGAAATTTTCCAGCAATCACGCGCATCGTTAACCCACCGACGCCAAATGATAGCGCTTCTGCCACGCCGGGCTGAGCGCTTCGAGGCGCGCGATCACTTCGGCGGCGCGTTGCTCGTTTTCGGCAAGCGCGAAGGCTTCGCGGCGCGCGACTTCGAGGAGTTCGCGATCGCGAAGCGGTTGCGCGAGCGAGAAAGCCGCGTCGCCATGCTGGCGCGTGCCGAAGAATTCGCCGGGACCGCGCAGCTTCAAGTCGCACTCGGCGATTTCGAAGCCGTTCGTGGTGGCGACCATCGTCTCGATCCGCTCGCGCGCTTCGCCCGTGATGATCTGCGGCGCGATCAATATGCAATGCGACTTCGCTTGGCCTCGGCCGATGCGCCCGCGAAGCTGGTGCAACTGCGCGAGGCCGAAGCGGTCGGCATGTTCGATTACCATAACGGTGGCGTTCGGAACGTCCACGCCGACTTCAATCACTGTGGTGGCGACGAGGATCTGCAACTCGTTGCGGCGAAAGGCTTCCATCACGGCGTCTTTCTCTTCGTTCTTGAGTCTGCCGTGCAGCAAGCCCACGCGCAATGCGGGAAACACTTGCTTGGCAAGATGCGCGTATTCTTCCGTGGCTGCTTTCAGCTCTTGCTTGGATTCCTCGATCACCGGGTAGACAACGTATGCCTGCCTGCCGGCAGCAATTTCTCTCCGCATAAATTCCCACACGCCTTTTAGTTGTTCTTCCGTTCGCCATTGCGTGTCGATCGGCGTGCGACCGGGCGGCATTTCGTCGATTACGGAGAGATCGAGGTCGCCATAAAGCGTGAGCGCGAGCGTGCGGGGAATGGGAGTGGCCGTCATCACCAGCACGTGCGGCGAATCGCCTTTGTCCATCAAGCGCTTGCGTTGCAGCACGCCGAAGCGGTGCTGCTCGTCAACAATTACCAGACCAAGCTTTTCGAACTTGATCGGATCCTCGATGAGCGCGTGTGTGCCGACTACGAACTTCGTCACACCGGCCGCCGCGCGCAATTGGCTCAGCTCTTTTTCCACGCGCTTTCTTCCGCTCACGACGAGGTCCACCGTGTAACCGGCGGGCTGAAAAATCCGGCGAGCCGAAAGATAGTGCTGCGCTGCGAGAATTTCCGTCGGCGCCATAAGCGCCACCTGGTAGCCATTCTCGATCGCGATTGCGGCGGCTTCGAGCGCGACGATCGTCTTCCCACTGCCGACGTCGCCTTCGAGCAGCCGGTGCATAGGGAACGGCCTTTCGAGATCGCCCACGATTTCGCCCAGGACGCGCTTCTGCGCGGCGGTCGGCTTGAATGGCAGGATGCGCTTGACGGCTTCGCGAAAGCGGTTTTCGCGCACGCGCATCGCCGGACCGCGTTGTTGATGGTCGCGCAGCCGGCGCAGCGCCAGCGCCAGTTGATAGTAAAAGAATTCCTCGAAAATCAGCCGCATGTGCGCCGGGCTGCGAAATTCGTTGAGCTTTTCGACGTTTTCCTCTTTCGGCGGGAAGTGCGCGAAGAGCAGCGCTTCGCGGCGATTCGGAAAGCGGTAACGCTCGCGGATTTCCTCGGGCAGCGCATCCGGCACGTTCATTTCGAGATTGATCAGGATGTTGTAAATCGCGCGGCGGATCATCTTCGAGCTCAGCCCGGCGAGCGATTCGTAAATCGGCACGATGCGCCCCACTTCGGTGGAATCTCCCGGCGTCTGGTCGGCCGGTCCGATCATCTCAATCTGCGGATTTACCATTTCGAGGCGCGCAGGGCGGTAGGGATCTACGTCTACCTTGCCGTGCATTACAAGGCGCTGGCCTTCCTTCAAGCGATCTTGCAGATACGCGCCGTGAAAAAAGCGCGCGTGCAGCGAGCCCGAGCCGTCTTTCACCGTGACGTGAAAAATCGGCCCGCGTCCGCGCGCGTAGCGCACCGTGCTGCCGCCTCCGCCGCTCACCTCCGCCAGAATCGTGGCGACTTGCCCGGGAATGATCTCGGCGATCTTGGTGAAGTGCATGCGGTCTTCGTAGCGAAAGGGAAGGTAGCCCAGCAGGTCGCCGACGGTGGTGATGCCGCGCTCGGCCAGCGCGGTGGCGCGCTGCGGCCCGATGCCGCGCACATACTTCACCGGATTCGAAAGCGCGATCGTCATTTACGTTCGAGGGAAATGCGCGGCAGCCATACGAGAATTCGGATGGCGGCCGGCGTTCACTGAAAGCTGCATCCTGTTTATACCATCGCGCAGGGGATTCGCGGGCGCGCGCGGTGAAGCGAAATCTCTGGAACCGGATTACCATTCCCCGTGCCGTGCGTCTGATGAATCCAAGTGCGGTTCTGCGATTTCGGGGGACGATACCGGCGTTCGAGGCTTTCGCGAAGATGTAAGCTGCTCTTGGGAGGAATGTCCATGCAGAGGCTCTGGCAAGACGTGCGATACGCGCTTCGAACGCTCGCGAAGGCGCCGGGATTCACGGCCGTCGCCATCTTCACAATTGCGCTCGGAATCGGCGCGAACTCGGCGATTTTCACCGTCGTCAACGCCGTGCTGCTCCGCCCGCTGGCATTCCGCGATCCCGGGAAGATCGTGCTCGTCGAAGAGCGCAATTCCTTCGGCGTGATCACCACTTCGTACCTCAACTATCGCGACTGGCGCGACCAAAGCGGCTCCTTCGTTTCCATGGAGGCTTCGTGGCCCACCGCGATGACGCTCACGGGCTGGGGCGACCCGCAGCGCCTCTTCGGCCGCTACACAACCTCCGGATTTTTTCCGCTGCTCGGAATCGAGCCCGTCGTGGGCCGCAATTTCACGCGCGAGGAAGACACGCCTTCTGGCGCGCCAGTCGTAATGCTCGGCTACGCTCTCTGGCAGCGGCTCGGTGCGAGCCGCGATCTGGTGGGCAAGACGCTCGTGCTGAATTCGACGCCCTACACGGTGATCGGCGTGGTTCCCGCAGGATTCGAATTCCTCTCGCCGGCGGATGTCTACGTGGCTTTTGAGCCTGCGGCCAAATTGCTGCCTGACGATCGCGACTGGCATCCCGGCATCATGCCCGTGGCGCGGCTCAAGCCCGGCGTGAAGATCGAGCAAGCGCGTGCCGAAATGCTCGGAATCGCAGCGCGGCTCGAGAAGCAGTATCCCGATTACAACACAGGCACAAGTGCGGACGTTGTCCCGCTGCAAGCGCAGGTAGTGCAGGGCGTGCGGCCCGCGCTGCTCGTCTTGCTTTCGGCGGTTGGATTCATTCTGCTGATTGCCTGCGCCAACGTGGCGAATCTGCAGTTGGCGCGAGGAGCTTCGCGCGCTCGCGAAGTGGCGATTCGCACGGCGCTGGGCGCGAGCCGCCATCGCATCATCGGCCAGTTGCTCACAGAGAGCATGATGATCTCGCTCGCAGGCGGCGCGCTTGGCTTGTTCATCGCATATCTATCACTCGACGCGCTACTGCACCTCTCGGCAGGCGCGTTGCCAGACGTCAACGGGATCCACATCGACCGCTGGGTGCTGGTTTACACGGCTGCTGCTGCGATTCTCACGGGCGTTCTCTTCGGTCTGATGCCCGCTTGGCGCACGGCGAAGCTCGATCTGCGCGACGCGCTCAATGAAGGAGGCCGGGGCGGTTCGGGCGGCGCTTCGAATCGCAAACTGCGGTCGTCGCTGGTGGTGGCGGAGATTGCTACCGCGATGCTCTTGCTCGTGGGCGCCGGGCTTCTTCTGCGCAGCTTCGAACGAATGCAAGCTGCCTCCGCAGGATTCGCGCCCGATCATCTGCTGGTCGCCGATCTTCCGCTCGCGCCGACCGCGTATCCGAAGTCCGAGCAACGCTTTCGTTTCTACGACACGGTGCTCGACAAAGCGCGCGCACTCCCCGGCGTGAAATCAGCAGGCGCCGCAAGCTTCCTCCCAATGAGTGGCACGGGCGGCCTCATCCTCTTTAACATTTATGGGCGTCCGCCGAAGAACGCGCATGAATACATCGCTACGGGCTACCGCACCGTCACCGAGGGTTACTTCGAGACGCTCAGAGTACCGTTGATCGAAGGCCGCACGATCACGCGCGCCGACGACCCCAAAGCGCCCACAGTAGTCGTGGTGAACGCATCGTTCGCGAAACAGTTCTTCCCGCACGAGTCGCCGCTCGGGAAACGCATTCAAGTGGGCGGCACTCCCGATAAGGATGTTCCGTGGCTCGAAATCGTCGGCGTGGTGGGCGACCTGAGCCGGGGCATGGGCGCGGATCCCAAAGCCGAAATGTTTTTGCCCTATCAACAGGCAGACGCTGTGCTGCCGGTCTACGTGATGTCGCTTGTGCTGCGGACAGGCACCGAACCCACCGCCGAAGCCTCGGCGCTGCGCGCAGCACTTGCGTCGGTGGATAAAGACCAGCCGCTCGTTCGCGTGCGCACGATGGAAGACAATCTCAGCGCCACAGCTGCGCAGCCTCGGTTTCGCACTTGGTTGCTGAGCCTCTTCGCGCTGCTCGCGCTATTGCTCTCGACGATCGGCATCTATGGCGTGATGTCTTATTCCGTGAGCCAGCGCTCGCACGAAATCGGCATTCGTATCGCGCTCGGCGCGCAGCAAACGCAGGTGTTCAAGCTCGTCACGGGCGAAGGACTGAAGCTCGCGTTGCTCGGCATCGTTATCGGGTTTGCCGCGACGCTGGCCCTAACGCGCCTCTTGCGGAGCTTCCTCTACGAGGTGAGCCCGCTTGATCCGATCACTCTCGCTATCGTGGCCGGCCTACTCGTCGGCGTAAGCGTTTTTGCTTCGTACATGCCCGCGCAGAGGGCGACGGCGGTGGACCCGCTCGGTGCCCTCCGGCACGAGTAGCGAAGCCCTATAGTACTTCCCCGGCCGCTGACGCTGCGCTCGCCCGCGTCGAAGTCGCGGTGTGCGCTCAAATGGCATATGGTTCTACCCGTGCATTATTTCCCACCCAGTGATATGCACCTTACTCTGACGGCACAATTTGGACCGTCTTGTAATCAGTAAGCCTTTTGTCGACAACGAATTAGACTGACGGCGCATCTCACTCAAAGGGCGTAGCGTGGATCCACTGTTCGATAGTGGGAAAACACCATCCGCGGGTGCTCACCAACGGCCAGTATCCTCGTCTATCCACGAGGAACCCGCAGAAAGGCACGATGCCGGTACGGGCGGGCTGTGCTGCTCCAAAACGCAGAAGCCACTCGGAGCGGAAGCCACTCCGGCGACCAACACCATGGGGATAAGCGTCGCACTCGAGCGAGATGCGCGCCAAGCAGCGGCAGTGAAGCTCTCGGAGGAGCATGCGCTCGTCCGGAACGCGCAGGCGGGCGACCGGCTTGCGTTCGAAGAACTCGTGCGCCGCTACGACCGCGAAGTGCTGCGGCTAGCCGTAAACCTGGTGCACCGCGGCGACGAAGCGCGCGATATCTATCAAGAAAGCTTTCTGCGCGTCTATCGTAATCTGCACCGCTTCCGGTTCGAGTGCAGCTTCTATACGTGGCTCTACCGGATTGTGACGAACGTGGCGCTCGATCACCTGCGCCGCCGCACGAGCCGTCGCGAAGATCAGGCGCCGGTACCGGAAGAGGCCGAGGGCGGTACGCGCGACTTCTTCGACCGCCAGCCGGTGTTGCACCCGGAGGCAAATCCGGAGCGACGGCTGCTCGGCATGGAACTTGGACAGCACATTTCAGCGGCGCTCGACCGGCTCTCACCGCGCGAGCGAATGGTCTTCGAGATGAAGCATTACCAGGGATTGAAGCTGCGGGCGATTGGCGATCTGCTGGGCACCTCAGAAGAGACAGTGAAGAATTCGCTCTTCCGTGCGACTCGAAAATTGCGAGCGAGTTTGGATAGCATGAGGTAAGGTAGGCGGGCGAAACGGGCGAGTTTCGCGGCCTTGAGTTATAAAGTAACCGGTAAGGCGAGTTGCGGTGAGGATTGGGGCGAGAGGGGAGTAGATGGCGCAGCGCCACGATAAAAATTCGATGGAACGGCCGTGCGCTTCGTTTGAGCCGCTGCTGATGCTTTACGCGGCGGGCGACGAGCTCGATCCAGCCGAGCAGGCCGAGGTTACCGATCACCTGCTGCACTGCGTTGAGTGCCGCGAAACTCTCGAAGGTGAACAGCAGCTTCTCTCCGTCGTCGCTGAAAATCGAACCAATCCAGACGCCGCGATGCTGGCAAGCTGCCGCGCGAACCTGGTGGACGCGCTCGATCGCGGCGAAGAAGGCGGCCGGCTTTGGCGCTGGCTTTCGCGAGTTGCGCCGGTCGGCGGGCTTACTCCACGCCCTGCGTGGAGCGCCGGCCTGCTTCTTCTCCTCGGCTTCTCGGTTGGCATGTTTGGCCCGCGCCTCTTGAATCATCCGCAGGCTTCCGGCACCACTGACGGTGCCGTTGCTTCGCAGTCACCCGAGGATGCAACCCCGATTCCCGTCGTGAAGAAGCGCAGCGAAGTGCCTGACCTCGGCAACATCGATCTGCACTCGGCAGACGTTGCAGGAATCAACGTGATGCCCGCCTCTGCCACGAATCAACCGCCGCAAGTGGAGTTGCAGTTGAGGGCGCAGCAGCCCGTCACTCTGCAGGGCACGGTGGATGACGACGCCGTGAAGCACATGCTCTTGACCATCCTGCAGAATAACGAGCGCTACGATTCCGATGTTCGGCTGAACGCCGTCGAGCTCCTTCGCGCGCGCAATAATGATCCCGAAGTTCGCTCGGTCCTGTGCCATGCGGTTCACACGGACCGCAACGCAGCGGTTCGCCTGAAGGCTCTCGAAGCGCTGAATGGCGCGGAGCCGCAAGATATCATCCGGCAGACGCTGCTCGACGCGCTCGTGGACGATCAGAATCCCGGCGTGCGCATCGAGGCCATCAATTCGCTCCGCGATCTCGCCGCCAAGGGCCAGGTCGAGTCAGACGCTCACATGCTCGCCGTCCTTCGCGACCGCATGGAAAAAGATCCCAGCACCTACATCCGACTCCAGAGCGCCGCGGCAATTCGCGATTTCGGCCCGCGCCAGAAGTTCTAATTATGCGAGAGTTTCCGTCTAACTCAACTCCCTCGGGACAGGGCAGCGTTGCGGTTCGTCTACCGCTCGATCTTTTTTCTCGCTCTGCTCTCGCCGCATTCGCGCTGGCCCTCTTCGCCGGCGCTGCCGCTGCCGACGGTGGTGGGAAGTCTAAGGGACAGACTCCTCCCGACAACACGCCGCGCGTGACATCGGAACTTTATGGCTCAGTCGCGACGCGTGACGGCCGCCAACTTCATCTTATGACCGACCTCGGCCGCGTCGTCATCCATACGCAGGACGCCGGCAAGATTGATTACCACGTCCATCTCGAAGCCGACGCGACGCAGAAAAATGCGCGCCAGCTGCTGAAAAACTTCCAAGTTACCACGATGGTGGTTTCTGACGGCGTTTCCTGGAAAGGCCGCACTTACGGCCGCCGTTTGGGCGGGAAACTCTGGGTGACCGTGTACGTGAACGTCCCCAAGTCTTACACGCTTGACGCCTCGACGGGTGGCGGCAATATCGAAATGGACGACCTCAACGGCCGAGCCACGCTCATCACCTCGGGTGGCAACATCACCGCAGGGAACATCGGCGGCCAAGCGCGCCTCGAAACCGGCGGCGGCCACATCACGGTAAAGAATGTCGCGGGGGGCCTGATTGCCACCACCGGTGGCGGCCACATCACCACTGGCTCGATTGGCGGCAATGCCGCGCTGCACACAAGCGGCGGTCACATTCGCGCTGCGTCTGTCGATGGGGTGGCGAAGCTCGATACAGGTGGCGGCAACGTGACGCTCGCGCACTCCGGCGCCGAGCTTGTTGCCGAAACCGTCGGCGGACAAATCGAAGTCGGCGAAGCGGGCGGCTTGGTCCGCGCCAAGACGGGCGGCGGCGGAATTCGCGTGGTGCGGTTGACCGGCCCTACGAATTTGCAATCCGCTGATGGCAGCATCTACCTGACGCAAGTAGACAGCGCGGTGAAGGCCTCGACGTCTGCCGGCGGCATCACGGCGTGGTTCGTCTCGCCGGTGAAGCAGCCGAGCACGTGCGAACTCCAGTCCGCGGACGGCGACATCGTGGTCTATATCCCGCGCCATTTGCCGGTAACCATCGACGCGCAAATCCAGAATGGCGACGAGCACCGCGTGGTTGTTGATCCCGCATTTCCCATAAAAGTCAGCTACGACGATTCCAATGGCGGCGCGCGCAGTGTTCGCGCCGAAGGCCAAATCAACGGCGGCGGAGAAGTGCTCCGCCTGCGCACCGTTGCGGGCAATATCCACGTGGCCTTGAGCGATTCCAGCAAGCAAGTGCTGCTTTACAAGCAGCAGATGGAGCAACTCCAGCAGCAAATGGCGCAGATGCTTCAATTGCAACTGCGCGCTCTGGAGAATTCGCAGGAGTCCGGCGACGCTCCCCCACAGCCCTGACGCGGTTGCGCGCGCAGCGTAAGCGGCGCGCCTGGGCTTAACGATACGGATGCCAGCCTCAATCGCACGCGAGGCCGGCTTTTCGAGGAAGGCGCGAAGCCTGCGCAGGGGGCGTTACTGTGACTATGAAGCGGAGTGATACCCAATCCCGGCTCCGATCGCGAAAGCACTCGGGCCGATCCCTTCGACGCGTCGGCGGCGCGATTTTCAGCGCGCTGCTTCTTTTCACTGCAATCTTGTTTGGCGCCACCACGGGCCGCGCCGTCACGATCAGCAACGAGGTCTTCGTGAAGACGCTTCCGCTCCCGGCCGGGGGCAGCTTCGTCCTCGAAAATGTGAACGGCTCCGTGCAGGTGGAAGGATGGGACCGCGACGAAGTGGAAGTTCGCGCGGTAAAGTCCACCGCCACCGACTGGCGCGATCTCGACCAAGTGAAGATCGACGTCGAAACCAATCCCGGCCAGGTCGCCGTCCACACGCGCTACCCGAAAGGGCAGGGAGCGCAGGTTGCCGTCGAATATCACATCCGCGTTCCGTACCGCGTCCTGCTCGGCAGCGTCGAAACTGTGAATGGCAGCGTCGTGGTGAAGGGCGTCGAGGGAAGTGGCGCGCTGCGCTCTGTGAACGGAAACGTCGAAGTGACGAATAGCTCCGGCCGCTTTAACGCGAAGACGACCAATGGCGATCTGCGGCTCGAGCTCAACGAATTGATGGATGGCGGCCCGATGGATGTCGAGACGGTGAATGGCTCGGTGGTTCTCGGCCTTCCTTCCAATGCCCGCGCGAACTTGAGAGTGCTCAGCATGAACGGCGACGTCACTTCCGAGGTGCCCGTTACTTCCACGGCTGCACCTCCGGCGGCGCGCGCGTTTCGCGCTCACATGGGCACGGGCGGCGGCGATATCTCCGTCCGCACCGTAAACGGCGGGATTCATCTGATGGTGGAACACGAGGCGGGCAACAAGGGGGCGTAATTCTCCGGAAAGGAAGACTCAATCGCATGAAGCTCTTTAGCACTGCAAATGTGGCAGGCCTGGGCGTATTGTTCCTTACGCTCGGAGCTGCTCCTGGCGCGATGCCAGACCAAAACGCTACCCAATCCTCAACCAAACAGCCGTCCGCGGAGTCCAGCATTCAGGTTCCCAGCGGCGACCAGGACTGCCAGAATTTCAAGATCAGCGCGGAACAAATGGCCGCCCAGGCTCGTATTATCCAGCAGGAGATGCAGAAGCTTGGCGACCTGAAGGACCGTCTGAAGTGGGAGGGCGACATGAGCTCGCCGCAGTTGCAGAAGCTGCAGGCTCTCGCGCGGCAGTACGCGAAGGATAGCGATCTCCGCGCGAACGCCGAAGCACTCGCCACTCAGGCCAAGGATTTGGCCATGCTCGCTCAGCAGGAGCAGAGCCAACAGGAGAAGGTCGAACCCCTTTTCAATCAGAACAAGAATTTCTTTTTTGAAACCGATGACGGCGGCGGCTGGCTCGGTGTGGACATTGACGAAGTCACTCCCGACAATGCCAAGGACTTGAAGCTTTCTGCCGTGCGCGGCGTGGTGGTGAAGGAAGTCGAACCCGATAGCCCGGCGGCGAAAGCGGGCTTGAAGGAAAACGACGTCGTTACGCAGTACGACGGCCAGACCGTCGAAGGCACCGTGCAGTTCCGCCGCCTCGTTCGCGAGACTCCCCCGGGACACACCGTTGCGCTTACGGTTTCACGCGACGGCAACACGCAGAACTTCTCCGTCGAACTCGGCAATCGACAGGGATTGATGCAGAAGCGCCTGCAAGGCTCGATGCGCGACCTCGGAAACCTCGGCAATCTCCGCACGTTTGTAACCCCGAGCATGGAGTGGAATGCGGGGAGCGGCGATAACAACTTCGCCTTCTTCGATGGTCGCACGCCTACGCTTGGCGTAAACGCCGAAGACCTCACCGGCCAGCTCGGCGAGTATTTCGGCGCGCCAGACGGGCAGGGAATCCTCGTTCGCGAAGTTCGCTCCGGCACTCCCGCGGAAAAGGCAGGTGTGAAGGCTGGCGACGTAATCGTCAGCGTCGACGGCAAACCCGTTCATACGCTCTCCGAACTGCGCGAGCAGTTGCGCGACAAGAGCGATCAAAAGCCGGTCAACGTCGGCATCCTTCGCAAGGGTGCTTCCGTGAGTGTGCCGGTGACGATCGAGAAGCCGCGGCCCATGGAGCTCCTGCAAGGAATGCATCGGGCGCAGCTTTAATTGCCCGTTCAGGTCTCACCCCAACACGCACCTCAAACACGCAAAGGCCCGGAGCACACCCCGGGCCTTTTTCTTTTTCCATTTTCGGATCCGGCGCTACACCGCGGCCGAGTGCGGCGTCTGCGGATTTGCGTCAAGCGTTCCCCTGGGTGATAATCGCGCGCCATAGGCTTGGGGCATGGTTACTTCCGCAAATCTCATTCGATTGATTAATGAATTCGTCCTGCTGCTGCTCGGAGCGCTGATCCTGCTGCTCGCGCTCACGGGACGGATTGCTGTCCCCGAGCGGCCGTGGGTGCTTGCGGCGGTCGGCGTGATTTTTCTCTATTGGGGCGCTCGGGCGTGGGCTCGCCCCGAGCAGCTGAAGAATCAGCTGCGCGCGGAGGTCCGCGCGGGCTCGCTCGCGCTAGTCGGCGCGACGCTTCTCGTTGTGCCGTTCTTGCCCCGGCACCTCACCGGCGTCCTCTTGGAAATTGCAGGCGGTGTACTTGTAATTCGGGGCTTGCTGGCTGCGGCGCTTTCACTTCGCCAAAACTAGACGTCGAATCGAATCACGCTTCTCGAACCAATTGCGACCGAATCCGTACTGGGCATTCCACTCTAGGAGGAGAAGATGTTTAAAGAATTCAAAGCCTTTGCGATGCGCGGCAATGTGCTCGACATGGCGATTGGTATCATCATCGGCGCGGCGTTCGGCAAGATCATCACCTCGCTCGTCAGCGACATCCTGATGCCGCCGATTGGTCTCGTCGTCGGCAAAGTGGATTTCTCAAGCCTCTTTCTGAACATATCCGGGAAATCTTACGCATCGCTCGCCGATGCCAAAGCCGCTGGCGCCGCAACGATCAACTACGGCATGTTTCTCAACTCAGTGATGGATTTCCTGATCGTTGCGATTGTGATCTTTCTCCTGGTGCAGCAGGTGAACCGCTGGAACAAGCCGGCGCCGGCGCCTGCGCCGACCACAAAGGATTGTCCTTATTGCGCGACGGCAATCCCGCTCAAAGCCACGCGCTGCCCAAATTGCACTTCGGAGGTTCGTTCGTAGGAATGCTTGCCGCGGTTGGGCCGCCGCGGGCGCAGCAGCTCAGGGTTTCATCCGCCGATCCTTGATCGCATTCAGATGGTCGCGCAGCCGCTCGACCACGCTCGCATCGTGTCCCTGGCCCTCACCGAGTTCGCGCGCCACTTCGTCGAGCGCGAAGTGCACGATGTCGTGGTGATGCAGCTCTTCATTGGGAAGCTGCTGGCTGAACTCCAGCCACAGCTTGTGAAGCAGGTCGATTTCCTTGGGGCTGAGCCGCGGCGCGTGCGGCCCGAGGTAGAAAATCTGCTCTTGCCCGGTGGGCGTGAAGATCTCGAGCGTCACGTTCGGACGCGGATCCGGCATATGCTCCCAGGCTTGGCCGATCTCGCGCGCCTGCTCCGTCACGGTCCATTTCGCCGAGCTTCCGGCCACCACGGTGCTCGATTGCAGGTTCATCGCCGTTCGCAGGATGCCTTCCCACAAGTCGTTCGCTGCGGCCACCGCGAGCCTCACCGGCTTGCCTTCCTTCTCCGCAATCGAAAGCACTTTTGTGAAGAGCAATTGCTCGATCGTGCTGAAGAGCTGGTCCGGCGCAAGATCGTACTCGCCGGAAGCCGCGCGACGCAACATGCGCACGTGCAGCACCACGATCTCCGCGTCGCCCCGGCGCACACGTCGCAGGGCCTCTTCCAAAGGATAGAGGGCGTAGTAAGTGCTCACCGGCACCAGGATGTTGCCCGGCTTCACGCCCACGTTTTCCGGCGTCAGCTCGCCTTCTTGTGCCAGGTTAAACTGATCGAGCTCCACGTGTGTCGCCCCGCGCTGCCTCTGTATGTGCTTCTCCGATAGCTCGAAGGCGACGAAAAGCGCCACGGAGAAGATCACGCCGGAAACCGTTGCCGCGGGCTTCGTGAAGAGATTCACCACCGCGATGCCGAGCAGTATCAGCGTGATGATTCCGAGTCCCACCGGAATTTCCGTCCCGAAGATGCGGAAGTTGAGCGGCACTCGGTACGCGCGGTCCTGCGGGTGCGTGTAACGCAGCACCAGCACCGCGATGCCTTTCAATGCGAAGCTCCAAATCACGCCAAACGCGTAAAGGTTCGCCAGAAACGTCACGTCGCCACGGCTGATGATGATCGTCAGGATCTGCAGCGCCACCACTAGATTGATGATGTGGTGCGACGTGCCATAACGCGGGTGCGGCTGCCGGAACCAGTCCGAGAGCACTCCGTCTTCCGACACGCGGTTGAGCACGCCGTTCGAGCCCACGATCGCGGTGTTCACCGCGCCCGAAAGAATCAGCGTTCCCACCACGACCACGAAAATGTGAAACGCGA
>Ga0210383_10001582_pt1 | contig 20803 bp, 10 predicted proteins | sample IncBWC14OmetaG_FD_160072 | JGI IMG/M metagenome (GOLD analysis project Ga0210383, IMG submission 160072) | Forest soil microbial communities from Barre Woods Harvard Forest LTER site, Petersham, Massachusetts, United States - Inc-BW-C-14-O ... | reverse complement strand
AAAGCGGTATGCGGAAGTGACGGCCAATCCTGCCAGGAGCGATGCCGCCGGGAGAAGGAGAATGAAATAGTGTGGTCGGAAATAAAATCCGGCAGACACAGCCATGAGGGAGAAAACGGTCAACGTTACCAGAAAGAAAAGCTGCGGGCGCCAGCGGCGGTCCCAGAAGAGCGTTACCAGACCGATCTCGGCGATGGCCCACAGCGGGAAGGGATGCAGCACCCACTGCAGCGATTGCTTCAACGCTTGCCAGCCCGTTGCGAGGCTGGTCTCGGAGGAATATTCACGGGCATAGGTAAAGGTCCAGAACCAGAAATTCTGGAATACTCCGGCCCGCGCCAGGGCGAGGCAAGTGAGAGCGAAGGGCAAAGCCACTCCTGCCAAATATGCAGCCTCGCGTGAAGCCAGGAGCCGCGGCTGCTTCCAGCTGCAGCGAGCGATATAGAGCGCGCCGAAAGCTGCGAAGGTGATACCGGGCTGTTTCATCAGGAAGGCGACACTCAACAGCAAACCGCTGCAGAAAAAGAGGAGCGGGCCACGACGGGCGATGAGAGCGCGTAGCAAGACGAGAATTCCGGCCAGCGCGAACAGCGCGACAAAATGCGTGGCGTGGCCGGCGAATCCAAGAAGCGAAGGTAGATTCGAGAGCGCGGCGTAGGTGGTTCCGGCCACGAATCCAGCCAGCGTTCCGGCGAGCTTTTGCGCCAGCAGAAAAACCAGAACAATAGTTGCCACGTTGATCAGCAGCAGCCCGAGACGGATTCCGGTGGCCGTCTGCCCAAAGGCAGCCATGATCGCAGCGTAGGCCGCGTAGGTGCCGGGCAATTTCATGTTGTAGGCGAGCGCGTAGGGAGGGATGCCCTGCAGGATGAGTTGCCCGGCATAGGCATATTCGCCCTCGTCGCGTTCCAGAGGCATGGTTCGCAGGTGAAATCGAATTCCGGCGACGAGCAGAATTACCAGCAGGAGTGCGGCGTAATGGAACCGGGGATCGAGTTGACGGAACAGACCTTGTGTGGACGGCTCGTTGTCTGGCGCCGGGCTGTCGGGTGACAAGGAGCCTCCTGGCGAGAAATAACCGCAAGTCTAGAACAACCGCAGCGGCAGCGGAAAGTTTCCTCTGCCAGGCTTCGATACGAGGCGCAAAGATTAGTCGCCTGCCCGGAACCTTTGCTGCTTATCGGTTCTGCTGTAAGCTGAGCCCGCTCATGAGCGGTGGCCTCATCTCGTTGTTAAGCCAGCCCTTGCTTTGGGCTGTCCTCGGTGTAGTCTTTGGTCCCTACCGTTTCTTTCGCGGTTTTCGTCTGCTTCAACGCGAGCGGCTCATTATGGATATTCCGCGCTCCACCGTACGAGCTGCGGCATTGGGCTGCGTGGAGTTGAGTGGCAGAGCGGTTGGACCTTACGAGCTGGTTGCACCGTTAAGCAAGTCGAACTGCCTCTATCACCGAATCACAATCGAAAGTAATCCGGAAGGCGACCTTCGTAGGCAGGCCGACAAGGCCGACATGCAAGCAACGTCTATACCACCGCTTCCGTTGTAGAATCTAAGACTTAACATTTTGTCAGTATTCTTCTATGCCATCGCAAGAAAAACCGGAAGCTGCAACTGTGACTACCGACGGCCGCGACGAAACGCGCCCCGATCAACCCGACCTTCGCTACGACGCTCAACGCGTGGAGGCCAAATGGTTCGAACGCTGGGAGCAGGATGCTACGCTCTACGCCGCCGAGCCTGTAACGGATCCCGCCAAGCCCGCGAAGACGAAATATTACGTGCTTGAGATGCTGCCGTATCCCTCGGGCGCGCTGCACGTGGGCCACGTGCGGAACTATGCGATCGGCGACGTGCTTGCCCGCTACATGTGGATGAATGGTTATAACGTGCTGCATCCCATGGGCTGGGATTCTTTTGGCTTGCCCGCGGAAAACGCCGCCATCAAAAACAACACGCCGCCGCGAGAGTGGACGCAGGCCAACATTGCGCACATGAAGGCGCAGTTTAAGCGCCTGGGTTTTGCCTACGACTGGTCGCGCGAAGTGACGACCTGCCTGCCCGAGTATTACCGCTGGAACCAGTGGTTCTTTCTAAAGTTTTATGAAAAAGGGCTGGCCTATCGCAAGAAGAGCAAAGTGAACTGGTGTCCGCAATGCTGCACCGTGCTGGCGAATGAACAAGTCGTGAATGGAAACTGCTGGCGCCATGAAGATACACCGGTGGAGCAGCGCGATCTGGAACAGTGGTTTCTGCGCATCACCGATTACGCGGAAGAATTGCTGCGCGATCTCGATAAGCTCGGCGGCTGGCCGGAAAAAGTGCGCACTATGCAGCGCAACTGGATCGGGCGCAGCGAAGGCACCCTGGTCGATTTCAATGTTGCCGATGACGCCACGGGCGCAACGATCCGTGTATTTACCACGCGTGTCGATACTATTTTCGGCGCGACATCGGTGCAACTCGCGCCGCAACATCCGCTGGTGACCAGCTTCACGCGCTACAACCAGCTGCTGGGCGCGGCTGTTGAGCAGCTCATTGCCGAACAGCGCAAGGCCAAAGAGGCTGGCGACATTGGCGCGATCGAGAAACACGGTGTCAATACCGGCCACTACGCGGTGAATCCTTACAACGGCGAGCGTGTGCCCATCTGGGTGGCGAATTATGTGCTGATGGATTACGGCACGGGCGCAATTATGAGCGTTCCGGCGCACGATGAACGCGACTACGACTTTGCCAAGAAATACAATCTGGAAATCCGGCTGGTGATTCTCCCAGTCTCGGACGATCCTGAGGAAACTATGGCCGAGCCGCGACTGCCGTTTACAACGGACGAAGGAATGCTGATCAACTCCGGCCGGTTCAGCAACCTGAGCTGCGAAGAAGCGATCAAGAAAATGGCGGCCGAGGCGGAGCAGAACGGCTTCGGCAAGGCCGCGGTCACCTATCGGCTGAAGGATTGGGGAATTTCGCGCCAGCGTTACTGGGGCACGCCCATCCCGATGGTGTATTGCGAGAAAGATGGAATCGTGCCGGTGCCGGAGAAAGATTTGCCGGTGCTGCTGCCGGACAACGTGGATATCACCCTCACCGGCGCGTCGCCGCTCACGCGCGTGCCCGAGTTCGTGAATACGACTTGCCCGAAGTGCGGCGGGCCGGCGCGCCGCGAGAGCGACACCATGGATACGTTCGTGGATTCGTCCTGGTATTTCTATCGCTACACGGATGCGCACAACAGCCACGCGCCCTTTGACGGGAAGGCCGCGCAAGACTGGTTTCCGATCGATCAATACATCGGAGGTGTCGAGCACGCCATCCTGCACCTGATCTACTCGCGCTTCTGGACGAAGTTCATGCGCGACCTGGGCATGATCACGAACGACGAACCGATCGAGCGCCTGTTCACGCAGGGCATGGTGATCAAGGATGGCGCGAAAATGTCGAAGAACCGGGGCAACGTGGTCACGGCCGACGAAACAGTGGACCGCTATGGAGCCGATGCGGCGCGTCTCTACAGCTTGTTTGCCGGGCCGCCGGATCGGGATCTTGACTGGCAGGATTCGGGGATTGAAGGAATTCGAAAGTTCCTGGGACGCGTGTACCGGTTCGTGATTCGCAACGCGCAACCAGAGCATCCCGATTGGCGTAAGTCCGTTCCCGCGGATTTGTCGCCGGAGGCGCGTGCCATCCAGCGCAAACTGCACCAGACCATCAAGCGCGTCACGGATGACTTCCAGGGACGATGGCACTTCAACACTTGTATCTCGGCAATTATGGAGCTGATGAACACTCTCCAGGGTGCGGAAGATGCGATCGAGAAGAAAGCGATCCCGATTCCGCTTCTCGCCGAAGCGCAGCGCAGTCTCGTTCTTCTGCTCGCGCCCTTCGCTCCCTATCTCGAGCACGAACTCTGGGAGATGCTGGGCGAAAAGGGAAGCTTGCTGAAGACTCCGTGGCCGAAATATGACGCGGTGTTGGCGAAAGAAGAAGAAATCGAAATCCCAGTGCAGGTCAACGGCAAGCTGCGCGGCCGCGTAGTTGTGCCTGCGGACGCTTCGCAGGAACTGGTAGTGGAGCGCGCGCTGGCCGACGAAAAAGTGAAAGCTGCGATCGCGGGGAAGCAGATGGTCAAGACGATCTTTGTGCCGGGGAAGCTGCTGAACTTTGTAGTGCGGTGAACCTGTCCTTGCGCGGGAATGAGTTATCCTGAGTACGCATGTCGCGCATCTCGCCCACGCTAGAAGGCTTCCGCGCCGCTTTTCGCCGGCCCTCACTCACGCTGGCTGAAATTTCATGGCGCTGGACCGTGGGTGCGACCGCGACCGCGCTGGTCGGATTTTCTCTTCTGGAATACCTCGACACGCTGCCCGTAACCGGCGGCGATATTCTTCTGCTGCGCACCCGGCAGCCCATCCTGATCGGCCAGGCACTCGGGCACATTTTTCGCGGTAGCGCGCCCCGGATTGTGATGGCTGAGCTGGTAGCCGCCGTCGCGCTCACCTGTTTATGGATTTTTGCCGCTTCCATGGGGCGAGCCACAACGGTACGCAGCCTGATCGATTATTTCGCGGAAAGACAGAAGTCGGCGAACGACGGCGAGGAGCTAGTTCCGCGAACCAACGCGGCGGTCGCTTCGCAGAAGGGTTCACGACTCGGGTCGCTGCTGCGGTTGAACTTCCTGCGCGCGGCGGTGGGCCTGGCTGCGATTCTTGGGTTGGCAGGCGCGGTGATTCTGGTGCATGTGGTTTCCACTAGCTTATCGAACAGCACAGCGCCAGCCGGAGCGACCTCGGCTAACCCTGCGCCGCCGGCCGACCCTGCAGCTGGTGTTGCGTTTCTGTTGTTCTTCCCCGTGGCCGGACTCATCTTGGTTGCATGGTCGACTTTGAACTGGGTTCTGTCGCTGGCGGGAGTGTTTGCAGTGTGCGACGCTGATGCCCGCAAAGATGCTCTGGGCGCGATTTCCGCCGCGGTCAGTTTCTGCCGCGAACGCAGCGGGGCGGTTTTCGCGGTCAGCACCTGGACGGGGCTCGCGCACCTGACGATATTCGTAGTGGCGACGACAGTCGTCTCAATGCCGCTGAGTCTCGCACAGATCGTGCCCGCGCGCGTCGTGCTGGCCGCCGTCGCTCTGATTACGGTGGCGTATTTCGCGGTCGCTGACTGGCTCTACATGGCACGGCTGGCGGGATACGTTTGCATCGCGGAAATGCCGGAAGAGTTGCTCGCTCCGATAGCGCCCGCACCCTTGCCTGCGTCTCCTGCGCCACGCACAACCATTGATCGCGACGAGCCGATTCTGAGCGATGTGCCGAATCTCGCGTAGAGACGTAGCTTGCTACGTCTCAGCCGCCAAGGCAGACGTCATCATCCGCAACGCCGCAGGCCGGGAGACGTTGCAAGCAACGTCTCTACCCGGCCATTTACACGATTGAGGCGAATCTGACATACTCATCAGTGGAAAACCAATCCAAGCTCCGCGAATCGTCCCTCCGCCCATCGTCCCTCACTCAGTCCATCGTCATCCTCGACTTCGGCGCCCAGTACACCCAGCTGATCGCGCGCCGCATCCGTGAGCAGAATGTTTTTTCCGTCGTGCTGCCTTGCACCGCCAAGCTCGAGGAGGTGAAGAGCTACGCGCCCGCCGGCATCGTGCTCTCCGGCGCACCGTGGTCGGTGTACGACAAGGACGCGCCGCCGGCCGATGCGCGCCTCTTCGAGTTGGGCCTGCCCGTGCTCGGCATCTGCTACGGATTGCAGTTCATGGTGCACACGCTCGGGGGCAAGGTGCGGCCGGCGGACAAGCGCGAGTACGGCCACGCGGAAGTCGAGATCGTTGCCGAGTCAGTTTTGTTTCAGGGGTTGTCGAGAAAACTTCCGGTATGGATGTCGCACGGGGATGAGGCGCTGGAACTCCCTCCCGGTTTTGAGCTGACGGCGAAAACCGCTCATGCCGTGGCCGGCATTCAGAATGTTGAGAAGAGATGGTTCGCAGTGCAGTTCCATCCCGAAGTGCATCACACGCGCCAGGGCACGGAAATTCTGCGCAACTTCATCTTCCAGATTTGCGGTGCAAAACCGACGTGGACACCGCAGCACTTCATCGATTCGACCGTCGAGCAAGTAAAACGGCAGGTGGGCACGGGACGCTCCATCTGCGCGCTCTCGGGCGGCGTGGATTCGTCGGTGGCCGCGGTTTTGGTGGATCGAGCTCTGCGCGACAAGAATGGAAAGTCACGCCTGACCTGTGTATTCGTCAACAACGGTGTGCTGCGCAAGAACGAATTTGAGAAGGTGCAAAAGACTCTGCGCGACAAGCTCGGCCTGCATCTCGACGCAGTCGACGCCACCCATCGTTTTCTCCGCAAGCTCAAAGGCGTGAGCGACCCTGAGAAAAAGCGCAAGATCATCGGCAACGAATTCATCAAAGTATTTGAAAAAGAGGCCCGCCGCATCGAAAAGAAAGAAGGCAAAGTCAACTGGCTGGTGCAGGGGACCCTTTATCCCGACGTCATCGAATCGCGATCGGTGCGAGGTCCCTCGCAGGTGATTAAGTCGCATCACAATGTGGGCGGGTTGCCGAAAAAGATGAGGCTCAAGCTGATTGAGCCGCTGAAAGATTTGTTCAAGGACGAAGTCCGCAAGATCGGGCGCGACCTCGGCGTGCCCGACGAAATCCTGCAGCGGCAGCCATTTCCCGGGCCCGGCCTCGCGGTGCGTGTACTGGGAGAAGTCACTCCCGAGCGGCTTGCGCTGCTACGCGAGTGCGACGACATCGTGGTGACCGAAATCAAGAACGCCGGACTCTACACGAAAATCTGGCAGTCGTTCGCGGTACTGTTGCCGGTGATGTCGGTGGGCGTGATGGGCGACATGCGGACTTACGCTTACACCTGCGCGGTTCGCGCCGTCAGTTCCGAGGATGGAATGACCGCCGACTGGGTCCCGCTGTCGAACGAGGTGCTGAAAAATATTTCCACGCGAATTGTGAATGAAGTGAAGGGCGTGAATCGCGTGGTGTATGACATCACGTCGAAACCGCCGGGGACGATTGAGTGGGAGTGAGAAAGGATCGTGGAGCGGCGGACGCCCTCGCCCGTCGGGCAGATTCCCCGGACGAGGGCGTCCGGGGCTCCATTCAAGAAACCTACGCGTTCGCGACCGCGGCCATGAGCGACTTCGACGCCGCCTCCGCGATCGGAAGTTCGACCGTGACGCGTGCCCCAAAGGGACTTATGTTTTCGATTCGCAGAGCCCCGCCGCGCTGTTTCACAATTCCGTAGCAGACGCTCAGGCCAAGGCCCGTGCCTTCTCCTGCTGGCTTGGTGGTGAAGAAAGGTTCTAGCGCGCGATTCAGATTCGAAAAACCGGGCCCGCTGTCTTCCACTTCGATCACTGCGCGCGCGCCGGACTGGTACGCGCGAATGCTGATGCGCTTTTTCCCCGCGAAACCTTCCAGCGCGTCGCTGGAATTCTTGAACAGGTTCAGCAGGATTTGTTTGATCTCGTCTTCATGAACAGCGAGTGACGGAAGGCTCGGCGCGATATCGAGGTCCACATGCACCTTGCGTTTGCGAGTGTAGTATTCGCACAAGGCCAGCACCTCGTGCACGAGCGGAGAAAGCTGCACAATGTGTGTGTCCCGCGCACCTTGTCTCGCGAAGCGAAGCAGATTATCAATGATCCGCTTCATGCGGCGGGTCTCGCTAACAAGTCGCGTGAGTTGATCGCGTGCCTGCGGCGAGGCGATTTTGTCGCCGATCAATTCGCCATATCCCATGATTACGGTCAGCGGATTATTAAGCTCGTGCGCCACGCCCGCGAGCAATTGACCCAGAGCCGCCAGCTTTTCGGACCACACCAATTGCCGGTGCAGGGTTTTCAGTTGCACTGCCACGGCTAGATCGGCGGCGACCATCTCGATGCGCGCTAACTCGAGAGCATCCAATCCCAGGACAGGTCCCCGCGTTAGCATTCGAATGCATCCCAGATAGGTGCCGATTCCTGAACAGAGCGGTATCAGGATGGCAGCGCTGTTCCCGCAAAGTGTGCCGGATTCCGACTGTTCCTGATCAATCTTCTCCTGATCCCGATCCAGATCAACGATCTCTGACAGTTCAGTTTTTTCCCGCGGCAGCAGGAATGAGTTGTGGCCGATGCGCAGGGCCCCGGAGCATGCGCTCTGAACGCGATCCAGCGTCCAGTCTGTCGCCTGAAGTTTGCGCAAAGCTATTCGCGATCCACTCGATCCAACGACGCTCAACTGCCCGTCAACGCCTTCGAGTTGAACCACGGCCGCGACGAAGCTGCTCACTTCCGTGATGGCGGTGGCGATCTCAGGGCACACCGCCTCCGGTTTTGTGCCGTTCAACAGACGCGAGGTGATGGATGCGAAGCGTTCCAGTTGATGATTGAGCGATTCCGCCTTGCGTTGCATTCCCGTGATCGAGAGCGATTTATCTTCGACGATAGCGAGAATCATGCCGAAGGCGACGAAAAGCTTGGGAACATCCCACAGCGCTCCAGGGACAATCAGGTTCGGCGTGAAGCGCTCGACCCAGAGGCGAATGGGAAACAAAGCTCCCCAGCCCAGAAACCCGCAGGAAATCGTCAGGATGCCGAACGATCTGCGCCAGTAGTTGCGGCAGATGAACACGCCGGGCAAACCAAATCCAATGCCCAGCAGCGCTGTTGCACCTTCCACAAACGACCCATGAAACGCGGCGCGAATGGCCCAGGCTCCGATCAGCGAGCAAACCAAAGTGACCGCAGTCACATACCACGAGAACTTGCGATGCACGCGGAAGAAAAATACAGTCGCGCCTCCGAAACATGCAATCAAGCTCAGGACGTAGAGCCAGCGCGCCTGCGAGCCGCTGGCAAACAACGCCGAATTAAGCAGAGAAGGCACACCCAGCACCAGCAGCAGGCTCGTGCGCTTCGCGGAATCTTCAACCACGGAAGAGACAGAAACCAGAAACGCGACCGCCGCGGCTTGCAACGCGACGGAATCGATTGCCAGCAGAAGGGAACTGACGTGTCCGCGATCAGGCTCCAGCAGTTGCGCCAGGAAGTGGGTGAAGACCAACGCCCATCCCACGGCCCAAACCGTGAGCCGGGCGTAGCGCGCATGACGTTTGAGGCACGCAAAAATAATCACCAGCGCGCCCACGGTCAAAAATGTCGGAAGTTTTTCGAGAATGTCCATCAAAGTTACGATTGGGGGAAATCATGGTGTCTACAGTAACCAACAGTAACCACCCCGGTCAAAGCCCGAACGTGCCATTGGAGTGGCACGGAAGTCGGGCATTTGGGGCTCTGCTCAAGGGATTTGGCGCGGCGACTTGCTCGAGATGAAGTCTCCACCGCAGCGCAGGCGGGCTCCTGCGCCCGCCTCTGCGTTCCCCTGAATCTCCTCGCTACATCGCCGGGCCTTCCGGATACGCTGGCAGATCAGGCGGCCGTGGCGCCAGTTTCCTGGGGTTGGCCTCGATCTGCTTCATCACTTCCTGGATGGCGCGTTCGAGCTGCGCGTCTTTACCACGGACCACATCATCGGGGCGATTGTCGACCTCAATGTCGGGCGCGACGCCGTGGTTCTCCACGACCCACTTGCTATCGAGGCCGTAGTCGGCGAATTCAGGGCGAGTGATGTAGCCGCCGTCGATCAGGGGAATTTCCCCGCGTATGCCGCGGACTCCGCCCCACGTCCGTTCGCCGATGAGCGGGCCGAGCTTGTACACCTTGAAGAATTCGCTGAAGATGTCGCCGTCGGAGGCCGCGTACTGGTTGGTGATGGCGGCCATGTAGCCATGGAAAACGACGGGCGGAATTGTGCCGCTTTCAAAGTTGCGGGCTGCGCCCATACCAACCAGAACGCGGCGCAAGCGCTCGAAGATAAGTTGGTCGACGAAGCCTCCGCCGTTGTAACGCACGTCAATGATCATGCCCTCTTTGCGAATTTGCGGGAAGAACTGCCTGACGAACGCGTTCAGCCCGTCAGCGCCCATGTCAGGAATGTAGATGTAACCGACGCGCCCGTGGGTGGCGGCGTCCACCTTCTTGCGATTGCTCTCGACCATGTTGTTTTCGCGCAGCTGATACTCGTCGCCGACAGGCTTCACCGGCAGCGTGCGGGCGCCTTCCATCTCCGGCCTGGAATTCACCGTGATGGCCGTGGTCTCGTTGGCGGTGTTGACCAACAATTCGTCGGGACTCTGCGGCGCGCGCAACGGCCGCCCGTTGACTGCCAGCAGATAGTCGCTTTCGCGAACGTTCACGCCCGGTTCGGTAAGAGGAGACCGGGTTTGTGGATTCCAATTCTCTCCCGGATAGATCTTCTTGAACCGGTAGAGACCGCTGGCCGAGTCGAGTTCGTAGTCAACACCCAACAGGCCCACATTCACCGCCTGCAGATCGGGCTGGTCGCCGCCGCCCACGTATGTGTGGGAATTAGAGAGTTCGCCGATCACTTCTCCCAGAATGTAGGTCAGGTCGTAGCGATTGGCCGCGTAAGGAACCAGCGGGGCATACTTATCGCGAATGGCCTCCCAGTTCACGCCGTTCATGCTGGCCTCAAAGAAATAGTCGCGCTCCTGCCGCCAGACTTCGTTGAAGATTTGTTGCCACTCGGCAGGGGGATCGATTTCCGCGCGCAGCCCTCCGAGGTTCAGCGCGCCGTCGCCCGGTTTCTTGGGAGCGTCTTGCTTGGAGTCGATGATGCCGTAAGTGCCCTTCGCCTCGTAGAGAATCTTGGCTCCATCAAAAGACATCGCCCAGCGGTCAATGCCCTCGATCACCGTCTTCTCCTTGCGTTCTTTCAAATCGTAAGCGTGCAGAGCGGATTCTTCTCCGGGGAGCGGCCCCGAGAGCCCCTGCACCGGCTGGCTCGAATAATAGAGAAAACCCTTTCCTGCTCCCAACCCAGTCACGCTGGCGGGAGCCACCGGCAGGGCGACGACACGGTTTTGAATGCCTTCGAGATCAATGCGGAAGTTCTTGGCGATTTCCTTGGATTCTTTTTCGCGCTCCGCCGCTTCCTTCTTTCCTTCTTCTTTCTTCTGAAGTTCAGATTTGTTCTTGTCCGCCGCCTTCTTGTCCCTGTCCTTTTCCTTTTCGGATTCGGGCGCTTCGGCCGCGGGTTCTTCACGCTTGATCGCAGTTTCATCACTCAGCGCCGGAAAGGGCGAAGGCGCATCCGCGCGCAAGGTGATCAGGTAGGGCCGCGTAGTTTTGGGATTGGCAAACTCAAAATCGTAATTGCCCAGCACTTCGTTGTAATCGCGGTCCGAAAGGAAATACAGGTAGTTGCCGTCCGGATCGAAGATGGGTCCCACGCTGTTGACCAGATCGTTGGTGACCGCCGTGACTTTCTTGTCGGCGGTCGAGTAGAGATACACCACGCTCAGTCCGGTCTGTTGCTGCTTGTCGTAAGCCAGCCACTTGCTGTCCGGCGACCAGGAGTAGTTGTTGATCTCGAAGAATTTGCCGCGATCCACCTCGACTGGTTTTTTGTCGTTGTTCTTAAAATCGAGATCAACGTACCAGAGCCGGAGGTCTTTGTCGGACCACGCAAGTTTCTTGCTGTCCGGCGACCAGACCGGCGTGGCCTTGAACCCTTTGTAGCCGCTGGTGATTTGTTGCTCTTTGTCCTTGCCGCGCTCTTTCTCCCGCGCCGCTTCCTTGGCGGCGGCTTCCTTGTCCTTCTCTCTGTCCTTGGCTTCGTTCTCTTTGCCTAGCTCGACATTGCCCATCCCGTCCTGGGGAGTGATGTAAATCTCGTCCTCGCCCGTGCGGTCGGAAACGAAAGCGATCCATCGCCCGTCGGGAGACCAGGCAACTCCTTTTTCCCGAATGCCAGGCGTGTGCGTGAGGTTGCGGGTGGCGCCTTCCTTAGCGGGCACGGTGAAAACGTCGCCGCGCGCCGCAAACACTGCGCGTTTGCCGTCCGGAGCGAGATCCATGTCGGTGATGTTCTTGCTCACGCTGGCCCAGTGCTTCATGGTCAAGTCGCGTTCGCCAGGAAGAGTGATGGTGAGCTTGGTCGCCTGCCGCGTGCGCAGGTCCAGCACATAGAGATAGCCACCCTTCTCGAAAATGATGGAGGCATCCCCTAGGCTGGGCCACATCACATCAAAATCGGTGAAGCGGGTGACCTGCTCAACCTGCTTCGTGCCCAGGTCATAGGCGTAGATGTTAAAGCGATGCTCGGTGCCGCGGTCTGATGTGAAGTACACCGTGTTGCCATGCCACATGGGAAACGTATCGCTGTAATCCGTGTGCGGAAGCTGCTGCTCGAGAACGTTATTCTTGATGTCGTAGATATAAATGTCCTGCGCGAGGCCGCCGGTGTAACGCTTCCAGGTACGAAAATTGCGGAAGATGCGGTTGTAAGCGACCTTGGTGCCATCTGCGTTAAACGAAGCGAGCCCGCCTTGGTCCATGGGCAGAGGCTCGGGCAAGCCGCCATCCATCGAGAGGGTAAACTGGCGTTTGATCCAGCCGTTGGAAGCGTCGCGCCGCGACAGAAATACGATGCGTTTGCTGTCGGGCGTCCATGCGACTACCTGGTTGTGGATGCCCATGCGGTCGTTAAGTGGCTGGGGGCTGCCCTGATAGAACGTCAGTTGGCGTGGCTGGCTCCCCTCGGAACTCATCACGTAGACGTTGAAATTGCCGTCATACTGGCCGGTGAACGCGATCCATTTACCATCCGGCGAAAACTTCGGAAACAGTTCGCGGCCAGGATGCGTGGTGACGCGGTGAGCGGCGCCGCCGCTGGCCGAATCGAGCCATAGGTCGCCTCCATAGACGAAAGCGATCTTGTCCCCGTGAATATCGGGGAAGCGCATCAAGCGTCCCTCTGGCTGTTGTGAAAGGGCAAAGGTAGAAACGAAAATGAAAAAGATGGCAGTGGCAGCCCAGCGGCGAACGAGCGACATTCCAGCGTCCTCCATGAAACAGACCGGCACCGACAATTCGCGAATTCGCGCGCCGGACAAACAGTCGATTTTAGCAAGTTGTGGGGGCAGGGCGCGGAATTTCGAGCGCCGGCGACATCAAACCAACTCCCTCCAATTGGACGCAGAACTGGAAGGAATGTCAGTGGAGAATCAGAGCTCGCGACCCCAGCAGACTAAACGTGGAGGCGACTCAACAGGAAGCAGATTTTACTGGGGTCAGGTGCTCTTAGCGGAAACGCCGGATAAACAGCGTGTGCCGCTCCGAGCGGTAAAATCCAACGCCGTAAATGGTGGCCTTGCCTTTCGTCGAATAGATCACCTGCCGAATGCGCAGCAGCGGCGCACCCCGGTGCAGCCCCAGCAACTCGGCGATATTGAGATCGGCCGCGGTCGCGTCAATTTCTTCGTCGGCATAAGCCAACTCCACGCCGTATTCGCGCTTCAGCGCGCCAAATAGAGAGCTTCTCCCCAGTGGCGCCTTTGCCAGGTCGGAGTATTCCTCTGCCGGCAGGTAACAGGTTTCCAGAGCGAACGGTTCTTCTCCCGTGAGGCGAAGACGTTCGATCTTGACCATGCGGCTCGTGGCAGGCAAGCCCAGGCGCGCGGCCACTTCCTGCTCGTCTTCGATCACCTTGGCCAGCAGCACACGTGAACTCGGAGCCAGGCCACGGCTGGCCATGTGCTCGGTGTAACTCATCAGCTTGTTGAAATGAATTTTCGGCGAGGCGACAAACGTCCCCGCCCCCCGACGCCGTTCTACGATTCCCTCCCGCTCCAGCCCGGCCAGGGCATGGCGAGCGGTCATCAGGCTCACTTTGTGCGCCTTGGCCAGCTCGCGCTCCGAGGCAACGGCATCCCCGGGTCTGAGTTGATCCGCCTCAATGCGTTTGCGGATCGAGTTCTGGATCTTCTTGTAGACCGGCGTTCCGTTACTGTGATTTCCTGACATAAATCGATTTACTTAACCTGCCACTACACTTGATCCGGGACTCTTGCGGAATGTGATGCCAGTGCTTCTGTCCATTGGACCGAGAGGCTCTTGTGCTATATAGCGTATTCGGAGCTCCGTGTAAAGCCTAAAGCTCGCAAATTCACCGAACACGCCATTTGGGGCTGCCAGCGAATGCTATAGAGCATATGGTTTTCGGTCTCTGGCCGAGACGGAGCGGTTTTTTGAGTGGGGCGCATAGAAAATGCCGATTTGACTGCATTCGCAGGGCTCCTGTCCAGCCTTGTTATCGGAGACTTCCTCTGGGGCGGAATCGCAGCTCCGGACCGGCGGGGCAAGTGATATAGAGCGATTCCGAATGCCCCCCAGAAAGATTTTCACAGGTTCCTGCATTTTTTTCTTGACCATGAACTACCATGTGCTATATAGCATAGTCGATTCACATTAGGGCCCGTCTGTGACGCCCATGTGTAACGCCCTGGTGTAACGCTCAGGTGCAACGCGAAATGGGAAGTGCTTTGAGGAGGCGCTGTGATGATGAAATTGACAAATGGAACGTGTAAGGACGCAACGAAGCGCGGAGCGGTGCAGGCGCTGTTTACATTCTTGGCCGTCTGCGCAGTTGTCCTCAGCTTATCAATGGTTGGTCTGGCCCAGGAACTCGCGGCCACGCTCACCGGTACGGTCACGGACCCCAGCGGCGCGGTTGTCGCGGGCGCGACCGTTACAGTTCACAGCGAGGAGACCGGCGCTGACCTCCGCACCGTCACCACCAGCAGCACCGGCAACTTCAACATCACGAATCTCCCAGCCGGCCGTTACACGGTGACCGTGAAAAACGGCGGATTCCAGGCCTACGTCGCCAACGACGTCATCCTGAACGTCGCGGAAAAGCACACTCTCGATGTCGGGCTAAAAACTGGCAAGGCGACCGAAACCCTCGAAGTGACGGCAGAAAACACGCCGATCCAGACCACCACGGCGGAAGAATCCGGAACCGTCACCGGCGACCAGGTTCGCGAGCTGGCCCTGAACAACCGCAACTTCGAGCAGCTCATCCTGCTGCAACCGGGCGTCGCCAATCAGTTGCCCGACGAAGTTGGATTCGGACTTCAGAACAACACTTCAATCTCCGTCAATGGAGCGCGCACCGGCGCCAACAACTACACCGTCGATGGTGGCGACATCAACGACAGCGGTTCTAACGGAACCCTGCTGAACACCCCATCAATCGATGCCATCCAGGAGTTCACCCTGGAGCGCAGTAACTATGACGCCGCCTTCGGGCGCAGCGGCGGCGGTCAGGTCGTAGTCGCGACCAAAGCCGGAACCAACAACTTCCACGGCAGTGCCTACGAATTCAACCGCAACAACTTCTACAACGCCAACACATTTGGCGACCGCCAGGCCATCAATGCTGGAGGATTGCCCTCCGATTTCAAGACTCCCATCGAGCGCTATAACGACTACGGTTTTACCGTCGGTGGCCCGCTATTCATCCCGAAGGTGTATCACCCGGACAAGTACAAGACCTTTTTCTTCTGGTCCGAAGAGTGGCGGAAAGCAAGTCTCCCAGAAACCAATACCATCGCTGTGCCAACCGCCGCACAACTGGCTGGGACGTTCAGCACTCCAATTTCGGTTGCGCCCGCTGGATGCGTGACCGCTGCGGGCGGCACCTACACGATCAGTCCGTCGTGCTATAGCCAAAATGCAACCGCTTACCTGAACACCTTCATGGTCAACAACCCACCGAGTTCCGGGAACCTGTTGATCACTCCGTACAGCGAATTGAACAACTATCGTCAGGACATTATCCGGCTCGACCAGAACCTCGGCGATAAGGTCCGTGTGTATGCCCGGTACATGGAGGATGTGGTGCCCCAAAATGCACCTTTCTCCCTGTGGGGCGGCGGCAACTACCCTGGTGTGGAGACGACTTCGATCAATGCGCCCGGCCGTAATCTGGTTTTGAATGCGACGGAAAGCATCTCGCCGCGAGTCGTGAACGAAGTGGAGTTTGTGGACGCGTGGGGCGCAATCAACTCGGATCTCACCAACGCGATCGCAAATTCACCGTCTTTCCTCAGCCAACTCACCAACAACACCGCCTACCAGGATCCCAACGGCCGCGCCCCCAACGTTGCCATCACTGGATATACCGGCTTGGGTAACGGCAGCGCGCCCTACTTCGAACGCAACATCGACAGAACCATTTACGATAACCTTTCCATCCAGAGTGGGAATCACACCTTCCGCGTCGGATTTACGTCGATGTGGATGCAGAAAACTGAAAATGCATCCGCTGGAGCGGCAAGCTTTAACTTCACCGGCGCCAATGGAAATGATGCCTTTGCCAATTTCCTCCTCGGTCAGGCCGATTCCTATAGCCAGCCAAACAAGGACACCATCCCTCATCTTCGCTACGTGAACTTTGAAACGTACGTGCAAGACGACTGGAAGGTCACTCCTCGCCTCACTTTGAACCTCGGCGTTCGATACAGCTATTTCCCATCGCCGACCGACAGCAACAACACGTTGGTGAACTTCATTCCAAGTCTGTACAGCGCGGCCAACGCACCCGCGATCGATCCCACCACCGGGAGCATGGTCGCGGGCAACGACGCTGCGACCTATGCCAACGGTCTCATCTTCCCGGCCGGAGCGGCCTGTGCGGCAGCCAAGGCCGTGCCTGCTCCGCTCGTGAGCTGTTCGCCCTATGGCAGCCGCGTGAACCCCAGCTCGAATAACAACTGGGGACCACGGCTCGGAATCGCCTACGATCCTTTCGGCAACGGCAAGTGGGCGGTGCGCGGTGGTCTTGGCTTGTTCTATGACCGCACGCTCAACGGCATCTGGGAGCAGAACGCATTCGGCGATCCGCCCCTCGTGCAGACCACGACGACGCTTAACAACGCCACATCGAGCGCGAACCTGTTCGATAACCCACTTGGCGGGTCAGCGGCAGGACCGCCCTTGGGGCCAGTCGCGCTGACCGTAACCGGTTCGCCCAGCTTTAAGGTTCCGAGCTACTTGGACTACAACCTTTCAGTCCAGCACGAAATCATGCCCAACACTGTCTTAGAGGTGGGGTATGTGGGAACCAAAGGCACGCATCTGTTGGGTGACATTGATCTCAATCAGCCCACGGTCGCCGCACGTTTGGCCGATACGGCTGCTGACGTCAACTTCATCCGTCCCTATCAAGGCTATGGCGCCATCAACGATCGCGCCACCGTTTACACCAGCAACTACAACTCGCTGCAAGTATCGCTGAACCGGCGCTTCAGCAGGGGACTGACGCTCGGTGTCGCATACACTTGGTCCCACCTGCTCACCACCAATCCTTACGATCGCGGTCTGTCGGCGTACGACACCTACGACCTGAAGCAGAGCTACGGAGACTCTGTGCTGAACACTCCACAGATGTTCGTGATGAGCTACGTTTACGATCTGCCGTTCTTTAAGAGTCAGAGCGGATTCGCGGGTCATGTGCTCGGCGGATGGGAACTGTCAGGCATCGTCACGATTCAGTCTGGCCAGTCCCAGATCATGACGCAAAGCAACGACCCGTGGCAGTTGGCCGGCGACCCGGGCGGACTTGGCATGACCCGACCTGGGGAGACTGTCTTCATTCGTCCCGATGAGGTCGGAGACCCCCACGGGTCCAAATCCATCAGCGAATTCTTTAACACCGCGGCGTTTACAGATGCGATAGGGCACTTCGGCAGTTCTCGCCCCGGCGCAATTCTCGGGCCCGGCTACCAACGATGGGATACATCGCTCATCAAGAACGTGAAGTTCGGCGAACGCCTGGGCCTGCAACTTCGGCTCGAGACGTTCAACACCTTCAACCACGGCAGTCCCAGCGGGATTGACACTGGCGTGGACGACGGATCGTATGGCGCTGTCAACGGATGGCACGATCCTCGAACCGTACAACTAGGAGTGAAAGTTAAGTTCTAACGGTCATCAAGGCAAGGTTCACTTCGGGCGCACGCCGCAGAGGCGTGCGCCTTTTGTTTGTGTGCCGAGCATGTACGACAGCTTGAGGGTGAAAGTCCCTTTGACAACCTGATGGAGGTGAAGTCATAGCGAAGCGCAAGGGGGAGCAGCCGACAAGGCTGTGAGTCTAGCGAGGTGAAAGTCCTCGCGCCGTCAATTGCCTGGTTTGGACGGCTAGTATCTCCGATGCATGCGAAGGTAACGACGCATGTTCTGCTCGGAGTTAAACGCCACAGACCGCCCTGCTGGAAAACAGTGGAGGTGGAGAGCGACCAAGGTGGCTACGCACTTCATCACGCACCGACTCAAGCTCAAGGTGAATCAGGCGAAGAGTGCCGTGGCTCAACCGAGGCAAAGGAAGTTTCTCGGATTTAGCTTCACGAGCGAACGAGAACCCCGGAGGCGGGTCGCCCCCAAGGCCATCACTCGCTTTAAGGAGAGGATCCGGGAACAGACACGTCGTACCCGTGGCATCAGTCCGACGCAGATGGTCACCCAGATCGCGACCTACCTGCGGGGATGGCTCGGATACTTCGACGATTGTCAAACGCCCTCGGTGTTGCAAACCCTTGAATCGTGGCTACGCCGTCGACTCCGGTCGGTGGTGTGGAAGCAATGGAAGCGCGGACGGACGCGATTTCGCGAACTTCGCAAACGGGGCGTCGGTAAAGACCTCGCGGCACAAACTGCCGGGAGTCCTCACGGCCCGTGGCGGATTGCGAACTCGCCCGCTCTCACCGTCGCTTTGCCGAATGCTTACTTCGCCCAGCTAGGGCTTCCACCCATGGTCGTGCGGTCTTAGCTTAATCCGCCGAACCGCCGTATGCGGACCCGCATGTACGGTGGTGTGGCAGGGGAGGCGGGGCGACCCGTCCCCCTGTGCCGATTGTCACGGAAGCATTCTGGATCGTTCCAGGGTTTATCGGTTCTCATTCTTCTTGATCGCATCGATTCTCCCTTTTTCCTGGATATCGACTGCTATTTTCTGTTCCCTGGTCGCTTCGGCGGTTTGTCCTAGTTGGCGTAATGCGGTGCCAAGGACATAGTGCGCCTGGAAGTAGTTGGGATCGATCTGGATAGCTTTGCGAAGTGTCTCGACGGCGGCGCGGGGGTGGTTCAGCGCGAGTTCCGTCCGCCCTAAGAAGAATAAAGCCTCGGTGTAACGAGGATTCGCCGCGATGGCCGCGCGAAAATGCGGCTCGGCCTCGGCGGGCTTCGACTGAGCCAGAAGGATCTGGCCGAGAATGCAGTTCGAAACCGGATCGCTCGGAAAACGCTGCAATTCTGTGCGGAACTCCTTCTCCGCAAGTTCGTTCTCGCCTTCCCGCCAATACTGGAAGCCCAGGCCGGAATGCGCGCCCATGAAATTCGGGTCGGCCGCTACTGCGGCTTGATATTCCTTGATCGCCTCTTCTCGATTCGCCATCTGGTCATAGGCTGTACCCATCATGATGTGAGCAGACGCTGAGTTAGGGCTCAGCTGCATGATGCGAGCGAATACTCCGGTAAGTCCTTTGTAGTCTTTCATCCGCAGGTACGCCTTGCCGAGCATGTCGAGCGTCTCCAGATCGGAAGGCTGCGCCTGGTTGGCGCGTTCCAGATATTGGGAGGCTTCCGGGTAACGATCCAGCGCGAAGAGAGAGAGGCCGGCCAAGTCGAGAACCTGAAAATCATTTGGATAAGCCGCCGCCATGGGTTGCAGCAGACTCCACGCGGAACGGTAGTGCTGGGTTTTGAAGTCAGCGACGGCGAGATTGCGTTTCGTAGCGTCGTCGCCCGGGCGAACCTTCAGCGCCTCTTCGTAGAGAGGAATCGCCTCAGCAGGTTTCCCCTCGCGCGATAGCACAATGCCCAAATTATTCAAAGCGGCAAGAGAATGCGGATCAATGGTCAACGCCTGCCGCAAGGCCTCCGCGGCGGTGGGCAATTCGCCTTTGTGCATCGCTTCCGCGGCACGTTCGAGGCACGAGTGCAGCTGTGCTTCTGTGCCTGTAGCGGGCTGAGTTTTTGGGGGCGATCCGGTCTGGGCGGCGAGGCAGCACGCAATCAACAGCCACAGCAGGCAGGTACTGGCCATCCGCCGGACGCGGATTTGCAAACTCATAGGCCAGATTCTAACCTACCTGATCGATAGGGCTCGATGTCCTGGCTCGCTTTCCAAGAGGTTGGAGCGACGTTGAGCGGTAAAGGGTTATTCTTTCTGGTCTTTTTCCGGTCAAGGAGTTAAGTCTTGAACCACGAAGGGCACCAAGGTACACGAAGGACGGCGTCGCAGGCGTCTTATCCGGCCAGTGCCCGTAAGTCGTTGAAATTATCTGTAAGTTATTGCGTCTTGGTGTAAGTGATTGAAAACAAGTAGATGCCCTCCAGGATGCTGCAGGACGCACAATAAATCTGCGGATGAGTTTCCACCTGTCCGTGCCATCGATCGTCGACGCCAGGGCCGTTTCCAGTTCGGGAAATAGCGTCCAGGAAGGGTCGACGGCGCCGAAATCGGATCGGCTTCAGCACCAGCCGCCACTCAAAGCTTGTCTCTCTATCATATAGCTGGGAGATAACTGGTCTAGAGTGTGAATGCCTGGCCTACATTCCCGGCAGGTTGAGACGCAGCTTGGCGTATTTGTGCTCCAGGAGTGGCTATTAGTTTACGGGTCCGGCAAACAGAAGCAGATTCCCATCCGGATCCTTGACGACGAAATTCCTGGCGCCCCAAGGTTGCTTTTTCAGAGTCTGGTGAAAGGCAACACCAGCGGACTGAAACTCAAGAAACAGCAGCTTGATCTCGTCCGCCGTAGCGACGGTCATCGATACGGACAACAGTTCCTGCCGATCGCGGACCGTCGACTGGATTGCTGGTCGCTCGACAGACCTTGGCTCGACATACCTTAGATT
>Ga0210383_10001578_pt1 | contig 20820 bp, 15 predicted proteins | sample IncBWC14OmetaG_FD_160072 | JGI IMG/M metagenome (GOLD analysis project Ga0210383, IMG submission 160072) | Forest soil microbial communities from Barre Woods Harvard Forest LTER site, Petersham, Massachusetts, United States - Inc-BW-C-14-O ... | reverse complement strand
AAAAGAGGGCCTTATTTACGGTCGTCGGAGAGAGGTTCGCGATAATCTAAGTCATGCCTCCATGGAAACTGCTCGCCTTGATCGTTGCGTGCTGTGCTTTACTCGGCGCTGGCTCCCCTTCGGCTGGGCATCTTCTTGGACTGAAACGCAACTCTCCAACAGATCTCGAGATCACCGGCATGATCCCGAGCGTTGTTCCGGGAACGTCCCGATACATCTCCTATGAGACACTCCTCTCGCTTCCTCAGGTGACAGTCACCGTCACTGGTGACGATAACTTTGCCGAAATTTCCCGGGAGAAGATCATGGTCACAGGCGTCTACCTCAACGTACTCGCCAAATACCTGAGCGCGTTGGATGGCTCCGACCTGCTTAGTGCGGTTTGCTCGGATGGCTATCGCGCGAACTATTCTCACGATTATGTTGTGGCGCACCGCCCTATCCTTGTGCTGAAGATCGAAGGACGCCCGGTCAGAAGTTGGGTGGCTCAAAGCCACAGCGATGATTTCGGCACATACTTCATTACTCATGCGATCTTCAAGTCGTCCTTCACGGTACTTTCACAGCAAGAGACGCCGCAAGTGCCGGTCGACATCGTGAAGCTGGATTTCAGCTCCACCCGGGTCGTTTTCGGAGCTATCGCTCCCCACGGAGACTATGCGCCCGACTCCCAGGTCATGGAGGGATATCGCATCGCCCAACAGCACTGCTACCGGTGCCACAACATGGGCGACTACGGCGGGACAAAAGCCAGAGTTACGTGGCAACAAATAGGCGCCTATGCCGCTTCGCCATCGACCTTCGAAGCCTTTATCCTCAACCCGAGATCGATTGATCACAAAGTGGCCAGGCCGCCTCATCCTGTCTTCGACGATGCGACGACAAAGGCGCTCCAAGCCTATTTTCAAACCTTCGCTAAGGGAAAACACCCATGACAGTCCGGATCTCAAAGTGTCTTCTGGTTTTTTCCGTGGCTTTCTTTTACACACTTGTCGTCTTCAACAACACGACGGACTACGGTTCCAACTACCAGTTCGTCCGCCACGTACTCCAGATGGATTCCACATTTCCCGACAATCACGGCATGTGGCGCGCAATCAACCAGCCGGCGATCCACACCATCTTCTACGCCTCGATCATCCTGTGGGAGCTTATCACTGCCGTCCTCTGTTGGTGGGGCTGCATCATGCTGGTACGTACTCTGAAACTCCCAGCCAAAGAGTTCATCCGTGCCAAAAAATTTGGTGTCGTCGCTCTTACTCTCGGCATGCTGATGTGGTCGACGGCATTTTTGAGCGTAGGGGGCGAATGGTTTCTCATGTGGCAATCGAAGATGTGGAACGGCCAGGACGCGGCCTTCAGAATGTTCGTCGTGCTCGGCATTGTCCTCGTCTACCTCGTGATGCCTGAACCTTCAGAGACTTAACCGGCCCCGCACTCGAGCGGTTTTTACGACAAAACAGTGCTCCCCGACTCGTACCTGTCGGAGGAATTCAGAATCGTTGCGACAAGCGACGGATGCTAATCTGCTGATAACTGCACAGGAGAGATGATCGTTCATGCGGCGACTGAAACCACACTCCATCCTTTTGATCGCCACTCTGTGCTCCCTCATCGCCTGTAAGCGGTCTGCTCAACCGTCAGGCCCCGTCTCCATCACGCTTCAGACCGACTGGTACCCACAGCCGGAACACGGCGGCTTCTACGAAGCTCTCCTCAAGGGCTATTACAAAGACGAAGAGCTCGACGTTCACATCGCACCGGGCGGTCCCTATGTCTCGGGGGAGCAGCAGGTCTCCGGCGGCGCGGCACAATTTGCCATGGGCTCGTCCGATCAGGTGCTCGTTGCCGTCTCCCGAGGTCTTCCTGTCATCGCAGTCGAGGCCACCATGCAGCAGGACCCCCAGGCTCTAATGCTGCACAGTGACTCTCCCGTCCACACCTTCGCCGAACTCAACGGGCACGCCATCGCGGTCAAACCCGGCTCCATCTGGTTTCAATATCTGGTCAAACGCTTTCATCTCACCGACGTCCGCGAGATCCCTGCCACCTATAGCGTCGCCAACTTTCTCCAGGGTCCTGGCTACATCCAGCAGTGCTTCGTCACCTCCGAACCCTACTTCGCGCGGAAAAGCGGGGCTGCGGTCAGAACCATGCTCATCAGCGACGGCGGCTATCAGCCCTATCGTGTCGTCTTCACCTCGACCACATTCCTCCACGACCATCCCGATCTGGTGGCTAAATTCGTCCGGGCCTCCATCCGTGGCTGGCGCGACTATCTCGCGGACCCCACCGTCGCCAACGCCGAGATCAGCGGGCTCAACCCAGCCATGAGCACTGACCAGATGCAGTTCAGTACTCAGACCCTCAAGGCCGAACGCTTCATCACCGGCTCCGATCCTTCTCAAATAGGTCAATTCACCCCTGAACGCTGGAACACCATGTACCAGCAACTCATCGATCTCAAAGTCATTACCAGCCCCATTGACCCGAAAACCGCCTACACGACGCAGTTTGTGGGCCCCGCCCTTAACCCGTAATCCTTGGCCGGTAATCCTTTGTAGGAACAATCTCGCCGTGATAGCGTTCAACATGGCAATCAAAATCCCATCCGATGACCTGCAAAAGGAAGTAGACCGCCGGTTCATGGAAGGTCTCATCCGCTTCACGGCGCAAAGCTTTTATACCGCCGCGCCCGTCCCCTTCGGCGCGCTTATCATCCACAGCGACACCGGAGAAATATTGATGCGGGCACGCAACGCAGTCGCTGCCGAAAGCGACCCCAGCGCCCACGCCGAACTTCGCACCATTCGCAAGGCCGCAAAAAGACTCAAAACATTCTCCCTGGCCGGCTACACTATGTATTCCACCTGCGAGCCGTGCCCGATGTGCATGGCCAATGCTCTCTGGGCCGGTCTGGATCGTATCGTCTACGGCGCCACCATCGCCGATGCCAACCGTCACTGTCGCCAAATCCAGGTCCCCGCGAAGGAAGTGGCCCGACGCAGCGACATGACCTGCACCGTTGATGGCCCGTTTCTTCGCGCAGAGTGTTACGCTCTTTTTACCCACCCGAATATGTTGAAGGCCTTCGCCACCTGGAGCATGCGCAAATAGAAGACGCAAACAAGGAGCAGCCGTATCTTATGACCGCTTCGGACATTGCCGCCTTAACCATCTGCCTCTCCGACCCCGCTCGCGTGATCACGAACGCGCAGATCGTCCAACGCCTTTCCAGAGACTTCTACTGGTACTCCCCTATCCTCAAGAGACAACTCGATGACAAGACTGCCGAACTCGCCGTCCAGCCCATCAGCGTCAAAGAGATCGAGCGCGTCCTCGCCTGTTGCTACGAACGCAACGTCCCCGTGACCACTCGTGGCGCCGGCACCGGTAACTACGGCCAGGCAGTCCCTTTGCACGGCGGCGTCGTCCTCGATCTTGTCAACATGGACCACATCGAAGCAATTACTCCAGACGGCGTCGCCATCTGTGAACCGAACGTCCGCCTCGGAGCTCTCGAAACAGCAGCTCGCGAATCCGGTTTCGAACTCCGTTGCTACCCCAGCACCATCGTCAAAGCATCTGTTGGAGGCTTTCTCGGCGGCGGCTCGGGCGGCATCGGCTCCGTCGCCCATGGCGGCTTGCGCGACTTCGAGACCGTCCGTGCCATCGAGGTCGTGACTATGGAAGAAAAGCCTCGCGTTGTTCTCCACGAAGGACAGGCTGTGCACGATGTCTTGCACGCCTGGGGCACCAACGGCATCATCAGCAAGATCTGGCTTGCCCTGACTCCAGCTATCTCCTGGGCGCAGTGTTCCGTCGCGTTCGACACCTTCGAGCAAGCATTCACCTTCTCTGAAGAGATCGCCTACAATCCCCGGTGGATCAAGCGTCTCGTCACTACCTTCGAGTGGCCCATCGCTTCCTGCTTCACGCCGATCATCAACATCATCCGCCCCAACAAATCCCTCATCTTTTTTATGATCGCCGCCTCGCAACTCAAAGAACTCCAGACATCCGCGACAGCATCTGGTGGCGAAGTCACCTTAGCGGGTGATTACAATGGCCTCCGCACTACTCCCCTGCTATCCGACTACACCTGGAATCACACGACCCTCTGGGCCATCAAACAAGACCCCGCCTTCACTTACCTGCAATGCGGCTTCAGCCCCTCCGGCGCGCGCGCACAGTTCGCCACCCTCAAACAGCACTTCGGCGACGAAATCCTCTTCCACATCGAGTTCATGAAGATTGGCACAGGCAACGTCATCCCTGGCTCCATCCCGCTGGTTCGCTTCACCAGCGAGAACCGTCTCAACGAAATGATCGACATCTGCCGCTCTATCGGCGTCACCGTCGCCAACCCGCACGTCAACAACGTCGAGGGCGGCGGTCGCTACCGCCAAGACAACGTCCAACTCCTCACGAAACAAAAATACGACCCGCGTGGCCTCCTCAACCCCGGCAAGATGGTTACCTTCAAACCCGCACTTCGCGTTACCACATAAGAGAGCACATGCACACCTGGATATCCGCATCCCGCAACTTCGCCTACCTCAACTGGAAGCAGGTTGAAGTGCTACCCAAAGATCGCACCCTGCTTGTCCTGCCCACCGCGGCCATCGAGCAGCACGGCCACCACTTGCCTCTTGCCACCGACACCCTCATCAACAACCTCCTGCTCGGAAGGGCTTTGGAGAAACTGCCCACCGACGCTCCGGTCTACGCACTCCCACCCCTCTGCTACGGCAAAAGCAACGAACACATCGGCTTCCCCGGCACACTCTCCGTCTCTGCCTCCACCTTCATGGCTGTTCTCCATGATCTCGGCGCGAGCGTAAGTAACGCAGGTTTCAAGAAACTCGTCCTCTACAACACTCACGGCGGAAATTCCTCACTCGTCGACGTTATGGCCCGTGATCTCCGCGCAGAGTTCAACCTCCGCGTCTTCTGTCTCTTCGGGTCGGCCGGCGCGACCTTTGCTGGAGTCAGCAAACAGGAAAAGACCTATGGCTTCCACGCCGGCGAGATCGAAACCTCCTTGCTCCTCGCCGCGACTCCCCAACTGGTCGACACTACCGCCTACACCGCCAACTACATCGCCGACATTGATCATCCTGAACTCCTGCTTCCCGAAAACGCCGCCGCGACCTTTGCCTGGCTCACTCGCGACATCGCCCCCAGCGGCGTCATGGGTGATCCCACTCAGTCCAATGCGCAAAAGGGTGAGCTCTGGATCGAAGAGGCGACCACCAAAATGGCCGCCGCCCTCGAAGCCATGCTCAAGTACGAAAACCATCACCAGCCATGAGCGACACGACCAACATGATCGACTGCGGCCAAGGCGTCCGACTACAGCGGGGAGTTCATTGCACTCTGTCCGACGGCACTATTCTTTACTCCGACCACTACCACCCCGCCGGAACCGGCCGCCATCCCACGCTTCTCATGCGCCAACCCTACGGCCGCGACATCGCCTCGACCGTCGTGTACGCCCACCCTGTTTGGTTTGCCCGCAACGGCTACAACGTCGTCATTCAGGACGTCCGCGGCCGCGGTGACTCTTCCGGTGAATTCTACCCATTTCGCAACGAGCAGAAGGACGGAGTCGAGACCATCGCATGGCTCCGAGCGCTGCCTGAGTGCACCGGCAAGATCGGCATGTACGGCTTTTCCTATCAGGGCATGACGCAGTGGCTCGCCGCCGCCGCCCAGCCCGAAGGCCTCCTCTGTATCGCACCCGCCCAGACCGCCCACGACCTCTATAACGGCTGGTTCTACAACCATGGCGTTTTGCGCCTCGCCTCGTCACTTGGCTGGGGCTTGCAGATGCTCAAACAGGACGCCCGCCGCCTACATCTGCGCGAGGCCAGCGAGGCCCTCGAGCGCACCTGGTCGAGTCTCCCTTCGCAGATCCTCCATACCCCAGTCGCAACACACCCGGCGATCCAGGCCAAAGGCCTTCCCACTTACGTCAATGACTGGCTCAAACACGACCAACCCGACGAATACTGGGCGCAGATCGACATCAGCGGTCAAGTTGACCAAATAAGAATCCCCGCCCTCCACCTCTCTGGTTGGTACGACACGTATCTCCAAGGCAGCATCGCAGGCTTTCGAGCGATTTGTAACCGTGGCGGTTCGCAAGAAGCTCGCGACAATCAATATCTACTAGCCGGCCCCTGGGCCCACATCCCCTGGGGCAACCTCATCGGAGCGCAAGACTTCGGGCCCAACGCAAACTTCGACACGGACGAGCTCCTTCTGCGCTGGTTTAATCACTGGCTCAAAGATTCTGGCGAATTCTTCACCGAACCACGGATCCGCTACTTCGCCATGAATGAAAACGAGTGGCACACTGCCGACGAGTGGCCATCCACCAACTACACCCTCTACCTCCGCAGCGAAGGCCGCGCAAACTCGAGCCGTGGCGATGGAACTCTCACCCCAGTCCCGCCACAGGTCTCCGAACCCCCGGACACCTTCTTAGTCGATCCCGAAGTTCCCGTCCTTGCCCCAGGAGGCATAACTTCTGCCAGCGGCTGCTACAACCAAGCCGCTCTTGAACTCGGCAACAATCTACTCACCTACACCACGACACCATTCGTCACGCCCTTCCGCGTGTTCGGCACTCCTCAAGTTACCCTCCACACCATCACTTCCGCGCCGTTTGCCGACCTCGTCGTCAAACTAGTTTGCCTCCGACCCAATTGTGACGCTGACTTCATCTGTATCGGCACCGCCCGCAGCACCCACCTCTTCGCCGACCACTACGCCCCCGATACTCCACACCAGTGGCACTTCGATCTCGAACCCACCGCGTGGGTCTTCGCCCCCGGCGAATCCCTCCGCATCGAGATTGCGGGCAATGCCTACCCCCTGTACGACCGCAATCCCGGTGCCTCAACAAAGTCCAGCCACGCCACCTCATGGGATTGGCAACGTTCCACTCACACCATCCACCACGACCCCACCAAGCCGTCAGCGCTCCACCTGCCCGTAGTCGAACGAGTCGAGGATCCCACACAATGACCACTCGACCGATCGCCGTCCCCGCTATCGACTTCGACCGTGCCACGAAGCGCTACGGCACCGGCGCGACCACACTAGAATCCATCAGCAGTCAGGTTCAACGCCGCGAGTTCGTCAGCATCATCGGCCCCTCTGGCTGCGGCAAATCGACCCTCCTCAAGATGGTCGCTGGCCTTAGCCCTATTACCAGCGGGGGCATCGCCATCCACGGCATGACCCCGCAAAAAGCCCGCGAGCTCATCTCCTTCATTTTTCAGGACGCCACACTTCTACCTTGGCGGACCATCCGTCAAAACGTCGTCCTCGGCCTCGAACTCGACGGTATGGCGCGAGAAACCCGCAACGCCAAAGTAGACGCGGTTCTCTCCCTCGTTGGCCTCTCCCACGTCGCCGGGTCGTTCCCCCGTCAGCTCTCCGGCGGCATGAAGATGCGCGTCTCAATCGCCCGCGCACTCGCCACACGCCCCCAGCTTTTGCTTCTCGACGAGCCCTTCGCCGCGCTCGACGAGATGACCCGCGACCGCCTCAACGAAGAACTCCTCCGCCTGCGCGACGAGCAGAGTTGGACCGCCCTCTTCGTCACTCACTCCGTCTCCGAAGCCGTCTTCCTCTCCACCCGTGTCCTCATTCTCGCGCCCAATCCCGGACGTATCGCCCACGACGTCTCCATCGATCTGCCCTTTCCCAGAACCGAATCTACTCGCCGCAGCGAGGCCTTCGAGCGCACCATCGCTCAGGTCTCTCGGGCCCTTAGGAGTGTCAGTGCCGCAGCCGTCGCCACAGAAAACGGCGCTTCAATTAGCGACGAAGCCCGGACAGCGGGAGCCCACCCCGCATGAAAAGGCTGGGGCTCACCCTCATCTCGGCCATCGCAATCTTCGGAGGCTTGCTTCTCCTCTGGCAGTCCATTATCTGGATCTTCGCCCTTCCACCCTATCTCCTGCCCTCACCCGCACGCGTCGCCCACGCTGTAATTGCTCGCTTCCCATCGCTCGTCGCGTCGCTCTTGCTCACTGCTGCAGCGGCGGCCGGAGGCCTTCTAGCCGCCCTTCTTGTAGGCCTTGTCATTGCGCTTTTCTTCGCCCAATTCCCGTGGATCCGCCGCATGCTTTACCCCTATACCATCCTCCTGCAAACCGTTCCAATCGTCGCCATAGCTCCTATGATCCTGCTTTGGATGGGCCCCGGCCTCGGCTCCGTCACCCTTATTACCTTCATCATTTGCCTCGCGCCCATCATTGCCAATACCACCCAGGGGCTCATCAGCGTCGACCGCAATATGGTCGACCTCTTCCTCATGCATAACGCATCACGCGCGCAAGTTCTGCTAAAACTCCGCCTCCCTCACGCCATGCCCTCGCTCTTCACTGGCGTCCGCATCGCCAGCGGCATCGCCGTCATCGGCGCCATCACAGGCGAGCTATTCGCTGGATCCTCACGTGTGGGCGTGGGCGGGATCGGCTACGCCATCCAGTACGCCAGCGCGCAGCTCGAAACCGACTACCTCTTCGCACTCGTCCTCGCCGCCACTGTTCTCGGATTCAGCTTCTTCTTCACGGTCATGTTTCTCGAGTGGTACTTTCTGCACAGCTGGCACGAATCCGCACGGGTCATCGATCAGGAATAGATCGGTCTTTGGCATTAAAGAAACCCTTGCTACGGCAGCCACGATGAGTGCGCAGACAATCAAGGGCCGGCATTGAATGTAGCAGATAAAACGACAAATTATGGATTGGTCCTGATTCATCCGGGAGGATAGCAAACCCTTCCGCCTTATCTGCGTGGCGGCTCGTCGAACTCTGCGATTGTGGGTGTGATGCAGCATAAGCATTCGTGTAGATAAATTGCGATCCGATAATCAAGAGCCAGATCCAGAGAGCGAATCGCAGAGGACGCTTGGGAATCCAGCTTGCAGTAACGGTACCAAGTACGACACCAACAAGTCCTCCAATGATTAGGTGATGGAGGAGATTCAAGCTGGTTCCGTGAAAGAACCCATGCGCCCCACTTCCCACGAGGGAGAGGAGAAAGCCAAAGACAATGTCGGTGCCGACCACATGCGCCGGAGAGAGAGACGTGAGGCTGAGCAGCGCCGCTGTGCCCAACGCGCCAGCTCCCGCGGAGGAGAACCCTACCTCGGTTCCAACACCGAACATCAGAATCGGCAGCAACCGGATGTGGTCTCTGGGACGCGCCTCGGTACGCGTAGGGCGGAAGGAAAAAAATAGCTGCCAGAGTGCAGTTAGAACCAGCACCCCGCCGAGAAGTCCATTGAGTAGGAGCTGCGGCCCGTGGACGTCGATATGACGCAAAACGAGTGAACCGGTGAGGACGCCGGGCAGACCTCCAAGCAGCATAAAACCAAGGACGCGCCACGAGACCTGTTTACGAGCGATCTGAGATGGCACAAGCACGAGCTTAACAGCAGCAGAAAACATGAGACCCGTGGCGACCGCCATCGGTGCGGGAACTCCGAGAAACAAAATGAGCAGCGGTGTCGTGATAGTGCCTGCGCCAACACCTGTGAGAGCAATGAAAGCGGCGATGATAAATCCAATGGCGTATTCCATGGGTCTCTCTTCTCCACGTCGGAGTCGGCACAGTCAGCTCTTTGGAGCGGCCTGAATATGGATGCCGCACTCGACCTTTTGGCCGGCCCAGCGGCCAGAGCGGGGATCATTCGGGTCCGTTGGGGTGGTCGTGCAGGGTTGGCAGCCAATGCTGGAGTAGCCTGCGTCGTAGAGCGGCAATAAAGGGATACCGTAAAGAGCGCAGGACTGCCAGATATCGCGTGTAGTCCAGTCGGCGAAGGGGCTCAGTTTGCGAACGGTGACACCGCCAGGTAGCGTGAAGTCTGCAATCTCTTCGAGCGCAGCTCGGCTGCGGGCCTGCTCGCGACGGAGACCGGTAAGCCAAATTTTGTATCTGGCCACAGCGTCAAAAAGAGGCTCGACCTTGCGTAGGCCACAACAGCGATCGGGTGCCGTCTGGTAGAGCAGACCGTGTTCGAGTTCCTGCTCCACAACGGTACGGGCAGGAAGCAAGTTGATTAGGTTTAGGTGCCACTCGGCCGCGATCCGGTCGCGATAAGCGTAGGTTTCGGCAAAATGGTACCCGGTGTCGAGGAAGAGGACTGGAATTTCCGGGCGCAATTCGCGGGCGAGATACAGAAGTAGTACGTCCTCGGCCTGGAAGCTGCAGGTCAGGCATGCTTCGTTCTCGCAAGGTAGCGCAGCCAGCTCGCGAACTAGATGCTCGCGGACGCGAGCTAGTTTCGCCGCGAGCGCGGCAGTGTGATCGGTGAAAGGCTCTGTAGCTTTGGAGCGAATATTTTCGGCCATTAATCCTGAGATCTGGGTCGAGGTCATGCCTTGGATCCTCTTATAAGGATGGAGTAGGTTTCGAGAAAATGAAGAAGGTCATCGACGTTGGTCATGGCCGCGTGTTCGTTACCGAAAGTGACTGTCTGGCAGTCGGATATGATGTGGGTCACGACGAGCGCCCCCGCGGCCGTAAGGCCCTTAATTGTTTCCTGAGATGGACGTTCGGGGCGAACGACGAAGGCACCGCGAAGAAAGAGTGCCCGTTCCGCCGCATCGGCGAAGTCCACGGGGCCAGTGAGGTGAATATGGGCCCCGTAGTGGCCCCACCGTTCGACGCGGTGGGCCGCCGTAACTATGTTGGTCATAGTCGTGCTGGCTTCGGCGTTCATCTTACGGACCATCCCGGCAGCAGCCGTCAAATTGGTGACTGCGTCGATGAGGACGAAGCTTCCTGTGATGCGGTTCGTGGAGTAACTGTCAGCTGTAAGAGGCTGTATCGACTCAATCTCAACCATACCGATGTCGTTGAAGTTGAGTGTCGCAGCGGGCACGCGTTCGAGCGTTTCCACATTGAGACTGTATTGAATGGCGATGACCTGCGCCTGGACAATCCGGCTGGTGTGCTTCAGCAGGTAGCGGCGAGTGAGGTCGAGCGGTTTCTCATCCATCCACACCAGCGAGGCGGTTAAGTGCCTCGTCGTGGCGACCGGAGACTCCGGAGAGACGATCAGGTCGCCCCTGCTGATATCCAATTCATCTGTAAGGGTGAGGGTCACAGATTGGGAAGCTTGGGCAACTGGAAGGTCGCCGTCGAAGGTGACGATGTTACGGACGCTGCTGGTTCGGCGTGACGGGAGAACCATAATGGAGTCTCCCGGGCGAATCGTACCGGCAGCGATTTGCCCGGCGAAGCCTCGAAAATTGTGATCAGGGCGAAGGACGCGCTGCACCGCGAAACGGAACGAATCAGACGCGCCCGCGTCGGCCGCGGGTACAGACTGAAGCAATTCAAGTAGGGAAGGCCCTGCATACCAGGGCATCGTAGCGGTTGAGCGCACAACATTGTCACCGGTCAGTGCGCTGATCGGCACGAAATTCAGATGCGGCGGCCGGAGATCTCCGAGTTGGTCGAAAAATGCAGTGAAATCGGCGCAAATGGAGTCGAAGACGCGCTCTTCATACTCAACCAGGTCCATTTTGTTGATCGCCACGAGAATGTGGCGGACACCGAGCAGCGCGGTAATACAGGTGTGGCGGCGAGACTGGGTGAGCACGCCTTTACGCGCATCAACAAGGACAATGGCGAGCGAAGCCGTTGAAGCGCCTGTTGCCATATTGCGCGTGTACTGTTCGTGACCGGGTGTATCGGCGATGATGAACTTGCGATTGGGGGTAGAAAAATAGCGATAGGCGACGTCGATCGTGATTCCCTGCTCGCGTTCGGCGCGTAGCCCGTCCGTCAGAAGTGCGAGATCGAAGATACCAGCGCCCGTTGTTCCCTTGCCTTCGATCGACCGGACCTGATCGTCATAGACACTCTGCGTGTCATAAAGGAGTCGGCCGATTAGAGTCGACTTCCCATCATCGACCGAGCCAGCAGTGGAAAAGCGAAGCAGGTCGCGGGCATGCTCCTCTGCGAGAAAGTCGGAGAGAGAAAACTCCACGCCACCTTCAAGCGGCTTCCTGGCTTCGAAGTTCAAAACTGTGTCATTGGCAGCCATTTAGAAATACCCCTCACGCTTCTTTAGTTCCATCGACCCATCTTGATCGTGGTCGATGGCGCGGTTGGCCCGCTCCGACGATCGAAAGGACAAAAGCTCTGCGATGATTTTGGGGAGGGTGTCGGCATCCGAGCGAATGGCCCCGGTACACGGGCTGCAGCCAAGCGAACGCAAGCGGGACCGCACTACCTGCGGCCGCTCTGTGGGACGCGCAACAAAGCTTTGTTCGATCGGCAGCAGCGAGCCTCCGCGGACGAACATAGATCTCTCCCTGGCAAAGTAAAGATCGACGATGGGAATGTCTTCCTGCAGGATGTATTGCCAGACGTCCATCTCAGTCCAGTTCGACAGCGGGAAGACGCGAATGGACTCCCCGGGGTGAATGCGGGAGTTGTAAAGGTTCCACAATTCGGGACGTTGTTGCTTCGGGTCCCATTGACCGGCTTTATCGCGGAAGGAATAGATGCGTTCCTTTGCACGGGACTTCTCTTCATCGCGGCGCGCTCCGCCAAACGCTGCGTTGAAGCCGTAGTGATTCAGGCCGTCCAGCAGGGCCTGCGTCTTCAGCAGACCGCAGCAACGTTTGGTGTCGAGAGCGATTGGATTGGTGCCGGCAGCAATGGCGGACTCGTTGCGCCAGACAAGGAGCTCTGCTCCAACTTCGGCCGCCATTCGGTCGCGAAACTCGATCATCTCTCGGAACTTGAAACCCGTATCGACGTGGAGGAGCGGAAACGGAATCGGAGCTGGATAGAAAGCCTTCTGCGCCAGCCGCAACATTACGGAGGAATCTTTGCCGACGGAATACAGCATTACGGGCCGCTCGAACTCCGAGGCAACCTCGCGGAGGATGTGAATGCTCTCAGCCTCGAGTAATTGAAGATAGGTGAGTGTTGGTGCGGCTAATGCCATGCACAACTCCATGGGGGGGTCAGGACTGCGATTTATCCCCGGCGCTCGCCAGGAACAATGCTGATGTAGAAAATTTTGACGATGGATCTAGCGCATGAATCGACACGCCCGCTCGACGTTGAGAGGACAACAACAACGGAGCTGGCGTGAGATGCGCATTTCTGCTTCAGAGTAGCAAAGCGCTGGAACCGAAGCAAGTTTGCGTCCAATCAGCGAGTTGATCTACTAATTTTGCCCGAAGCTGAATGTCAGTAAATACGCTAGAGCTTTGTTCGCGCTAATTGGTTGAATCTAGAACCGCTTTCAAAACGGAGAGGTGCAGTGGGCTGAACGAAAAGGGTTTTGTGCTACTATCCAATCCATGGCACTGACCTTCCACCATGCAGCCGTCGGCTGTTGTTGTTGTGAAGCAGGTCTGCGCGTCCAGCCGTACCTGAGTTAGTTCACCTTGTCAGACAAGTCCCGACCATCAAGGCGCCATCGTCGCCCGTCGTTCTCACGGTAGTCGAATGTATTCCATAGCTTTAATGCAACTCCGGCATCGCTACATCAAAGCTTCCTCCTCGGAAGCCATGCCTTGTTGTTGTCGATAATCTTTCCCCTGTCAAAAGGATCCACAAAGCAATCTTCCTCCGCATACACATGCGCGACGAGCTGCTACACCCATTTGGAGGTCTATTCGATGTTTCATCGATCAACTCTTTTTGTTGCTTCTCTACTTATTGCAACCGCGTCAAGCGCCCAAATAGTAGGTGGAACCATCGTCGGTACGATTCTGGATACAGCTGGAGCAGTGGTCCCCGGCGTCCAGGTCACAATCCGTAATGATGAGACCGGCAGCGAACGTCACCTCATCACGGACGCAGCCGGGGCCTATGATGCGCCCTCCATCCCGGTAGGCGTCTATAACATCTCAGTCGTGCGTGACGGCTTCGCTACGCAGACCCGCACCGGCGTTTCGCTCACGGTCGGCCACGCTACGCATATCGATCTCATTGTGCGTCCCGGAAGCGTCACTGAGCAGGTCACTGTGACTGACACGCCAACCGTCATCAATCTTTCAACCCAGCAGATCTCCGGTCTCGTCAATGAGCGCCAGGTCAAAGACCTTCCACTGAACGGCCGCTCGTACGACCAGCTCATCACGCTCAACCCTGCCGCAGTAAACTATACGGCCCAGCGCAGCGGATCCGTTGGGACCTCCAACTCATCGGTCGGCAATATGTTCGCGATCTCCGGCCGTCGGCCTCAAGACAATCTCTACCTTCTAAACGGCATCGAGTACACCGGTGCCTCCTTGATCAATGTCACCCCCGGCGGCACCAGTGGTCAGCTTCTCGGCGTCGACGCTGTACGCGAGTTCAACGTCGTCACCGACACCTACTCCGCCAGCTACGGCAAGCGCCAGGGGGCCCAAATTTCTATTGTCACGGCCTCGGGCACCAATGATCTTCACGGCTCAGCGTATGAGTTTCTTCGCAACTCCTTCTTCGATTCGCGCAACTACTTCGACCAGGCCCGCATCCCCAACTTTCAACGAAATAACTACGGTGCCTCCCTCGGCGGCCCACTACGCACAAACCGTCTCTTCCTGTTTGGCAACTACGAGGGTTATCGCCAGAACCTCGGCATCACCGACGTCACGCTGGTTCCTGATACGCTGGCTCGCCAGGGCCTTCTGCCCAACCCCAGTAACCCGGGCGGCCCACGTAAGAACTATGGCGTGGCGAACGGCGTCGCACCCCTGTTCAACCTTTGGCCTGCGCAAAACGGCCCCGAACTCCTCGACGCTAACGGCAACCCCACGGGAATTGGGGAAGCTTTTTCCAGCCCTACTCAGCACATCCGCGAGGACTTCGGCACTCTGCGCTTTGACGCCAACCTCACGTCGCGGGACCTGCTCTTCGCCGTCTATACCGTAGACGACTCCACCGCTAATACGCCGACACAGAACCCGCTCTCTCTCATCGACGAATCTCTGCGCGAGCAGGTCGTCAGTGTCCAGGAGCAGCACGTCTTCTCCACGCACCTGCTCAACACCGCTCGCATCGGCTACTCGCGTGCCAGCTTCTTCTTCCTTGGCAGTATTCCACCATTGATCCAGGCCGAGACTCCTGGCTTCCTCGCCGGCAAACCGACCGGCGCTATCGTCATCGCGGGCTCAACCGCCTCCAACGGGTCGTCGCAGATCACAGGTGCCGGCGCCAATGTCGGATCTAACAACGCGACAGCGCGCAATCTTTACACCTTAGACAACAACATCTTTTACTCTCACTCGCACCACCAGATTCAGGCTGGCGTGTGGCTCCAGGCCCTCCAGTCCAACGACAACCTTGCCCAGAACCAGTATGGTCAGGCCTCCTTCGCCTCGCTCACGACCTTCCTGCAAGGGACCGTCAAGACCTTCACCGTCGTTCCCAATCCTACGCCCCTCAACTGGCGCAGCTTCATGGGTGCCGCATATCTCGAAGACACCTGGCAACTAACTCCCACGTTCGAACTTCGCGGTGGCATCCGCATCGAATCCACCAACGGCTGGAACGAGGCCCACGGCCGCGCTTCGCAATACGGCTTCACAAATGGTGTCATTAACACCACGCCGACCACAGGCAACTCGGCCCTCTCTGATAATCGTGCAAAGTTCCTGCCCGAACCCCGTATCGGCATTGCGTGGAACGTCTTCGGCAACGGTAAGACCTCTCTTCGCTCCAGCGTTGGCCTGCACCACTCCCTACTCGACAACCTCGATTATCGACTCGATCAGGCGGCACCATACAACACAACTCTTTCCTACGCCAACGTGCCTATCGCAAGTCCGGTTAGCGGAGCTCCCGGGCTCATCTCTCCCTCCAATGTCCAGACTGATATCGCGACTCCCGCGGTTGTCTCATATACCTTCAGCATTGAGCAGCAACTCGATCGAGCGACCTCGATGACCGTCGGCTATGTGGGCTCTCACGGCTATCAACAGGTCTTATCTGAAGATCAAAACGAACCAGCGTCTATCATTTGCTCGGCGGCATCAACATGCCCCACCGGCACGTCGACCGGCACTATCTATTACCCCACGATCGTCAAAGCGAATCCACTGGTTGCAAACACCACTTCCTGGATCTCGGGCGGCTCCAGCAACTACAACGCTCTCGAACTCGATCTTCGCCGCGGCCTCTCGCATGGCCTCCAACTACGTGCCAACTACACCTACGCCAAAAACCTCGACAATGGCTCTGCCTGGAATACAAGTGTCTCGGCCAACACGCCGGCATTTGTCTCCTACCCGGCAAACCCATCGCTCGACTATGGCCCCGCAGCCACCGATGTCCGCCACCTTGCCGCCTTCAACGCGACCTACGAGCTGCCGATCGGCCACGGTCAAGCCCTACTGTCGTCTGCGTCGCCCCTGATCAACCATGCCGTCTCCGGCTGGAGTCTCAGTACCATCGCGACCCTCCAGACTGGTTTCCCTTTTAGCCCACAATTGGGCTACAACCCAACCGGCTCCGGCGACACCCGCAACCCCATCCGTCCCAACCTCGCGCCCAACTTCACCGGCAGCCTCTACGCTCGTGGCAGCACAGCGACCCGCGTCGCGCAATTTTTCTCCCCCGCCGCATTCACCGCACCCATCTACGGCACTGTGGGAAATCTCAGCCGTGATACTCTCACCGGTCCCGGCTACGCCGACTGGGACCTCTCACTGCTCAAGTCCACTTTGCTAACCGAGCGGATTCGCCTCCAGTTCCGGGCCGAGTTCTTCAACGTTCTCAATCACACGAACCTGCAGACGCCGAACGAAGTCACCTTCACGAGCGGTCCCACTCAAGGCACACCGGCCAACCAGACCGCACCCGCAGTTCTCGGCCCCACCGCCGGCGTTATTACCGCAGCCTCCACCAGCCGTCAGATCCAACTCGCCATCAAGTTAATCTTCTAACCAATTTTCTGCAACAACTTGACCTTTGAGGAAATGGATTTTGGATTTCCCCAGTTTTATTTCATGGTTGAAGTTCGACCGTGGGCCCATGGACAAGAATCGGCAGCTTGGAAATTCAGTGCCTACACGGTAGCTCTGGTGGTCTAGGGAATCGCCGCTGAGGAACCTGCGATGCAATCCGACCCCTTAGACCCTGTACAATTCCCCTGACCATGACTGACTGGCAGAGCGGGGCGCGAGAATTGCCAGGAACTATTAACTGGCCGAAGCATGCACATCCGTCACGCCGTCGCCGCAAATTCCTTCTCCTTCTGGCCCTGGTCGCCGTGGCCCTGTTCGGGGGCTGGACTGCGCTCTCGTACTGGGTTGACCTGCTCTGGTTCAGATCGCTCGGCTACGGAGAGGTCTTCTGGAAGACATTGAACCTGCAGTGTGGGATCTTTGTGGCTTTTGCGGCCGCGACATTTCTCGTCCTGTACGGATCATTCCTGGCCCTAAAGCGAGCCCATCAAGCTGATCTGCCGAGCGATCACAAAATTGTCATCGCGGGACAATCACTAAATTTATTAGTCGAGCCTGTCTTGCACCTCGTCGCGTTCTGCGTTTCGCTCTTTATTGCGGGTGTGATTGGTACTACGATGGTGGAGGAGTGGCCGACGTTGGCGCTGTTCTGGTATGCACCGCGCACCGTTAGCAAATTCGCCGATCCAATCTTTGGCAAGCCGCTCAACTTCTTCTTGTTCACCCTCCCAACGCTGCACCTTATCGTCGACTGGCTGCTAACGCTGTCCGTCATCATTTGTGTCTTTGCCGTCTTGTTTGTGCTGGTCGCGGGTGGGTCCCGTGCGCTCGACAAACGACGCAACAGGTACGGCACATCACCCTGGCGCGGGCTCTCCTATACGATTTCGCTTTTGTTGCTCATCCTGGCGATCAATGTATATGTCGATCGATTCGACAGATTGCTTGATCATCACACAATCTTCGAGGGCGCGACCTACACCGATGCCCACGTCATGCTCTCCGGGCTTCTCGTCGTGTGTGCGGCACTTGTTGTCGGAGTGGTGATTGCAGCCATCAATGCTGCGCGAAATTCGCGTGGACGATTGCTCTCAGCTGCAATCGTTCCTGCCGCGGTCTGTTACGGAGTGCTTGGAGTACTTGGCTGGTACGTCAATAATTTCGTCGTGAAACCAAACGAACTGGTTCGCGAGCAGCCCTACATCGCCCACAACATTGAGATGACGCGGCAAGCATACGGGCTCGATCGGTTCTTGCAACGCGAATTTCCGGCCGAGACAACGGTCGAAGCAGCCGATCCAGCGAATAATCAGGCCACGCTCCAGAACATTCGCCTTTGGGACTGGCGTGCACTGCAGGATACTCTGCGCCAGGTCCAGGAGATTCGCACTTACTACGACTTTCCCGACATCGACATCGATCGCTATGAACTTGATGGCACAATGCGCGAAGTGATGCTCGCAACGCGCGAACTGAACGTCGAGAAGCTCCCGGAGAGTAGTCGAAACTGGATCAACGAGAAACTGGTCTACACTCACGGCTACGGAATTACAATGAACCCTGTTAATGGGTTCACGGCGGAAGGACTTCCCACGCTGATTTTTAGCAACATGCCTGTACAAAGCACAGTGCGGGGTCTCACCGTAACGCGCCCAGAGATCTATTTTGGCGAGCTGACTAACACCGATGTGTACGTCAAAACGAGGCAGCAGGAGTTCGATTATCCGCAAGGCCAAACCAATAGCCTGACATCCTATCAGGGTACCGGCGGTATCGTTCTGGGTGGCTTCCTGAATCGCGTTATTATCGCTCTCGACCGCGGCGATCTCACGAAGTTGCCGTTCAGCGATGACATAAACGCGCAGAGCCGGCTATTGATGCGGCGCAACGTACGCGACAGAGTGTCGGCCTTGGCGCCGTTCCTCACTTACGATGAGGACCCCTACATCGTTGTGGGCGATGATGGCCGGCTCTCCTGGTTGATGGATGCGTTCACGACATCGGACAGCTATCCATATTCGAGCCACTACAGTCTCAACAATCGTTCCGTCAATTACGTGCGGAACAGCGTCAAGGTGGTGATTGACGCATACGACGGGACCACGACATTTTACGTATTTGACACCGAAGACCCGGTCTTGACTGCCTACCAGCGTATCTTTCCGGGCCTGTTTAGGGATGCCGCATCGATGCCGGCGGGGCTGCGCAAACATGTGCGCTACCCCGAACTATTGTTCAAATTGCAGTCTGAGGTGTACGGCCTGTATCACATGACGAATCCGGACGTCTTTTTTAACCGCGAGGATCTGTGGACCGTCGCCACTGAAACAGGCATGGGCAACGATGGGGAGCAGACAAAACAGCCGATGCAGCCGAATTTCGTCCTGATGAAACTGCCGGGAGAAACCGGTGTGGAGTTCGTAGAGATTCTCCCATTTACACCGGCCAACCGAAACAATCTGATTGGATGGATTGCGGGACGCTGCGACGGCACGCACTACGGCACATCCGTGGTTTACGACTTTCCAAAAACAAAACTGGTCGACGGGCCGCAGCAGATTGAGTCGCGCATCGATCAGAATGCTCAACTGTCAGGACAATTGACCTTATGGAACCAGCAAGGTTCGCACGTGCGACGTGGAAGCCTGCTGGTCATCCCGTCTGGGAGGGCGCTGCTCTATGCGGAGCCAATTTATCTGCAGGCCCAACAGAGCCCCATGCCAGAGTTGCGGCTTGTAGTGCTCGCGCTACAAGACCGGCTTGCGTACGGGCCAACATTTGAGGCTGCGTTGGCGTCCCTCTTCGGCGGAAAGGCCTCGTCTCTAAGCTCCGCGGAGACTTCGCAATCTGCACCGTCGGAGGGAGTGCCGGAACCGACGGACCTCAACACACTCATTGCAGAGGCCGGCAAAGACTTTGCCGAATACCAGCGCCTGACAGCGGAAGGCAACTTTGGCGAAGCTGGGCAGAAGCTTGAAGAGCTGAAACGCGTGATCGACAAACTGAACGCGCATCAAAAATAGACGCTCGATTGCCTATCCACCTTCTCATCTCACCTTTCTGCAACTTCAACTCGCCGGCGCTAGCCACATGCTTCTGTCCGGTTTGCGAGATCAGCACTGCGTTGCCTCGGGGAGTTGGAAATCCACGCCTGCATCGTGATTTACTTTCTGTCGCAGCAAGATCAAGTTGGTTAAGTGGTATATCGCGGTGATGTTGGTTCCGGACATACAGTGTGGTGCGCGTCAGGAGGTAATTGTGAATCTGCTCAGGAGGGCGACCGTCCTTGAAGACAAGTGTGACCGCATCCTCGCTCTCCAGGGATGAAGCCGGATGCGAAAGCTCACCTGATGCCGGGTATGGATTAGAAAGCACGGGCTGACTCTTCTCGGACTGGTACGACTCGGCAGGAATTCGGGCAGGAGGACGACATTCTTGTTTTGAGAATCCAGCGGCAGTCGGAGGCTTTATCGACTCAGTAACTACGGTTGCGACGACATAGCGGCGTCAAAGTGGTATATCTCGTTCACGGCGCAACCTGGTGTACTGGTCGTCGGTGAGCTCGAGGTTGATCTCGCCAGGCTTGCGCTGCAGTCTGCGATTCGACGTGGACACGTCTGTGGACATGAATAAACCGGCCGCTCAGGGCCTCCCGCCGAGGGGCCTAGCCACCCCTTATCTCCTCTTACAACGCGCCTAACCGACCGTCCTCCTCCTGGCTAGGGAAGAGCGAACGCAATATAGGTGGCCCCTTGCGGCCCCTTCGGATCTCTTGCCCCACTGGTGGCGATCACGACATATTGTCTGCCATCGATCATGTAGGTGCTTGGAGTGGCCGTTCCGGCGTACGGGAGGTCCCCCTGCCACAGAAGTT
>Ga0210383_10001576_pt1 | contig 20842 bp, 17 predicted proteins | sample IncBWC14OmetaG_FD_160072 | JGI IMG/M metagenome (GOLD analysis project Ga0210383, IMG submission 160072) | Forest soil microbial communities from Barre Woods Harvard Forest LTER site, Petersham, Massachusetts, United States - Inc-BW-C-14-O ... | reverse complement strand
AGTCAAGTCCAAGCTGTTGGGAGAGGTCGGCGGACGAATCGTTGCGGAAACCTTTGCCGGATTGATTGTCGATGACAGCCAGTCTTTTTTTAGCCAGGACCCGAATTGGAAACCGACGATTGGCGGCGGTAAGCATTTCGGGTTGAGAGAGTTCGTTAATTTCGCTTTGGGGAGATAGCCGGGTTGACGCGAAAGAAACCTGGGAACGAAATCTTGAGGGGGGCTCCCGGCCCGGCAGATCCAACCATGCTGGAAGAGTTCCTGGCATTGTCGCGAATACTGACTGGGGTCGAAAATCTCGATCGGGAACTCGGCAAGCAGTATCTGGAGCGGCTGGCCGGGAGTCCCGAGCAGCCGTTGATCCAGCAAATTCTTGAGCGCTTTCGAAAGTTTAAGGAGGAGGAATCCGTTGCGAAACGGGTGAAGAAAGAGATTGTCGGAGACGCAAAGCTCCGACCCGCAGTTTGCCAAGTGATCCTCCTCTGGTTTACGTCAGCGACTTTCGAGAGCGAAACACCACCAATCAAGCTGCACTATGGCAATCAGGAAGAGTACTTCAGCGGAATCGTTTGGACACTGATGGGCGCCCACGTACCGGGGCTCTCGGGCGGTTATTTTGGCCATTGGCGGTATGCGCCGGAAAACGAACCGAAGAGGGCCAAGTGAATAAGCGCGACTTCGATGTCGTGGTGGTGGGAGCAGGTGTGGCCGGCGCGATGGTGGCTTACCGGCTGGCCCAAGGCGGCGCGCGAGTTCTGATACTGGAAGCCGGCAGCAGAAATCCGTCGCGTGCGGAGATGGTGGGGAAATACGCAATCGCGTTTCCAAAAACACCTCATAGCCCCTACGTAGAGCGGGAGAGCGACCTGAAAGCACCAAGCCCCGATGGGCCGGCCGATTACTACGTTCAGCCGGATCCCTCCGCACACACGCAGTACCTGAGCACGTACGAACGGAGAACGGGTGGCTCGACGTGGCATTGGCTGGGGCATACGCCCCGCTTGCTGCGTTCGGATTTCCGGATGCGGACGACGTATGGCAAGGGCGCAGGATTGCCGCCAGGAATTGTGAATTGGCCGATCAGCTACGACGACCTGGAGCCGTGGTATTGCGAGGCGGAAAGGGAAATGGGAGTCGCGGGCTCGGATGAGGAATGGAGCAATTTGTTCGATTCGCCACGGAGCAAACCGTTTCCGATGAGCAAAATCTGGCCGAGCTATTCGGACAACTGGATTGCTGCGCGCATTAATGGAAAGGCATTTGATCGCATCAAGTACTGCGTGAAATCCACGCCTGCCGCGCGAAACTCGACGGCATACGACGGCAGACCTGCGTGCGCGGGAAATTCGATTTGTGTTCCGCTGTGCCCGATTGGCGCGAAATACGATGCATCGGTCCATGTGGCGAAGGCTTTGGCCGCGGGGGCATCGCTCCGGGAAGAATGCGTGGCCACTGGGATCGAAAAGGACAAGGACCAGTCGGTTCACAAAGTGAGTTTTGTCACTTATGGGGGAGCAAGGGAGAGCGTGACCGCCGAAATTGTGGTTGTCGCGGCGCATGCCATCGAGACGCCGAAACTGCTACTGATGTCCCGAATCGCGAACTCCAGCGACACAGTGGGGCGATATTTGATGGACCACTTGTCGAAAAGTGTGTACGGCATGGCACCGGAACCGCTGTTTCCGTTTCGAGGGCCACCATCGACATCGGGTATCGAATCATTCCGTGATGGGGAGTTCCGGAAAAAACAGGCGGGCTTTCGGGTTTCACTGAACAACGATGGGTGGTCGCGCAAGGGGGCGCCCTACGCGGAAATCGTCGACGCGGTAATGAGTGGGAAATTAATTGGGAGAGAACTGCAGGCCGCGGTATTCGCACGGGTGACCCGGCAGATTCGGCTGAGTTGCTCGGTGGAAGTGGCGCCCGATCGGAATAATCGAGTTGAACTTTCGGCGCGGACAGATGCGTCGGGCCTTCCTCGCCCCAAAATTACATTTACTCCGCCCGAATACAGCTACCGGGGACTTATGCACGCGAACAAGGCCCTGGGAAATATTTTCAAACTGATCGGAGCGACGGAAATCGACATGGGGAAGCCCAGAGCGTACGACGGCGCGGGGCACATCATGGGCACCTGCCGGATGGGAAACCATGCGAAGTCGTCCGTCGTCGACGCTCATTGCCGCTCGCACGATCACAAGAATCTGTTCATCGTCGGTTCGGCCGTTTTCCCCACTGTTGGCAGCCCGAATCCGACCCTGACGATTGCGGCGCTGGCGCTGAGAGCGGCGCACGAGATTAACCGGCAGCTTGGCAGCAGTCGATGACAGGCCGTTCCATGAGAGTTCCCGGAACCATTCGCACACGGTCTGAACTATTGAAGCTCCTTTGTGAGGCCGCTGAGCTTGAACATGGGATCGCCTGCTCTTACCTGTACGCAGCTTTTTCGCTGAAGCGGGACATTTCTGAAGGCGGGATGACCTGGGAGGAGCAGCAAAAGGTCAGGCGTTGGGCCGGGCAACTCTATTTCATTGCCTCTCAGGAGATGTTGCACCTGGCGCTGGTCTGGAACATGACCACGGCGATTGGCGGAACGCCCTATTATTTGCGGCCAAACTTTCCGCAAGGCAGCAAATACTACCCGCTGAACCTTCCGATTGAACTGGAGCCGTTCGGATGCCGTAGCCTGCGGCGATTCATTCTCTACGAGCATCCGCAAGAGCAATCGCCATCACATGATTTGAAGAAGTTGCTGAGATTCCAGGGCGATGATGCCGAAGACATTGAGTTTGGATCCGTGGGCGAGTTATACGGACTGATCGCGTCGGGCTTTCGAAATATCAAAGAGAAAGAACTGTTCATTGGTTCGCCGAGCCAGCAGATGACCGAAAAGCTGGTGCACTTTCCCGATCTGGTCGCGGTCACGGGGAGGAACTCCGCACTCAGCGCCATTGAAGAGATCACCGAGCAGGGGGAAGGAAGAATTCACCACCGGGAAAACTCTCACTTCGAAACGTTTGTGGAAATTTTCAAGGAACTTCTCCAAGCGGGAGGGAGCGGGCCAAGATTTGTTCCGGCACGACCGGTTATGCGGAATCCATCCGCCGGCAACGAGAGAGGGTATGGCGCGAATGCCAACCCGATTGATGATCCGCTTGCCGGGGAAGTGGCTGCGCTTTTTGATTCCGTTTACAGCTTGATGCTGCGGATGCTGGCGTGGAGTTTTGAATTTGACGCCGCTGGGGCGGAAGAGCGATTGAAGAGCTTTTGCAGCGCGGCGATAGACCTGATGCCTCGCGTGCTGCTGCCGCTCGGCGAAGGCTTGACGCTGATGCCTGCCGGGAAGAAATATCCGGGAAAAACCGCCGGCGCGGGTTTCGGGCTTACGCGCCACACAAGCCTTCCGCCGAACGAAAAAAATGCCTCCTTGCTCTGCCGTGAACGGCTCCGGGAGCTCGCGGAGACCGCCAAACGTCTCCTCGCGGAAGATCTATCAAATCCGGCCCGAGCCGGGTGCCAGCATTTATTGGAGATCGCGGATGGATTCGATGATCGGGTTGCGGGTATAGGACGCGGCAAAAACATATCGGCAGCGCGGAAGAGAGGCTCACACCATGGCAAATAAGGCGGCAAAGGCGATCGATCAGACGATTCAGAAGAATCTGGCCAAGCTCCGCAAGCGGGGCGTGCTGACGGTGCGGCCGGGGTTCGAAATCACAAAGCACCAGCTGACCGGCAAATCGGCCATTGTTGCCACGGTTCACACCAAACTGAAGAACGTGCCGAAGAGCGACGCACTTCCGAACTCGATCGCGGGCGTGCCGGTGGATGTGCGCGAGGCGAGCCCGTTCCAACGGTTGTGCGCGCGGAACTGGCCGGCGGCGGCGGTTACGCAGGTGTTCGGGCGCGAGGAAAATAAAGAGCCTACGTGGCCTTTCGAAAGGGAAATGCCGAGCGGCAAGCCGTTGAAGCAGTTTTGGTCGATGTCACCAACGTCCTTGGTGAAGTCCACGACGAGCCAGCCTGCGATGCAGAAGGCCCTCGTCGCGCATGCGGCAAAGACTCCATTGCAGTACAAACCTGCTCCGGATACCCTTCTGACTCCGATCACGGCCAATGCCACGATAACTGTTTGCGTAAGTCCGGATTCGGCGCTTGCAACGCTTGAAGATTTTCTAGCAGGGACAAAAAAATCGCTGACCATCGGAATGTACGATTTCACGTCAGGCACCATTCTCAAGGACTTCGAAGGTATCTTAAAAAGCCCAAAGACGCTGCAAATGGTGCTCGACAATGCGTTGCCGCCGAACCCAACGCGGGATCAGACTGATCCCGTGACCGTTGGCGATCTCCGGCAATCCCTGGGGGCGCGAGCAAAGATTGCCTGGGCTCTTGTGCGCTCGAATCAGTTTGCGTCGGCCTGGATGTTTCCCTTTGCCTACCACATCAAGGTGATTGTGCGTGACAGCACCTCGTTCTGGCTTTCCAGCGGCAATTTGAACAATAGCAACCAGCCCAATCTTGCGTCGCCACCCTCACACGAAGACCGCGACTGGCACGTGATCATTGAGGAGCCGCAGCTGGCGGGAATCTTCGAGGCTTTTTTAAACCAGGATTTCGCCTCGGCGGAGGCCAATCAGGCAGCGGCGCCAAGCGAGATTGCAGGCGCAGTTTCGGATGCGAATGCAGAGCTCGCGTTGGTTACGAACCCTCCGCCACCCCCTCCGGTCGCGGCCGCGGCGAAAGGTGTTGCTGCGAAAACGTTTTCCAATCTGCCGGTGACCATCACGCCGGTGTTGACGCCTGATACTTTACCGAATTCAACCACGGGGCAGTATCTGAGTACGATGACCAAGTTTATTTCCAATGCGAAAAAAACTTTGTTCATACAGCTACAGTACATCGAGGCGTCCAAGGGAACGGGAGACTATGATGCGTTGCTGCAGACCATCGCGGCCCGCGTGAAAGCCGGGGTGGATGTGCGGCTCATCGAAGATCAGCAGAATGGCGAGAAGTGGGCGGAAAAGATGAAATCCATCGGCGTCGACCTTACGGCCAATATCCGGTTGCAACCACAGCCCAGCGTCCACAATAAGGGGTTTGTGATTGACTCTAAAATTGTCGTCGTGAGCAGCCAGAACTTTTCGCCAGCCGGAGTTCAGACCAACCGGGATGCGGGCGTGATTATTGAAAGTCCGGAGATCGCTCAATACTTCGAACCGATCTTTCTTTCGGACTGGAACAGGCTGAAGCCATTTGCTCCCAAAGCCGTCCGGGCGGCCGTTGTGAAGCCGGCCAAATGAAGCGCGGCAATATCCAAAAAGGGTACTTCTACCCACAGATAAGTCGCGGGACCCGGCTCCCGGAGGAATCGACATGAAGCGAAGCAAGGAATGCATTGTGATTGGGGCGGGACTGGCCGGACTTGCTGCCGCCTACCACTTGACCAACGCACATTGCAAAGTGACAGTGCTGGAAGCAAGAGATCGCCTGGGTGGACGCGTGTTGACACACCACTTTTGCGAGGCGCCGGAGCTGAACTGCGAGCTGGGTGGGGAATGGATCGGGAATGACCACAAGAGAATGCAGAAGCTCTGCCATGATCTGAAGCTCGGGCTGCAGAAGCACCAATATGCGAATTCTTTCTGGGACCAAGTGACACCCGCAAAGCTGATCCCCCCGGGCGAGTGGTGCATGTCCGCGGAGGCAAAAGCCATTTGGACACAGTTCCAGAAGGACTTTTTTGATTTTGGCCCTGGGCGCAGAAAGGAAATGGACAAGATCGACTGGTGGACACAACTCAAGCAGCTGGGTTTCGAGCAGGAAGATCTGCTTCGGCGCGACCTGATGGACAGCACGGATTTTGGGGAAACCATCCGGATGAATTCCGCACTCACCGCGGCCACGGAATATCTGAACAGCAAAGATGAACAGGTGGATGACACCGACGAAATGGATTTCAAGGTTCGCGGCGGAAATTCCCGTCTGATCAATGCGATGGCCCGGGAAATCGGTCTTAAGAACATCAGAACGGAGCAGATCGTGGTTGGAATTTACCACATTAACAATCGCGTGCATGTATACGTGGAAGGCTCCTGTACCCCGATCATTGCGGATTATTGCGTTTGCGCGATTCCGGCGCATTGTTTGCTCTACATCGATTGGGGAAAGAAGGTTCCGAAGGAGCAGCTAAAAGCGGCGGCGCAATTGCAGTACGCGCGTATCACGAAGACCGCCGTTTTGTGCTCGCGCCGGTTCTGGCCGGAACCAGACAAAGGCGGCTACTCTGTCTGCACGAGCCTCGCTTCTGATTTTTGCTTCGACAGCACATTTGGCCAGAAGGGCACAAAACGCATTCTATGCAGCTACGCCGTGGGCGACAAGGCGGTCGACATAGCTTCGTCACCGGAAGACGAACTGAAGTACTGGATTGTCGAGGATGTGGCCAACGCCAACAACAAAAACTGGTGCCGCGAGGACAGCATGAAAGTCGCGCTGGCGCTGCAACAGCAGGCGTGGCAAGCGGACCGGTTTACCCGAGGTGCCTACGCTTTCTATCGCCCGGGGCAGTGGTTCACGGTGAGGCCTGCCTTGGCGAAGAGATTTCGGAAAGTGTTTTTCGCCGGCGAGCATATTGCGGACTGGCAGGGTTTCATGGAAGGCGCTGTCGAAACCGGCTATGAAGCTGCCAAACAAATATTGAAGGCGTGAGGCAGTCAGGTCTAGATTCCTTCGTGCTCAATTTAAGCTTTTTCATGAAGATGGCTGCGTCGCCTTTCGAAGCAGCCTGAAGCCGCTTGTCGCTTAGGCAACGAATCTCTTCCTTCCAGTCAATGCATTCGTGTTCCCTTCGATAAAGTTCGATGGCGAGCGACGCATTTGTGCTTCTATGGATGAGCGGGTAGAATCGGCGGCTTCGCGAGGGGATTGATGCTTAAGAAAATTCTGTGTTTTTCTGGACTGGTTGTTGGTCTGGTTTGTTGTGCTGCGTGCGTTAGCGCGCAAGAGCCTGCGTTGGCGATTACTCACGTCAATTTGATCGACGCTACCGGATCACCACTCCTGACGGATATGACGGTAATCGTTGAGGGTAAGCAAATTTCGCAGATTGGGAAAAGCGTAGCTACTCCCTTGCCGAAGGGGGCGAGAGTCGTGGAGGGGCGAGGGAAATATCTGATCCCCGGGCTGTGGGACATGCATGTGCATGAAGTATTCGGCGAATGGATTCCCGCGGACGAAAAGATAACGCCGGTATTGTTTGTCGCGAATGGCGTCACAGGGGTGCGCGATATGGGCGGGGACCTGGAGACGCTGAAGAACTGGAGGAGCAGGATTGCGGAAGGCAAGTTGCTGGGGCCGAGGATGGTGATTTCCGGACCGATGTTGGATGGGCCGGTGCCGCAATTTCCGGGCTCCGCGCCGGTGAAAGATGCGGCAGAGGGGCGCCGGATTGTGGGTGAGTTGCAGAAGGGCGGGGCGGATTTCATTAAGATTCAATCGCTGGTTCCGCGCGAAGGATATTTTGCGGCGGCCGAGGAGGCGAAGAAGGACGGCATCGTATTTGCCGGGCATGTGCCGGACAAGGTGCGGGCGACGGAGGCTTCGAACGCGGGGCAGAAAAGCATCGAACATCTTACGGGCGTTTTCGAGGGATGCTCGACCGTCGAGGACGAATTGATGGCGGCGCCGCGCGGCCCGGGCAGAGGCAAGTTTCTTTCGACGTATGATCCGGCCCGGGCGAAGGCGCTGATTGCGCTGTTTGTGAAGAATCAGACCTGGCAGGTGCCGACGCTCTATTGGGAGCGCGGCGAATGGCTGATCGAGCAGACGAGCGCGGGGCCGGACCCTTTGATTAAATATGCCCCAGCTGCCTGGAGGCGGGCCTGGCCGATGTTTACGACGGGAATCGAGAAAGACTGGTCGACGGATCCTTTTGCGGACCGGGAAAAGTTTTTTCAGGCGGAACTAAAAATGGTGGGAGAGATGAACCTGGCCGGGGTACCGATTCTTGCGGGGACGGATACAGCGGCTGGGGTGCGCGTATATCCGGGGTTCAGTCTGCACGAAGAACTGGAATTGTTGGTAAAGGCGGGGCTGACGCCGATGGCGGCATTGCAGGCGGCGACACGAAACGCGGGAAAATATCTGGAGCTTGCGGACACGGGGACGATCGAGAAGGGTAAGCGCGCGGACCTGGTCCTCTTGAACGCCAATCCGCTGGCGGATATCAAGAACACCCGGAAAATCGAGAGTGTTGTCCTGGCCGGGCGATATTTTTCGCGAGCGGATCTGGACAAGCTTTTAGCAGGTGTCGAGGCAGCGGCTGCCAACTCAAAGTAAGCGGAATTAAATCGAAAACCACTTGGGTAGCGAGGCGCGAGCGTCGGGCAGGTGGACTGCCAGATGGCGGCACATCCAAAATGGGGCCCGGGTGTCTTGTTTTCGTCGCGGCAGTGTCAAAAATTTGCAAAATCAGCGTCATTTTAAGGTCTCGCGCATCGCCGAGGACTAGCATTCCACCGTGCGAATTTCCACGCCCGACAAGCAATTTGAAGAGGGATCAGCCTTCGGACTTGCCTGTCTGGGCAACAGGGGTCTCCTGGAAGGAGGGAGCGATGAGGACGTATTTCACAAATCGGTTGAGCAATCTCGTTGGATTTTTGGTAGCGCTGGCGTTCCTGACGGTCCCCGTACGCGGGAATGACAACGATTCGATTCTGAAGAGGCGGAACACCATAGACACGATTTCGTCGACAGTGCCGGCAAATGGCGATATCAATCCGTACGGGCTGGTCCGGGTTCCGAGGAGCATTGGAAATCTCCATGAAGGACATTATTTGGTGAGCAACTTCAATGCGAGCTCGAATCTGCAGGGAACGGGTACGACTATCGTGGACGTATCGCCGAGCGGGGCGCTTTCTGTGTTCGCCCAACTCGGTGCAACCCCACTACCGGGGCCTTGCCCGGGCGGAGTCGGTCTGACAACCGCACTGGCGGTGTTGCAAACAGGGTGGGTGATTGTCGGAAGTCTTCCCACATCGGATGGTTCGTCTGCGACCGCTCAGGCGGGGTGCCTGATCGTGTTGGATAATATGGGCAATCCCGTGGAAACCATTCAAGGATCGCTGATCAACGGGCCCTGGGATATGACCTGGCTCGACGATGAGCAGCAGGCGGCGCTGTTTGTCACCAACGTGTTGAACGGAACGGTGGCGGCGAATGGCAGCGTGGTAAATCAAGGTACCGTGGTCAGGGTGAATCTGCGCGTTTCCGAGACTGCCATGCCGTTCCTGGAATCGCTGACAGTGGTTGGCACCGGATTTTCTGAACGCACGGACCCGGCTGCGCTGGTTATCGGGCCGACCGGACTGGGATTGTCTCCCGCTTGCCGGCACGGGGAAGAGGAGTGCGATTCGCACTCACGTGAAGATGAGCCGGTTCTCTATGTAGCCGACAGCCTGAATAACCGGATAGTAGTTATAACTGATCCACTGACACGGACAAGACCTTCCGGGCCGGGCATGTTGCTCAGCAGGGGCGGAAGTTTGAATGATCCCTTGGGACTGACCGTTGCACCGAATGGACACATCCTTGTCGTCAACGGGAACGATGGGTTCGTAACGGAAATTACTTCGAGGGGAGCGCAGATTGCCAGCAAGTTGATCGACAACAATGGCAATCCGCCGGGCGCCGGCGCGTTGTTCGGCATAATTTTTGATCCGGAAAATGGCGTGGTCTTCGTGGACGACGCCACGAATACCTTGAATGTGTTGCACTAGCGAAACGAACTGACCTGACGGTCTCGACGATTTCGAGGCTTTGCTCCAGCGTTGCAAGTCGAACGGGCGACTGGAGATTGCTGTCGAGATTGTCGAAGCTGCTTGTAGTCGCCCTGGGTGACGCGGGCCGGGTGTATCCAAGCTTTGGACGACCACTTAAAGGGTACACCTCCGTGCAGAGTTGTTGGAATATTCAGGCAGCAGCTTGAGTTCCTAGGATCAAGCGCGGTGCTGGCCGAAAACGGACCATAATTGAGCGCGATACCCGGAACTGGGGAACGCACGACGGCATCTGACTCTCCATGGCCATGAGACAATCCTGCCTTGAGGCACGCGGAACACGCAATTTACAAGATACATTCGCTCGAATTACTCTGCTTAAATCGTAAAGGCCGCGCGGCGTGCGGCTCCCTGTAAGCATGCCGATCGAACAACCGCGGGCGAGCTGAACCGAAAGCCGAGAGCGGGCGCTCTTAGACAAATTTTCATCGCCATTGGGCGAAGTGCGGCTTGAATGAGGAGGCAGTTATGCGAGGCAAAGTGTGGGCGAAGCGGATATTAGGGGCAGCGGCGCTTGCAAGTGCATTGCTCGCTCTGGGGAGCCCGGCATGGGGACAGGGCGCCGAGCAAACTGGCAACCAGGCGGTGGACCTCGCGACGGTTGGCGCACTGTTGCAGAAGCTGCAGTCGCAGGTGCAGGAATTGCACGCCCAGGTGAGCGACCTGAAGGCCCAGCAGCAATCGACTAAGGCGGAATCGGAAGCGCTACGTAAGGAATTGGACCAGACGAAATCGCAACTGCTGGCGATGAGCGTTGCCCCAAACGGCCCGTCTGCGCCGGCGGTGTCCCTGCCATCCGGTAAACCCTCTACGGCGGAGGAACGTTTGAGCAGGCTCGAGGAAAACCAGCAACTCGCGGATTCAAAAATTGCCGAGCAGAGCCAAACGAAAGTGGAAAGCGGATCGAAATACAGGCTGCGGTTCACGGGAATCGTGCTGCTGAATATGTTTGAAAATCGAGGCACCGTTGATAACACGGACTTCCCCCTCTTAGCCGTGAATCCGCAATTCCAGACTCTGCCATCGGGCGGTTCCTTCGGAGGATCACTGCGCCAGTCTCAGATCGGTATCGAGGCGTTCGGGCCGACGATCGCCGGAGCGCAGACCAGTGCCAGCGTCCAGTTTGATTTTGCCGGGGGGTTCCCCCAGGTTCCGAACGGAGCGAGTTTCGGCATCATGCGACTGCGGACCGGCACAGTCCGGCTGGACTGGCCAAAAACCTCGCTCGTGGCCGGCCAGGACACTTTGTTCTTTGTGCCGAATAATCCCACTTCGTTGGCGACGCTGGCAGTTCCGGCATTGGCCTATTCCGGGACGCTCTGGAACTGGGCGCCGCAGATCCGCGTGGAGCACAAATTCGCGGTGTCGGAGTCTGGTTCGTTTCTGGTGCAGGGAGGAATTCTCGACTCGTTCTCCGGGGATACGCCGGCGACGCCCTATCTTCGCCAACCGACTTGGGGAGAGAGTTCTGGACAGCCTGCCTACGCGGCGCGAGCATCGTGGACGCAGGACATCCACGGGCAGAACTTTATCCTGGGAGGCGGCGGTTATTATGGCCGGCAGGCTTGGGGATTCGGCCGGCATGTGGACGGGTGGGCGGGCGCGGTGGATGCCACCTTGCCCCTGGGAAGAAAAGTAGAGCTGACAGCAGAGTTCTTCCGCGGGCGCGCGATTGGCGGGCTGGGAGGCGGAATCGGGCAGAGCGTACTTTGGAACACCCCGCTGCTCACACCCACAACGGAGGTTTACGGATTGAATGCTCTGGGCGGATGGACGCAGCTGAAATACAAAGCGACCTCCAAATTGCAATTCAACGGCGCGTATGGCCTGGACAATCCATATGCGGGAGAACTGCGCAAGCACGGAGGCAATACGACTTATTATCCGGTGCCCTTGTCGAAAAACGAGAGCGGGTTTGTGAACTTCATTTATCAACCGCGATCCGATATTGTGTTCTCCATGGAATATAGGCGGATCAAGACTTTCACCCTGGATCAGGGCGCGAACGTGGCGAACATTGCCAACTTCAGCGTGGGTTACATATTCTAGTGGGAATGATCCCCACGGTTCGAAATCCCGTGCTAGCCGCCGCCGCGCTGGTGGGGCTTACCTGTGGAGGAATTCCAGTTTGGGGCCAGAACAACCCCGTGACGATTCATATGGCGGTCCAGAAACCGGCGGCTGCGGCGAAAACGGAAAAATCGGCTAAAACCGCGACGGACGCGTCGGAGATCGTGGTGTGGCTGAAGCCCCTCGACGCTGGTGCCATGAGCGATGTAGCGGATGCTTCCAGCCACAGGAAAGTTCAGCTGGTTCAGCACAACAAGACTTTTCAGCCGCATGTGCTGGTGGTGCCGGTAGGCACGGTGGTGGATTTCCCGAATCGCGATCCTTTTTTTCACAACGTATTTTCGCTCTTCGACGGGAAGAGGTTTGATCTGGGCCTCTATGAAGCCGGGGCCAGCAACTCAGTGCGGTTCGACAGGCTTGGGGTAAGCTTCCTGTTTTGCAATATTCATCCGGAGATGAGCGCCGTGGTGGTGGCCGTGGACACTCCTTACTACGGCTTGTCTGATCGAAGAGGAATCGTAACGATTCAGAATGTGCCCGACGGAAAATATGAACTGCACGTCTGGTACGAACGAAGCCTTCCAGAGGACGTGAATAATCTTGCGCGAGCCGTAACCGTTTCTTCCGCTTCCAGGGATCTGGGGACGATCAACGTGCCGGAAAATCCCAGCTTCACCACCGCGCACAAAAACAAATACGGACAGGATTACACCCCGCCTCCCACCCCAAGCTACTCGCATCCATGAAAATGTCTTGAGCCGCCGAAAGTTAAGCCGGCGCGCGGAGAGTTTATCGAGTTGGCGAAATCGCGTTGGTCGCCACGCTTTGTTCGGCCGCCGGGAGACGAACCAGAACGGTCGTTCCTGACTCCGAAGTTTGTTCAACGGAGACGCTGCCCGAGTGGTCCTGGACAATTTTGCTGACGATGGCCAGGCCCAATCCAGTCCCATTTGGTTTACCGGAACTTACAAACGGATCAAACAGGGAATCGCGGATTCCGGTGGGAATGCCATGACCGGTGTCCTGGACGCGGATCTCAAATCCTGCGGAAGTACTCCTGGCATCCACCACGACCGAGCCTTCGAACTCGGCCGCGGCTTCACAGGCGTTCAGGATCAGATTGAAGAAAACGCGCTCCAGCTTGCGGGCATCGAACATGCCTTCCATTTCGCCGGAGGTCGACAGCGCGATTCGTTTCTCGCGGAATTCAGGTTTTGAATGTATGGCCTCGATGGCGCGACGGATTACCTGATCGATGCGGGTGCGCGTGGGGGTGATCGCGCTGCGTTGGTAAGAGAGTTCGCGAAGCGAGTCGATCAGGTCGGTCATCTGGTTTGCGGCGGTCTTGATCTCTTCGTAGATTTCGTCTTTCTTGAGCTTGAGCTCCTCGGCTTCGTACAGAAACTCCGCGTTCGCCACAACGGCGGCGAGATAGTGGCGCAAGTCATGAGAGATGGAGCCGGCGGCGCGCGCCAGGGCCGCGATACGTTCCGATTCGATGCGATGCTTCTGCAAGGTCAGCAATTGGCCGCGCATCTGGGCGAAGGAGTTGCTCAGTTCGCGCAGTTCGGTGCTTCCCCGCGGGGTGATCGAATAGGTGAAATCGCCGGCCGCAAGGGCTTTGACTCCGGCAACAAGATTGTCGAGGGGGTGGGTGATGGTGCGGGCAACGAAACCAAACAGGATCATGCCGAAGAGCACGGCGAGGCCTCCGGCGATGTAAATCGAGTAATTCAGCCGCCGGATAAATGTGCTGACGGGGACCAGGGGCATCATCACATAACAACGGACCGGTGAAGGTGATGAGCCGTGAAGCAGCACGGATGAATAAGCGTATTTGTCGGTTTCCAAGGCGATTTCGCCCGAAGTGTTGACTGCGGAAAATGTGCCAGACTGCAGTCGCCGTTGTAGCTCCGAGGAATCCCGCTCGGGGAGAGTCGACGCGATGACGGTGCCGCCGGTGGTTAAGGCAACCTGATTGCCCGTGGCCACTGAGAGTTGTTGAGCAACGGCGGAATCCACCTGGTAGCCAACCGCGAGAAAACCCAGCGGCTGAATGGTGGGGCCGGCGCCGGAAGTGATGGGATGAAGGAATACCCAGTACAGGCGTCCGTCGTCGTACCACCAGGAGGCATCTTCGCCCGCATCGGTGGACCGCTTCAGGTCACGCTCCGCGGACTGTGGCGACCACCCGGGTTTGGTCATGTGTAGGGCAACGACAGTTCCGTTCGGCTTGGCCAAGACCAGTAGATCGCTTTCCGCGAGCTTCCAGAAGGATCCGGAACCATCCTGAATGGTCGGGGCGTGTTGCGTGGACATCAGTGCTTTCATCGTGGGGAGATCGGCAAGCATTGCTCCCATTCGAGAGAGCTGCAATTCGCGCTGGCGCTGCACACTTTCAAAAGCGCGGACGGACTCGTCGGTCCCGTCCTTTACCTGCTTGCGAATTTCGGCGTCCACGGTATGACGGATGAAAAAGAGCAGCGACCCCGTGAGTCCGAGAATGATCAACAGGGCGGTGACGAAGAGTTGAGATCGCAGTCGAAACGTGGTCATGGAGCGCCAGCGAAAAAAACTATACGACGGAGCCGGCAGTTGCTCCGCCGGGGGAGAATTTGTATCCGGCGCCGTGCATGGTCATTAAGAAGCGCGGAGCGGCGGGATCCGGTTCAAGTTTCTGGCGGAGGCGGAGGACGTGATTGTCCACCGTCCGGGTGGAGGGATAGTTCTGGTAGCCCCACACTTCGTTAAGCAATTCCTCGCGGGAAACGACGCGGCCCGCGGAGGCTGCCAGATATTTCAGCAATTTGAATTCCTGCGAGGTCAGGGTGATGGGCTTGCCCGCACGCGTGGCTTCCATACTGGTGAAATCAATGCGCGCATCACCGAAGGTCAGGATTTCGTGCTGGATGGACTTTGCGGCAAGTTGCGTCACCGACGGCGCGTTGGTGCTTGTTCGGCGCATGGCGCGGCGAACCCGCGCAAGAAGCTCCTTGGGACTGAAAGGTTTTGTCACATAATCATCGGCGCCGAGTTCCAGCAACAGAACCTTGTCTTCGACCTCGGAGTTTGCGCTGAGGACAACTATGGGGACGGATGCGGCCAGTGCCTTGAATTCGCGGCAGAGTTCCTTCCCGGAAATGCCGGGCAGTTTCAGATCCAGGACCACGGCGCAGGGAAGTTGCTTGCGGAAAAGCTCCAGGCCGCTGGGGCCGTCGGAAGCGATCTGCACATGAAGAGAGTCGGATTCGAAGAGCCGCTGCAGTGTGCGCTGCATCGCGCGGCTGTCTTCGACCACCAGAACGGTGTCTGTGGACATCGAAATCGAGCCTCCTCGTAGAACGTCCTTCTCGGTTGATTCGGGCCCGCCCCAGGTTGTCGAACCGTTGCCTCTGATAATCATACCTCTCTCCTATACTGAAGCGACTCTCGATTGGATGCTGTGGAGTCTGTCTCCGGCAGAGCCGGGAGGGAGCCAGCAGCGGCTTCCAGCCGGCGAAAAACCGGTGCGGAAGGGAAGCGGCACGCGGCGAAATCCCGGAGTCACCATCACAACAATAACCACTGTAGCGCGGATTCGAGGGATGGATTCGAACCGGAAGAAGAAATGACACTCCGGTGACATGAGATTTACAATTCTGGCGGCTTCGTGAGTGAAACGTTTGTCCGCCAGGCGCGGGGCGCGGCCGATGGCCGAAGCGGCAGCCTACCTTTTTACCCGCCGCCTGGTTGGATGCTGCCGCTCTGCTCGAATTACCCCGCTAGTGCTGTCTCCCCAGTCAGAGGCCGGCGACAAAAAATTTGCTCTGACATGACCTTATGTTGACAATTCAAATTTTGCCCTGCGGTAGGATTTTGCTTCGACCAGAAGGGCCGCCTAATCTTTATCAACTGCGCGGAAGATGGGAGTGGGTAACTCTTCTGGTCGAAGAATTCAAACCTCGAAAAACCCCCGCCGAAAATATTACTTGCTGCAAAGAATATTGGCTTCCAACAGGAGGCGCTCCTCGCGCGAAGCGTGCTTCGGGTCGAAAATACGGATCAGCGCCTGGGCAACTCCTGCCCGAGCGCGGAGCGCAAGATGTGGATTTGGAAAACCGGGGCAGGGCCAAGTGCTGGTCAATAGGGTGTGGATTGGCCTGAATCTGCAGGCTGCGCAGGAGCCCTGCGCCTTCTCGTCCACCAAGATGTCACTGATGCGCGATTGGGTGCCGAATTACTCCTGGACTTCCGGCTCCACGGGGATTTCTGTAGGTTCCACGCCGGCTTCTTTTTCCGCCCGCTTGGCGATCTTGCGCTGCTCGCGGCGTTCTGCCTTTTCGCGCTGCTTTTCCTGGCGCTTCATTTCCTTCTGGCGTTTTTGGAATGTGATGGCCATACAATCTCCTTAAGACCCAGACGGCGGGTCGTTGATTCGTTGAAGGAACGGCGAGTGTTACCAGCGCGGTTCGCGAGGCTGGCGAGCGGATTCCCGGTAATCTTCGTTTGAGAAACGCTCCCGGTTTCCGCCGCGATTATCGGAACGAGGCGCACGCGTAGCTTCCTTCGGGCGCGCTTCATTCACTTTCAAGTTCCTGCCGCCAACCTGCTTGCCGTCGAGGCCGGCAATGGCCTTAGCGGCTTCGTCGTCGTTGGGCATTTCCACGAACGCGAATCCGCGCGCCCGGCCGGTCTCGCGATCTTTCACCAGGTTCACGCGGCCCACCTGCCCGAACGGCTTGAACAGGTCGTTCAATTCGCTTTCCGTCGTCTGAAAACTTAGATTGCCAACAAATAGACTCTTCATGCTTGCTTCTCCTTGAAAGATTTGCGCTCGCGGGCAGTGTTTGCTGCCGGCGCCCGCAGGTACTTCAGCTCCCCGTCAATATGAGCCCCGAATGAATATCTGAAATCTGCCGGAACGCGAGGGGTGCCGCAACTTGCGCAGCGCTTTGGCTTCAATCTGCCGGATGCGTTCCCGCGTGACCGCAAAGACCTCGCCCACCTCTTCCAGCGTATGCTGGCTGCCATCGTCCAGGCCAAAACGCATGCGGATGATGCGCTCCTCTCGCGGCGTCAGAGTCCGCAAGATCGAGGCAATCTGATCTTTCAGATTCAGGTCGATCGCGGCGTCAGAAGGAGACAGCACACCCTTGTCCTCGATGAAGTCACCCAAGTGCGATTCGCCCTCGTCACCAAGAGGTGTTTCGAAGGACATCGGGAGTTGCGCGATTTTCTTCGTTTTGCGCACTGCGTCCACGGGAATATCCATGCGCCGGGCGATTTCTTCGGAGGTCGGCTCGCGGCCCAATTCCTGGACCAGTTGCTGGCTGGTGCGCACCTGCTTGTTGATCATTTCGATCATGTGCACGGGCACGCGGATGGTGCGGGCCTGATCCGCGATGGCGCGGGTGATGGCCTGGCGAATCCACCAGGTTGCGTAAGTGGAAAATTTGTATCCTCGCCGCCAGTCGAATTTGTCTGTGCCGCGCATCAGGCCGATGTTGCCTTCCTGGATCAGATCCAGAAACTGCAGCCCGCGATTGGTATATTTTTTGGCGATGGAAACCACCAGTCGCAGGTTTGCCGCTGTCAGTTCGCTCTTGGCCTGTTGCGCTTCCGTTTCGCCACGGTGAATCAGGGTGAGGGCTCGCTTCAGCGTGCCTGCTGTTACTTCGCTTGAATCTTCAATCTCTTTGATCCTGCCGCGGCAAATGCGCAATTCCTTGCGCGCTTCCAGCGAAACTTCGCCGTGCGCCGCCTTTACACGCCGCTCCAGGCGCGTGGCCTCGCGTTCCAAAAATTCCAGACGCTCCACCGTGTGGCGCAGGAGTTCGATCAGCCGCTTGCGCTCGCGTTCCTTGAAGTCAATGGAACGGGCAAGCACAGACATCTCCACCCGGGTTCGCGAAAGCCGCCACTTGGCCCGCCGGAACGCACGCTTGTCCGAAATGCCGGTGCTTTCCAGTTTTGCGCGCTGCTTTATGCCCAGTTCATGCAGTTTTGTGATTTTGTCGATGGTTCGCAGCGTCTGCCGGGTTATTTCCTCGATTTTTTCTTCCGTCAAATCTTCTTCGTCAATCTGGACGATCTCTTTGATGGAGCGGTTGCCGGAGCGCAAATCTTCCGCAACAGCAATCAACGCTTTCAGGACAATGGGGGAACGGGAAACAATTTTCAGCACGCGAAGGCTTCCGCGCTCCAGGCGCTTGGCGATAGTCACTTCCTGCTCGCGCGTCAGCAGCGGCACCAGGCCCATTTCCCGCAAATACACGCGCACCGGATCGCTGGTTTTTTCGGGAGGGGATGCCGTCTGGTCGAGCTCCGCATCTTCGCTGGAGATGGCTTCCGGGTGGGGTCGGGCATCCGCCGATTCGGCAACCTCTGGCGCTGCGTTTGCCAGTTTGGCATCGGAGGCGTCTTCAAAGAGCGCGATGCCTTCGGTTTCAAACGCCGTGAATGCACTGTCAATTTCTTCGGTGGTGTGCTCTTCCGCGGCGAACGCGTCGTTCACCTGATCGTAAAGCAGATAGCCTTGCTCTTTGCCCAGTTTGATGAGCAGCCGGACCTGATCCTGTTGTTCCTGAATTTCCCGTGACAATGGTTTCTCCCCTCATCCGCTGCCAGCTTGCTTGGGCCTCTGCCCTGCAATCGTTCACCCGGCAGGCACACGTGGACGAGGATTGGCTCAGTTCGAATCGTTCTGCGGATTGCAGCTGTGGCTACCTTCGCTGCGTTCGGTGGACGGGACTCCGGTGTCCCGATGCTCTTGGGTGCTGCGGCATTTGCAGCTCTAGAATCAGATGCCTACCATCATACACTACCTGCGTCCCGGCCGGTTGAGTTCGCTTTTGGCTCGCGGAACGTGCTGGGTGAAGTCCCTCAGAGGGTTTCAAGAATGCAGCGAGCTCTTTCTCGATGTTCTTCGTTTTTTCATGACGACGCTTGCCGCGCTTCGGCTCGGAGCATGGCTTTTGCTGGGCCGGGCAGGGAAGTGAAGCGGATCGCGCAGGCTCTGCAATTCACGATAGTAGTAAAGCGCGCTGGGCTGCACTCGATGAAACCTTAGACTTTTCAGAAAGGCGATCTCTTCGCCGCTGGCATCTTGGCTCATCCTGGAATTGCGAAGAAATTCCTTGAACCCAGGCTCTTCCTCGGCGGAGGGCAGCGTGCTGGTTTCCACAAATTGGAAGCGGACTGTACGGGCGGAGGCCAGTCGTTTGTTCAGCAGTACCTCCACGGCGAATGTCCGTAGGTCGATGTCCCATGTATCGATCAGCGGGCCAAGAAAGGCCGAGGAGTGTTCGACGGAAATGTTGAATACATCCGTTCCCAGGAATTCCAGACTCATCGCCCGGATCTCCTCGTAGGACTGATTCCATAACTGTCCCACGCCGCACAGCCATTTCTCGTTATTCTTCTCATCGCGCGCGACTCGCTTGGCTACATCCAGCAGCGTCTGCGTCACCAGGCGTTCCAGTTCGCCGAAGGCCTGTTTCTCAAAAATCTCGCGGACCTGGGGGCGCCGCTCGGGGTTGCACTTCCGGATGATCGATTCGCGCACTTCGCGGAACAGCGGAGCGGGAGGTTCGGCCAGCTTGCGTTTCAACTCCTCGTGCCGCTGTGCCTGAGCCATCGAGGAGAGGTGACCGCGTGGAAATTCGAGGAAGGAGTCCATTCGTTCGTAAAGCCCGGTCCGCTCGGCCGCTGGCGGGGCTTTTTTCCGCGAAAGCAGCTGGGAAATGTAAGACTCCGTGACCTGGGCCGCGGCGGCGAGGTCGCGCTGCTCCAATCCCAGTTCCTTGAGTCTCTGCCGGATGATGAGGCTGACATCCACTGATGCTCTCCTTCAAATTGACTGAGGCAAATTAACCGGGGAAGTAAAGTGCAGTGTAAGTCAAATGAAATAACTTGACAAGAATGGTAAAGCAGGCCAAGCTGGAAAGGTCATCCCAAGGCTGCCTTCAGGTTTGGAAAACCCGGCGGGGTTCCTGAAATACTCCCTTGCTCACGAACCGAAGGAGCTTCCCATGTTTGTTCGCAAAGTATCCATGCGACTGAAGGCCGAAGCAGCCTCTGAATTCATCCGCAAAATGGAAAGCGAGATCATCCCCTTGTTGCGAGCGCAAAAGGGGTTCCTGGACGAGATGACGCTGCTGGCGCAAAGCGGCAAGGAAATCTACGCCTACAGTTTCTGGGAAAGCAGCACGGACGCGGAAATGTACGACAAGAGTGAATTTGCCCGGGTCACCAGCATGCTTTCCGGTGTAATTGAAGGGGCGCTCCGCGTGCACACCTACATGGTTGCAAACTCCACATTTCACAAGATGGCCGCCGCCGTCGCTTCCTGATCCCGCACGCTTTTCACCGGACAAGGCCGCTGCCGGCCGAACCCGCTGACTTTCCGGAAGCGGGCAGGCGCCGAGCCTTTTCCGCTTTTAGTTTCACAGCCTCTCGGCACAGGGGAAAAGATGCAGATTGTGATCTGGATATTCGTTGGACTCGCGGCGGGATGGCTTGCAGGCAAAAGCCTCGAGGGTAACGGCTACGGAGTATGGATGGACCTGGCGATGGGGATCGGCGGCGCGGTCGTGGGCGGTTTCCTCTCGCGTTCGATCGGCTTCTCCGGTTATGGCGGCGTGTTTGTTTCCGCCTTTATGGCCATCGGGTGCGCGGCGCTGCTGACGATTTTGGTGGCCAGGATCAACGGCCGGGCCATTCGTGCGAGGGCATTTTAATTGCCGGCTTGGCTGAATCTTGACATCACGCTTAACCATATCGACGCCCACAATGAATGATTCCGGGATGATTCTGATCCGAGAAGGCGCACTCTTGCCGCCGGATTTTGCGTTGGAAAGCGAAGCGTTCCTGCCGGGTTGGCGGGTGGTGAAGAATTTTGACGGCTACACACTGAATCGGAAAATGAGCCAGGCGAACTGGAATTTCGTCCGGCT
>Ga0210383_10001574_pt1 | contig 20844 bp, 11 predicted proteins | sample IncBWC14OmetaG_FD_160072 | JGI IMG/M metagenome (GOLD analysis project Ga0210383, IMG submission 160072) | Forest soil microbial communities from Barre Woods Harvard Forest LTER site, Petersham, Massachusetts, United States - Inc-BW-C-14-O ... | reverse complement strand
GTGCTGCAATTCGTGACTTTGGCTTCGCAGAGGGCTGCAATCTTGCGAGAGAAGCACTCTGTTTTGGGGCCAGCTCTTGTAAGGGCAAGCGCTGGCCCCGACCGTTGGGCGTGCGAACGAATCAGAAGTAGAGCTTGCCTCCGATTTGCCACCATCGCGGCAAAGTCTGGGCGGTTGCGATGCCAAAGTTGCTTTGCGAGATATCACCCTGGATGCTCTGGAAATTGGGGTGATTGAAGAGGTTGTAGAACTCAAAGCGAATCTGGAAATTCAGGCGCTCGGTGATCTGGTTGTTTTTATAAAGCGTCGCATCCGTCTCGATGAAAGCCGGATTGCGGAATTGACCGGGTTTCTCGTTGCCGTTTGTGCCCGCAATGGGCACAGTGAATTGACCGGAGCCAAAAACGCCGGTGGTGTATGCGTTGCGCGATGATCCTTGCGAATAGCTGGAGACGTCTGGATAACTAAAGTTGTCTCCATTGGCAAGGTAATCACCGGTCGCGGTTGTTCGAGCGTTCGCGCCGACGACGTAGTTTCCGCCGTTGTAAGCCGCGGATGTGAAGACGGTGAAGGGATAGCCGGTTTGATAAACGCTGGTGCCGCTGATTCCCCAGCCTCCGGTGAGGTGGCCGACAAATCCGTGACCACCGTTCAGCCCTGGCTGCTCATAGTTGAAGGTTGCGGAGAAACGGTTCGGGACATCCCAGGGGGAGGGTCCGTAATATGCGGTCGGATTCTCCGGCGTCGGATATCTGCTGGCGTCATCCTTGGAAGAAGAGCGCGTGTAGGAAACATCGAAGAAGCCGCGGCTTGCTCTGGCTCGGAGGTCGGCGGTTACCGCTTCATAGTTCGCGTAACGATTGTTCTGGGTATAAGCGATTTGACCAAAGCTGGGATTAGGCCGATCAGGCGTAGACCCTAGGGGCAGCCCGATCAAGGCACCCGGCAGTTCGTTGATGTCGACGCCGTAGGAAACGACGCCTCCCGCATTGCCATTGCCGACGAGATCGGAGGTGTGGGAACCGGCGTAGAGCACAGCGGCAACGAAGTGACTGCCGAGGCGATGCTCAAGAGTGGCGGACCAAATATAGGCGGTGGGAGAGAGGATAGTCGGAGTGATTCCACCAATGCCCAAGCCCGCATTGAGAATGCCGCCCGCGCTGTCGAGGCACGGAACCGTGGGACATAGCGGCGAGCCGCCCAGTTGCGGGAACACGAATCCAAACGGAGGCGTGCTGCTGGTGCCTTGGACGAATACCGGCGGAGTGGACGAATTCGCGTTAAAGGTTGGATTGATCAGGCCCGGGGGATTGCCACGGAACTCCTCCTGAATGTTGGCAGGAGTGAGCCAGTTGGAAAACAGCCCAAAGCCAGAACGGAGCACCCAGTCGCCTTTACCGTTGATGTCCCAAGCCGAGCCAATGCGGGGACTAGCGACGATCGGAGTACGCAGCAAGGCATTGTGCGTAGGCTTGGCATAACCACTGGCGACTTCCTGTTCGAAAGTGGATCCAGTGCCGAGATAGAAATTGCCGAAAACGGTCGAAGGCGTTTTGGAATAGGGGTTGCCTTGATCGTCGAAGCGGAAGCCCAAGGTCAGCGTGAGATTCCGGCGCGCTTTCCAGGTGTCTTCAACGAAGATGCCCCAGGTTTTGGAAGCAGCGTCCCAACTCCAAAGCTGCTGCTGGCCAGTGTTGGGGTTATACATAACGCCACTTTCGGTGAGCGGTGCGTCCTGCGCGAGCGACAACAGGTTATTAAAGCTGAACGCGGGGTGAGACCACGGACCCTGGAACGGTTCGACGTCGTCGCCGTAGAGACCTTCGTAGCCGACCTTGATCACGTGGGCGCCATGGACATGCGTCAAGACATCGCGCCAGTGATAGTTGTGCTGAATGAAATCGCCTTGCGCGAAACCCAAGCCGTATCCAACGCTTTGACCGGAGACACTGATACCGGGAATGGTGAAGTCGCCGGTCTCGTCGTTCTTACCCTCGATGCGATTATTGGCAAAGATGGCTTCGTTCAGGGTGTTAGGACTGAAGGTGTGCGTCCAACTGACTTGCAGAGCGCGCTCCCAATAATTGTTGGTCGTGGAGAATTGCGGAATAGGATTTGAAGTTGGGTTGGCCTGCAGGGTGCGGAAGAAGCTGCCATAAATGCGGTCTTTCTTGAAATATTTGTCGACGCGAACGTAATACTGTGTGCCGTTGATGATGTTGGCGGAATTGAACGTGCCGTTGTCGAGCATCGGCAAATTGCAAGGAATGTTTTCGATGGATGCGGGATTGGCTTGGCAAATAGGGACACCGGCGGAGTTATTACCGAAATAGGTCTGTGCTGTGACCGGTGAACCGGTGGTGAAGACGTGCGTGGGCACATACTGGGTAAGAATCTTCGTTCCAAACGTGCCTGGATTGTTTGCCTGGGCGAATGCGGCGAACTCCGGGGCCGCGAACGATACTGCCTGGTTTCCCGTGGAAGCGGAAGAACGCAGCGCTTCAATGCCGAAGAAAAAGAAAAATTCGTGGTGAGGAATGATGGGACCGCCGACATTTCCGGAAAGATTGTTGCTGTGGAAGGGGCTGTAGGAGTGATCGGAGCCGGGGAGAGAGTATTTGGCGAACATCGGCTGATAATTGAAATAATCGCTGACCAAGCCATGGAATTCATCGGAACCGGATTTGGTGGTCATGGCAACTTGCAGGCCGCTGCCATGTCCGTATTCGCTGGAGTAGGTGTTGACCTGGTATGTGGTTTCCTGAATTACGTCGGGATTGGGGACAAGGTTCAAGACGCCTTGGCGAACGCTGCTGGTGACGTCCAAGCCGTCAATGATCCACATGTTCGCGACGGTGCCTTGACCGTTGGCACTGACATCGACGGCGGTTTCCGTAGAAAAGTTGTTGACGCTAGAACCAGGAGTGCCCGAAGCAACGCCAGGACCGCCAGCCAAACCGAGGCCAGAGACGCCGGGGGCCAGTGTCGTCAGGGAGAGCATGTTGCGGCCGGCCATCGGCAGAGTACCAAGCTCCTGAGTTTCGAGAGTCATTTGATTGCGAGTTTCGGAGGTGTTGAAGAGCGGATTCTCGGCAGTGACCTCAATGGATTCCGTGGTGGAGCCGACCTTGAGAGTTAACGCCACGGCAAGGTTCTGACTGGTCTCCAACAAGAGCGTGGTTTCGGACTTGGCGAATCCGGAAGCTTCGGCCGAAATCTTGTAATTGCCGGGAGCCAGACTGACGAAGCGGTAGCTGCCATCGGCACCAGACGTTGTGGTGGCCACGACGTGAGTCGAAAGGTTCTCTAACGTAATTTTCGCACCGGAGACAGCGGCGGCGCTCGGGTCGGACACGTTACCCTGGATACTGGCGGTAAACTGGGCCCAGGTGGACGCGGCGGCTAGCGAGGCTACCAAGCCGATGAAGAGCAGCCGAAGAGTCCAACGGAAAAAATTTCTCGCGTGCATCGGAATCACCCCCTAAAGTCCCCTAATCCGTCAAAGTAAACATTTACAGAAGCGATGTAGTGTAAACGTTTTCTCGATTGCTCAACGTATATGCCAGTTGGAAATGGCTGTCAAGCTTTTTCTAATGGTTTTGTATTAGAGCGGGGGAGAGAGTAGGGGGCGATCACGTGGATTAGGGCTAGGAGCGGGACCAGCCACGATTAGGAACTTCGCCAGCGCCTTCGCGGAGCGTGATTAAGCGGTTCACCGGCAGATGTCTCAGGGATTCGACACTGCCGCTGGGCCAGTGGACGTCGATATCCACTACAGAATTATTGCCGAGGCCAAAGTGCAAGCGCGGATCGTTACAGGAATAAAAACTGCTTTGGCTCAAAACGCTCTGAGCCTGTGTTTTCCCGCCATAATGAACAAGAACGCGAGCCCCGATGGCGCTGCGATTGGACTTTACTCCTTCGAGTTTGACCTTCATCCAGTTCGGTTTTCCGCGAATGTCGTTGCGCAACAGGGACGGAGGTTCGTGCATATTGATGATGAGAATGTCGACGTCGCCGTCATTATCAAAATCGCCGAAAGCGCAGCCACGGCTGCTGTGTGGGGCGGCGACGCCGGGACCCGCAGCTTCCACTAATTCTTCAAAAGTGCGATTGCCGAGATTGCGAAAAACGGCGCGCGGAGTCTTGTACGGATACTGCGGAAGTTTGCGTTCGACTTCCGGGTAAACGTTACCTGTGACCATAAACAGATCGGGGTTGCCATCGTTATCGAGGTCGATGATGCCCGCTCCCCAGCAAACGTAACGCGTCTCTACAGCCACCTTGGCTTGGCGAGTGACGTCGTCGAAATTGCCTTTGCCATCGTTGTGGTAGAGCACGTTGGAGTCGTCGGTGAAGTGCGTTTTGAAAAGATCGAGGTGGCCGTCGAGGTCGTAATCGCCGACGCCGACGCCCATACCGGCCTGTTCTTCGCCATCGTCGCTGAGGGCCACGCCGCGCAGGACGCCCTCTTCGCGGAAGGTGCCGTCGTGATTATTCATGAAGAGCAGGCTGGGCGTGGAATCGCAAGCGACATAAATATCGGTCCAGCCGTCTTCGTCGAGGTCGGCGGCAATCACGGTCATGCCATAGCACTGCGTGAACGGAGAGATGCCGGCTTGCTGGCTGACGTCGGTGAAGGTGCCATCGCCGTTGTTTTTGTAGAGAGAATGGTGGCCGGTGGGCAGGCCGCGCGGACCGCACTCCACAGAGATGCCGCGAAAATTACAGTTGGAACTGGCGCCCGGGACCGGGGCTTTTTCGAGGTTGAAACGCACGTAATTGGAGACGAATAAGTCGAGATGGCCATCGCGATCGTAGTCGAGGAAGGCGCAGCCGGCGCCCCAACGTGGCTGATCGTTCGTTAAACCAGCGGCTTTCGTGACGTCGGTGAAGGTGCCATCGCCGTTGTTGCGATAGAGGATATTCTGGCCGAAGTAGGTGCAAAAAATGTCGTCGAAGCCGTCGTTGTTGTAATCGGCAACGCAGACGGCATTGGCCCAGCCCGCGGAATGCAGGCCGGCCTTTTCGGTGACATCGGTGAAAGTGCCATCGCGATTATTTTTGTAGAGCCGGTTGGTGGCGCCCGACGGAGCGCCCTCTAGCAAGGTGCCGGAGAGGAGAAAGATATCCATCCAGCCGTCGTTGTCGTAGTCGATGAAGGCGCAGCCACAGCCGTCGGATTCCAGGATGTATTTGTTGGATTGTTCCCCGCCGTAGATGGTAGGCGCGTGAAGACCCGCCGCGGCAGCTACATCGGTGAAATGCGCGTTGAAAGGGCGGCCGGAGGGGGCTTGGCGGGCCATGGGCTTGGCGGCGTGTCCGCCCATGCCTTGCGCGAAGGCGCGGCTGGTGGTCAAGGAAAGAGCCGAACCGAGAGAAGCGCGCATGAAGTCGCGGCGGGAAACGGTCATCGGAGGCGAGTTCCTTGGCGCTGGATTGCGGTTGTCAACGAAGTGATTATGGCGCACACGAAGAGTTGAGTAAACATTTTCCCAGGATCCTGGAAGGCGCGGCGAACCGGTTAGGGTGTTGCCGGCTTGGCGGTGGGTTCCTCCTCGAAAAGTTTATAACGATAGCGCTCGCGCTCGTCTTTGGTGGCTGCTTCGCGAAGCTGGGCGAGACGCTGAAGCAGGGCGGGGATTTCCTTGTTCTGGCCGGTTTTCCGTAAGGCCTGGATCAGTCGATAGACGGCGGTTTGATCCTTGGGATCGAGGGCGAGTGCTTTGCGGCACTGTTCGATGGCCAGTTGATATTGCCCGGTTTGCATATAGAGTTTGGCGAGGACGGCGCGGGATGCGGCAAGCGTAGGCTGCAACGCGACGGATTTCTGCGCGGAGTGCAACGCAAGCTGGAAATTGGGCGTGCCGGGATCTACACCTTTTTGCGAGAGCACGTCGGCTTGGAGATAGAGAAGAAGCGGGTCGTCGGGCTTGCGCTTCAATTTCTCCTGGATGGAAGCGAGGGCGTGATCGAGGTCGTTTGCCTGTACAGCGGCCAATCCTTGCGCCGCAGTGCTTAGGGATTGGTGCGGATTCAGTTCGTACGCTTTCTCGAAGTCGGCTTCGGCTTTGTCGTAGTGCGCGAGTTGAACGTAGAGAACGCCGCGAGCGACGTAGAGATCGTCTGATTTTGGCTGAAGAACCAACCCTTCGGTGAGGACGTCGATGCCAACCTGGAAAGATTCGTGGGAAAAACAAATGGTGGCGAAATCGATGTACAGGCTAACGTTTTTGGGATCCAGGAGGATCGCCTGGCGGAGCGTGCTGACCGCTTGCGGCGTGTCGCCGGAATCTTCATAGGCGCGGGAAGCCAGTTGCAGCGTGGTGGAATCGACGTTTTGCGCGTCGAGTAGGGGTTGCAGCGTGGCGATGGCGTCCTTCGACTTGTGATCCATCAGTTGAATGGAGGCGAGAACCTGGCGTTCGCGCGGATCATCGGGATGAAGAGCGACGGCCCTTTGCAACGCGAGGGCCGCATCGTCGAGGCGTTTGAGGCGTACGAGGCATGTGGAATAGGCGTGCAGCGCGTCTACTTCCGAGTCCAGCAGTTGCTGTGCTTTTTCAAAATGCGGCACGGCGGCAGCGCAATTGCCTTTGCGATATTCGAGAACGGCCAGCATGGCGTGGGCGGTGAGGTTTTCGGGCTGCAATTCGACGAGATGGTTCAGCAGCGGGATTGCAGCTTGATTGCCGGCTTGATAGTCAATCTGCGCCGCGCCTTCGAGGGCGGCAACATTGTTCGGGGCAATCTTCAATGCTTGTTGAAATGCGGCGAGGGCATCTTTGCTGTCGCCCTTGCTGGTGAAAGCGATGCCCTGGAGCGTCCAGAGTTGGGAGTTGTTGGGGAATTGCTTAAGGGCGGACCTGGAGAGCTCGATGGCTTTATCGAAATCTCTGGCTCGCAGGGCCGCGCTGACGGGCTCGGCAGGATTTTGAGAGGTCTGAGATAAGGCCGGAGTGGCGCAAGCCAGCAAGACGATCGGGACGGCTATTTTCCGAAATCGAAGCATCAGAAATATGGGTGACCTAAGGTGATCTAACGGTCCGCCTCGGAAGGCAGGCCCTACGAATGCCGAAGGAACAGGATACTTCATTCGTAAAGTTGGCGACAGCTTGAGTTTGACGCGGGAGGCGCGAGGGGTTATACATAGGCTAGTTGAGAAAACGCTTGCTGAGAAATGGGCGAGGGACCCCACCCATCGGAAAATCGGGGTTTCGCGATCCGAAAATCGATTCCCTTCCGCAGGCTCAGGAGACGCCGCCATGAGAAAAAAGTCCCGGAGACAATTCCTAAAGACGACTGCGGCTTCGACCGCGGGATTACTGGCCGTGGGATCCCTGCCGGCCTGGGCTCGGAGGAAAGTGGCGGAGACGGCGATCACGCCGGCCTTGTCGGTTTTCGAATATTCGCAAGTGCAACTACTCGACGGTCCGTTCCGCGTGCAATTTGATCAGAACCATAAATTATTCATGGGCGTGGACGAGGATGGTTTGCTGAAACCGTTCAGGCAACGCGAAGGATTGCCGGCACCGGGGCCCGACCTTGGCGGATGGTATGACAATGCGAACGACTTCGACCCGGCCAATAATTTTCACGGATTTATTCCAGGACACTCGTTTGGGCAGTACGTTTCGGGTTTGGCGCGCGCGTACGCGGTAACCGGATCGAAAGCGACGCAGGCAAAAGTGCAGCGACTGGTTCTGGCGTATGGCGCGACCGTGGACCCGACGGGAAAGTTTTATGTGGATTACCCTCTGCCGGGGTACACGTTCGATAAAACTTGTTGCGGGCTGATTGACGCGCATCAATTTGCGGGGGACCCGAACGCACTGGCGGTACTGAAACGAAGTACGGACGCGGTATTGCCGCACTTGCCGGAAAAGGCTCTGAGCCGCGCGGAACAAGAGGCGCGGCCGCACAAAACGATTGCGTATACGTGGGACGAAACGTACACGTTGCCGGAGAATTTTTTTCTCGCGTACCAGCGCAGCGGCGACACGCGCTATCGCGAGTTGGGCGAGCGATTCATCTATCACGATTACTACGATCCGCTTGCTGCGGGGCAAAATCCGTTGCCCGGCAAGCATGCTTACAGCCACGTGAATACACTGAGTTCGGCGATGCAGGCTTACCTGGTTTTGGGCGACGAAAAATATTTGCGCGCGGCGGCGAATGGATTGCGGCTGGTGCAGGAACAAAGTTACGCTACGGGCGGATGGGGACCGGACGAAGCATTCGTTGTGCCAGGGAAAGGATTGCTTGGGGCCAGCCTGGGCAAGACGCACGCAAGCTTCGAAACTCCTTGCGGGGCTTACGGGCAGTTCAAGATTACGCGCTATTTGATGAGAGTGACGAAAGATTCGCGGTACGGCGACAGCATGGAGCAGGTGCTGTACAACACGGTTGCTGGCGCGAAGCCGATACAGCCGGACGGCGTGAGCTTTTATTATTCCGACTATAACCGGCAGGACGCGAAGAAGGTCTATTACAAGGATAAATGGCCGTGCTGCTCCGGAACTTTTCCGCAATTGAGCGCGGATTATGGGATTAGTTCGTATTACCACGCGAAGGAAGGCATTTACGTGAATCTTTTCCTGCCGTCACGCGTGACCTGGAAACAAAATGGAACGGACTGCACGTTGACGCAACAAACGAGCTATCCCAAAGCGAATACGACGCAATTGGAACTGGCGGTGGCGCGGCCGGAAACTTTTACTGTGTACCTGCGCGTGCCGGCGTGGGCAGACGCAAAGACGCGAATTTCCGTAAACGGCAAACAGGTGGACGGAGATGTGACCGTGGGGAAATTCTTTGCGATTGCGCGCACATGGAAGAACGGCGACCGCGTGGAATATGAGATTGGCATGCCGCTTCGACTGGACGCCGTGGACGCGCAGACTCCGCAGCTTGTGGCTTTATCGCGTGGACCTTTGGCACTGTTTGCCGTGGGTCAAGTGCCAGCGTCTTTCACGAGGGCACAGTTGCTGGCGGCTTCAGCGGCGGGCGCTTCGTCCGAGGATTGCATCGTGCAGGGCGATGCGGGAAAAGTGACGCTGCGGCCGTTTGCGGCGATTGGCGGTGAGGATTATCAGCTTTATCAGAACGTGAAGAGCTAGCGCCGGCGCCAAGGCACACGCTTGTGTCCGAAGGCCAATCGTTGGAGTATGGACCGCGTGCAAAAGCCTGGCATGGAATCGCTCCGGCGCTTCGTTGATCGATTCGCTGGCGCTGCTGCCGCGGCGCGCACAAAACAAGTTGCGATTGCGGCTTGCTTTGCGCTACTGGCTTTCAGTTGGATTTCTCTGGCGCGCTCGCAAGAAGCCGGCGGCGCAAAACTTCAGACGAAAACAATTCCCGAACAAATACAAACGAAGGAACCCATAGGCGCGGATCGCTGCGTGGTGTGCCATCCCAGCGAGGTGCAAGGATTTTCGCGCTCGGCGATGGCGCACGCTTTACGACGCGCTGGGAACGAACCGGACGGTACGGTGACGGCGCATGGCAGCACGATTACCATGCATTCTTCGACGACGGGATTTTATCAGAGCTGGGAAAATGGCGGCGACAAGAGCGAATACCGCGTCGATTATGTGATTGGTTCGGGTGAACATGCGAGCGGGTATCTGGTGAATATCGGCGGACACTTGTTTCAGTCGCCGGTGGCATATTACAAAAGCCGGCAGGCTTACGATCTTGCGCCCGGGTATGAGAATCAGCCCGACCCGGATTTCACTCGGCCGATCGCGCAAGAATGCCTGCTGTGCCACTCCGGAAATGCGCTGCATGTTTCGGGAACGTTGAATGAATACCGGCCGCCGGTTTTTGCGGCGGAGGCCATTACATGCGAACGCTGCCACGGGCCGGTCGAAAAGCACGTGGCCGATCCTCGAGCGGGGACGATCGTGAATCCATCGAAGCTGGAGACGGCGGCGCGCGACAGCATTTGCGAGCAGTGTCACTTGTTTGGCGTAGCTCGCGTGGCGAATCCGGAAAAGAAAATCAGCGACTTTGTTCCTGGGATGCCCCTGGAAGGTACGTTTACGATTTATCGCAACGTTATGCCCGCGGGCACGCCTGCGGGGGATTTCAAGGTGATCAGCCACGTGGAGCAGCTTGCGCTGAGCGCTTGCGCGCGAAACAGCGGAGGGCACCTGTGGTGCGTGACTTGCCACAATCCGCACGAAAAGCTGGCGCAATCCGTGGAGTACTACCGCGCGCGATGCCTCGCGTGCCACACGGCGAACTTCCCCGCCGCGCACCCGGCGAAGAACAGCGATTGCCTGGGATGCCACATGCCGAGGCGCGACGCGAAGGACGGCGGCCACACGGTGTTCACCGATCACAGAATTCAGCGCGTGCCGGATGCCCCGCGCGAGCTTCCGGCCGATAGCGGAATCGCGGCTTGGCGCGAGCCTGCAGCGGAGTTGCAAAAACGGAATCTTGGAATCGCGTATATCGACGTGGGGATGCAGCGGCATTCGGCACCGTTTGTGATTCAGGGCTATCGCGATTTGACGGAGGTGCAGGGACAATTTACGGATGACCCGGAATTTTTCAAATGGATTGGCGAAGCGCTGCTGCTGGCGAAACAAACTTCTGATGCCAAGCTGGCGTTCGATCGCGCATTGCAGCTTGATCCGAATTCGGCTCTGACCGAAGCGAGCGTCGCGTCACCTTATATACAGCAAGGAGATGATGCGGATGCGATCGCCCATCTGGAGCGGGCGGTGAAGCTCGATCCGTTATTTTTGCCGGCTGCGAGCACGTTGATTGGGCTGTACGGAAAAGAGGGGAAGAGCGCGGAGGTGGCCGAGTTGTCTGGGAGGATCAAGACGGTGATGGGCGAGGGTTCGGCGGGCGGCGGGATCACTGGTGCGCACAGTCCTGCAAACGGATCGGGGAAAAAGACTGAGGAAGTCTTCAAGAATATTCAGGTGCTGAAAGGAATTCCGTCCGAACAATTGATTCCGGCGATGGAATTCATGGAGTCTTCGCTCGGCGTGCAATGCAGCTTCTGCCACGTGGAAGGACACTTCGATAAGGATGACAAGAAAGAGAAACAAACGGGTCGAGAAATGATAAAGATGATGTTTGCGATCAACGCGAACTTCGAAGGGCGGCGCGAAGTGACTTGCTACTCGTGCCATCGCGGAGTGGCTAAGCCTGTGGCGACTCCGGCGATTGGAAATGAGGCGGAGGCTGATGCGAAACGCGACGATTCGCAAGGGCAAGCGCTTCCTACTGGCTTGCCCACCGCGGATGAGTTGATCGGCAAGTATGTGGCGGCACTCGGGGGAGCGGCGGCGATTCAGAAGATTGGCAGCCGCATGGAAAAAGGCACGACTGTTGCCGGCGGCAAAACGGTTAACGTGGAGATTTTTTCGCAGACCCCGGACAAGTGGGCGCTGGTGCGGCATCTTGCCGAAGGGCAGAATACAGAGGTTTACGATGGACATTCGGGTTGGTATGGCATTCCGGGACGGCCGGCTCGCGCGATGCATCCCGGAGATGTAGAAGCCGCGCGGATGGATGCGGACCTGCAATTTCCGCTGCATATTCAGGAAAGATTTCCGGAATTGCGCGTGGAGTATCCGGAAAAGATTGATGGACGTGAGGCTTATGTTTTGTTTGCCAGTCGCGATGAGCAGCCCGTGGGGAAATTTTATTTCGACGAGCAGTCCGGGCTGCTGGTCCGCGTTGTGCGTTATGCGGAATCGCCGCTGGGACTGAATCCTTCGCAAGTGGATTATGCGGATTACCGGGATGTGGATGGAGTGCAGGTGCCGTTTCGCGTGACTATGTCTAAGCTGGAGGACGCCGCGACGATTCAGTTTGAGGAGATACGGCAGAACGTGGCGATCGATGAGGCGGTATTCAGGAAGCCTGGGGATTCGCAGCACCCGTGAGGCGCTGTGGCGAATTGGGGGTTCTCGGCGGATGCGGGTTGCGAGAGTTTGAGGGATTTTGCGGACATGGGACGCAGCAGTGCTGCGCCCGCTACGCGGGATCGTAGCGAGGTAGGGAGGCAAGACGCGCGAACCCCTCAGGATGACAGTCTTTTTGCTTTGACGGTAGAGATAGATTGCGCCGGGTTGGGAGAAATATGGTTAGGTGCGCAGGTAGGGCGTCCAGACTTGCATGGGCGTGGCGGCGCGATTTGCCCACGCGTAGTAGGGGATAAACTGAAGTTCCACTTTGCGGGTGGCCGATGGAGTTGCGTCGTAGGAAGAATAGAGTTTGTTGGCCGTGCCAGATTGTTCGCCGGCAGCGCCTACGTGTTTCAGGACGACGATGCCGCCAAGCAAGTTCGGTTCGAACTCGTCGTGGAATTGCGAAGATGATTTTTGGCGGAGATCGAGAGACACGTCGTAGAGTGGCACACCTTCGGGCTGATCCAATTGCTCCAGACAATAGATTAGCGGGCCGCGCTGAACCGCGACGCGGCCGTAATCATCGACAACGCGCGCGTTGGCTTCAATGATTTGCGGAGCCATGTTGAATTTTGCGGAGATGGTGTCGCCTGTGGTCCAGCGACGGCGTATGGCGAGATAGTGACCGGGATTCGCGCCCGAGACCGCGGCACCGTTGACCCGGACTTGCGTGCCGTCGGACCAACCGGGAATGCGCAGATAAATTGTGAACTCGGTTGGCTTCTCGGGCGAAACGGCAAGGTCCACCGCGCCGTCCCACGGGTAATTTGTTTTCTGCGAAACTTTCAGGCCGGTGCCGTCTTCGAGATGCCAATCGAGCTGAGAATTGTCGTAGAGATGGACGTAGAGACTGTTTTTACTGGTGCCGTAGAAGTAGCCGGGCAACGAGGCGAAGGTGCGTTCGAGATTGGGAGGGCAGCAGGTGGTGTCGTACCAGGGATTGCGAATCTTGTCGCCGTTCGTGGGATCGAAGGCCAGGGGATTGCGGTAACAATATAAGGTGCCGTCGAGGGACATGCCGGAATTGATGCCGTTGTACAACGCGCGCTCGATGACGTCGGCATATTTGGCTTCGGCGGTGGCGGTGAGCATGCGCCAGTTCCACATCATGTTGCCGATGGCCGCGCAGCTTTCGCCGTAGGCGGTGAAATTGGGCAGCTCGTAAGAATCGCCAAAAGCTTCACCCTGGCTGCGCGCGCCGACGCCGCCGGTTACATACATTTGCGAAGTGACGAGATCGTTCCACAAGACGTTGAGGGTTTTCAGATACGATTCGTCGCCGGTTTCGATGTAGTAGTCCGTGGCGCCGCAACAGGCGTACATGGCGCGGACCGCGTGACCTTCGAGATGCGTCCGCGAAGTGAACGGAATTCCGCAGAAGTTATAAATGTAAGCACGCTGGGGCATCTTCATGCGATCGTCGCCCTGGAGAATATAGCCGGCGAGCGTGAGATATTTTTTCTCACCGGTGGTGCGGTAGAGCTCGACGAGCGCGAGTTCGATTTCGGGGTGGCCCGAGAAAATTGGCTTCTTGGGATCGGGACCGAAATTGGTGAGCAGGTAACCGTCGACGAAACGGATGCTGGCGTCCAACAGAGTGCGACCGCCGGTGGCACGGTAATAGGCAATTGCGCCCTGAATCATGTGGCCGAGATTGTAGAGTTCGTGACCGGTGCGTTGGACATCGGGCGTCATGCGATCCTTGGTGCGATCCTCTACGTAGTAGGTGTTGAGATAGCCGCTGGGTTCCTGAACGGCTACGACTTCTTTGATGATTTGCTCTGTCTGTTCGCGTAGCTGGGGGCGATCGCCGGACTGAAGCGCAAAACCGACGGCTTCCGTCCATTTGTAGACGTCGGAATCGGAATAGACCGGGCCAGATTGCTTGGCGTCACTTTTTCCGGCGAGGCGTAGGAAATTTTTCATGCGGCCATTGGCTTCGAGCAGCGTCTCCATGGACGGAATACTTTTGTCGACGTTGATCTCGCGGCGAGCGCCCCAGAAGCCCCCAGTAATGGTGACGGCGTGTACAGGAACGTTGTGAATCTTGGCGTAGGGAGATTTGTCGACGTAGAGGACGCCTTCGTCTTTCCATACTGGATCCGACGAAGGCGAGACACCGGCTTGCGAGAACGCCATGAGATTTTGCAGCGGCAAAGAACTCGCGGCGGCCGCGGTGACGGCTGAGCCCACGAATTGGCGCCTCGAGATTTTCGATGGATTTTTCATGGTAACCCCCAGAGTCTTAATCTGCGGAAACTTTTGCGGTGGAATGAGCTTGTTCAGCGAGTTTGATCAGTGTGGGCATAAGGTTGCCAAACGCCGCGTCGCCTGGCTGGCCAAAGGAGAAATAGAATTTCTTATAGAGCGCGTAAAGCGAATCGTAGACGTTCTGCGCTGCGGGCTCGGGAGAAAAGATGCGGTGTTGCGGGCAAATGTTGTCTTGAGCTTCTTCGACGGTTTGGAATGTGCCGGCGGCAAGGAACGCGAAAATAGCGGAGCCGAGGCTGATGACGCTTTTGCTGGGAACGAGAACCGGCCGGCCGAGAACGTTGGCGTAAACCTGATTGAGGACATTATTTTTTTGCGGGATGCCGCCGGCATTGATGACGCGCTTGATGTCCACACCGTGCTCCGCCATGCGATCAAGAATGATGCGCGTGTGGAAGGCGGTACCTTCGATGGCGGCGAAGAGTTCGTCTTGCGCGGTGCTTTGCAAGTTCCACCCCAGAGTGGCGCCGCGCAAATTGGGATTGACGAGCACGGTGCGATCGCCGTTGTCCCAGGTGATGCGAAGAAGCCCGGTCTGGCCAGCGCGATATTTTTCGAGGCCGGTGCTCAACGCCGGGACGTCGGTGCCCGCGCGCTGGGCGATGGCGTTAAATATATCGCCGACCGCGGAAAGGCCTGCTTCGATTCCGGTGCGCTTCGGATGCACGCTGCCCTGCACAACTCCACAGACTCCGGGAACAAGATTGATCGACGGCGTGATGCCGATGATGCACGTGGAAGTGCCGATGACGTTGACCATGTCGTCGGTGCGGCAACCGGCGCCGATGGCATCCCAATGAGCATCGAAAGCGCCAACGGGGATTGGGATTCCGGCTTTTAGCCCAAGCTTTTCCGCCCAGGCGGCGGAAAGTTTACCGGCGATGTGATCGGAGGTGACGTAATCGCCCTGCAGTTCTTCGCGCACTCCGGCGAACAATGGATCAACTTTGACGAGAAATTCTTCGGGAGGCAAGCCGCCGAGTTCTGCGTTCCACAACCACTTGTGACCCATAGCGCAAACACTGCGCTTGGCGAGGCGGGGATCGGTGATTCCGCAAAGCGTGACGGCGGCCATGTCACAATGTTCGAAAGCGGTGACGAATTGTGAGCGTTTTTGCGGATTGTGGCGCAGCCAATGCAGCAGCTTCGAAAAGCCCCATTCGGAGGAATAGACTCCGCCGCACCACTCGATGGCCTCAAGTTTCTCGCGGTGGGCGGCTTCGGTAATTTCGGCGGCTTCGGCTTTCGCCCGATGGTCGCACCACAAATAATATTCGTCGAGCGGCTGCAGATTGTTGCCGACGGGAATTACAGAGGAGCCGGTAGTATCGACAGCGAGCGCCTGGACTTGATCGCCGGGGATTCCGGCTTTCTGGACAGCCTCGCGCGTAGCGATAGCCAAGGCGCGCATTTGATCGTCGTGAGATTGCGTGGCATATTCCGGATCTTCGCGTTTGCGATGGAGCGGATATTCGGCAAGCGCAGTCGCAAGCAGACCGCGTTCGCTGTCCACGATGGAAACGCGAACGCTCAAAGTTCCGAAATCTACTCCAGCTACGATTGCCATGGTTTCACGCGTCTTCCATAAAACTGAATCTCAGCCTGTGTGGGCGTACATGTCCCAGTGAAGGTAGCGGGTGGCGGCTTCGTGGACGGCTGGGGCGACGGAGGAAAAGTTGGCGGCGACGTGATGTTCGAAGCCGTTCTCGCAGATGTAGCGGAGAAGTTTCTGCAGGCCCGAAATTTCCACTACTCCTGCGCCGCCGAATGTTTCCAGTGGATCGTCGGTGAAGCGGCCGCTGCCGGTGTAACCGCGGATTCTGCCGTTAGCATCATCGGTGGAGAAGCGTGCGAAACACATTGCGCCGGGTTTCACTACGCCGACACAAGTGCCAAAAGTGTTTTCCTTGCCGACGGTGCCGGCGATGATGGCCTGATAGTCCATTTTCACTTCGCGGAAGAAATGTTTTGGAAGATTGCTGCAGTGGAAACAGACGGCTTTGTTGGGATCGGAACCGTAGTTATTGTTCCAGTCGAGCAGGGCGCTGGGAGTTTCCGAAGCAAGCTGCAAGGCGTGCATGCCAACAACGCCGCAGACATCGACTTCGCAGGCGCTCGAAAGAAGCGAATCGCTCATCATGCTCATGACCGTGCAGGGAACCACGCCGAGATTTTCCTCAAGCGAAGTCCAGCATTGCACCGCGCTGATCTGCAGATCAGTGGCTTTCATCCAATCATCAACCACCGCGCCCAGCTTGGCCATTTTGAGCAACGCAGCGTGGGGGATATCGTTGGTGGAAACGTATTTCTGGATGGATTGCAATTTCTGGACGGCGGCGGCGTCATCGTCTTTCATACGGCTGATGCGGCCGAGGACTTCGGAGAGATCGAGAGTTTCAATGGAGATGCCGCTGGCTTCGAGAAGCTTCTCGCTGTAGCGGACAGTGTTAAAGGCGGTGGGGCGTGCGCCGAGTGCGCCGATGCGGAGATTGCGTAGACCTTTGACGACGCGACAGACCGCGGCGAACCATTCGAGATCTTTAGCAAATTCGGAGGAGTCGGGAGTTTCCGTGTGCAGCGTGGTGAGCGAGTATGGAATGCCGTACTGTTTGAGATTGTTGCACGCGGACATTTTTCCGCAGAAGCTGTCGCGGCGATGCGTGATGCCCATTTTTGCGGGCGTGTCTGGCGTGGCCTGAATCAGCACAGGAACATTGAGGCGCGCGAGGCGAAGCGTGTCCGCGATGGCGCGCTCGTCGCCGAAATTGGGAAGAGTGACGATGACGCCGTCGATATCGGTATGTTTGGAACGGAATAGTTCGGCGCAGCGTTTGGCTTCTTCGTGAGTTTCCACGGCGCCGTACTTGCTTTGCTCCGGCGTGAGCGCGACCACGTCGAAGCCGGTATTTTGCAACGTTCGCAACATTTCTTCGCGGCCAGTCTTGGCCAGATGATCTGGAAAAAATCCCCTGTTCCCTACGATCAAACCCATTGTCATTTTTTTCTTGCTGGCCATGTTGAGCTCCGCGAACTGTGACTGCATGGAAACCGTTCAACTACTAAATGCAATAATCGCTCCGACGATGACAGCGACTTCTGCCGCTCCGGTCATTCTTTTGTTCCAGGCTGGCCGTAATAGGCCTTTTTGCCGTGCTTGCGCAAAAAGTGGCGATCGTGGAGCGTCTGACCAATGGAATTCGCGTGGGGGTTGATGCACACCGTGAGGTAGGCCATGCGCGCGGCGGCCTCCAGCATCCAGGCGTTTTCCGCGGCTTTATGCGGATCCGGGCCCCAGGCAAAAGGACCGTGATTCGCCACCAAAACGGCAGGCACGGCAACGGGGTCTATTTTTTCAAACGCGCGGATGACGGCCACACCGGTGTTCAGTTCATACTCGCCATCGATTTCGCTATCGCTCATGGGATCCGTGATTGGAATGGGCCCGTGAAAATAATCGGCGTGCGTGGTGCCGAAGCAAGGAATGGGTTTGCGCGCCTGGGCCCACGCGGTGGCGTGTTCGGAATGCGTGTGGGCAATTCCACCAATCGAAGAAAACGCGCGGTAAAGAGCGGCGTGCGTGAGAAGATCAGAGGAAGGGCGCAAGGTTCCTTCGATGATTTTGCCGTGAAGGTCGGTGACAACGAGATGCTCCGGCTTCATTTCTTCGTAAGGAACACCGCTGGGTTTGATGACGATTAGTTCTTGCTCTCGGTCGACGCCACTGGCGTTGCCGAAAGTGGAAAGCACAAGTCCTCTGCGAACCAAATCGAGATTGGCTTCGAGTACTTGTTGTCTTAGATTTCCCAGCAACATTGGCCGACGTCGCTCCTCAATCCCGGGTCGAGAAACGCAACACTGTTGTTGAATGGTACGTTTGGCCCGGCTTTAGTTCCGTGGACGGAAAATTCGCGTGGTTGGGCGAATCGGGAAAATGCTGCGTTTCCAGGCAAAGTCCAGTGCGGTGGGCGTAGAGCACGCCGCCCTTGCCGCGGACGGTGCCATCAAGAAAGTTGCCGCTGTAAAACTGGATTCCCGGCTGGGTTGTTAGAACCTGCAAGACTCGTCCGCTCGTGGGTTCATAAACTTCGGCGGCAGGCTGCAACTCTCCCCGGGGCGCCTTGTCCAGAACCCAGTTATGATCGTATCCCTTTCCGAACTTCAACTGATCGTTGTCTTGATTGATGCGCGCGCCGATGGCTGTTGATTTCTCAAAATCGAAAGGACCACCGGCAACCGAGCGCAATTCCCCGGTCGGGATCAGGGTGGAATCTACTGGAGTAAATTTCGAAGCGTACAGAAGCAACTGGTGATCCACAATTTCCTGATTGGGAACGCCGGACAAATTGAAGTAGCTGTGATTGGTCAGATTGACGACCGTGTCTTTATCCGTGATTGCGAGATAATCGATACGAAGTTCGTCGCTCTTGTTGGGAAGGGTGAACGTCACTTTTACCTTGAGCGTGCCGGGGAATCCTTCTTCGCCATCCTGGCTAGTGTAGGTCATTTCGAGAATTTGGGCATCGGCTCGCGAGGAATCCACGCCGTGCCAGACGCGTTTATTGAAGCCGCGCGTGCCGCCGTGAAGACAGTTCGGGCCGTCGTTCGTTGGCAAATGGCAGACTGTTCCATCGAGCGTGAATTGACCGGCGGCTATGCGATTACCATAGCGGCCGATCGTGGCGCCGAAAAACGATTTGTCGGTTTCGTAGCCCTCAAGAGTGTCATACCCCAAGACAATGTCGGAGAGCTTGCCTTTGCGATCCGGGGTCTTGAGCGATTCAATAGCTGCGCCATAGGAAATGATCACGGCTTCGAGGCCGTGATCGTTTGCCAGGACGTAACGGTAAATGGTTTCTCCCTCCCTGGTCTTGCCGAATTCGGAGGCTTGGATCTTGCGCTCCGCACTGTTTGCACGGAAGGAAGTGGAGAGAATGGGAAAGAGCGCGAAGACCAAGAGAAAGAAGACTGGTCTGAGCACGACAGGGCCTCCTGAACCCGCGGAATGCACCGGGAAAAATTCCGCACAAAGTAAGTAAACGTTTACCATGCTATTGAGGGCAATGCAAGTGGCTTTGCCGCGAATCTTTTGCCGAGGTCCATCTACCTGTGACCTGCCCCCGTCGGAATGGCCAGCGGCGGCCGAATTGGATTGGCACAGAGATAGCGTATACTGATAGCCAATCAGACTTTTTCAATAGCAATGAGGGCACGTGGATATTCGGGACGTCGCAAGGCGGGCTAAAGTATCAACCGCAACCGTGTCACGCACCGTAAACCAAGTGGCTACGGTGGACGCGCAATTGGCAAAGCGCGTCTGGAAAGCAATCGAAGAACTGGGCTACTACCCGAACCGGTCCGCGCGCGCGCTGGTGTCCGGACGAAGCCGCGTGTTTGGATTGATCGTTTCGGAAATCACAAATCCGTTTTTCCCGGAAATTGTGCAGACGTTTGAAACCCTTGCGGTCGAACAGCATTACGAAATTCTTCTGACCTCCACGATTCACGATTCCAAGCGCATGGAGCTGGCGGTGCGCCGGATGATTGAAGGACGAGTGGACGGAGTGGCGATTCTTACGTTCGGTATGGAAGATTATTTGTTGGAGCACTTGCGCTTCCGGAATTTACCGCTGGTTTTCGTGGACATCGGCCCGAAGGCTCCGCGCGTGAGCAATATTCGCGTGGATTATGCCGACGGGATTCGCCAAGCTGTGCAACATTTGGCGGCTTTGCGGCATGAACGTATCGGATTTATTACCGGGCCGCTCCGCTTGCGTTCCGCGCTGGCGCGCAAAGACGCGTTCGAAGCGTCGATGCGCGAGATCGGATTGCAGGCGACGCCGGAATTTATTGTGGAAGGCAACCACCGGCTGGAAGGCGGAAAAAGCGCGCTGAAGAAGCTTGCGGCGCTCCACGACCGCCCGACGGCGCTGCTCTGTTCGAATGACATGACGGCAATTGGCGTGATGAGGGAAGCGTTCGAACTTGGGATCAAGGTGCCGCAGGATTTGTCGGTGATCGGGTTCGACGATATTCGCATGGCGGAATTCCTGACGCCACCTCTGACGACGGTGCAAATGTCTCAGTCGGAACTGGCGCGGCTGGCGTTTGAGGCACTGCTGAAAGAAGTGAAAAGAGAGACGCCGTCACCGGAAGGCACCGAGTACGTCTTGAAAACACGGCTCGTTCTGCGAAGCTCGACGACTTTCTCGCCGACTCACCTACAGAGCAAGCCGCGCTCCAACTCGAAGCGTCCGGCCAAGACGCGAACCGCGGATTAGGCTCGGCTACTCGGACTGCGGCGCGGCTGTGGCAGCGAAATCTCGATCGGAATCAACGACAATTTATTGGCAGAAACCGGGAAAAGTGACTGTAATCGTTTACTCCGTTCCGGTCCTCAGAACGATTGGGATCCCTCGCTGTGCTAACGGCGCTTCGGACACACGTTAAGGTTCCGCAAAACTGCGAACACTCATTTGCCCGTGCCACTAAGCAGGATGACGTGCTTGCCGAACAAGGTGTTGTCGGAGATGTTGACGGCGCCGGCTTGCAGGCCGGATTTTATGGGGTCGAAGTTTATGGTGATGGAGCAGGAATGGTTGGGGGCTAGGGTGGTGTGGGCGGCACAGGTGGTGGAGCTGGC
>Ga0210383_10001573_pt1 | contig 20850 bp, 14 predicted proteins | sample IncBWC14OmetaG_FD_160072 | JGI IMG/M metagenome (GOLD analysis project Ga0210383, IMG submission 160072) | Forest soil microbial communities from Barre Woods Harvard Forest LTER site, Petersham, Massachusetts, United States - Inc-BW-C-14-O ... | reverse complement strand
TAGCAGGTCCGTCGCCAGGCTCATCCGTCCGGGGGGATGGCAGTGCGCAAAACGGTTCTTATGATCGCGTCATCTGCCAGAGTCTGGAGGTTCTGCCGTGTCCGATCACAGTTCAGCATCAGTGAGCCTGTTCCCGCCGATTGCCGATTACGGGTTCCTGTCAAACTGCGAGCAGAGCTGCCTGGTGGCGCCGGACGGCTCGGTGGAATGGCTGTGCCTGCCGCGCCCGGATTCCCCGAGCGTGTTCGGAGCGCTGCTTGACCGGGCCGCCGGCTTGTTCCGGTTCGGTCCCACCGAGACCCGTGTGCCGCAGCACCGGCGGTATGTGCCGGGGACGATGGTGCTGGAAACGACCTGGCAGACCCCGACGGGATGGATGACCGTTCATGACCTGCTGGCCATCGGTCCGCTGGAGAACCAGCGACGACGGCCCGATTATCACCGGGCTCCGACCGGTTTCGGCGCGGCCGGCGTACTCCTCCGGATCGCGACATGCATCAGCGGCCGGGTCGAGGTCATGGTGAACTGCGGCCCGCAGTTCGACTACGGGACCGCCGGCGGCACGTGGAGTTACCAAGGCGACGGCTACGACGCGATGACGATCGCCCCTAAGGAGGGGGATGTGCGGCTTGCGCTAGCGGGCAGCATCCCGCTCGGCGTGCTCGGTGCTCGCAGTTACGGCCGTACGACGCTGGCCCAGGGCCAGTCGGCCTTCGTCGCCCTGTCCTGGGCAGACGCCAAGGTCCCAGCTGATCAGGACGAGGCGTTCGCCATGCTGAACACCACGGTCGATTTCTGGCGCGACTGGCTGAGCTCAGCCAAGATCCCCGACCATCCGTGGAAGCCCTACCTCGATCGGAGCGCCCTGACGCTGAAGGGGCTCAGCTACGCCCCGACCGGCGCCATCATGGCCGCGTCGACCACCTCACTGCCGGAAACACCAGGAGGGGCCCGCAACTGGGACTACCGGTTCACCTGGATCAGGGACTCGGCATTCATGCTCCGCTCGCTGTACCGGCTGGGCTTCGACTGGGAGGCGATCGAGTACTGGGGCTTCGTCATCGACGCGGTCACCGGCGGTGACCTCAGCCGCCGACCCGAGCTGCAGATCATGTACGGCATCGGCGGGGAACGCGACCTGACCGAGCGGACCCTGGACCACTTGTCCGGGTGGCGCGGGGCGCGCCCGGTCCGGGTCGGCAACGGGGCCTGGAATCAGCAGCAGCACGACGTCTGGGGAATGATAATCGACGCTCTCGATGTCCAGTTCCACCAGGGAGCCTCGCAGATCGTCACGCCGGTCTGGGAAGCGGTCGCCGGATTCGTGGACGACGCCCTCCAGCACTGGCGCGAGCCCGACCAGGGCATCTGGGAGGTCCGCGGCGACCCGAAAGACTTCACGGCATCCAAGGTGATGTGCTGGGTGGCGGCCGCGCGCGGCGCCGATCTCGCCGAGGAACGAGGCGAAGACGAACGCGCCCAGCGCTGGCGGGCAGGTGCCGATGAGATCAAGGCCGAGGTACTGGACAAGGGCGTTTCCGACCGGGGTGTCTTCCGGCAGCACTACGAGACCGACGACCTGGACGCCTCGCTGCTGCTGCTGCCCATCATGGGATTCCTGCCCCCCGACGACAAGCGTGTCCAGGCCACCGTGCTGGCCATCGCCGATGAGCTGACGCAGGACGGCCTGGTCCTGCGCTACAAGGTGGAGGGAACCGACACCGGGTTCTCCGGCGAGGAGGGCACCTTCACCATCTGCTCGTTCTGGCTGGTGACCACGCTGGCCATGATCGGCGAAACCGACCGTGCGCGCGCCCTGTGCCAGAAGCTGCTGTCGTTCGCCGGCCCGCTGCAGCTGTACGCCGAGGAAATCGACGCCACAACAGGCGAGCATCTCGGGAACTTCCCGCAGGCATTCACCCACCTGGCCCTGATCGAAGCCGTCTCGCTGCTCATCGAGTCTGAGCAACAGAAGGGCGCCGCCTCAGTCGGGTAAGGGAATCCAGACTCACGCTTCGAAAAACGCCTCCGTAGGGCGTGCTGGATCTCATTCTTTGTTCCTTGCTGAGCTAGTGCCAGACGTGGATGTGATTGGCGCAAGCTAAGCGACATCAGATCAGGTCAAGCTGGCGGGCTCGGCGGACTGCCTCGCCTCGGCGAGTGGTTGCTAGCTTGCGGCATATGTGTTGGACGTGCGTCTTGACGGTGTTGGCGGATATGTTCATCTCGCTGGCGACCTCAAGGGTGGTCAGCATTCGTGACACATGTCGTAGTACCTCCCGCTCGCGTTCGCTGAGCGGCTCAGCCGACAGGCTCGCGGCTTGCTCTGGGACACGGAGCTGATCGTGGCGCAGGGTCGGTGCGAGCAGGCTCCTGTGGGCACGGGCGAGTTCAGGTTCGCGCCGCAGCACCGTTCCGATCCAGCTGCGCTCCAGGACGAACGGCAGCCTGAGCTGCTCAGGTTCGGCCAGATGCAGCGCGGCAGCCAGTGATCGGCGGCCTCGCGAGCGGTCACCGCTGGTGTAGCTGAGCCGGGCGTCAAGGACCCAAGCCTGGAGGTGTATTCGGTCTGGCTCCCCGCTAAGGGCCGCCAGCGCGGGTGCGAGCACACGCCGTGCGTTCAGCGTGTCTCCGGCGGTTGCCCACGCGTGTGCCCGGGTGACCGTGGCCTCCAGCGAGATCTCGCTGGAGGCACGTTCGGCCGCGGCGAGTGCTGCGGGGATGTCGCCGACGGTCGCGTACGCTCGCGACTGGACCAGGCTCAGCTTTTGATCGAGCCAGGCCGGAACGGCCCACCCGGATCGAGCCCTGGCTACGCTCTGGACGACCGCAGTAGTGCGTCCCGTGGCCAAGGCAGCGTAGGCCGTTGCCAGCCGGGCTGCCGCCGCGATCAGCTTGTCCGGGCTCAGACCAAGGGCGGTGTCGGCTTGCGTGAGCCGACTATGCGCCTCGCGCAGCTCAAAATGTTCTAGGTGCACCCAGGCCAGGGCGACAAGTGCCGCGGGGCTAGAGTACAGGTCGGGCGACCGCTTCTGGTCGGCCGTCAGGGTCGCGGTCGCCTGGTCGGCCACTATGGCCGCGCGGCGCAGTCGGCCACGCAAAGCCTCGGTCAGCGCGAGGGGCCCCAGGCAGTCCGCTGATTCGTTCGCCCCGCCCGAAGCGATGGTGGCCATCCCCGATTCGAGGACATCGGCCGCTTGGTCGAGATGGCCTGACCAGAGCTCGACAGCGCCGCGGCCGGACAGCACGCGTGCCCTGATGTCTGGATGACGGGCGAGCTTGTCGCCGGGAACCTTGGTGGCCAGCGCCTCGGCGCGGGCAACGGCCGCCGTGGCCGCCGCCAGGTCCGCGCTGCGAAGTGAAAGGGTAAGGCGGATAATCGCAGCGGTCAGGCGGGACGTGACCTCCTGATCGGCGGGAAGACGCGCGAGGATGCCATCAGCGACATCCAGCGCGGCCGTGCTGGATTTATGTCGGCCAGCGGACAACGCCACGGCGGCGCAGACCAGATGCGGCTGAGGTCCGGTCCAGGTTTGGCCGGGCGGCATGCCCCCGAACTCGCCGACCAGGGACGGGCTGCCCCGCGGCTGGATGATCTCACTGATCGCCAGTCCGTCGATGACCATGCTAGAGGCGAGCTGCCAGTCGTCGGCTTGGGCGGCGTGGCGTACCGCGTCGGTGAGCTGGCCGTTCCGCTCGTACCACCGGGCAGCTCGCCGGTGCAAACAGGCCACCCGGTCCGGATGCTCGCGCTCGAGCTTGAGGCGCAGCATCTCGGCGAACAACGGATGGTAGCGGTACCATCCGGACCCGGTCGCCTGGATGAACGCGTTCGCGCGCGCCAAGGCCGCCAGGATCCTCCCGGCCTGGTCATTGCCGGTCAGTTCGCTGGCGGCCTCGGCGCTGACGCGCTGCAGGATACTGGTGCTCAGCACAACGTCGCGGACCTCAGGCGGTTGGGGGTTGAGGATCTCCTCCGCCAGGTAGCGGGTCAGGGTGCTGTCGTCGGTGACCAGCTCGGTGACGAATTGGCCGGGGTCGGGATGGATGCTCATCGAGATCGCGGCCAGGCGCAGGCCGGCTGCCCAGCCCTCGGTGCGCCGGATGAGGCATTCCAGCGTGCCCGCGGTCAGCGTGGCGCCGTGCCGGGCTATGAGCTCCCCGGCTTCGGTGACGGTGAAGGCGAGGTCGCTGGCCCGGATCTCGGTCAGCTCGCCGGCCAGCCGGTGGCGGTGCAGCGGCAGCAGCGGATGCATCCGTGCGGCAACCAGCAGGCGCAGGCCCGGTCCTGTGTTCCGCACGACGTAGTCAAGCCCGTTTAGCACCGCGGGATCGGTCAGCAGGTGCAGGTCATCCAGGACCAGCGTCACCGGCGGGTCCTGGGCAGCCAGTGCCGCCGCCAGCCGCAGCACGAAGCCGTGCCCGGCGTTCCACCCCCGCCCGGACGGTACCACCCCCGGGAGGGCAACGCCGGACTGGCGCAGCGCCGCGACGACGTAGGCCCAGAAGACCCCGGGCCGGTTGTCGAACTGATCAACCGTGACCCAGGCAAACGTCCCGGGTTCGGCCGCCGCCCACAGCGACAGGGCCATCGTCTTGCCCGAGCCCGCGGGGGCGGTGACGAAAGTCAGTGGGCACCACCGCCTGCCCTCGGCGATTAGCTTGGTGATCCGCGGCCGCCTCAGCGCCCAGTCCGGTACACCCGGCGCGGTGATCTTAGCCGCCACGATCGGAATGTCAGCGGACACCGCCAGCCTTCTGTCGCGGGTCGCCACCTTCAGGGCCACATGGGTCGCCATCGGGACCTCCCGGCTCCCTCCCGGCCACCGACCTAACGGTCGCTGGCATTTGGGATCACACGTCGGCGCAGGGCCCAGCCCTTGCGTCCGGCCGCCAGGCGCACCGGAGCCTTCGCCGGGACTGCCTGGCGGCATATGCCCGATCCTGTTGGAGCCCGCCTGGGTGCGTCATACCTTTCTGAGGGTGATTCCCGCCAGCTTGCAGCCTTGGGTGTTGCCGGGCGGCCCGGCTGGCAGTCAGCTCAGCCGGACCAGGCCGCTGATGGCCAGGTAGGCGCCCAGGAGCAGGGCGATGGCCGCCATGAGCTGCAATGCGTGGCTCAGCAGCCAGTCCTGGGTGCGCCTGAGCCGGGCCTTGGTGGCCTCAGGCCTGAGCTCCAGGAACGCGAACGGGATGATGATCAGCAAGAAGTCGATGACGACGAAGATGACGACGGCGATGACCTGGATCAAAGTCGAGGACTTCCCGGTGACCAGATCATGCAGCGCGGCGAGATAGCTGGCGCCCGGGATGCCGATCACCGCGCCGACGAGCATGGCGAGCCCGAGCCGGGGCTCACTAAGCACCCGCTGCGCCCAGCCGTCCTTCTTCTTCTTCTTCTTCTCCTCCTCCTCCTCCTTGGTCGCCGGCGGGCCGCCCCCGGCCGGGACTGGCACCTTGCGCCGGCTGTGCACGCGGCCCGTGGCGAGCAGCGCGCCGGCGGCGAGCAGCAGCAGGCCGACGGCCAGGTCGACGCCCGCGCCGACCGTGGCCTGGTGCTTGATGGCATCGGCGTGGAAGACGAGCACGTCCAGCAGGCCGACCGTCAGGGCCACGGTCATGCCGCCGAGCAGCAGGCACAAGAACATTGCCCGCGGCCGCCGGTTCTCGATGAGCAGCAGATCCAGGGCCAGCAGCTTCGGGTTCAGCGCCGAGAGGAACGCGAGTGCGAAGAACGCGGCGTTCATCTCCGGTCAGCCAGCATCGGTCGCCGTGCCATGCTGGCGGCGGAGAACCACCGTCCAGCCGTCCCCGGGCTGATCACCGGTCGCCATGCCCGCCTCCTACCTGGTTAAGCCCAACACGTAGTCAACGGGTCCTAGTTCATCCAGGGATACCTCGGCCATCATCATTTCGTTCTCTTGACCTGGAATCGAGATGCCGGCCGCCAGACACCTCATCGCGGACGTCAGCGGGCGGCACGACGCTTACGCCGATCAGTTCAAGGCCGAAGCTGGCGATCCGCTGCAGTAGTCCGTGCAGGGCGCCCTGATCCGCGAGCTGGAGCTGAAGCGTAGTCGTGCTCGGGCCGACGCTGATCTCGCAGTCGTCGAATTCTGCCTGCAGGACCTTACCTGCCTGGCCGACGAAAGTGATCTCGTATGTTCGTGATGGCACTAGTTTGGCGCCTCGCAGCCTGCTCCTAATCATGGGTGGTCCGAGTATCCATTTTTGGCGGCGCTACGTCCTCGTCTTTTGAGGGTGACCACTCACGCGAAGATCATCAGATCGTGATCGCCGTCCTCATACTCCCCGTGTGTTCCGCCGACATGTCCCATAGTTGCTGTCAACGTCACAGGGGCCTCCCTTACCAGGAATTTGTACGTGCACGAGCAGCCTCCGCCCAGGTTCCGGATTGGGCATCACCTACAGGGGTGGCCTTGCGCCAGGCAGGGTGCCAAGGGCCCGGCGAGCGCCGGTAAGCGGACTAGTGCACCTGGGGCGGAAGTTGGCTGGCGTCCAGGCCGAGGGTCCTAGCCGGAAGGGGAGGGATCTCGGGTCCGGGGTCGGGTCGGCGTGCGCGAACCGGCATATTTGCGCCGAATCGGCTTATTTGCCCCAGGGGAGGGCTTGCCTTACCGCGTATCACATTGCGAGAATGGGGGCTTGTCCTGCTGCTCCAGACCTCGGCGGCTTCACGCGTGCACTAACTGGCTTGGGGTATGAGTGAGCCGCGAGGACCGGCATCCGCCATCCGGTGGCCGATCGGCCGACCTTCCGGGAGCTGTCCCTACGGGGTCAGGATTGCGTCATGACCGTGATCCAGGCCAGAGCCCTGAGAGCGTGGATGCCGGGATATTCGCCCCGGTAGTTTCGGCGTCGGCCATGGGCGGGACGGCGGGGGACGGCGGGGCGCCCCGCGCGCTGGCGGAGCGGGCCGCCCCGCACACCCCGCGGTTCGCGGTGACCAAGTTCCGCCCGACGACGCTGCCCGCCACGCTGCTGGCCAGGCCGGGGTTGGTGGGGCGGCTGGAGGCGGGAGCCAGCCAGCGTCTGACGGTAGTGGTGGGATCGGCTGGTGCCGGCAAGAGCGTGCTGTTGTCGAGCTGGGCGGCTACGCGAGATCGCGGAGCGACGTCCTGGCTTTCGTGCGATGAGGCCGACGCGGACCCGGTCCGTTTCTGGACGGGGTTCATCCAGGCTCCCCGGGCTATGGCGCCGGGGTTCGGTGCCGATGCTGCTGAGCTGCTCGCGATGGACGGCGTGATGTCCGCTGACGTGACTGCTTCGATCGCGAACGATGCCGCGAGGCTGCCGCCCGGGTCGGTGATCGTGGTCGATGATTTCCACGCGGCGGCTGCCGCTGGCCGGAGCATGACCGACCTGGTGGAGCGCTGGCCGGCCAGGAAAGCGCAGCTGGTGCTGGCCGGCCGTGCCGATCCGCCGGTGCGGCTGCACCGGCTACGGTTGTCCGGCGAGCTGTGCGAGCTTCGTGACAGTGACCTGTATCTCTCGTTGTCCGAGAGCGGCGCCCTGCTCGAGAATTTCGGTGTGCGGGTCGCCCCCGCCCAGCTCGCGCTGTTGCATGGACGAAGTGAAGGGTGGGTCGCGGCGCTGCAGATGGCCGCGCTGACGCTGCGGGCCGCCACGGAGCCGGCGCAGATCGCGCGGGCGCTGGATGTCCGCGGTCATGCGCTCGCGGAGTACTTCATCGGTGAGGTCCTGGAGCAGCAGCCGCCTGAGGTGGCGGGTTTCATGCTAGAGACTTCTGTCCTGGACGAGCTGACCGCTGATGCGTGCGCAGCGGTGACCGGCAGGGCGGACGCGGCGGCGCTGCTGCGCATGATCGAGGCGGCCAATTTGTTCATCGTGGCGCTCGATGATGACCGGAGGAGTTACCGGTATCACCATCTGGTGCGCGAGGTGCTGCGCGTGCAGCTGCGTGCCATGGACCGCGGGCGGGAGCTCGCGCTGCAGCTCCGGGCCGCGGAGTGGCTGGAGTCCACGGGCGACACGCGCGGAGCGACCCGCTATTTCCTCGCGGCCGGGCAGGCCGACCGAGCACTGGGCTTGCTGCAGGAGCGGGTGGCGGCCGACTTGTTTCATGATCCCGCGGCTCCGGCGGCGCTGGACCTCAGCAGGGTCGACCCGTCGCTGCTGACCGGCGTCCCGGAGCGGCTGCTGGGCCTGGCGGCCGACCTGTTGCTATGGGGGGACTCGGTTCGCGGCGGTCAGTACCTGGACCTGCTGGAACGCTCCCAGCCGGCGATCCCGCCGGACTCGCGGCTGGCGTCCCGGCTGGCAGTGTTGCGATCGTTGCGCTGCGCGCTGTCCGGTGAGGCGGCCGAGGCGGTGCGCTATGGCCTGGCGGCGCGGGCCATCGAAGAGCGAACCCTGTCTGGGGATGAGTGGGGTTTCGGGGTGCCGCTGCTGCTACTGCGTGCTTACACCTGGCTGGAGGACTTCGCGGCGGTCGACCGCGAGGCGGCCGCGGCGCAGGCGATGCCGTCGGTCGCCGAGCCGGCCAGGCTCGTGGATGTGCGGGGCGCGCAGGCGCTCGCGTGGTTCGAGGCGGGCCGCCTGGCCGAGGCTGCCGAGGCCGCCAGGGCAGCCGATGCCGACGCAAGGCGGCTGGGATTCGAGCAGCATCCGTTCGCAGTGGATTACCTGCGCGTTCTAGCGGGTGTCGCGCTGGAGCAGCGGGATTTCGACACGGCGGAGCGGCTTGCCGAGCGTGCGCTGTCGATATCTGAGCGGTTTCGGCCCGTCTTTGAGTTCCTCGCGCTGCTCGACCGGGCCGGGATCTGGGCTGCCCGTGGGCACATCCACGATGCGCTGGCCACAGTTAACACGGCACGCCTGGTCCTGGCCGGGACGAAGTCCGTGCTGCTGGCGCGAGCCGACGAGCTCGAGGCGCTGCTGCGCTTGTCGCTCGGCGACCTGTGCTCGGCCGCCGGACTGGCCAGCGGGCTTCCCGCCACCCGGCGCAGCCTGCTGCTGGCCAGGGTCGCGCTCGCCGTCGGCGATCACCACGCCGCCACCGAACACCTGGACATCTCCTCGCTAGGGGATCTGACGCCGCGAGCCGCGCTTGTCCGCCAGGTACTCCTGGCCGCCGCCGCAATCGAGCGCGGCGACCCCAAGGCGGCCGGCATCATGAGCGGTGTCCTCCAGGCAGCACGTCGCGACGGCTTCCTCAATACCGTCGTGACAACCGTGCCCCAGGTGACCCGCTACCTGGTCGAGCATTCGGCCGACGCGCTGCCCGACCCGTTCCTGGAACGGATCACCGGCGCGGCCCTGCAAGTCCGCGCCACGCAGCCCGAACGACCCGGTCGCATTCTCATCGCACCGCTGACCGATGCCGAGCTTCGGGTCCTGAAACTGCTGCCGACCACCAGCTACGTACAGATGGCCGCCACTCTTTACATCTCCGTCAACACGGTGAAGACCCACCTGCGGTCGATCTACCAGAAACTCGGAGCGTCCTCACGCGCGGTGGCGATTCAGCGCGCCGTGGAACTGCGCCTGCTCTGAAACCGTCCCGCACGGGAAAGATGACCTCTCGGCGGCGGGATCGGTCTGCGGGATCACCCTCAAAGGATGATGCCGGCCGCCTCTGCCCGGCGCAGATTCGGTCGCAGGGACAGCGCAGCGATGGTCAGGAAGGCGTCCTTGCGAATCCGGGTTGACGACCTGCCCGGCATAAGCACAGGGGCGGAGCTATCCGCGGCGAGCACTCGCCGACGGTGTCACGCGCTGCGACAACCGGAGGGAATTGCCATGACTGTAGCGGCTGACCGTGCAGCGGCCAGGAAATCAAGTGGCGTAGCGGCCAGGAAATCAACTGCGCCGAGTACGGAGGCTTCTGCTCGCAGGCCGGCGCGGGCGCCGGCGGTGGAGCATCTGAGCCGCGCGGAGCGAGTGGCCCGTGGCAAGGAGGCCAGGGCGGTGGCCCCGCTGGAATCGCATGGCGAGTTCAGCCCGGGCCGGGGGCGGGATCCGGTCGGGCTGCTGCTGGGCCAGGCGGAGTCCCGGGTACCGGAACTGGTGCCAGTCCGGCATGGCCGGATGCTGGTGTCGGCGTTCACGTTCTACCGGGGGGCGGCGCTGCCGATGGCGGCCGACCTGGCCGGCACGCCCTCCTCGGGGCTGCGGGTGCAGCTGTGCGGGGACGCCCATCTGTCGAATTTCGGCGCGTTCGCCTCGCCGGAGCGGCGGCTGGTCTTCGACGTCAACGACTTCGACGAGACCTTGCCCGGGCCGTTCGAGTGGGACGTCAAGCGGCTGGCCGCGAGCCTGGCCGTGGCCGGGCGGGACAACGGGTTCCCCGCCAAGGCCCGGCGCAAGATCGCCCTGGCGGCGGCCGAGGGTTACCGCACCGCGATGGGCGGGTTCGCCGGGCAGCCGTTCCTGGACGTGTGGTACGCGCACCTGGACATCGAGCCGGCGATGGCCGAGTTCCGGTCCCAGGTCAAGGCGAAAAGGCTCAGGGAGTTCGAGAAGCTGCTGGCCAAGGCCCACACCGCCGACAGCACCAAAGCGCTGGGCAAGCTCACCACCGTGGTCGACGGCCGGCGGCAGATGATCAGCGACCCGCCGACGATCGTCCCGGTCGAGGAGGTCTTCAGCGATGTGCAGGCCGACGCGATCTACGACCTGATCCGGACCGTGCTGGGCAAGTACCGGCGCACCTTGCAGTCCGACCGGCGGCACCTGCTCGAGCAGTTCACCCTGGTCCAGGTGGCCCGCAAGGTCGTCGGGGTCGGCAGCGTCGGCACCCGCGCCTGGGTCCTGCTGATGGACGCCGCCGACGGGGTCGAACCGCTGTTCCTGCAGGCCAAGGAAGCCCAGGTCTCCGTCCTGGCGGAATATGCCGGGCGCAGCCGGTACGCCAACCAGGGCGAGCGTGTCGTCGCCGGGCAGCACCTGCAACAGGCCCAAAGCGACATCTTCCTCGGCTGGACCCGCGTCCCCGGCCCGGACGGGATCGACCGCGACTTCTACGTCCGCCAGCTGAAGGACTGGAAGTTCTCGGTGCCGATCGAGCTGATGCTCCCGCCCGGCATGACGGCCTACGCCCGGCTGTGCGGGTGGACCCTGGCCCGGGCGCACGCCCGCTCCGGCGACCGCATCGCCCTCGCCGCCTACCTCGGCGGGTCGGACAAGTTCGACCAGGCCATCGCCGACTTCGCCGAAACCTACGCCGACCAGAACGAACTCGACTACGCCGCGCTCCAGGCCGCCGTGAAAGACGGCAGGGCCGAAGCCATCACCGAAATCTAACCCGGCAGCCCGTCCCGGAAGCCGATCTGAAGGGAAAGCCAATGCCTGATGCGCCAACCGCCACCGTCGAGGACATGTTCGTCCAAACTGCCAGCGGAATCCGGAGTGACAACGGGACCATGACCCTGCTCGGTCTTACCCCGCACACCATCTACTTCTCCGACCGCCCAGAGCGCATCGTCGGACACATCACCACTCACCGATTCCTTCAGTGGTGGTCCGAAGGTGACGACAGCTTCGCCGTCGACCCACCCAACGCCGTGCTGGCCTGGGGCGAGCCCGGAGAAGATGCCCCGGAAGAGGCCGTAGTGGTCATTTCCGATCCGGCCGTGACCGAGGACGGTTTGCAGTACCACATCAAGACCCTCCAAGGCGCCCTTCCGGCGACCGCTGGGCCGTGTGTGCTGTTTATCGATCCGCTCGGACGCCCGCTCTCACCAGTCTCGGTCGCCGGCGTGCGCCGTCGGGACATGAGACGCGAGCGTCGGCGCTAGCTGTGGCTGCGCTCGCACTCAGGAAGACTCGACGGGATCAGAGGCGGGGGATGCTTCCTCGGGCGGGGGAGGCTTGATCCGCTGGAGGTAGATCTCGTAGGCGGCGAGCAGCACGGCGATGATGAGGAAGCTGATCCACGACACGGTCACGATCCAGAGCAGGATCCCGGCGACGACGGCGCCTGCTAGCTGGAGGCCGGCCGCATGCGAAGCCATCCAGGTGACCACCTGACCGTGGCGGCCGCCGCTCCTCGCTGCGGCGATGCTGTGTGCGGTCCGCTTCACCCAGGAGCGCATGGCCACGGCCCACCGGTAGGGTCCGCACAGCACGGTGATGACCAGGACGACCAGGGCCACGGCCAGGACCCAGGCGGTGAGGACGAAGAAGCCGTGCAGCAGGTCACCCAGGACACTCAACGCGACCTGGGGATTGTGAGCAGCGTTGGCCAGCGTGCTTTGCTCGTGGATGACGCTGCGCCTCTCGATGATCATCAGCAGGGATACGCCCACCGCCAGCTGAAGCACGGTCCTGCGGCGATTCACCGACAGCCACAAGCTGAGGGCGATCAAGACGATCGTGACCAAGGGCAGGATAAGGGTCAGCCCGTCGAAGGCCTTGACCCCTTGCCGGACGGTGGCCAGGTCGCTGGACCGGACCAGGGTGATCTCGCCGAAGTTGCTGGGCAGCGGCACGCCCAGGGCGTGGGACAGCTTGTTCACCGCCTGCTGGGGCGGGTCGGCGCTGGTGATGGTGGGCAAGGTCACGGGCTTGCCCGCCAGGTCAGAGGCCAGGCCCGACACTTTCCCCAGGGCCTGGTTGATCAGGGGAACGGTGTTCAGGACGATGTAGCCGTCCGAGGTGGACAGAACCGGCGTCTTCTCGCCGCGCAGCACCGCCACCAGCTGTCGGTGCGTGGCGGTCAGCGTGGCGGTCCAGATGGCCTGGAACTGGGGGGAGGCTAGTACTTTGGTCAGCTCGCCGGCCACGTAGCTCTTGGTGGCGTTGGTGATCGGGACGGCCGCGAAACTGGCCTTGGGCGGCAGGGCATCCCGCAGCCGGGCCTGCAGATTGAGCTCGGTGAATAGCTCGTCGGTGGCGCGCGCCGCCACGGCGGAGGCTACTGCTGGATCCTGGAAGACGGGCCCGACCGTGCCGACGAACGTGCCGGTGTCCAGCAGGGTCCGGTGCGCCCATACCACCGTGGTGGACAGCAGCACCAGCAGGCAGGAAACCGCGACCAGCACGGCCACGACACTTCTGCGGATACGCCGCCGACGCGGCTTGCCGACTTGCTCGTGCCCGCTGGGGGGAGCGTCGCCCCCCGCCTGGCTGTCGGCGAGATCTGCCCCACCGGGGGCACCTTCGTCGCGAGGCTGGACCGGGGCTGTCATCATCATTCCATTCGTCGGCCTGAGCTGAGCTGCCGCGACGCGGAAATCTCGCGGGCCTGTCCTTAACCTAGGCAGACCGTCGCCCTGGCGGCATCCTCTCCTGCGGGTGATATGACAGATAACGGCGCCGAAGTCGGCGGCGGCCACCGTGTAGTTGACGTCCTGCACCGACGACGGCGCTGCCGATCGATCAGCGGTGCGACCGGCCTGGATCACCGGGTGCAAGCTTCCGCCATGTCCCCTGCTGGGGGTCGTACTCGTTCCGTTCGAAGAGGTACATGTTGTCACCCAGGAGGATGAGTGAGTAGGGGCTGGGACCCGTGCCGCGGACGTGGCCATGATTGTGGATGTCGCCGGGCGGGATCAGTGTCGCGACGTCACCGCGGGTCATGGCATGGTCATCTTCAAGACGCAGCTCGGCCCGGCCGTCCTCATGGCGGACTGCGTCCCACCGCTGATGAGTCTCTACGCCCCGGACCGGAGCGATCCCGACCCAGCAATGGTGGGAGTGGGTGTAAGCCATTACCCCCTCCGGCCGGTGGAACAGTATCAGGCGGGGACCCCGTTCAGGCTTGACCAGCCACTTCCCCCCGGGTTCCTCGGAGGGGATCTCTGCGATCAGCGGACCGAGATAGTCCTCGTCGGCGGCCAGCTCCACCAGGAGCCGTCCCACCTTGTCCATATCGGGGACGCCGACGGAACGCAGCTCATCCAGCTGCGCGAGGAAATGGCGAAGCGGGCTGGGAAGAGCGCTGTTATCCACTTGTCCACCTTTTCTGGGCATCTTAGAGATGGCCCGAGGCAGGTGCCTCAGCCCGTGGCCTGCCGGTGCGAGTCCGGCCCGGGCGGAGACGGACGGCTATTTAAAGATATTGACCGCCCGCGCAATCACCAGGCCCAGGATCATGAGGGAGCAGACCGCCTGCACAGTCATGATCAGTTTGCCCCAGCGGGCGAGCGGCATCACATCGGTAGGGCTGAACGCGGTGGCGTCGGTAAAGCCGACGTAGAGGTAGTCGAAGAATCCAGGGCTCCAACCAGGCGGAGCTACCGCCGGGTTGAGCTGCTCGGGGAAGGCGAGGTCTGGGAATTCCGGCGGAGCCAGGAAACGCGATTCGGGACCACCTCCGTCAAGTATCCAGTAGAGGAAGGAAAAGGCAATGATCGTATAAAACCAGACCAGGAAGCCGGTCTTGAGAAGATCCGTCGCCGAGTTTGTCTCCGGTCCTCCCTCAACAAGATCCACGATCAGCCGGCCGGTGACCCCGGCCGCATCGGCGGCCAGTACCGCTACAAGCCCTAGGGACAGCGCCCGGCCGACGGCTGACCGGCGGTCGATGCGATCCCCGTCAATGGCGATGATGGCCACCAGCAGCAGTGCCTCCACCACCGGGACCGCCCATGACGGACCCAGGCTGAACCTGGCCGGGAGCAGCAGCGGCACGGCCATCGCCACGATCAGCGTGCAGGCCATCGGCCAGCGTTTCTCGGCCCGTACCACCCCCGCGGTCTCGACTTCAGGCGCGGGCCTGCGTGGAGCGGTTTCTCGCCTGCGAGCCCACCAATCGCGGACACTGGCCTCCGCCTTCGCCGTGGCGGGCGGACGCTCAGCAGCGTCGGCGTCGGCGATCAGGATCCGGGCAGCGTCCAACGTCGCCGCTAGCTTCCCTTGGTCACTGCTGGCTGGCATGGTCACGATAATCCAGGCCCGGCCGTCACGTGTCTCGGCTTGTGCCCGCACCTCCGCAGCTAGCGCAAGCTCCTGATAATCCTCCAGCCACTCGCCGGTCACCGGCCCCGCCAGCGGTACCTTCACCGTCACGTGCTCGCCGGTGAAGCGGATCTCGAGGTCGGCCTGAGGATCGATGTCTGTCATCCTGACCCGGCCTCCCCTTCTTTAGGGCCGGTGCCTTCTGCTCCGAAAGTAAGGCGTGCCAGAACAGGCGGGCGTAGCGGGTGCTGGCCATATGACGTCAGATCTGCAACGTCCCCTGCTCAGCCGAGCCGTTGGAGCAGGTGGTCGCCGACCCGGACGGCGTTGGCCATCGCGGTGAGGGCCGGGTTGACCGCGCTGATGCTGGGGAAGAAGCTGGTGTCGACGACGTAGAGGTTGTCGAGTTCGTGGGCCCGGCAATCGGAATTGAGCACCGAGGTGGCCGGGTCCGAGCCGAACCGGACGGTTCCGGCCTGGTGGGCGCAGCCGGCGACCGGGATGTCGGTCTTGAGGTACGCGAACCGGTGAGCCAGGTGGCCTTCTTGCATGCGGAGCGAGCCGAGCATCGAGTGGAGCTGTCCGAACAGTTGCTTGGCGGCGGTGGGGTTACTCGGCGTGTACGCCAGGTGGACGCCGCCGTCCGGGCCGAGGGTGACCCGGTTGTCGGGCTGCGGCAGGTCCTCGGTGGACAGCCAGAAGTCCACGGCGTGCGCGGCGACGTCGCGCAGCGCCCAGTTCGGCGCGAACTTGGTCTCCAGGGGTTTTTCGCCGCGGAACATCGCCGCCTGGGACTTGCCGATCATCTGGATGTTGCCCATCGGGTAGTCGAAGTCCGGGCCGTGGAAGTAGAAGTCATTGAAGGCCAGGGTCTTCTGGAACACGGTCGGGTTTGGTTCCTTGGACAGCGCGAGCACGGCCTGGCTGTCGTGGTACATGAAGTTGCGGCCGACCTGATCGGAGCTGTTGGCCAGCCCCTTGGGGTGCTTGTCGCTGGCGGAGGCCAGCAGCAGCTTGGCGGAGTTGGCCGCGCCGCAGGAGACGACCACGATGTCGCCCTGGTATCGCTCGGTTTCGCCGTCGTGCTCGACCACCACCTGGGTGACCGCGGTGCCTTCTGGGTTGGTCTCCAGCTTCACCACCCGCGCGTTCCGGACCAGAGTGACGTTGGCGTGCTCCAGGGCGGGGCGGACGCCGGACACCTCGGCGTCGGATTTGGCGTGCAGCGGGCACGGGAAGCCGTCGCAGGACCCGCACTTCACGCAGATGCTGTACGGCAGGTCCGCCTCGTTGACCCTGATGCCGCACGGCGCGTGGAACGGGTGAAAGCCTTCCGCGGCCAGGTCGTCAGAGAGCTGCTGGATCCGCGGCTCGTGGGCGACCGCCGGGTACGGGTAGGGCGCGCTGGCCGGCGGCTCGGTCGGATCCTCGCCGTGCGCGCCGTGTACCTCGTACATCGTCTCGGCTGCGGTGTAGTACGGCTCCATGTCCTGGTAGGAGATGGGCCAGGCCGGCGACAGGCCGTCATGGTGGCGCAGCTCGCCGAAGTCCTCGGCGCGCATCCGGTACAGCGCCGCCCCGTACAGCTTGGTGGCGCCGCCGACGAAGTAATGCACCTGCGGCTGGAAGAACGACTTGGCCTTCGGGTCATACCAGCTGTCCGGAGACACGTAACGGCCGTCGACGAACACGTCCACGGTGGACCAGTTCTCCGGCTCGCGAGCCAGCCAGTCGCCGCGCTCCAGCAGCAGGATCCGCTTGCCCGAGGGAGCCAGGTGCCGGGCCAGCGTCCCGCCGCCCGCCCCGGTCCCGATGATGATCACGTCGTACTGTCCGTCCATGTCGTGCTCCTTCCCAGGCCAGGTAGCCGGCCTGCCGGTTTAGAAAATGGCGATCGGGTTGACCGGCGAGCCGGTTGCGGCGCGGAGCCGGAGAGGCGCGACGACGCAGAGGAACGACCAGCGGTTCAGCTCCTCGCACACCGCGACGAGGTCGTCGAATTGCAACCAGTCCATGAGGTGCAGGCCCATCGCATTGAGGGCGAGCACGTGCACCGGGAAGTCGACATCCTCGGCCGCACTCGGCGCCGTGTCGTTGTTGCCATCGCTGCCAAGGGCCGCGATCCGCCGTTCCGCGAGGAGTTCCACGGCCGCCGGATGCAACCCGGCGCGCGCATTCGCGGCATCCCACGGCCCGAGCGCTCGGCGTCGGCTGCGGTGACCGACCCGGACGAAGAGCAGATCGCCCTGCTCGATGCGGACCTCCTGCGCTGCCTCGGCTGCGATCAGGTCATCGGCGGTCACGTGATCACCCGGCTCCAGCCACGGCACCCCCCGCACCCGCGGAATGTCGAGCAGCACGCCGCGGCCGACGATCCCGCTTCCGGCTACCTCTATGGAGAGCTCAGTTGTCCCCGCCGCCGTGACGGCGCCTGGGCGCAGGCCGTTGTAGAGGATCCCGTCGAAGATCACGTGGCACAGGGCGTCGATATGGCTATCGGCGTTGCCGTGGATGTTCAGGGTCACCCGGTCCATGGCGAATGACAGCCCGGAAGCGGGACCCGAACTGATTCCGGTGTGAGTCATCTGATGGACGACCGGATCGGGGTTGTCGAGCGCCACCTCGCTCTCCATCGGCGCCCCCAGCGACACCGCGCGGCCACGCCAGACACCACTGGCCGCCGCCACCACCTGCGAAGATGAGATGTTGTTCAGCGCCCCCCGCCGGTCAGCTGGTCCCTGCAGGGACATGTGTTTGACGCGATCGTAAAGGGCCCGGAACTCGCCCGCGCTCAGCTCAAAGTCGCTCATCTCGCCCGGACTTATCCCGTTCGGCCCGACGGCTCAGTGGCTGTACCGGGGAGCTCTGCACCGGTCGTACCACTAGGGAGTGCCGTGCCAGCGATAGAGGGAGGCAGCACGTCGTAGGCACTGTGTACCAGTCCCACCTCCTCGGTGGTGTACGTCCGTTCCCGGCGCAGGTCACGGACAAAGGCGGGCCACCAGCTCACCAGCGCGCCGAGGCGGTTGCGGAAGCCGGTCAGGAAGCCGATGTGGATGAACAGCCAGACGACCCAGGCGGCGAAGCCGGAGAGGTGTACGTTTCGCACCGAAACGACCGCGCGGCCGCGGGACAGGTAAGCGGCCGACCCCAGGTCATGGTAACGGAACGGCTTGGTGGGCATGTGCCCGGTGACCTCGTGTTTGATGCGTTCCCCGACGTAGATGCCGGTCTGCATGGCTACCTCGCACACACCGGGGAGCTTGTTCAGGCTCATGACATCCCCGGTCACGAAGATCTCGGGATGGTCGGGAATGGTGAGGTCGTCGCCAACCTCGATCCGGCCAGCGCGGTCTTGCTTTGCACCGGTAGCCGCCGCGATGGCCGCCGCGACCGGCGGCGCGGCCACCCCAGCGGTCCACAGCACGGTGCCCGCCTCATGGTGGGTCACCGTGCCGTCCTGAGCGCGGACGTCCAGCCCGGTGCCGTCGATATTGGTCACGATCGAGTGCATGTGCTGCTCGACGCCGAGTTTGTCCAGGGTGCGTGCCGCCTTGGCCGACAGCTCTGGGCCGAACGGGGCGAGCGGGGCGTCCCCCCCGTCGAAAAGCAGCACCCGGGCGTCCTCGGGCTTGATGTGACGGTATTCGTCGCGCAGCGTCTTGGTCGCCACCTCGCGGATCTGCCCGGCCAGCTCGACGCCGGTGGGTCCGGCACCGACCAGGGCGAAAGTCAGCCAGCGGCTGCGTTCCTCCGGGTCGACCGCGCTATCGGCCATCTCGAACGAGCCGAAGACGCGGCGCCGGATGACCAGGGCATGCTCGATGGTCTTCATGCCTGGCGCCCACTGGGCAAACTCGTCGTGCCCGAAATACGATTGCTGCACCCCGGCCGCCACGATCAGGTAGTCGTAGCCGAACTCCATCTGGTCCCCGAGCGGCCGCGTCGCGAAGACCCGGCGCCCTTCGGCGTCGATGCCGGTCACCTCGCCCAGCACGAAGTCCGCGTTCTGTTGCTTGCGGAGCAGATCCCGCAGCGGAACGGCGATCTTCCCCTCGGACAAGATCCCGGTCGAGCACTGGTACAGCAGGGGCTGGAACAGGTGGTGCGGGCGTCTGTCGATGAGGGTCACCCGGACCGGGGCGCGGCGCAGCACCCGGGCGGCGAACAGCCCGGCGAAGCCGCCGCCGATGATCACCACGCGGCGCTGGCTATCTTGGTCGTTCATGGCGCGTCCCCGATCCGGTCGTCTTTCATCTCTGCGTGCGGCTCAGCCTGCAGGGTCGTACCACGTTTCCCGGTTGGTCAGTAGCCGCTCCGCCTCCTTGGGACCCCAGCTGCCCTTGGCGTAGGGGTGCACGGGGACGACGTCGCCGAGCACCGGGTCGACGATTTCCCACGCGGCTTCCACGGTGTCCTGCCGTGCGAACAGCCAGCGGTCCCCGTCCAGCGCCGCGCCGATGAGCCGGTCGTAGGGGCGGATGTCAGACCCGGGCTGCTGCGCGAACGCGAGCTCCTCCGCCTGCGGCTCCCAGCCAGCACCGGGCTTCTTTCCGTGCAGGGTGAGGCCGACCTGCGTCTCCGGCCAGATCCGGAACCTCAGCCTGTCCGCTGGCGTGACGGGCTCGATCCCGAATACGTCGTGCGGCGGCTCCTTGAAAATGATATTGACCTCGGTCGCGGTGACCGGCATGCACTTGCCCGCCCGGATCAGGATCGGCACCCCGGCCCAGCGCCACGTATCGGCGGTGAGCCCGACCGCGACGTACGTCTCCACGGTCGAATTCGGGTCGACGCCCTCCACCTGGCGGTAGCCCTCGTACTGGCCGCGCACCGTATTCTGCGGGCTCAGCGGGCTCAGCGCGCTTACCACCTGCTGCTTGGCATCCCGCCAGGCCGAAAGGCCGTGCGCGCTGGGCGGTTCGGCCAGGACGGTCGCCAGCACCTGGAGCATGTGGTTTTGCAGCACGTCCCTGATGGCACCGGTCCGGTCGTAAAACCGGCCGCGGTCCGCGACGTCGAACGCCTCGGACATCGTGATCTGGATGTTGTCCACGTAGGTCCGGTTGAGCAGTGGCTCGATCACCGAGTTGGCGAACCGGACGAACAGCACGTTCTCCACCGGGTCGAAGGCCAGCCAGTCGTCGACCCGGAAGATCGCCTCCTCCGGGAAGTACTGGTGCATGGTGTCGTTGAGCTGCCGCGAGCTGGCCAGGTTGATGCCGAACGGCTTCTCCACCATCACCCGCGCGTCCTTCGTGCGGCCGGCCGAAGCTATTCCCTGCGCGATCCGCCCGAACAGCTGGGCCGGCACCTCCATGTAGTACAGGATCCGCTGGCCTGCGCCGATCTGATCCGACATGGCCTTGTAGGTGGCGTCGTCGCCGAGGTCGCCGTCCACGTAGCGCAGCAGCCCGAGCATCTTCTGCGCCGCCGCGGTGTTCGGGTCCATGTTGTTGAGCTTCAGCGAGGCGGTGGCGTAGTCGCGGAACTGCTCTAGCCCCCACCCGCTCTTAGCCACCCCGATCACCGGGACGTCCAGCACGCCGCGCTCGACCAGCCCCACCAGCGCCGGGAACGTCTCGATCTTCGCCAGGTCCCCGGTGGCACCGAAAATCACCAGCGCGTCAACTTCGTTTGTCGCCATGTCATTCCTCCTGAATCAATCGTTACGATCACATCGGGTCCGGGCCCGGTTAGCATCCCCCGCAGCGGGGGATCTGGCTCAGCTCCCTGGCCGGCTTGAGGGAGCGGCAGGCCGGGGTGTCGGCTCCGCCCCGGGCGCGGCTTCGGGGGATGGAGCGGACGATGGGGTGGACGGCTGGAATTCCTGCTTGCTAACGCGCCGCCGGAAGACGTAGTAGGTCCAGGTCTGGTAGGCGAGGACGACGGGCAGGAGGATGATCACGACGACGGTCATCACCTTGAGGGAGTACCCGGGTGAGGCGGTGTTGTGCACGGTGAGGT
>Ga0210383_10001572_pt1 | contig 20861 bp, 13 predicted proteins | sample IncBWC14OmetaG_FD_160072 | JGI IMG/M metagenome (GOLD analysis project Ga0210383, IMG submission 160072) | Forest soil microbial communities from Barre Woods Harvard Forest LTER site, Petersham, Massachusetts, United States - Inc-BW-C-14-O ... | reverse complement strand
TTTGCCGGACGGGTGCTCGACGACTTTCTGGATCGACACCATCTGTATCGGGGCCGGCGTTTCACGCTTCTTTCCGCGCTGGCCGACCAGCGCGGCCTGGGTGGCGAGGCCGATGCCCTCACCGTGCTAATGGCTGTGTTGCTCACGGTTGAGGGTCTCGTGCAAGTACAGGAGGGTGGTGCCGCCGGCGAAAAACTGGCAGCACAAGTGCTGCGTTCGGCGCGCGGTCTTCTCATCGGCATTCTGATGGACAGATCGGGGCCAGAGCTATGGAGCCTCGAATTTTACGAACGCCTCATTGAGCATAAAAATGTTGATTACTGGAGACTGCTGTACGACGCGCTCGATCCGGCGCATCGTTCACCGCTCTATCCGGTCCTCGCCCGCTACTACGCGCTCGCGCAGAAGGTAAACGACCTTGAAGACTACTCCCGCGACGAACTTCAGGGACGGCCAAACATCGTCTCGATCCATCGGCTGGTGGCGGGTGTTGCAGACAATGGAGCCGAGACGACTGGCGAGGTGCTCCACTCGATCGAAACGACTCTGGCCGACGAGATGCTGCAGCTTGGGCGACAAGCAAGAAGCTTGCCCGAACCTGCGCGGGCGATCGCCCTGCTGAAGATCGGGGAGATGCAGGGAGCATGCGAACGCATTGGATTCTTTGTTCAGCCGGCCGAAATTGCGAAGACGAACGGTTCAAAGACCGAACGCTCCGCGGCGAAGCTAGGACTGGCGTGGCACTCGGGCCTCGAGGAATTCGTGCAGCGTCGCGGAGTTGAGGCGCTGGAACGGGTTGCGTGTCCGGCCTGTGGTGGGGACCGTCCGCAGGTCGTATTTCGCAAGCAGGGCTTTGGATTCAACCGCTGTGCAGAATGTACGCATCTCTATGTGAGTCCCCGGTTACGCTCCGAGTACAGCGCACAACTCGCGGTTGAATCGGCCGAGACTGCCTACGATCCGTTCCTGGAGACGCAGAAGATTTACGCGGAGTCGATCTGCCGGACATTGAGCCAATATTCGACCGGGCAAAGACTGCTCGATCTCGGTCATGGGGCCGGGTATCTCATGCTCATGGCGCGTGCGTATGGGTTCCAAGTTTATGGGGTCGATGCGTCAGCGGTCAGCTCCGATGCGCTGAAGCCGGTCTTCGGCGATCGCTTGCAGCAGATGCACGTGGACGAGCAGACATTGCCCTGGGGGAACTTTGATCAGGCAGTGATGAGTCACGTGCTGGAACACATGGCGAAGCCCCGACAAACGCTGCCGAAGGTCCATGCGGCGCTCAATTCGGGCGGCCTGCTCTACGTGGCGGTGCCGGACAGCGAGTCCCTCCAGTTCCGTGTTTTTGGCAAGAAGTGGGACGCGGTCAGCCCTATCGCGCATCCGCAATTTTTCAATCAGGAATCGCTCAGCCGCCTGCTTCGTGACACAGGATTCGAGCCTCTGCTACGAGTGCATTCGCCGAAACTGCTTGGGCCGGAGCGAAAGCGCTGGATGCGTCTCTTCCGGCGTCTCGGCGGCGACGAGTCGGGGGAGCTTGCAATCCTTGCACGCAGGGTGCCCGACCCGCCGCCGGCTTAGTCGGGTGAGTCGAAGCCGCGATCGACGATGTGCGAGGCGATTTCTTCGAGAGAGTCCCGGTAAGGAGATTCGGGAAACTCTTCGAGGAAATCCATGCCCTCCAACGCCAGCTCGCGCGCCTTTGAGTACGCGCGCAGCAGGCCGGGCGAATCGGCGACGGCGTTAATCGACTTAGCCAGATCGGCCGGGGTGTGCGGCTCGCGCCGCAGGATGCGCCAGAGCACGTGGTCTTCGGTAAGGCCCTCCATGGCATAGAGGATGGGCAGCGAAAGACGGCCCTGCTCAATGTCGATGCCCGGGGTTTTGCCGGCAAGCTCTTCGGGACGCACGATGTCAAAGATGTCGTCCATGATCTGAAATGCCGTGCCGAAGCGGCGTCCAAAGCGCCCCAGGCGGAGAGCCTGATTTTTGCCGCAGTCGACGAGAAGACCGCCCGACTCGCAGGCCAGGCCGAAGAGCGTGGCTGTCTTGCGTTCGATGGTGCGGAAATAGCGGTGCTGAAGTTCGAGCAGGCCGGTGGAGGGGTCAGTGAGGATCTCATCGAGTTCGCCACGGCAAAGATCGAAGCCGACATTGAGCACCATGCGCACAAGATCCATGTCTTTCTGCGCGTCGATGCCCTCGACGAAACAGCGGATCGCCTGAATGAACTGCATGTCCCCGATGAGCACGGCCATCTCGGGACCACGTTCGGAGTAGACGGTCTGCAGCCCACGACGAACCGGCGCGACATCGACAATGTCGTCGTGGATGAGCGTGGCGACGTGCAACATTTCGAGCGATACCGAACCTTTTATGACCTTGGCAGGGAGATCAGTCAAGCCAGGGGGCGCAGCCATTCGCGCGCAGAGAATCATGAGTAACGGGCGGAGCTTCTTGCCGCGGCGATAGGTTTCATATTCAGCTTCGGTAAGGTAGTCGGCCTGCGGCTTGAGGGCTTCGAGCAGTGTCTCTTCGAAGCGGACGAAATCGGCTTCGACGAGCAGCTTTGCTTTGCGAACGGGATCGCTCAAAGTGGTGACACCCCTGGGGAAAGAGTCTTTTTCGCAATGTAAAGCGAAAGTATTTATGGAGGGATGACCCACTGAGAGTGGGCGCCGACAAATCCAGCCTAAACTCCAGAACTCTAGCAAGCTGGCGATCCCGAGCGCAAATATTCACTCAGACGAAAAATTCATAGCGCCGCCTTCAGAAATTAACTTCACACTCGAATGTGGACGGTGCTATATTTCGTTTCCCAGATTGCTTCACACCATTGCCGTCGCTGAAACCCACCTGCGGCAGGCTTGAGTGACGAAGGCCGCAGCACGACGGCCACGGATTCTCCGACAACTACAACCTCATCAGGATGGCTGCAACCCGCAGCCGAGGAGAAGTACATGCCCGACATTTCTGCCTCTTCCGTGAACGATGCCTGGAACGCTCTGTGGACGCCTAACGGCGTCTACCACCTGCCGAGTAAACTCAAGAAGAAAACGCGCCAGGGTCCGGCCTGGTTCCGGCCCGTTCCGCCGATCCCGATCCAGGACAGCGGCCCCATCGTCGTTCTCAACCGTGACCCGTGGGGTATCGTTACGGTGAACCTGAAAAACGGCCTTGTCTCCCAGCTTGAAACCATCCACCCGGAAGGATTTACATACGACCCGGCGACTGGCGCCATCAGTGCAAGGGTAAGTTTCAAAGAGCTGAAATTTGTTGGCGACTACGAAGTTCGCCGCGGGCGAGCCACATCCTCCGCAATCAAGATTGCGAGCAAGGCGTTGCAGCCGCATCCTTCGCTCGCCCCGGCTGCCGCCGCCGCGACCGGAGGAACGGACGGCATCACGCTGGCGAAGAACTATCAGAACCAGCTAAGCCACTCCGCCGGCCAGAGCGGCCAGGTCATGCTCAACACCTACTACACGCACAATGACGCCTACGCATCAGCGTTCCAGAACACCAAGCTGCTGAAGAACTGGCAGTTCCTCCAGACGGGCGGCAAGACCACCTCTGACTTTGCGGCACAGACAACGAATGCGGCGCAGCCCGGCAACACGCAATCGGTCAACGTCAATGGAGATCCGAGTTACTCTCCTCACGCTTTCACAATGCAGCTCCTCGTGGCCACTGCGTGCAATGCGCAAGGCAATACCGATGCCGGCTCCGCGTCCTACAGCTTCAAAGCCGCCACCCTGACGCCGTCGGGTACCCCCCAGACCGTCAACAATGTGATGACGACAGTCGCCACCACGCCGCCGCCCTCCCAGGACAGCCTGGTTGCCATGGCTGTCGTTCCTGAACCGGACTGGATGATCGAGATTCGCAAAAAGGTACAGCCGATCATCGAGGAGATTGAAAAGGAAGAGGAAGACGTGCGACGCGGCGTGATATTGCGAGAGGAAACCGCCCGTCCCGTTCACAGCGGCTTCCGTTCGTATGTCCCATCTCCGCCGATAACCATCACTGGTGCTGTGGCGCAAGCTGAGGATGGTAGCCCCGTAGTCAACTTCACAGGGATCGATGGCGTCGTATCCGAGGTAAATCTGGCGCTGGGCGTCTTTCCCGGCAGACTTCATCCACACCTCGCGGAGGCAGTCGGGAAAGCAAATTTCCTGAAGGCCATTCTCGCCAGACGAATCACGTCGAGCATCGCTACATCCGCTCTTCTGCCGCATATGGGACGCCTGATGACCCTCGCCCTGAGTGAAAAACTCGGCCCCGTCAGTTAGACGGATACGCCCGCACCGGCCCGCACCTCTGCGGGCAGCACAGTGAACATGGGAGGCTTCGATGAGTTTAGATATCCTCGGCACACTGCAGATCTTTGAGAAGGATGGCGGCATCAGCATCACCCCCGACGTCCAAAAGGAGTTCGGGGCGGCGATCGGCACGGCGATCCAGCAGCTGTTCTCCGGCTCCATACAGATCGGCGGCGCGACGTTCAAGTTGTCGGGCGATTCCGGATTGGCGACTGTCACGGGCACCGGCTCCGCTGCTCCGCTGCTCTCCGCGTTCTCGGTTACCGCAGTCTTTACGGCTACCGGGGAAAATGTCACGATGCAGTTCAACGGCAGCATCCAGGGGAACATTCCTCTCTCCGATGCTTGGCCTGCGGTATTGAACGGATATCCCTTCAACAAGCTCGCACTGACCAGCGGAACGCTGGCGCTGGACGTGAATCCAGGAGACACCAGCTTCGACCTGAAGATCAGCCCAACCGTCAGCTATGAAGGCACGACGCTGGGAACGGGTCTGCTCGAAGTGCAGTATGAAAACAGCGAACTCGGTTTCCTGGGCGGCTTTATCGCGCAGGGCAAATGGAGTCCAAGCACTGACATTCCAGTGCTCCAGAACCTGACCATCACTGGAACGGTCGGCGCATTCTTTTCGACCATTACCGAAAGCGATCTGAGCGCGTTCACCGGTTTCCCGTTCGTGCCTGACTCGATCGAGCCAGGCTTAACATTTCTGGCCCAGATTGAACTCGATGACTCGCTCTCGCGGCTCAAGGATTTCCTTGCCAGCGGCACGACTTTGCAGTTGACGGCGATCGTTCCCAAGGATGGCGGTTTGTCCAAGGCCAGCATCTCGGCTGCTCTCGCAAAGGTCAGCCCTACGGGCGACTTCGAAATCAGCGATCTCTCGCTGACGTGGCAGTCGACTTCCGCCGACTCAGGGACCATCACATTGTCCGTCACGGCGACCATCAACTTTTCCGCCGGACAGCCATTGGACATTACCGGAACCGGAACCTTCGTTTACGGTAAGTCGCCAAGTCTTGACCTCGGCATGACACTTTCCGCTCCCGGCGGCTGGCTGCATCCGTTTGGTATTCCTCAACTGACGATTGACTCCGTGGCTTTCGCCCTGTCTCTGTCCGATGAGGGCATCAACATCGCGCTTGCCGGCGAGATCACTATCGGCACCGGCCCGGAATCCGTGCTGCTGGACGTGGGCGCGGGCCTCGACGACTTCGAAGTGCCGAGCTTCCTCGCCGCGGAGCTCTCGAAGGCTGACAGGGGCAAGCCAGTCACGCTGGCCGCTCTCATCGACGACTTTCTTCCTTCACTGAACCTGACCTCGGTTCCCCTACTCAAAGACATCACCTTTACGGACCTCAAATTCTGGGCGGTGGCGGCGCCGATCGTAATCGACGGTAAAAACTATCAGCCGGGCATTGGCGCCAGCGGCGGAATCTCCTTCTTCGGGTACGAACTCGACTTCGCTTTCTGCCTGATCACATCGCCTTCAGTGGCTGTGCAGGCCAAGGGCATGATCAGCCAAAACGGCGGCCCGATTGTAATTACGGGTGGGGGCATTACCTGGCTGACGATCTCCGACTCGACCGGCAAGCTGGGCGCGTCCGCCTGCATCGATACCACTGCCTCCGGATACTGCACCTGCCAGGGCGGGATAACCAACGCCTACTTCTGCATCAATGGGAAGATCAGCATCCTCGGGTTGGCGAACCTTTCAGTTGTTGCTGCGGCAGCCAGCAATCTCTTCGAGCTGGACGTGGACCTCAGTGTCTCAACCGTCTTCAGCGACAAATTGCACGTCTTTCTGGACCCCAGCAGCAACAACTTCGCGGCTTCGGTAGACATGGATTTCTCGCCCCCCGACATCGTGCTCGGACCCTATCTGATCATCCCGCAGTTTACGATTCCGACACCGAAGGTTTCCGTGTGCCTCGCGCTTGGCACCGTCGTTCCCACCGTGGCTCCGTGCACGGATGGATGGCTCCCCGGTTCGGCACCATACTTCCATTTCGACCTCAAGTTCGCATGGGGCGACTTCAACTTCAATGTTGACGTCGATCTTGACCTCAGCTCCGCTGCGAACGCGTTCAACGACTTCGGCAAGTTCCTGGTTAACTTCCTGCTGGAAAGCCCCAAGCTGGTCCTCGCTTTCCTGCTCAATGTCGCCGAGCTCGCCGCAAAGTTCCTGTTATGGCTCGGGCAGGAGGTTTTGGAGGTCGCCAAGGCGATTGCAGCTTTCTTTGAGATGCTATTCGACGACGCGTTCCAGCTCGTCTCCGACATTTGGGACGCTTTGGTGAAGGTGTGCGCTGTCGTTACCGGCAACGATTCGATGAGCTCGAGCGTGTCGCTTGCCGAGGTGAGCACTCCGGATGGTCTTGTGAGGTCGACGCAGGTCGCAACGATTCCAGAGGTTCTGGCGAAGCTTACCGATTCGCCAAACGGCCAGACACTGCTATATCACTACTATCTGCATCGCGACGAAGCCGATTTGTTGATGCGGCGAAATCCGGAGGTAAGGGCAATCGTACAACGTCACGTCGAAAGCCCCGAGTTCGCCTCTGGTGTTTATCTGCCCATGGTCATCGACGTGATCAACGTGACAGCGCCGCAGGCCAGTCCTGAGTTCCGGCAATCGGCGCAGGAGGTAATCACGGGGCTTGAGCCGCACCGCAACAAGAGCTACAGGGAGCTTCTGGTTCTGCTCGAAACAACATAGTCGCCGGGGCCGGTCTCGATGCGCTTGAGCCCGGCCCGATGGCCTCTCTGAACGAATTCTTTAGGGGGAGATGATGTCCGGTTCGATACAGCAAGTGATTCAGGACATGCTTAACAGCGTGCTGCCCACAATTAACACACCTGGCGGACAGTACTATCTGCCTACCTGGATCCAGACCAACGGCTACGATCCGTATGGCAAGACTGAGGCCATGACCTGGTCGGTCAGCCTGAGCGACCCAACCGTCATCCAGACCGCGGCCAGCATTTGCGCGCAAATCTATCAGGGTGGAGAACCCTGCTCGGACCCAAACGCCTTCTATATAGCAGCTCCCGCTACACAACCGACCCTTGTGCTCGGCGGCAATCCGGGAGACCTGCTTATCGCCGGCTTCTCCAACGCGGTGATGGCTTCCATGACATCGCAGACAAGCGATCCCTACACGATCATCGCGATTGCCAATTTCTCGACGCTTTCGAATTACGCGCCGAATGCGGTCATCTCCGGAAAATTTACCTTTACGGAGTATTGCTGCTGCAGTCTCGACCAGAAAGTTTGCAGCACAACTCCTCCTGACGCGCAAACGGGCAGTGGCACTTTCACTGCGACGGTCAAGGGATCTGCAACCGCGACGATTACATTTAAGATCACCGATCTCGCTCCAGGCATCCTGACAATCGGCGTTCAGGGAGTGAACATCGTCCCTCCGATGAGCGGTGGTAACCCGGCGATAACGATTGCCATCGACATCACCAGCATCCCGAAGAATGTCAACAGCCAGACATACAACGATGCCGCGATGGAAGCCTTCAACAGCTCTCAGGGTCTCGCCAATATCGTGAATCAGATGAACGCCATCATGAACCAACCCGCACAGTTAACCGCGATGGGCAATATCCTGACTCAGGTCATCGATGGCTATCTCAAGAATAGCCATCAATATCCGTTCAACACAGCCTCGCTGGCCCTAGTCTGACGACGATTGTACGATTCGATAGTCAACACTTTGGTGCCAGACATGTCCGGTTCGATACAGCAAGTGATTCAGAACATGCTCGACAGCGTGTTGCCCACCATAAATACCCCAGGGACCTCCTATTATCTACCCACCTGGGTCCAGACCAACGGCTACGATCCCTATGGCAAGAAAGACGGAATTACCTGGGCTGTCACCCTGACTGACAAAAACGTCATCCAGACCGCTGCCAGCATTTGTGCGCAGCTCTATCAGGATGGGGAAGTTTGCAAAGACCCAAACGCCTTCTACATTGCGGCTCCCGGACACCCACCGGTGCTGGTGGCCGGAGGCAATAGTCCGGGCGACTTGCTGATCTCCGGCTTCTCCAACGCGGTGATGGCCTCCATGACCTCCCAGACGAACGATCCTTACACGATAGTTGCAATCGCCAAGTTCTCAACGCTTCCCAATTACGCGCCGAATGCGGTCATTTCCGGAAAATTTACCTTTACGGAGTACTGCTGCTGCAGTCTCGATCAGAAAGCTTGCACCACGGCTCCCGAGGCGGCGGTGGGCAGCGGCAAATTCACTGCGACGATCGACGGATCTGCTACCGCGACGATTACATTTAAGATCACTGACCTTGCTCCTGGCGTTCTGACAATCGGCGTTCAAGGGGTAAACCTTGTTATGCCGACCAAAAATGGAAACCCGGCGATTACGATCAAGATCGACATCACCAGCATTCCCAAAGGTGTAAACAGCAAGACCTACAACGATGCCGCGATGGAGGCCTTCAACAGCCCTCAGGGACTCAGCAACATCGCGTCGCAGATGAACAACATCATGAACCAGCCAGTACAGTTGGAGACGATGGGCGACATCCTCACTCAAGTCATCGATGGATATCTAAAGAATAGCCATCAATATCCGTTCAATGCCGCGTCGCTGGCGCTCTTCTGACGATGGCCGTCACCGGGAATGACGGTTCTTTCAAGCCGCATCGCAACAAGAGCCTCGACCCGCCTCCGGCCTGCTCGAAGCGTCTTATTTCGCCAGGGGCCGTGACCCGACGCACGCAGAGCAGGCTCGACGGCTTCACCGAAGGAAGTTTCTAAGGAGGAGATCGATGTCTGATTCTATACAGAAAGTGATTCAGGACATGCTCAACAGTGTGCTGCCGATCATCAACACACCCGGCGGTCCCTACTATCTCCCTACGTGGATACAGACGAATGGATACGATCCATTTGGCAAGGCCGAGAAATTATATTGGTCGCTCAGTACGAACGATCCCGCCGTCATTCAGACCGCAGGCAGCATTTGTGCGCAAATTTACCAGAATGGCGATCCTTGCTCGGAGCCGAAAGCATTCTACATAGCGGCTCCCGGAACCGCCCCGGCACTTGAGGTCGGTGATGATAAAGACTTCGGAGGCCTGCTCATTTCCGGTTTTTCCAACGCCTATATGGCTTCCATGACCTCGCAGGCAAGCGATCCTTACACGATCATTGCAATTGCCCGGTTCAACACTCTCCCAAATTACCCGCCGAACGCGGTTATCTCAGGTAAATTCACTTTAACCGAGTACTGCTGCTGCAGCAACGACCAGAAGGTGTGTACCACGACTCCGGACGCGCAGACGGGCACTGGCACCTTCATCGCGACTGTCATCGGATCCGCCACCGCAACGATTACATTTAGGATCACCGATCTTTCCCCGGGCGTACTGACGATAGGCGTTGAGAACGTGAACATCGTCCCGCCAATGACCAACCAAGGGAACCCGGCCGTTACTATCACCGTGGACATTACCAGCATTCCGCCGAATGTCAACAGTCAGACATACAACAATGCCGCCACAGAGGCCCTCAACAGCCCTCAGGCGCTTAACAGTATCTTGTCCCAGGTGAATACCATCATGAACCAGTCCGGGCAACTGAGCGCGTTAGGCAGTATCCTGACTCAGGTTATCGACGGATATCTGAAGAGTACCCATCAATATCCCTTCAACACCGCGTCGCTGGCGCTCTATTAACGATGGCTGACTCCCCCGGTGCGTTGCCGCCGGTACTCTTCATCGGCCACGGAGAGATCCCGAACGGATTTTCGCGAGTGATCCAGAGCCTGCTGGAAAGCCTGGTGCGTCTCCAGCCCCGCTATCGTCTTCATCATCTCGCCATCAATCGCACCGAACCAATAGAGCAGCGTGGCTGGACTGTGCATGGCAATCGAGGGACACTGCACAACGCCGAAACACTCGAGGCATTGCTCCGGCAGGTGCAGCCCAAGATCGCCGTCATCTTTGATGTGCCCTGGGTCTGCGCCCAAAGAGTAGATACCGTCGCGTCGTCATCGGCTTGCATCGTCTGCTATTGCGCAATCGACGACCGCGAATCTCTGCCGCCTGCGGTTCTGCTAAAACTGGCCCGCGCCCACTGCCTGGTGGTGTTTACCCGCTTTGCACGCGAGCTGTTGTTGCAAGGCTTTCGGGAACTCGGCATCGAACAGTCGCCAGGGATCGAGGTCATTCCGCACGGCGTAGATACGAGCGTCTTCCGGCCCATCGTTTCCGCTGCCAACCTGCGGGAATCGCGGAGGCTCTCGCGCCTTGCCGCACGGCGGCAGTTGTTCGCGAATGATGAGCGCGCCGGAGATTTCCTTATACTGAATGCGAATCGCAACCAGCCATTCAAACGAATCGATATCGCTCTTGAAGGCTTCGCATTGTTTGCCAAAGACAAGCCGGAGTCTGTCAGGTTATATCTCCACATGGCAAGCAGACGGCCCGCGCCGGGCGAAATGCCGCTGGTGGACCGGCTCAACATCCGGCATCGCATTCTGACGACGACACGTGAAGAATTGCATCCCCATGTCGATGACGCTGCGTTAAATGTGATTTACAACGCATGCGATGTAGGCATGAACACGTCCGAAAAAGAGGGCTGGGGGCTAATCGCCTTTGAGCACGGCGCCGCGGGGTCTCCGCAGTTGGTGCCGAACCATGGCGCGTGTGCGGAGCTATGGGAGGGATCGGCTCTCATGCTCGAGACTGAAGCGGAGCAAGAAGGGACGACGGTAGCTCCCGAAGCGGTCGCACACGCGCTGGAGCGCCTCTACCGGGACGAGCAGGAGCGCGACCATTGGGGAGAGAGCGCTTTCCGTAATGCGACCCGCCCCGAGTACCGATGGGATGCAATCGCTTTCCGTTGGCACTGGCTGATATCCAGTCTGTTAGAGAGCGGCGCTAGTTCGGATACTGACCCTACTCAAAGGTGATTGAGACGAAGGTGTTCTGGACGAATTGCGGCTGCGAATAAGAGAGAACTATGCTGCGGCCTTCGTCCCCGCTGAATTGCGCGTGCTGGAAGCACACGGAGACCAGGTTTGCGTGAGGCTGATGCGGCAGCCCCCCCGCAATAGTCGGCTTGCTGAATGGTCCCCAGGGCTTCGGCGCTGTACGCAGCATGAGCGCCTTCGACATGGCATCGGCATACAGCATCAGGTATCGCCCGAGGTAGGCATTGAAGGTGACCGAATACTCGGAGCTGCACTCGGTCAGCGGCACGGAGTCGAAGATTTCGGGGCTCCAGCCCGCCGGCCCGGAGAAAAACTCGTAGGCCGAAGGGTCTTCGATACGACTTTGCTCGACGCGCGCTAGGAACGCCTCATATCCGGGATATCCGCGGCGGCTCGAAAAGATGTAGACGGTATCAGCCTCGCGCAGGAGCTGCACCCCGCAGTGGCATTCAGCCGGAAGGGCAGGCCACAGACGCCAGTCGTCATTTAGCCAGATACGGCGGCAGTCACTTGTCTCAATGTCCAGCACTGCCAGGCCTGTTCCCTGCTCGGTGAAACCCCACGGATCGGTCTGGTTATGGTGCAGGATGCCCAGATAAAAGAGATACACGCGGGTGCCGACGGTGATGCCGTGCTGTGGCCAGAAGCGATATCCCGCGAGCCGCTCAGCCAATGTAGGAACGAGGATCTCGCGAGGACGATCCTGCGCGTCCGTGAAGTAGTGTAGTGAGCTCATCGCGCCGGGCAAGTCGGTGGCATCCGAGATCGCTGCGCAGTTCCCCAGAAACTGTGCCTGCTCCCGGCGTAGCGGAATCGCGAGTGAAGACAGCGCCTGTCGCGGAGCCAGTGCGATCAGCGTATCCGAAAAGACAAACAGCGAGCCGCAATCGAGCGGGATCGACTGGCCACCATCTTGTCCAGCCATCGTCCAATTCACGCCATTAGAGCGCGGTGCAACGCCAGCAATTCGCACACTCCGGAGTGCAAGCGGGACTTCCTCAGCTGCCGGCTCGTTGGTGGTGTGGGGGAGACTCACGCATCTACAATAGCCACGAAGAGACAGATGTGAAAGTACTCTTAAGGCTCGGCAGGATTCGACCCGAGCCGCGTTCATCGCGGGCGGACCCGCTGTCTGATCGAATGCTATACTTCCTCCGAACCAGCCATTGTTCCTCCATAGATCAGGGAAACCCCATCCCATGAACTGGCGCTTTCTACAGCAGATTGTTGAACTAGTTCCCGGGGAGCGCGCAGCGGCAACGGCAGTCACCAACTTTCCCGAAGATCTTCTGGCCGATCATTTCCCAGGCATCCCCGTTACCCCCGGAGTCCTGCTGATTGAAATGTGTGCGCAACTCGGCGGCAAGCTCGTCGAGATCAGCGCATCTGAAAGGCGCGGTGTGCTGATTCTCCCTTTTCTAACCATGGTGAACCAAGCGAAGCTGCGGCGCTTTGTTGGCCCCGGCGAGGAGCTGCGGATCGAAACGGTGCTCGAAGCCCTGCGCGAAGAGTCTGCCATCTGCGCGGGCACTATTCATCTCGGGAGCGAGAGGGTCGCGACCATGTCCCTGATGTTTGCCTTCGAACCGGACGGGCGGATCGATGGACTCGGGCTCGCAGCGATCGAGAAATTCGAGCGCGCGGAATTCCTCCGTTTGGGTCTGGACGGCTTCCCACCTGACAAAGTGACTTTGCAGGCCGTTACCGGGCAGGCATGAGTAAGGTGCGCTCCACCGACGTCGTGGAACAAGACGTGGCATCGCAGCCGCGCATTTGCGTGATTGGCGCAGGACCATGCGGACTGGCGATGGCCAAGAATCTCCTACAGGTTGGACTCCGCAACTTCGTCGTCTTTGATCGCCAGCGGCAGATCGGAGGCAACTGGGTGGAATCGGACGCCTCCGGACACTCCAGCGTATACGAGGGCGTGCGGTCGATCAGTTCACGCCGCCTGACTGCCTTCGCCGATCTTCCCTTCCCTGCGGGTACACCAGACTATCCCACGCGTCACCAGCTGCTCCGGTACCTGCAGGCGTATGCTGCAACCTTTGGACTTGTGCCCTATTTCCAACTGAACACCGAGATCGCGCGCGTGCGACGCATTGAAGGCGGCAGCTGGCAGGTTACGCTTGCCACCGGACAGGAGCGGGGGTTCGATCACGTGATCGTCTGCAACGGCCACCACTCCCGGCCCAATATGCCAGAATTGCCCGGCAGGTTCACCGGGCAGCTCCTGCACTCGCACGACTTTAAAACGTCTGTGCCATTTGCCGGCAAACGCGCGCTGGTAATTGGAGGAGGCAACTCAGGGGCAGACATTGCTGTCGATCTTGCGCGCCGGTGCGGTCACACGACCATGAGTCTGCGCCGCGGATATCACATTATCCCAAGGCATCTCTTCGGCATTCCGTCAGACGTGGCTTTACTCTGGCTTCACTGGATGCCGGGACGGCCGCTCCGTGCCGGAGCCGCGGCGCTCATTCGCGCCCTGCAGGGAAGTGCAGGTCGAACCGGCATGCCCAAACCCGACCACGAGCTGTTCGCGACGCATCCGCTTATCAACTCGGAATTGTCAGCTGCCCTGGCGAAAGGATCGATCACCATCCGCGGCCCCGTGGAGAGCGTCGAAGGATCCCTGGTCAGGTTCAGAGATGATTCCACGACCGTAGTGGACGTGATCGTCGCATGCACCGGTTACGATCCTGGTTTTAGCTTTCTCGATCTTGACCCCGCGGAGCTTCCGCCAACTTGCCCGCTCTATCTGCAAATCATCCAACCGCGCCTTCGGGGGATTTTCTTCCTGGGTTTCTTTCAGCCTTCCGGCTCCATCTGGCCGCTTGCGGATTTGCAGGCTAAACTGCTTGCCAATCACCTCAGTGGACGAGTCGACTTCCCTCACGACCCTCGTGAGATGGACCGGCAAATTGCGCGCGACAAGGTGGTGCGCGGGTTCAGGTATATTGACTCGCCACGGCATCGCATTGAAGTCGACTTCTATAAGTATCGTAGGACTCTGCTCCGCACCATTCCTAGGAATGCGCCTGCGTGGTCCCGCCCGCTAACGAGCAAGCCGGCGTGAAGAGCGTCCTGATCACAGGCTGCTCCGGAGAGATTGGCAGCGCACTGGTGCGTACTCTGCTTTTGGATCCGGAGATCGAACGCGTCGTCGGCGTCGATGTACGGCCACCCGACGGATTTCATGGCGGCCGCTTTGATTTCACTGCCCGAGATGTGCGCGAGCCGCTGGACGCATTGCTCCGTCAACACGGCATCAACACGGTGGTACACGCCGCATTTGTGGTCCACCCCATCCACAATACCGCGCTGCAATACGCAATCGATGTGGCAGGGACACGCTCCGTGGTGCAGAGTGCTGCTGCGGCAAAGGTGGAGAGCTTCGTGCACCTAAGCTCTGCGACCGTCTATGGGGCGCACGCCGACCAGCAGGAGCCGATACCGGAAGAGAGTCCCCCGCGTCCGAATCGCGGCTTCGTATACGCCGAAAACAAAGTAGCGGCGGAGGGGATCGTCGAACAGTTCAGGCGCGAGGCAGCGTTCCGCGCCGTCACAGTGCTCCGCCCGTCGTTCGTGGCTGGTCCAAACAGCCGGAACGCGCTCTTCCGGCATATCAGCCGCCGTTTTGCTGTACTGCCCGGGGCTCAATCTCCGTTGCAGCTGACCAACATCGAGGATTTGATCGAAATCCTTCGCAGAGTAATTCATCGCACGACAGACGGAATTTTCAACGTGGGCGCCGACGGCGCGCTCACGGCATCCCAAATGATGGCGCGACTTCACAATTACTCGCTTACCGTGCCATATCCAGCGCTGCGCTCTCTCGGTGCGATCGCCTGGAAGATGCGACTCTCCTGGCTGACGAACGTCCCGGAGGAGGCAATCGCGCTGCTGCGTCATCCCTGGCGAGTGAAGACCCAGGCGGTGCAGTCGGCATTGGATTTTCGTTTTCGTTACGACACTCGGGCCGCCTTCGAAGATTTCGCCGAGGCCGAGCTGCGCAAGAGATTCACCGCTGCCCGCCGAACCTGCGCGAAATAGGCTCGTCGCTCAGGCCCGCTACCGCGGCTTCTCGCCAAGGTCGCTCAGGTTGCTCTTCGCCAAAATCATCTCTACGCTTTTCAGATGACGCCGCATGGCTGACCGGGCGCCCAGGGCGTCATGAGTCGACAAGGCGGCGTAGATGGCCTTGTGCTCGGCGAGGGTTCTTTCCTGATTCGCCATGTGTCCCGTGTGTTCACTCAATTTGTGGAACATGGGAGAGAACATCCCATGCCATAACCTCGCGACCAGATCCGCAAGAACGCTGTTTCCGGCGACATTGGCTATTAATACGTGAAATGCCTGGTCTGCCTCACGGGCGTGGGCTCCAGCAGCCATGATCTGTGCCATTTCCTGGATTGTTGCGTCGATCGCGCTCAGATCCTTTTCAGTCGCACGAATCGCGGCTTCCGCGGCAACCTCTCCCTCGATCAGGAGGCGCGCGTGCAGGAGTTCGAAGGGCCCTGGCCCGGCGTCGACCATGGGGAACAGAAGTTTGCCTCGGTCCCGGATGTAGGTGCCCGATCCCGTCCGAATTTCCACCAGACCGGCTATCTCCAGCGCGATGAGAGCTTCGCGTACAGTCGGCCGGCTTACACCCAGTTGCAACGCAAGATCCTTCTCTGCGGGTAACCGGTCCCCTGCGGAAATGCTTCCAGCCTGAATCTGATGCTTGATGCGCTCTGCAACTTGCTGATACAAGCGCTTGCTGACGATCGGATCCAGGGCAATTCCGTCTATATCCATATCCATCGCTTGTGTATCTCTATCGTAAGTCACGTCAGCTTTCCCCATTCGGATCGCCTGAAGAATCACCCAGAGTAGTTTCTTACGGCAAGGGCGTCTAGCTGCCAGACAGGTTTACTCCCATTACCACCGCGGAGTCAATGGGGATTGTGTTTTGGTCGTTGCGATGCCATTCGATAAATGACGCTTAAATGAATGCACGCTCCCTATAACTTCTTTTGACGACTTCCATCTCGCCAAAAGACCCCTAGTTAATTCTTCGCGGGAATCTGCCTTACAGCTTGACAAGCGTTTGCTGCCGAGACTAATGTGCGCCTGGCTAGATATCCGTCCTTAGAGCTGTCTCAGCAGATTTGAATGCCTGGACAGCGCAAAAGGCGGAGAGTTGATTTTTTCGGAGGAAGTGATGACCAACAAGCAAACGAATCCTGTGTCGCGAACTGCAAAATTGCGCACTCGCATGTTGCAGAATGCTGTATTCAGCCTCTTGGTCGCGTTGGTGATGGGAGGATCACTTGCCACATTGCACGCGCATGCCCAGGCCGTTTCGGCAACCCTTGTCGGCACTGTCTCAGATTCGACAGGTGCAGGCGTTGTGGGCGCCAGGGTCACCATTCTGGAAGTGGCCACTGCGATCAGTAGAGAAACGGTTACGAATGAAAGCGGCAATTACACGTTTCCCGATTTAACGCCCGGTACGTATGCAGTGAGTGTCGAAGCCAAAGGCTTCAAAAAGGAGACACGCCCACGTATAGATGTCGTTGTGAACACGACTACCCGCGTTGACCTTGCGCTTCAACCGGGCAGCGCAAGCGAGACGGTTACAGTCACAGGCGCGCCGGCTATCATGCAGACTGATCGCGCCGACGTGAGTGCAAATCTTGAATCTAGCACTCTCCAGACCATGCCGGTTTCGGTCAATCAGAACTTCCAGACTTTGCTCACCCTGGTTCCCGGCGTCGGTCCGCCGATTTTCGAACACTCGCAGTTTTTTAACGCGTCAAGTTCAATCCAGACGGAGGTGAACGGCCAACCGCGCGAGGGCAACAGCTATCAGATCGAAGGCATCGACGACGATGAGCGGACCGGGCTTCTACAGATTCTGATTCCGCCAATCCAAGCCATCCAGACGGTGGACGTCTCTACCAGCAACTATGAGGCCGAGTTGGGCCGTGCCATCGGTACTGTGAGCAACGTGATCATCAACTCCGGCACCAACAAGTTCCACGGCATGGCGACCGAGTATGTGCAGAACAACATATTTGATGCTCGGGCTTACTTCAACAAGACGGTGGGACACGTGGCATACAACTATTTCGGCGGCGGAGTCGGCGGCCCGATTATTAAAGACAAGCTATTCTTCTACGCCGATTACTTTCGATCGCCCGACCACGAGGCCAACTCCAATATCCTCACCATTCCGCCGCCTCAGTGGTACACGCCCAACGCAGCCGGCTTTATCGACCTGAGCGGCCCGCTTCAAGCCAGCGGCAAAGGACAGATCTACGACCCGACGACGGGCAATGCCGATGGTTCAGGACGCACGCCGTTCCCGAACAACCAGATTCCTTACAACAAGGTGAATCCCGTATCCATCAATCTGATGAAGTTGTTGCCCGCGCCCAACGCCAACCTCGGGACGGTCACAACTGCCCCGACGAATGACTTCAATATCAATCTTCCGTTCCAGAAGACGACAACTAGATATGACATCAAGGTCGACTATCAGATCACGGCGAAGGATCACCTGAGCGGCCGCTACAACCGCCAAAACATCGATACCTTCCAGGCACCCGCCTTTGGAGCTGCCGGTGGCGGCCCCGCTAATAGCGCCTTTTCCGGTACGGGCAACCAAGGCACATACAGCACCGGAATCAACTATGACCGGGCCTTTTCCAGCACGCTTCTCACCGAGGCGCGCGTCGGCGTGGCGCACTACGGCAACAGCGCCACTCCCACCGGCTACGGAACCGACTACGCGACCCAAATCGGCATTCCCGGCGTAAACATCAGTCCCTTCACCAGCGGGCAGGTGGGCATTATTATGGGCGATTTCAACAGCAATCCGCTCATCGGATACTCGGCTTCTCTTCCCTGGATCCGCGCTGAGACGAACATCGACGTTGTGAACCACTGGACCAAGATCATCCGCAATCACACCCTCAAGTTCGGCATCGACCTCCGCCGCATCCGTGACGATCTGCTCCAGGACCAGACCTTCAGCCCGCGCGGAGCCATTACCTTCATGGAAAACAACACCTCCGAGCCCGGCGCTTCAACCAATATCGCCAATGAAATGGCCAGCTTCCTCCTGGATGTCCCTCAGGTTTCAGGCCGGGATATCAACACCTACTTCCCCAAGTACAGGGACTGGTGGTTCTTCTCCTTCGTGGGTGACAAATGGCAGGTTACGCCTAAATTGACCGCGGACCTCGGAATTCGCTGGGAATTTTATTTCCCGGCAACTCCCGGGACCACCAATGGATTTTCCAATTACGATCCGACGACAAACTCTCTGGTCATTGCGGGTCTCGGGTCAAATCCCTCCAACCTTGGCATAAATACCCACTACAACTACTTCGCACCGCGGCTTGGATTTGCCTATCGAGCGACAGAACAGACTGTAGTTCGCGGAGGTTTCGGCATCAGTTACACGCCGTTTGAAGATAATACCTACGCGTACAACTACCCGGTGCGCGCCAACAACAGCTTCCAACAGCTCAATTCGTATCAGCCCGCGCTCTTGACCGACGGATCCACGGCTACCTTTCAGGCTGGTTTCCCGGCGCCCGTGCCGATCTTAATTCCAAGCAACGGCATCATCAACCCAGCGCCTCCCCAGAACTACGTAGTAATCCCAAAGACCTATCACAACCCCTACGTAGAGTCGTGGAATCTTGCCGTCCAACAAGCTCTTCCCGGACAATTTTCGTTCACAGTAGCTTACGTAGCCAATCACGGTGTCCGCATAGGATCGTCTCAAAATATCAATTTGCCGCCGGCGCTTGGTCTCGGCACTGCGGGCGAACCGGAATATATCGCCTTCAAGCGCAGCCAAACAACCTCTGTGTATTTCCTGGGATATTCCTCCAACTATCAGTCACTGCAGCTCCAGTTGAACCGCCGCTTCACCAACGGTCTGGGCATCATTACCTCATTTACCTGGGGTAAGGGCCTGGGCTACCAAACCGACGACGATGGCGGCCTCTTATTCTGGCTCGATCAGCGTCACAACTACGCTCCCAACGACTTCGATCACCGGCTCAACTTCGAGGAGAGCCTGACCTATCAACTTCCGTTCGGTCAGGGCAAGCGCTGGTTAACTTCCGGCCCTGCTTCGTACGTCCTGGGCGGCTGGCAGATAGGGGCCATCGTTTCGGTTTACTCAGGCCTGCCGTTCAACGTAGAGGCCAACGGTGGCTCCATCAACACGCCGGGACAACAGCAGATGGCCAACCTGGTGGGCGGCTACCATGTGCTCCATGGAATCGGGCAGGGACACAACTGGTTTGATCCCACGGCCTTCGGGCAACCCGCTGGCTGCCCCAAGACAGGCGCGTGCCCGATCGTGTATGGAACTACGATGGGCAATGTGGGCAGAAACGCCTATTACGGCCCCGGATACATTCAGGACAATGTCTCGCTCTTCAAAACATTTCCCATCTGGGAAAGCGTCTCGTTGGAGATGCGCGCGGACGCCTTTCAGCTGAGCAATACTCCGCAGTTCAACAGCCCTTCAGCCACCACCACCAGCACAACCTTCGGACAGGTGACCAGCACCATATCGAGCGGCACTGGTACCGGCATCAACTCAATAGGAGGTGGCCGCGCCCTTCAGTTCTCCGGGACTTTGCGCTTCTAGTTGCTCCTCTGGCCTTCCTTGGCCCGTCGCAATCGCGGCGGAGCAAGGGAAGCCCGAATATACTGTCCTCTTTAGAGACACTCTTAAACAGGAGGAGTAGATGTCCGCATCACGTCTGTGCCATCGGTCAGAACTCCTACGTACCGAAGACCCCTTTGGGTCATTCGAAATTCAACGTATCCTGCCAGCTGATCTTCGGCTTCGCGCAGTACGGCGGTAGCGATTTCGGAGGCAACGGGGACGATGAACGACTCGAATGAGTCATTCTCAGCATGCGCCGGAAGAATCAGATCAGATGCGAAGAGGAAGATCGTAACATGCCTGATGAGGCATCAGGCGGGGGCACGGCATGGGAAGCTATAACTGGGCGAAATGACAAACTCGGAGAATTCGGGTCGGGAAGCTGCAATACGACTGAAAGCCATCGTCGCAGTGCGAACAAGAATGTCACACTCTGCTTACTTTGCTGCATCAGTACCGGGACAAGGCAGAAAACCAAGATCGTCGCCAGGAGACCAAACTCGAAATCCTGTCCGCCGCGAGGAAAATTGTCGAAGTGCCAGTGATATTCAGTCCATGGACTGACTGCAATCAGCAGAGCTGTGAACACAATGAGGATGCGACCACCAATGGCATAAGCCTCAGAGGTTCCGTCCCTGAGCGTTCGCGTCGCAGTGGGTGTCTGCTGCAATCAATCCTCTCGAGCTTCCTTAATTTACCCCGTTCCGATGATGGTGTTCTCAGAGGAAAATATCTTACGTCCTATCGCGAAATGCCGACAGCCCAATGACCCCAGACTGGGCCTCAGAGCACGCGGATGGGAATCTGCTTCGCGCATCTGACCGCGCCGGACTAAGAATGCCCATAATAGTTGGAACGATTTCTGGTCAGCCAAAT
>Ga0210383_10001571_pt1 | contig 20862 bp, 15 predicted proteins | sample IncBWC14OmetaG_FD_160072 | JGI IMG/M metagenome (GOLD analysis project Ga0210383, IMG submission 160072) | Forest soil microbial communities from Barre Woods Harvard Forest LTER site, Petersham, Massachusetts, United States - Inc-BW-C-14-O ... | reverse complement strand
CGAATCGGCTTGTTCGAATCCACGCAAAAAGTGGCGATATTTTGGCGAGGCGTTGGCCCACAATCCAAATGCGCCATCGACGTGAACCCAGGCGCCATGTTCCTTGGCGCGGGAGCAGATCTCGACCGCAGGGTCGAACGCGCCGGTATTCACATTCCCTGCCTGGATGCACACGATGCTTCGTTCGTTGACCTTTGGGAATTTGTCGGCGCGCATTCTTCCTTGGCCATCCGCTTCGACGATGGTTACGCGCTTTTTCCCGAAACCTGCCAGGCTCAACGCCTTCAGAACCGAGGTGTGAACTTCTTCGCCGACAACAACTTCGATCGGTGGGGCGCCGAACATTCCATCGTCGACAACGTTCCATCCCAACTTCGCCAACAGGGAATGTCGCGCGGAGGCCAGCGCGGTGAAATTGGCCATGGTTGCGCAGGTTACGAGGCCGCCCTCGCATTCCGCCGGAAGACCTAGGATGTCAAAAACCCAACGAAGGGCGACTTCTTCGAGTTCCGCGGCGATCGGGGACATCACGCGGAGAGCTACGTTCTGGTCCCAGGCGTTGGCCAACCAACTGGCCGCTGTTGCCGCCGGCACCGCGCCGCCAATCACGAAGCCAAAGTAGCGACCTCCGGTGGAAGCCACGGTGGCGGGCGAGCCGATGTCGTCGAGCATTGCGATGACTTCTGCGGGATCGGAGGAGCGCTCGGGGAACGGTTCGTGGAACTTGGAGAGTGCAGCTAGTGCTTTCTCGCCGGGCGCGACACGGCGGTCGGCGGCGTTTTGGATATAGTGGCGCGCTCTTTCGACGGCTACGCTGAGGGCGTCGATGGCGACTTGGCTCGATTGTTGATGTGTTTTTGCGGGCATCGCGGCCTGCCTTTCTATACAGGAGTTTCGTTGTCAGTTGGGTGCTCGTGTTCACACCGGGAGGAGCAAGCCCCTCCCCTACGGCGCGGCCCAAAAGAGCAAGATTGATCGCTGGACACGGCCGTGCTCGCTCGATGTTCGCAGAACTTAGGTTAGCCAGGTACAACGAGAGTGAAAGAGCCGAATTGGGCGCTTCTTCTGCACGGGTGGCGTTGTGGGCTTCGCGGGGAACGATTTACTTTTGTACGGCTTGGTCGGAGGCGATCTTGCCGTCGCGGATGTGGATGATGCGATGAGCGTGCTGGGCGATATCGTGTTCGTGAGTTACCAGAATGATGGTGTTGCCCTGGGAATGGAGGTTCGCGAACAACGCCATGATTTCGTCACCGGTCTTTGAGTCGAGATTTCCGGTGGGCTCATCCGCGAGGACGATCGAAGGCGAATTTACCAGGGCCCTGGCGACGGCCACGCGCTGGCGCTGACCGCCGGACAATTCGTTGGGCTTGTGATTCATGCGCTCGGTAAGATCGACTTTTTGGAGCGCTTGCTTGGCGCGCTCCAGACGCTCCACGGCCGGCGTTCCGTTGTAGATAAGCGGTAGCTCGACGTTGTGCAGGGCCGTGGCGCGCGGAAGCAGGTTGAATGTCTGAAATACGAATCCGATCTCTTTGTTGCGAATGTAGGCGAGTTCGTCGTCATCGAGGTCGCTGACAAGCCGGCCGGCGAGCCAATATCTTCCGGAGCTGGGCGAATCGAGACAGCCGATCAGATTCATCAGTGTGGACTTGCCGGAACCCGACGGGCCCATGATCGCCACGTACTCGCCCTTGCGGATTTCGAGATCGATTCCGTTGAGCGCACGCACCTGCTCGGCGCCCATTTCATACACCTTGGCGAGATCTTCGGTCTTGATTACAACCCCGGAGGCGACCAGATCCTCGCGGTACGACTCGGCAGACGTTATCTCCAGGGGCATGCGCTCTCCATCGTCACTTGCGCTGATCGCTTTAGTTCTGCTGGTCTTCGGTCTTTTTCGGTGCGGTGTTATCGACCTTGACGCTGGCTTCAGGTTTGAGAGTACGAAGAGCCTTATAACTGCCGACGACGATCTCGTCGCCCGGCTGAAGTCCCTTGGTGACTTCGATGTCCGTGACGCCCGAGATGCCGGTTTCGACGGGGCGGAAGATCGCTTTCTTTCCATTGACGACGAAAACGCCCTGAATTTCGTCCTTTTTGGGATCGCCCGGTGCGGGAGGAGGCGGAGCTGCCAGCGTCACACCAGAACTGCCCTTGGAGTTCTTCGCGGCCTCTTCCAAATCCTTGCGGGTGCGAACGGCAAGCGCCTGAATGGGAATCGCCAAAACATTCTTCTTTTCGGCGGTCTTGATTTTAGCCGTGGTGGACAGACCGGGGCGCAAATTTTCCGGCGGGCTGGCAAGCGTGACGACAACCTTAAAATCCTTCGCTTCCTGATTGCTGGTAGTCGATTGCGTTGTCGCAAGTCCCGAAGTGCGCAAGACGGCTTGCGAGCCAATTTCGGTAACTCTTCCCTTGAAGATCTTTCCGGGGATGGCGTCAATCGTAACGTCGGCATCTTGGCCGATCTTGACGTTGACGATGTCGGTCTCGTCGACTTTCACTTCGGAAGTGACGATCGACATGTCCGACAAGGTCATGAGGAAGCTGCCGTTGGAATTCTGAATGCCGGGAACGACGTAGTCTCCTACGCGCTCGGGCAGGTAGCTGACGATGCCGTTGATCGGAGAGGTGTACGTCGTTTTGTGCAGGATGTCTTGGGTGTGCACCAGGACGGCGCGGCCCTGGCTGACCTGAGAACGCATCTGGTCGAGACTGGCCTTCGACGACATGACGTGGGACCTCGCCGAATCGACGGCGGCAAACTGGGCATCGTAGCTAGTCTTACGCTGATCGTAGTCCTGCTTGGGGATCAGGCCGTCTTTGAACAGACCCTGCCCGCGCTCCCAGTCGAGCTTGGCCTTTTCCAAGTTGGCTTGCGCCTGCAGCAGGTCGGACTGCGCGGATTTGTAGCTCGCCTCGGATGCTTGCACTCCCGATTCCGCGGAGTTGATGGCGGCTGCCTGGGCCTGCACATCGGCGTTCGCCTGAATATTCTCCTGTGTCAGCAGGACTTGGCCCTTCGTTATGTGGTCGCCCTCCTTGACCACGATCGAAGTGATTCTGCCGAAGCCCTGGGCAGTCACATTGGTATAAGTAGTGGGTTTGACCTCTCCCGAGGCGGTGACTTGAGAGACCAGGCTCTCTTGGGGGGCCACCTTTGCGGTCTGCACGGTGACGACACCCTTGTTGGCTTGGTTTACGCTAAAGAGCACAATTCCGCCAAGCACCACCACAGCGCCGACGCCGATTCCGACCTTCTGCCACGTCTTCATGCTATTCCTCTTGGATTGCCGCGGCTAAACCACTCGCGCGGGACTTCAGTCTGTTCTTGTGTTGTCCTGTCGTCCGATACCTTACATACGGTTCGAGGGGCGGAAATGTTTCGGCCCGTAGGGTGTTGACTCCGCGAGGTCTACGGCCTGGCGCTGATTTCAGACGAATAGGGATGTCACTCCAACCGGACTGCCTGGTATCAGGGGGCGGACCTTGGTCCCACCTTTGCTATCTATAGTTTAGGTTCAAATTAGATCAAAAGAAAGGATTCCTCGTTGGGAAGAATGGATGCCAGCCAAGGGGTCGCTTCGTGTGGACGAAGGAAAAGGGGCCAGGGCTAGCCCGGCCGGTTTGGATGCGATTTTTGCGTCTTAGTCAGGTCGCGGTTGCGTCAGGGCTAGAACCGCATAGCCGGTGGCGGCATCGCTCATAAAAAGATATGCGTCGGCGGAGGGATCACGCCGCTTGTTCAGAGAATAGGCGGGCCAGAAGCCCTGGGTCTTGTCCTGATTGGCGGCGAGCCAGGAGAGGCTTTTCTTTAGCTCGGGGGTTTCACGGGAGAGACTTGCTTGCTGCAGGACGAACGCTATTACGCCGGTCGCGTAGCCGTCGCTCTTGGTTTCGAGCGGAGTATTGTCCTCGCGCGTCCATGGCCCGACGAGAGAGGAGAGGCTCCAGCCGCCGTCGTCGCGCTGGAGAGCGAGGGCGTCCGAAATGATCGATTTTTGCTGCTCTGAAGTCAGGATGCCCGGTATTTTCGCAGAGGCCCACAGAAGAAAAATACGATTGTTGTGAGGCTGGCTGGAATAGCCGCGCTGGAGGAAATCGCGCAGAGCTTGCAATCCCGGCTGGATGGCGGGCGCCGTTCGATAGTCGTTTGGGGCAATGCCAATTGCGATGGCGGCCAGGGTTGAGCCGTAGTATTGCGAGTCGGGCGCTTCCCAGGGTTGCGTGTGGAAATTCAACCACGACCACGAGCCTTTTTTGTCGCCGGACTTTTGTTGCTGGGACCACATGTTATCGAAGGCCTTGGTCAAGGCGGCGCTGGGCCGAGAATTATTGGCCTCATAGGATGCAAGGATCAACGCGTTGAGAATGGACTCGGTGCCGCGAGACTGGGGTGTTTTGTCCGGGCCAACTTTTTGGTCGCTGTAGAAAGGCTGCATGTCGTTCCAGGCCAGGACGCGCTTGGTGACATTGTCGAGAAGTTTGCGATCGTTGGTGGATAGCGAGGTTTCGTCGAGCGCGGCGCGAAGAGTCGGGCGAGCCAGAGCGTAGGGCACAACGGTGTGGCAGGAGACGCAAAACGTGTGGTGATCGCGAGCCGCGGCAGGCCAGTTCATCCACCAGGTTTGCCGGTCGTCGAGATAGGCGGCAGCCGCTTTGCGATTCCAGGTGAGGGGGTTGTCGGTTTCAGCGCGAAAGCTCAGGGCGAACAAGCTCGTCGCGAGCAAGGCAGGAATGGCAAATCGCTTGACCGACTTCACTATCAGTTCTACTCCAAGCGTTTTCTCGGGTTGTTCAATGAGCCCGTTGAGGCCGAGGTCCTGCAGCGGTGACTAGTGTCGAAGCTCTCGGCAAAATCGCCCGATTCGTGGTTATCCCGCCGACGTCGCCGCAAACCTCGACGCGTACGCATCATATACCTCAATCTTAGACCTAGCCGCGAAAAGTCGGACGCGCTGTGCCGGGGCTCGATCAACTCGATATGAGGTGAGGTACTCCCGCCATTCGACCTATTCGATGGCTTTGTGTTTGAAATGGCGGCCGCCGCTGCTGTATTCGGCGACCGTGTGGCCGTCTCCACGAAGTTTGTATTTGTAGGTGGTTAGTCCTTCAATACCCATCGGGCCTCGTGCGTGTAATTTGCCGTTGCTTATCCCTACTTCTGCGCCGAGACCATAACGGTAGCCGTCCGCAAACCGTGTTGAAGCATTGTGGAACACTCCCGCGGCGTCGACTTCTTGTAAGAATCGCTCCGCGGCCTCCTGGTCCTCCGTCACGATGCATTCCGTGTGCTTCGAGCCGTACTTGTGAATGTGTTCCAGCCCCTGTTCCAGCGTATCCACAATTTTCACCGAGAGGATTAGGTCGGAGTATTCGGTCGACCAATCCAGTTCGGTCGCAGGGAGCAGTTTCTCGCCCGGGGTGATCGCCAATACCCGGGGACAGCCACGGACCTCTACATTTGCCGCTCTTAATTCACTGACGACCTTTGGCAGGAATGCGGCGGCGACCTCCTTATGCACGAGCAGTGTCTCGACCGAGTTGCAAGCCGCAGGGTATTGAACCTTGGAGTCCAAGGTGACGGTGACCGCCTTGTTCAGGTCCGCGGCGCGATCGACGAGCACATGGCAGATTCCCTCACCGTGGCCCAAGACAGAGATATGGCTGTTCCGCGCCATGAAGGCCACAAATTCTTTCGAACCGCGCGGTATCAACAAGTCCACTTCTCCCTGGAGATTCAACAGCTCCATTACATCGGAACGAGAGTGAAGTAGTTGGATGGATTCCTGCGGGATGTCGGCAAACCTCTGAAGCGGCTCTCTCCATACAGCCACAATGGTTTCGTTGCTATTTGTGGCTTCCGCGCCGCCTTTGAGAAGAACCGCGTTGCCGGACTTGAGCGCCAGCGAAGCTACCTGTGGAACGACATCGGGCCGAGATTCGAACACGACCGCAATCACACCAAGCGGGCAGGATTCTTTGTGCAGGACAAGGCCGTCGTCGAGCTCAGTGGCTGCCAACCGTTTTCCCAGCGGGTCAGGCAGGTTCGCGACCTCGCGCACGCGACCAGCCATCTCGGCGATGCCGCTCGCTTTGATCCTTAAGCGCGAAAACAAGGCTGGTGTCATCGCTCCGCTAGACAGAAGCTGTTGCGCGGCGGCGCAGTCCTTGGCGTTGGCAGCCAGAATCCGTTCACTGTTTTCTTCGAGTGCGTCCGCGATGGCCAGGAGAGCGGCCTGACGCGTTTCGCCGGAAAGGAGCGCAAGCTTTCGGGCGGCATCCCGCGCAGAGCGTGCCAAAGAGGCGACGTCTACGCCAGGTTTCGTTGAAGAGTTATCGCTCAACCTTCGCGCTCCAGCAGGACAATGTTATCGCGTGTAAACAGGACGCGAGCACTCGCTGCCACTTCGCTGGCACAATTGGCGATCCCTCGTGCAAATTCGGCGCCCTCGACGTTGGTGATGCTTACTACGTCCATCGGGCCAAACGGTTTTTCAACACGAACGACACCTGACGAAAGCAAGCTTGCTTTGCCGCGAGTTATGGCACGCTGCGCTCCCGCGTCAACGACGATGCGGCCGCGGACCCCCGCTGCGTAAGCGAGCCAGCGGCGTTTGCCCTTCATTCGGCTGGATGGCAGAAAAACCGTCCCTTCGGAGTCTCCCGCAAAGATTCGCGGTAGCGTTTCAGCACGGCTGCCATTCGCGATCACCGCCACACCGCCGCAATTCATGGCAATCTCGGCGGCTTCCAGCTTCGTGGCCATGCCGCCGCGTCCGGACTCTGAAGGCCCGCTCGCGAGAGCCCTTAGCTCCTGTGTCACCTTCGAAATCACCGGAATCACGTGCGGTCCACCGGCTGATCCTGTTCGTTTGTGTTTCGAAGCACTCTCGACGCCGAGGAGTCCATCGACATTCGTCAGCAGAACGAGCGCGTCCGCTTCCAGGCCGCTCATGACCAGCGCGGCTAGTCGATCATTATCACTGAAGGCTGCCGAACGTGGACTATCGCCAACCGCCTCGAGTTCTGCTGTCGAAACCGTGTCGTTTTCGTTGACGATGGGTACAACGCCGAATCCAATTACCTTTTCCATCGTTCGCCGCAGGTTGGAGTACCGTTGCCAGTTGCTGAAATCTTCCTCGGTCAGCAGAACCTGCGCAATTTTCACGTCGTACACACCGAACAGCCGCTTATAGGCCTCCATCAACAGGCTCTGGCCAACAGCGGCACAAGCTTGCTTGGTCGCCATGTCCTTTAAGCGGGAAGGGTGAAGTCCAAGCCATCCTCGGCCGAGTCCGACGGCGCCGGATGAAACCAGGACGACCTGGCGGCGGCTCGTTTGGAGAGCCGCGATGGCTTGCACAATCGGTTCGATCCGTTCTAAGGAGAGTTCCCCTCGGGGGTCCATGACCGTGCTGGTTCCCAATTTAATGACCACGCGCCTCGCGCTGCGCAGCAGGGCATTTCTGTGTTGCTCGCCCTCATGTTGAGATTCGCTCATGGATTCCACTTGAACCAACTAGAGTACGCCATTCGCTCCAGTTCTCGAATTCGAATTCGGTGGAACCTATGCCCCAAGTCCAGGAATGCGCTCGCCGAAAAGGTCCGCAAAGGACCGTGAAGGAATGGAGGAGCAAATCAAAGTGTGTACAGCGCACGCGTCGCGACACAGTAAGGAGCTTTGTATGGCAAATATATGCCACTGCGAACTTCACCGAAAAATGGCAAAGACCGCGGTTCGTAACTTACAGAAGAAGGAAGATTTAGCTCCGCGAACAGAACGATCTGTGAACCTTGAGATGTCACCGCTCTGTTCCTGCAAGACCTGCCGCTCGAATTGTTGTACTGATGGGGCTGTTTCTCGTTGGAGGCGATTTCTGGGGCAAACGTCGCGCGTTGTTTCGGCATGCGGCAAAGGTCGAGATTTTCGCCGAAACGCCAGCTTGACTTCAGCTTCGTCCCAATACTTTTGCGAGGATCTACCTGGCTACGGGCAGCTCGGTCGGCTGCTCGAGACGGAACTCGAGAAGGGATTCGCTTGGCACGGAAACCTGTTCGCCCTTCTTCGTCGCTGCTACCGCGGTTCCTGCGCCTGCTCCCACGAGAGCTCCAATGCCTGCTCCTTTACCTCCACCAGCCAGGCCACCAATCAGCGCGCCCAGCCCTGCTCCACCCACAACCTTCTTGGCCGTGTTGCCACCCTCACCCTTCCCCTTGACCTCATAGTCCGTGGTCATCAGCGGATAGGCAGTTCCATTGATCATAATGTCCGTGAGCTCTAGAGTCAGTTGGGAACTGCCCTTAAATTTGCCGGATGACGATGCCTGCGCAAGGACTCCATAAACCGTGGTTCCCTTCCGCGCCACGGTTACATCGTAGGCCTGCAAATTCGCTTCCAGGGCCCCAGTGAAGCGATACCCAGCTTTCTGTTTGCTCGAATCCACAGAATCTATCATACGAACTAATATTCGAGTTCCTGCCGGCACGGTGACTCTCTTCGAACCCTGAGCGGGTGATGACGGTGTTAGCCCCAATGTGAAAATCGCTGTCAGCAGGAGCGCCACCCCTCTAATTTTCATGTCTCGCATACCCAGCCTCCCCTTGATGATCTTCATGAGCCCACCACCGGCAGCGCTGAGGCAATCTTGAGGTCAATGATCGTCAGCAATTGATGTTCAACCTGCACAAAACGAGCGGCCGTTATCGCTCCCAAGTCCTGTTTGACTCGTTCATAGTATTTGGCCAGCAGTTCGCCACGCTGCTTCTGATAAGACATTGCGTTCTTTATCAACTCGTCCGCTTTATCGTCGGTCATCGTCGTGTACGACTTGGCATACTCTTGAATGTTCGCCACGCGCATATCATTGAGCTTGCTGAGCTCGACGTCGTAGTCCCGATAAATGGGCCAAAACTTGGCCGCGTCTTCGGCGTCGAACTGCATGACCGTTCCCAGCAGCTTTGCTTTTTCCGTTCGCACGTCCTTGCGCAGGAGCGCGATGTACGCCTTTATGTTCGCGTCCTCTGGAGACGCAGCCGTCGCCGGCGTCTTCGTCGCCGTCTTCGTTTGCGCGACCAAAGCCGCGCTTGAAGTCAGACAAATGACGAGAAAAACTGCCATTACCATTGCACGCATGGTGATTGTCCTCATTTTTCCTCGCGGAACGCGCCTAAGAATTTGTGGCGGCCAGGAAGTCAGGAGCGCTGGAGCAAACCGCGCAAACAGTACACCCGGCACTCAAATAGAGTCAAGCTTCCCCCTTGTAGATGTCTCGGACCAATCTTTCTTCGCGCTATGGTATTCGGCGGCTCGTGGACTTTGCGGATTCCGCAGCCGTCAGTCCCACAATCTCATTTGGGAGAGTACGAACATGGCAATGCGGAAAGAGCCTGATGGATCTGATTTAGAGACGGCAAGACAGCTCCCCATACAGACAATGCACTCAGACCAATCGGGAGTTGGTCCAGTGGTGCCTGAGCCGATCCCTTGCAATATTCGGATTTATCGACTTCATTAGTTTTGGACAAGTCGCGGTCGGCAATAGTTATGGCCTGAAAAAATCTTCTGAAACGTACATCACTGCTTGGGTACGCCGTCGGCCGGTGTGGATCTCAACGTATCCAATTCCGTGAGTACTCGTTCCCAAGCTCGTGGATCTTTCTTGGTCGCGAATCCCTTCTCGAGGTCCGCGTAATAGCCGAGAATGTCCCGACGCAAAGCGTCAGAAATGGGTTTGCCGGACGTCCTCCCAGGAGGTTCGCGTAAGTCTCGTCTGAGAGTCTATAGACTGCCGGCCCGCAGAATTCGCCGGTGTCGAGGTTTTCGTTGGGCAATTGGAGTCTGCCTTCCTGCTGTGCAAACAACAATAACCGATAGTGGTCCGGGGTTTCGTTGAAACTACGCATATAAATCTGTTCTACAGCCGGTGTGGGTGGATGGAACGCGAGGCCACTGAGCGGACCGACCTTGGGCACCAGGCGCAATGCAAACGCCTTGAAGCACGCCCAGGAATCCGGCTTTTCGTAAACGCTGCCCCACTCCTTGCGGTAGCCAGAGTGTGAAATATTGTAGATGAATTTTGTTTTGGTCTCGCTGGGGTCGCCGTGCTGGATCTCTCGCCTTTTGAGGTGCCAGGCAACCTTGGTGGTGCGCGGAATGACGGTTGAAACCGCGTGCCTGTAGCTGCCGATGGCAAGATCCACGCCCAAAAAGACGCTCGACATATCGAGCGAGTACGTTCTCGCGAAGGCTCGCTCCAACACCGGTTTGGGAACCTCAAAACCGATAAAATCGTGGTAGGCCTTCGGAGCATAATTCCCCTTGGCGACCTGATCCACATCGAAGCCAAACTCTACCTTCATGTGCGCGGAGGGCTTTTCCTCATAGGTGACGACCGGTCCATACTTCCTTGCCAGTGCGGGGTATGTCATCGCAACTGCTCGATTGGTCGCAACGGGGTGACCCGAGTTGTCAGCTGCATAGTGTGCTAGCGCCCCCAGCGCAAATGCATACTCGTTCAAGTCCCTGGATTCTTCAATTAAGGCGAGAACAAAATCCCCACTTCGGACATAGTGTAGTAGCCCATATCCTGGATGATTGCGCCGCCGTAGGCATAGGCGTGGGCCTGGAGCAGTTCCTGCGGCGTCGCCTCGGGGAAGCGCTTCACCAGCAGTGGCACGATGCTCTCTTTCCACGCGGCGTCAATAATCGCTTCGTGCGTCAGAACGGAGTAGCCCGCACAACTGGGGGCGCAGCATGTCCCGAAGATGAGCCCGAGGATAACTGGTACAGACAGAGAGAACGACTTGAATCGACGGGGAGTCAGCATCGTAAGCGATGATAACAGTGGTTAGGGAAGGTCGACTTGAACAAGCTTGGCTTTGACACCTTTTAGCTGTTCATAGCCCCATTCGAACAGCAATGTGGTGACCATACCGAGAGTTTTACTCTCGCGATTAGCGATTTCTTCGAGTTCGATCATACGGACCGCTTCGATTCATAGACCGATCTGAAATCTCCCGGGCATCATGATTCTCTCCTTTTCCTTTGGCTTTTGGCGGTCACGCTGTCGTCTTACGATTGCTCGGCACGGGGTAATCCTCTAGCTCTAATACTTTTATACGATTGCTACTCTCGCGGGCACGCTCTAACGTTACGCGGACCTCGAAGAACCAAAATCAAAGGCGTGAGAGGCACGCAACAAATGAAGATCATCAAGCTATTGGTGTGCTTGTCTGCCGTCTGGTTGTCGCCCAATCTCCTTGCCCAGCAGATCACCGGAAGTATTCGGGGCACGGTGACCGATCCCAGCGGCGCGGTGGTCGAAAGCGCCAGCGTCACCGCTCGCCAAACCGAGACTGGGCTGAGCCGCACAACCACGACCGATCACGCGGGCGCCTATCTTCTGCTCGAACTTCCGGTGGGCCACTACCAACTCCAGGTTGAACGCACCGGATTTCAAACGTACAGCCAGGATGGCATCTCCCTGGACGTGAACGAAACGGCCACGATCCCCGTGGCACTGAAGGTGGGTGCGGAAAGCGAAAAAGTTCAGGTGGACGCGAACGCCGAGATCATCCAGGCCGCCGTGATCAGCCTGGGTATAGTGGTCTCCGAACGCGAAGTGCTCGATCTTCCGCTTAACGGTCGCAACTTCACGCAACTCGGACTGCTGCAACCCGGCGTGGTGCCTCTCACTCCCGGTCTCGCCGAGGCAGGCGGGTCGCTCCGGGCCGGCCAAGCCTACGCGGTCAACGGACAGCGACCCGAATCGAATAATTTCTTGATCGATGGCGCCAACAACTTCAACGGCGTCGATGGCGGCTTCGTCCTCAAACCGCCGGTCGATGCCATCACCGAATTCCGGATCCTCACGCACAACGCCAACGCGGAATTCGGCAATTCCCTCGGCTCCACGACCAACATCATCACCCGCTCCGGTACCAACGAGATTCACGGGGCACTCTGGGAGTTTTTCCGGAATGATGTTTTCGACGCGACCAACTATTTCGCGTCGGGAACCGAGCCGCTGAAACAAAATCAGTTCGGCACCTCGCTGGGCGGCCCGGTCCGGAAAGACAAAACCTTCCTTTTTGGTTTCTACGAAGGGTTCCGCAATCATCAGGGTGAGACCGATTCTTCCACCGTGCCTTCAGTCGCCGAACGCTCCGGCGATTTCTCGGCCTCCTGCCCGGAAGGCTTCACCGCCGGCTTCTGCAACAATTCTAATCATCAGCTCTTCAACGTCCTCCTCAACAAACCCTATCCCAACAACCAACTCACCGACATCAACCCGTTCTCTGCCAGTTTGTTGAACTTCTTCCCGCTGCCCAACAGCGGCCCCAATGTCTTCACTTCCACGCAAATCGTCACCCAGAACTATGACCAGTTTGGCATCCGCCTCGATCACTACCTGACTGCGTCGGATGTACTGAATTTCCGTTACATGTTCAACCAAGGCAACCAGTTCAATCCCATTCCCACCTCCGGCGCCAGCGTGCCTGGATTTCCGGTCGGTCAGGATCAGCGCGCACAGAATTTCGTCGCTCAGGAAACACACACTTTCAATCCCGCGCTCATCGGCGTTGCTCGCTTCTCCTTTCTTCGCAACAAATTCCTCTACGGAGAACGCACCAACAGCACGACGCCAGCTGAGCTGGGGTTCGCCTACAATTCGAGTCTTGACCTCGGGGCCGGGCCTCCATTTATCCAGATTAACGGTTATACGGACGTCGGCAATCCCATCACCGGTCCGCGCGACACCTACGAAAACGCTTTCGATTATTCTGGCTCGGTCAGCTGGGTTCACGGGCGCCACGAACTCAAATTTGGCGGTGGGTATCAACGCCTGCAAATTAACGCCCTACAGGGCATCGCCACCAATGGGTTCTTCGTATTCGCCCCATTTCCGGTGGTTCCCAACGCCTTTGCTAGTTTTCTTTTCGGCCAGCCGGTTGTCTTTCTACAGGGCAGTGGCGACTTCGAGCGCGGAATCCGGGGCAACGCACTCAACGGCTACGCGCAGGACACCTATAGGGTCAACAACCGTCTCACTGTGAACTTCGGACTTCGTTACGAACTTCCTTTCCCCTACACAGAAATCAGAAATCGCCAGTCTCTGTTCATTCCAGGCCGTCAATCTATGATCGTCCCTAACGCGCCCGAAGGCCTTCTCTATCCCGGCGACGCAGGAGTCCCCGCAGGACTTATCCCGACGTTCAAAAAAGGGTTCGCGCCGCGCATTGGGTTCGCCTGGGATCCCACCGGTGATTCCAAGTGGCTGATCACTGCCGCCTACGGAATTTTCTACGAGCCGTACTACACGGGCCAAGGCGGGCCGCTGCAGGCGCCCATCAGCGCGCCTCCTTATCTGCAAACCAGTCAGGTAAGCACTCCCAACTTTCAGAATCCTTTCAACGGTAACCCGCCGGTCCCCGGCACCTTCGCCACTCCGCTCACCAATCTCACGCTCGACCCAAATCTTTCTCTCCCGTACGCGCAGGACTACGATCTCAACGTCCAGCGCTCTTTCGGAGCGAACCTGCTCCTCCAGGTAGGCTACGTGGGCACCAAGGGCACCAAGCTACCGCGCTTCATCGAAGGCAATCCGGCCATCTACATTCCCGGCGTTTCCACTCCAGACAACGCCGATCAGCGTCGCCTCTACTCCGGCTGCACGCTCGCCGATCCGCCGTCGACCTGCAAGTTCTCATCCACTGGTCTTATTGCCAGCATCGCGAACTCCAGCTACAACGCGCTGGAAGTCAGCCTGAAACAGCGCTTCAGCCATGGACTTTCCTTCCTCGCCTCCTATACCTACTCCAAAGCCATCGACGACGCCTCTTCCTTTAACATGACCGGATCCGCCGCAAAGCCCGTAGCTGGCGAAAATGATCTGGCGCAAAATCCCTTCGACCTCGCTGCCGAACGCGGCCCGTCGCTGTTTGACGCGCGCCATCGCTTTGTCTTCAGCTACGAGTGGAGTCTGCCGTTCTTCCGGCAATCCGCAGGAATCACGCAAGCCGCGCTCGGCGGGTGGCAGCTCAACGGTATCTTCACCGCAATGAGTGGCACGCCCTTCACCATTTTTGATTCCACTGACGTTTCCGACCAGGGCAGTGCGCCGGAAATCACCGGCTTCTCCGCAAATCGCCCCAACGTGGTGTCCGGTCAAAATCCAAACGACGGCCCGAAGACTGTCGGAGCGTGGCTGAACGCCGCCGCCTTGGCCCAAGTGATCCCCGATCCCAACTCCCCGGTCCAACAATTCGGTAACGCGGGCCGTAACATCGGCGTCGGGCCTCGCTACTCCGACTGGGATTTCTCGGTGTTCAAGAATTTCCGCGTCACTGAATCCAAAGATATCCAATTTCGAGCCGAATTCTTCAACGTCCTTAATCATCCTAACTTCCGATTGCCCGACAGCGACATCAGCTCGCCAACGTTTAACCAGATTCAGGCCGCTTTGCCGCCGCGAGTGATTCAGCTCGCCCTGAAATTCCTGTTCTAATTTCTTAGAACGGAAAAAGCCCTATGCCGCACGTTCCGCTACCGCGTCTCTGGTTTTAATCGAGGTTCACCCGAGGAGGGATCGCCATGTCCGCGCAAACATCGGCCCTAAACCTAAACGCGGACACTGCCTCGGCGACCAGCAGACGGACCCGGTTACTCGCAATCATTCTGATGATTGCCATCGCCGGTATTTTCTGGGTTGATTCGCGTTATCCAGCGTTAATGAAGCGATATCACGCCAGCTCGCAAGTCAAGGCCGCCGGAGCGCTGACGTTTGGCGTTGTCTATCCCGTTGATCGCAATATGCCCCTCGCCACGCGAGTCTGGCGAACCGCGATCAATTGGCTGGACGCCAATCGTGTCGGCATGACATTCGCTTTTCTTTTTGGTCCTGCCGCACTTACGTTTCTCGCAACTTTACGCCGACGGCGAACCCGCTCTCGGTGGCTCAACGCGGTCCTTGGCGCGTTCGCCGGGATGCCGCTCGCGGTCTGCAGTAACTGTGTCGCGCCGATTGCTCGGGGAATGTTCGCTGCGGGTATGAGCACGGAATCGGTACTCGCCACGATGTTTGCTTCGCCTGCGCTCAATGTCGTTGTTCTGGCGATGAGTTTTGCGCTGTTCCCCGCTTCCGTTGCCTTGTTGAAGCTCGCTACCGTGCTCTTGCTGATTCTCGTCTTTGCCCCGCTCGTGGCGGGGCGCCAACAACCATCGGATGCGGTGATCGCGTGCCCCGTTGAAATCAGCGTTTCTCAGACCTGGGGGCAGGCATCGCTAAGTATCGCGCGAACCTACGCAAAGAGTTTTTGGTATGTGTTTCGCATTGCCTTTCCGCTCATGCTATTGGCCGCGGTCCTTGGCGCACTGGTTGTCGAACTGCTCCCTGCACAAGCACTCACCGCACAAATCACATTTGGTGGAATTATTCTTGTGGCGCTGGTCGGAGCGTTTCTGCCGGTTCCGATGGCTTTCGACGTGGCCATCGCGTATGTGGCCATGACGCGAGGAGTGCCGCTGGCTTATGTGGTCACCATTCTTTGCACGCTAGGGATCGTTAGCGTGTACTCGCTGGCTATCATCGGAAAAACGATCTCTTGGAAGATAGCCACCGCTGCTTATACCGCGGTCGCAGCCCTGGGCACCCTCGCTGGACTCGTCTCGCGCTTGCTGCTCTAACGTGTTCGTGAGGCAGCGGGTGAAACTCGATGGTAAGCACCCTTGCTAGTCGTTCCTGCAGGGGCGTTGGCGGCGGCAATGAGCCTCTTGCTCCCAAAATATCCAAGCTCGAATGTTCTTCCCCTTCTGCAATGAGTCATAAGTCGGCGAGAATTTGCAGGAAACGACCCTGCCGTATCAGGATTCGTTGTCTTAGTATTTTGAAGTATTGCGTGGCTTCCCTTTGGCCATTAGATTTTCGCTGGATTCCCAGGTGTCTGATCATATTTCGCCAACCGGCTTAGGTAGAAGACCCCGCATCCGGCCAATATCAGCCTCGGTAGGAAGAAAGCCAGGAGAGCAAACATCATGGCACACATTCAGCTTCCAGACGGGCTCCCCGGCATCGTAGGTCCCTTGGCGTACCCGGGCATCTCGCCTACAATTCGTTGGTCACTGCTGGGCGCTTGCGGTAGGTACTTAGGGCTGCGATGCCGAGCGCCTAGTGCCATGTGTCAACTTCGAGAAAACGAACTCTTGAAGGACACCGGCGAGAGACGTCTCACCAAGTCGGATTAGAGCCGAAGAGACCACGAACCCGGATCCGCGGCGATCGTTCGCGGGAAGGTAGAGAGCCTGCAGTCCGGCGCCAGCAAAACTTCCGATGACATTCGAATAGTTCGGCTGCCAGTGCCCATTATCCCCTTTGCATATAAACGAGCTCGCCGCAGCATAGAGGAATCTGGATCGCTTGCTGCCGCTTCCTTTGTAGAAGTAGCGTGGATCCTGCTTGAGAACCGAAGGCATTATCGCGCCTCCGATGAACGTTGCGGCAAACACATTGGCGTAACTCGCGCCGTAGCGCTTCGCATATCCTTGCGCTCCCTGACCGTACCCGCCCCAACGATCTCCGGCCTGGCCAATCCCCGCCAGGACCCCAACCCCGACAAGCGTGACCGGATCGCTTGCTGATTTCCACGCAAGCTCAAACTTGTGTTTCGCCGTGAGAGGAGCGGGATTCGCGTCGTAGCTGACATAAAAGTTCGGGATCACCCCCAACACCCGCTGCTTTTCTTGTTCCTTGATCTGCACGTCTGCCAGTTCCTCCTGCGTGAGTCCAACGTGCACCTCTGTTACCTGAGTGGTGATGACCAACATGATCAGCGGAGTGACGTGGGCTTCGCCAGATTGCAGGGTCCCGGAGGACTCCTGCGACGCGAGGCCCGGCGATGAGATTGTCAGACGGAAGGGGCCGGGGGCGAGATTGGTAAATGCGAACAGCCCGTCCTCATTCGACGTTGCCTCCAGGCTCGAAGATTGGCCTTCACGCGTAAGTTTAACTACGGCGCCGGCAATGTTGGCTCCGGATTGATCAACAATCTTGCCACTGATGCTTCCCGCTTGGTGCTCAGCGTGTTGCAGGCCCCCGGAAGCCTGTGTTTCCTGCGAGTCAGCTAGTGCACTATCCGCTGTTTTGTTCATCGAAGGCTCTTGAGACCATGCGGAAAAACTGCAAAGCAGCACTAGGAGGCTCAGCCAAGCCAGCCTTCCGAGGCCAAGAATCAAGCTCTGTCTCGCGGGACCTACGAACATGTCTTGCTTTCACCCCCCGCTTCCATGTCCAACTTGTGATTCGATGTTGCTGCAGCCCCCTCAGATACATACTTTTCATGCTTCGCAAACGAAGCTCTCAGACGTTTTGGGGGTAGAGACTCACGGCTGGCGCCGTCGCCAAAGCAATAGCGACACGCACGTAGTCTCCGCCCCACACCGCACGCTGGGGTTCTAGGACTGACGGGGTTCTAGGACTTGCGGGGTTCTAGCACTTGGTCATGCTGTCGGAATGTAGGGCGCACTAATTTTTCATGTATCAAGTTTAGCTCTGGAGTGCATCTAAGTTGCGGTAGTAAACTTCGATCTCCCAATTCCGTGTCCCGGGGTTCGGATGGCATTTGTTCGTAGACTCGAAGCGGTCGAGCGGACTTCATGTTCCGCTTTTCACTGCGTTTTGTTGTGTAAAGAAGTCACCGGGTTCCCAGCCTTCCTCTCGTCCACCAGTTCCAACACCGCTGCAAAATTCATTTTCAACTTCAAGAATTCAGCACACCGGAGGACTCTATGCCGTCGAATTTCGTCCAGATTGCGACTGAATCGGAAATCAGGGAACGCTTAGAGGCAGAACGCGCACGTCTGCGGAAAATCGCGGGGTTGGACCAGGCGAAGCATTTTCACCGGCCAGTCGAGCGAGCCTTCACAGCAGATGAGCGCAGCCGTGTCACAATTCTGTTTGGGGGCTTCACGTGGAAACACGAAGATTTGATTCGCGCGGTGTTTCAAGGGTGTGGGTATAACTGCGAAAAGCTTCCGGTCCCGGATGTCGCCGGCTTTCAGACGGGAAAGGAGTTTGGCAATAACGGTCAGTGCAATCCGACTTACTTCACGGTCGGGAACCTGGTGCAGTATCTCCAGTTTTTGGAAAAACAAGGTCTCTCACGCCAGCACATTCTGGATAACTACGTGTTCTTCACAGCGGGTTCCTGCGGGCCCTGCCGATTCGGCATGTATGAGGCGGAATATCGCTTCGCGTTGAAGAATGCTGGTTTCGACGGCTTCCGCGTGCTGTTATTCAAAGACAGCGACGGAATCAAGGCCGAGTCCGGGGAGCCTGGGCTGAAATTTACCGTTGATTTTGGCTTCGGAATGCTGAACGCCATGCACTTGGGCGACGTGATCAACGACCTCGTGTACCAAATCCGCCCCTTTGAGGCGAAGAAGGGCGAGACGGATCGCGTCTTTCGCGAGACCGTCGATGGATTATGTGAGGACTTGAAGAACCGCCGGGCCTTCGAGATCGAACAACTAGCACCGGACTGGGCTAAGCCTAAGTTCAAGAGCAATAAGATCTTGCGGAACACCGTTAACGTGTTTGGCAAATGGCATGAGCACATGTGGGGCAAGGATTACTTGCATGCGTTGCAGACCGCCCGTGACAAGCTGAATTCGATTGAAGTCGATCGCACGCGTATAAAGCCGGTGGTCAAAATTACCGGCGAATTTTGGGCGCAGCTGACCGAGGGCGACGGAAACTTCCACATGTTTGATTTCCTGGAACGCGAGGGTGCGCAAGTTCTGGTGGAGCCGATTGCCACATGGGTCGCTTACTTGATGTACCAAGCGAAGGCTCACGCCATAGCAAAATGGCCGGTAAACCGTCCGCACGCCAAGCCAAAGTGGTACGAGGCGAAGAAACATTTCGGCAACTACATTGGATTGCGCAAGAAGCTATGGGGAATCGGAGCCGGGCAGCGTATGTGGAATTTCTTCTACCATCGCACCATTAAGCAGCTCGGTGGGATTAGTCACCAACTCGTGCCACAGACGGAACTGGCCGACATGGCTCATCCTTTCTATAACCAGTTTGCTCGTGGCGGAGAGGGACATCTCGAAGTCGGCAAGAATGTGTATTACACCGTTCACAAGCTCTGCCACATGGTACTGGCACTGAAACCGTTCGGGTGTATGCCGTCGTCGCAGTCTGACGGAGTGCAATCGGCCGTAATCAACAAATTCAAAGACATGATCTTCTTGCCCATCGAGACTTCCGGCGAAGGTGAAGTCAATGCACACAGCCGCGTGCAAATGGCCCTCGGCGAAGCTAAGGTCAAAGCCAAAGCTGAATTCGAGCAATGTCTCAAATCGACAGGCAAGAGTCTCCAGGAAATCCGCAGCTACATCGACGAGCATCCAGAACTCAAGCGGCCCTTCTATCACGTGCCTCACCGCGAAGGTGTCGCGGGCACAGCTGCGCAATTTGTGCTGCACGTCAACGATCGGATCAACCGGGACACGCGGTTCTGGAAGCGGGCGCGCGCAACAGGGGTCGCGATTCCGGCGGCTTCCGGCGACTAAGAATCGATATCCCATAGAAATTTCCAAGTCCTAAGCGGGCCGAGCATTTGCCTATCTTGTATGGTTATAGCCCTGTTGGCACCGAAGACCGGTCAATAGGCGGATATGCCGACTTTCTAAAAGAGAGGAAGCAATGCACGACCACAAGGCTTCGCAACTAGTTCAGATTGCTCCGCTTCGCCCGCAACTACAACAAGCCTCTCAAGCGCAGAAGCCGCACGATCACGTCACGACGTTCTTCGTAGGGCTTGACGTAGGTTCAACTACAGTGAAAGCAGTGGTCGTTGACTCGTCGACGGATCGAGTGTTGTGGCAAGACTATCAACGCCACGAAACGAAACAGCCCGAAAAAACGCTCGAGTTCCTCAAGCGCATGGAAGCCGAAGTGGGAATCGATCGGCACAATACTCGCATGTTCGTGACCGGCTCAGGCGGTGGCGCGATTGCTGACCAGGTCGGCGCGAAATTCGTGCAAGAGGTTACCGCCGTTTCCTTGGCTGTCGAGAAGTTACATCCCGAAGTCTACTCGGTCATTGAACTCGGCGGTCAAGACGCCAAGATCATTGTCTTCAAAGATGATGACGAGACCGGGCGCAAGAAAAAAATCCCCTCGATGAACGATAAGTGCGCGGGAGGGACCGGCGCGGTCATCGATAAAATCAATGCCAAACTAAAGATCCCTACGCAGCAGTTGGCCGAACTGAAATATGCGGGGATCAAGCTTCACAAAGTCGCCGGCAAGTGCGGCGTATTTGCGGAAACCGACATTAACGGCCTGCAGAAGGTCGGCACGCCTCCGGACGAACTGATGGCGTCGCTGTTTGAAGCTATCGTCCTGCAGAATCTGAGCGTCTTGACTCGTGGCCACACCTTGCGGCCGCACGTGTTGCTCCTGGGTGGCCCCAACGGTTTTATTCGCGGGATGCGCGAAGCATGGCAGGCAAACATCCCGCGCATGTGGCAGGAGCGCAAGGTCGCGGTTCCAGACGGTTCGAAGCCCGAAGATCTGATCAAGGTCCCACAGAACGCGCAGTACTTTGCCGCACTCGGTGCCATTGAGTTCGGCCGCAGTGAGGACGACTGCATCGGCTGCTATCGCGGCTACGCAGAACTGGTTCGCTATATTGAATTCGGCCGTCAGGAGGAAAAAGCCAAGGCTGGAGGAAAAGGCCTGGTCGCCGATCCCACCGAACTCACTTCTTTCCGAGAATCCTATCGCCGCAAGAAGTTCACGCCAGTGACTCTTCAGAAAGGTAGCACCGTCGGGGGGATTTATCGGCATT